>FTCU01002930.1_pt1 | contig 24154 bp, 22 predicted proteins | sample 1639521 | NCBI WGS metagenome assembly FTCU01 (sample SAMEA3914864, study PRJEB12502) | metagenome | biome: forest; material: soil | place: USA | collected 2012-03-12 | depth 0.3 m
CCCTCCTCCCCTCCCCCCTCATCTCCGCCTCCAACCCCTCAACAACCTCCCACCTCCCCCTCCCCACATCCTCCACATCCACCACCTGCACAACCACGTCCCGTTCCAGCCTCACCTCCCTGACGCTCCCATCCCCGGCCGCGAGGGTGGCAGCAGGAAAGGAATGGGTGGCAGCGTAGGTCGGGTCGAGGAGGCCTGCGGTGGTGAGGTCTGACGCGAGCAGGCGGGCGCGAGCGGTCGCGAGCAGCGAGGCGAGGGGTGGCGGGGGGGTGCCGCGGGTGTTGGTTAGGAGGGTGGTTAGCCAGGGGAGGGAGGGGAGGGGGGTTGTTGTTGGGCGGAGGGAGGTTTGCAGTTGGGTTGGGATGTCCATTTTTTTTTCTTTTTCTTTTTTTCTTTTTCGGGTTGAGGTTGTTGGTGATTTGTTTTTGCTTTTGGTGGTGTGGTGGTGGTGGTTGTTGATTTTGGGTTGTGGTGGGGTGAGTGTGTTGAGGAGGTCACGTGGAAAGGGCTTCTTGTTGTTTTCTTGGTGAGGTGGGATTGTGAACGGCGAGGGAAAGGTGCAGGTGGTTTTGGTGGTTTTGCCGTCGGATTTATTGTGAGTCGAGGGTACTAGATGATAATTCTTGTCTGGTCGGTCTTGGAACCGATGGGGGATGGAATGTCGTCGCAAAGGCAGCGCGTCCTGGAATATTCTGTCCAGGCCCTGGAAGCTGATTTGGCGGGGCAGTGATCAGTGGGGCCGGTTTCGCAGCGGCCCGGGCCGAGACCCCACCCGACCTCATTCTGACTGCAGCCTGCGATGGTGCCTAATCCAACCCCGGGGCTGTTTTTGAACTTTGTCCGATGCCCTCGGCTCATTCTTCTGCTGTTCACCGAGAATGCCGCGACGGAAGTCGCAGAGACGGGCGTTTTCCTGTATATATTGTTGCTGCCGGTGTGCACCACTCTGGCTCCTCCATCCCACGCACCACCTAATCAGCGTCACGCAAAATACGACAGTCTGCCTGGTTCTTCTTCACGTTTCTCGCCCTGCAAGTCAGCCCTTTTGTCACAGGCCTGGCCTGTATCACGTGCTGCGTGACATGCCCTGTGGCATTTGGACTTATACCATCACCATCAAACTGTGACGAATTTCGAGCTCCAACTTGTATTGTTGACTGAGGGAACTTCTAAAAGTCCCCGAGATCCCAAGTAGTGACTACGTACTTGCTATTTCTATGTCGCTAAGTTGTGCATATCACTCATCTTTCTCCTCCTTCACAGCGTATGTCCTCCGGTACGTCTCATCGATTCCTTTCAGATAGTATGTCCCCAGCGCCATGTTCTCGATGCTGCCGGCAGGCTCAAAGCTCTTAGCGCCATATGCCTTCAATCTGAGGCCACAGGCCTGGGTGCGTGCGATTAGCAAGAGCTTACAATCAGAATACGCGGCATGGGTACTTACCTCTTCATATTCTTCAGGAGTTGAAATCTTGCGCTGATTCAATCGGTTCATAACATCAATCTTTTGGACTAGTTCCGTAAGGTCACCTGTGACCTTGAGCGCAAACAGAGTGCTGGCGATTCCGCTACCGTACTGGGAGGCGCATGAATAAATTAGTACAGACAAAGAGTCCGAGAGTGCGAGAACCGAAAAGACTTACGCTAAACATGCCAATCCTCTTTCCCACTGAGTTCTTCAGGTCGATGTTGCTGATCAAGCTGATGAGGGAGCAGTACAGACTGGCCGTGTACATGTTGCCGCACAGCGTGGGAGCGGCAATGCATGGCTCGACCCGCGACTTGAAACGATCCTTGGAGAGCGTGACGAAAAGCTTCTCCAGCCCCTTGCTCTTCAGGGACTCCTCGTAGCTGAGCTCGCGGAGCTCGGGAGGGACCTTCTCCCAGGCGCTCTGATCTCCAGACAGCTTATAGTCGTTGTACAACAGCCGTCCGTAAGACTTGCTGACGAGCTTGCAGTTGGGGGTGTGGAACGCCATGTAGTCGAAGACGTCCAACAGGCTGCCCGTGTCTGTCCTGGGCCCGTGGCCGTTTGCCTTTTCGTTGGCCTCGTCGACCCTCTCGCGCAGACGGTGGTAGCAGCCGTCCAGGGCTGAGATGTAGCATCGGATGGACTCATGTCCGTTGACCACGGGGAACTCTGCCTTGAGGTCGGGCTTGTAGAAGTCGTAGGCGTGGGTCATGAAGGTGCCCTTGAGCGCCGGGTCCAGGGAAAGCAGCGCGTCGGGGCCCACGAGCATGGCGACGCAGCCGGCGCCGCCAGTCGGGCGGGAAGAGGCCTCCTTGTAGAGGGCAATGTCCGAGGCCACCACGATGGCGTCGCGGCCGTCCCATGCACGAGACTCGACCCAGTTGACGGCATTGAAGAGGGCACTTGTGCCTCCGTAGCATGCGTTGATCGTGTCGATGCCCTCCAAGCTCGTGTTGCCCGAGGGCTCAAAGAGCTGGGTCAGCACAGTCTTGATGGACTTGGCTTTGTCGATGAGGGACTCGGTGCCGACCTCAAGGCGGCCGATGGACTTGGGGTCGATATTGTACTTCTTGAGGAGAGAGGAGACGGCCGTGAGAGCAAGGGAAGCCGCATCTGAGGCCGTTCAGTAGGTGGTCCGCATAGTCGTGCACTCCGTCCAGTCGCAGTGGCACAAACGGCGCTTCCAGTCCAAGTGGCGCGGTCGTCGCATCATTGGCACTTACCCTCACGGTCGTTGCAGAAGTTCATGTACTTGAGACCCAAGCCAATGGTGTATTTGCCAGCCGAAACGCCCTGGTATTGTTCAAAGAGCGTTTGGTCCAATGCCTGGAGATCTGAATCAATTGCTGGGCTCGATCGCGGATCGAGCTGGGGTGCGCCGTTGGCCAAGCACGAACCTGGCCGGGGACGTAGATCTCCATGGCCTTGATGCCAACATTGTTTGGGTACGCCATCGCGGATGCTCGAATCGAAGAATGCACTGAGTGAGGCGCAAATGTCTCGGGGCTAGCAACGAGGCGAAAGGGAGGGCGAAAGAGGGGTAAGTGCCTCGCCCCCCTGGACAAAGCTGAGAGCCGGTCCAACGCCATGTACGTGGGGGTCATCTGCTGACCGTCCATGTCACAATGGGGGTCATGCAAGGATCGGGGCCCGGCGGTAAGAATCACAAGTTCCTGTTGCACAACGCATCTCTTTTCAGAAAACATCGGGGCTGGCGGCCGACGGGGCCAGCCGGCCTGCCATGTGCTCGTCAGGGATTTGTAAACGCCGAACCGGCATTGCCGGTTGACTAACTGGGTAACTTCCATTGAGTCAGGGACTTTGACCCAGCCCACGCACTTTGACGGTTTGACCCGTCCCAAAACCGCGGTTCCGGCTTCCCAAAGTAGCTTCTGAGGGGGAGAGATTGTCTGAAAATGAGCCCACGTATTAAAGGTTGCCGGGACTAAGTGATCTTGCTTTGACTGAAATCTTACTGGTTAGATCCTGTTTCATCAACTTTTTCGAACCAACTCTCCCATAACAATACCGCTAAAATGACTGCCGTGGCTCCTTTTCAGGACGAGAAGGCGTACAACGGGTTGGGGCCCATTGGGCAGCCGGCGAAGAAGGTCAACGGCGTGTCCAAGTCGAATGGTGCCAGCTCGCCTGTCTACACGGGGCTCTCCAAGCCCGGACGACAGAATTGGGGCCGCAGGATCCCGCTGTCTTCCTGGGCTCCGGCCTGCCACCCTCTGGTCGACCCTGTAACCCTCGAGGTCGATGCTTGGTTCTTGGACAATTGGCCGTTCCCAAGCGACAAGGCCCGCCAGAAGTTCGTTGCCGCAGGGTTCTCCAAGGTCACCTGCCTGTACTTCCCCCTTGCAAAGGACGACCGTATCGCCTTTGCATGCCGTCTCCTGGCAATCTTGTTTCTCATCGATGGTATGCCACATTCGGACTGGCCGTACGGGGAATGAATTAACTCTTCTAGATCTGCTCGAGTACATGTCTCTAGAGGAAGGCAAAGCCTACAACGAGAAGCTCATGCCCTTGGCCCGCGGTGATGCGCAGCCTGACCGTAAGTGCCTTCTCCTACTCAAGATTGGAACAATCGCTGGAGGACCCTCAAACTGCTCCGGGCCTAGAGAATAACCATTGAATCAAAAGGCACAATTCCCGTAGAGGCCATGTTTTATGACCTGTGGGCAAGCATGCGCGAGAAGGACCGGTGCCTCGCGGACCAGGTCCTGGAGCCAACCTTCGTTTTCATGCGGGCACAGACGGACAAGATCCGCACGGAGATCACGGAAATCGGCCAGTACCTGCAGTACAGGGAGCGGGACGTGGGCAAGGCGTGAGTGACCCCTACCCAGTTCAGTGGCGATGCATGTTTGTTATCTGACACTGACATGGCGCCTGCTCGCCGGAACAGATTGCTCTCAGCATTGATGCGATTCGCCATGGATCTGCATCTGAACGACGAGGAGCTTGCCGAGATGAAAGAGGTGGAGAGGAACTGCGCCAAGCACATCTCCATCGTCAACGACATCTACAGCTGGGAAAAGGAGTTGAAACAATCGCAAGTGGCGTCGGAGGAGGGGTCCATTCTATGCTCGGGAGTCAAAGTGCTCGCAGACAGCACGGGACTCAGCATCGACGCGGCAAAGACATGCCTCTGGGCTCTAGTCCGGGAGTGGGAGCTGAAGCACGAGCTCCTGTGCTCGGAGCCGTACGTCTCATCACAGTGCTCCGAAGCTCAGAAGCTCTACCTTCAAGGGTTGGAGTACCAGATGAGTGGAAACGAGCTCTGGAGCCGGACAACTCCACGGTATCTTGTGGTTGATTAGGTGTCTGCGACGTTTCGGGACCGGTTGCTTCATGACGTATTTTTTTCGATTTTAATTTCCACCAAACACAATTTGTTCCAGTTCCATATGCAACTTCAATTCTTTATTGTGACGAGAGATTGAAGCAAGACAACACAATCAGTTTGGCTCTCACTTGTGAAAGTTTGTTTCAGGATTCATATATTTAATACATTACGTTGTGCAAAAGCCACTCAAGGATCACTTTTGAAACTGAACATCGTTTATTGTCCTTGTTGATCATTGTGCTGTTTGCCATCGCAGGCGAGTCCACAATCTCGAGTCATTTGTCGAGTTCGTGACGCCTCACGATCGCTTAGAGAGACTTCGACTTCCAGTTGCATACAGCCCTATCTATCACAAGTCAATGTCGTTAAGAGGGATAGCTTATGCAATGGCACAAGCGGCTGCTGTTGCAACACTGGGTACCTACCTATCTTTCCCAGCTCCCGTAGCGTCGCGCTACACCTGATTCTCATCCATAAGCTAAAATTGCCTAACTTGTCCATCTCCGTCGGCGTACCCGCTTTGTCCGTCCCCATTTGGCCACGGAGTGCCTGAAAGAGTATCGACCGGCAAAGAATCCTCTGACATCCTTGTACGATCACCCGTCCAATCGGGGACAAGACAACGAAAACAGAAGTGCACCAGATGCATGGGTAGGAGTCGTCCGGAGCAGCCGCACATCAACAGTAGAACATCAGACTGACTGTGCCAGGTTCAACTCGGAATTGATGGGAAGCAAATGTCAATACAAAATCATATGACAGGAAAAAACCACTGCCAGTTTTGTGCTCGTGCGTCTTCTTCCTGTCTGTCAGAGCCTAGGCAAGATGTCTCAATTCCAATTCCAGGAGTGGTTCGATGAGACCGTTTCTCAGTCAGCCTGGCTCAGGCGGCTGGATGATCGTATTCCGGGCGGCGAGCAAGGCCGGAATATCCTGCTTGCGCTTCTCTCCTTATACCTTGTCTATCAGCTTCTGTGGGCGAGTTCTCACGACCCTCGCGAGCCCAAGCTCATCAAGTCCTCGGTACCAATTCTTGGGCACATTGTTGGCATCTACAAACATGGATCTCGACATTTCACATGGATTGCGTACGTCCACATGATTTCCCAGCTCTTTCGGTCAACGAGAAAACAAGAAGAAAGAAGGAAAGAAAAGGCCTCGAGTTCGTGACTGGTTACTGAACATGTAATAGTCAAAAGACGGGCCTTCCCATCTATTTATTGCCCATTATCGGGGGTGGTAGGATTGCCATCGCCAACACACCAGAGGTTTTGAGTGCCATCGACAAGAACCCTACGGCCGTTGCCTTCATTCCTCTGGCCGCTCTGGTAATCAAGAAACTCTCGGGACTGTCTGCCGAGGGGAACAAAATCCTCTGTGGCAAGACTGCCGGGCCTGACAGACATGAGGGATACATGCACATACTGTCGAAGGGCGTCCACAGCACCCTGGCGCCCGGCGCTTCTTTGGATGCTGTGACCAGTATTGTAGCGTACGACCTGAACGACTCGATACAGGAGCTGCACGGCAAGACGACACGCATGAACGTCCTCCATTGGTTTCGCCACGCCTTCGGAATATCCTCCACCGATGGCATCTACGGCCCGGGCAACCCATTCAAGGACCCCAAAGTGGAGGCCGGCTTCTGGTGCGAACCTCCAGATACCATGTTTTCTCAGTTTGAAGGCCACTTACTGACTCTCTGCTGTTTGTAGGGCGTTCGATGATTCCATCAGCGACCTCCTCATTAGTCCCATCACCAGGTTAACCTGCCCTTACGGACACAAAGGCCGCGCCGACGCGTGGGCGGGCTTCGCGAAATACTTCGAAAACGGAGACCACGAAAAAGGATCCGATCTCACCAAAGCACGATTCAAAGCTGCCGCCGACCTAGGAATGAACAACCTGGACATCGCCAAACTGGAGGTGACGATGATCATCGGTATCCTCACAAACACCGTGCCGACTATATTCTGGGCCATCTACTACGTTTTCCGCGACCCTTCACTCCTGGAGAAGCTGCGCGAGGAGATCTCCGCCATCGCCATCCGCGGAAAGGACAAAACGACGGGAGCCCCGGTCTGGACGCTTCCGAGCAGCGGACTTAAACAGAAGTGCCCCCTCCTGACCGCCACCATCAACGAGACGCTGCGCCACCGTACTTGCGGAATTTCGAGCCGGATGGTCACCGAAGACTGCGTCCTCAACGATAAGTACCTTCTCAAGAAAGGAACCGTGTGCGAGCTGCCGAACAACGTTTTGCACATGAACCAGGCGTACTGGGGCCCGACTGTTGACGAGTTCGACCCCACACGATTTCTCAAAGACGCCTCTTCCAAGGAGGCACGCTCAGCCAGAGGTGCTTTCCGTCCCTTTGGCGGCGGCGTATCCAAGTGTGCTGGCCAGTACCAGGCGATGTCCCAGATGCTCGGCGGGTTGGCGCTGTTGGTCATGAGCAGCGACTGTATCCCAGCAGACGGGGCCGAGTGGAAATTCCCCGGGGCTCACGGCCACACCATTGCTGCGGCCGTCGATCTGCCTTCGTCGGACTTGTGGCTCGACGTCTCGCCGCGGAAGGCATACGAGGCTGATTTCTGGAAGCTCGACCCCAAACTTTGAACAAAGCAAGATGCACCATGAGTTGGGCTCATCATTTGTATTGCGCATTGTCAGAAGCGAAATCGATGATGTTAGGTTAGCGGTTCAATAGGTAGGTATGCAGATGAAAAGCCTCTTTGTCATCGTACATTGAAGCATTTTTCCTACCCTGAACATACAAGACAATTGCAGCTCACTTGTACCAATGCCCTCTTCCCAGTTGCCCTGTGAATACCCGTGACAATTATTGCCCGGCTCTGACTGAAGCTACCGATTCCGCACAAACCTCTTTCAATCCTCCAACCACCGCGTTTTTACACAAGCAACAATCCTTCAACATCCTTGCATTCCAAAGCTCTCATAATGGCTTCAACTTCACCCCCCAAACCACTCCTGACACGCCGGTCAGGGTGGCCCGCGTGGTACGCCTCCCTTAAGGTTGCCTGCGACCGGGACCTTGAAGACATCGTCGACTTTCAGTACAAACAACCTGGTCAGATCCCTGAGGAACCGGAGGAATAGGACTTTGGCTGCTTCCTTGATAAACTGAAGCCAATCGACAGCCCGATCGATGGCCCAGCCGGGCTCGTGCAGCATACTGACAGATCCTCAACAAGTCAGGGAAGTCCGTCTCACCCGACAATTGGATGATCTAGTGGCAAGAGTGGTGCTACAACGAGGCATCACAACTTGGTGTTGACGAAATCAGGGGCGAATTGGCAATCAAGGACTTTGCCAGTGCTGCAGGGAAAATACGAGCAAGCATGGGGAGAAGCCGTTTTTGACAAAGATTGCAGAAGCAAAGTTTTCAGGCACACCACTGTTGCAACGCAACAGTTCGCGAACATTTTCAGGAAGCCCATCGAGGACAGAGCATCTAAGAAGGGACCCAACAGCGCATTTCCGACTTTCGACAGCAATGCCGGGCCCCTGAAGATACAGGTTCACCTCGTATACATTTCAGCCCTCCTAGCCTTACCACTCATCGTACGCGCTTCGTCAGCTTGATGTTGAGGTCTGGCTTCTTCCACAACAAACTCATCTGCGCCTCTCTATTCCAGTCCAAGGATCCGTCAACAAGCTCAAGCTCGTATGTATAAATAATCTTGGCTACAGTAACGTGAAGCTCAAGCCAAGCCAGCCTGTCACGCGTGTTTAGGTTATTAGCAAGACTATACCCGATTGACTTTCTTGGTGTTGGAGGACTTGGGGAAAGCTAGAAACGAGGAAGGATGTTTGAAGAGTCTAGTGAAAAAGGGGGGCCGGGGGCTGGGGAAGGAGGAGCTGACCCTCTACCAAGGCAAGCGCGTGGACCAAACGAGAATGGCTTGCTGGCATCCAAGTTGTCTTTAGGATCGTCTGACAACCACCTGCTAGGTCGGAATTGCTCGGGGACCTCAAAATTGGAGGAGCTCATACAAGCTGCATAGGGGTTGGTGGAAACGATTGTCTGTTTGTTCGTGTTAGCAGTTATTTAAAAAGCATAGGGCAGAGGGAAATGTGACAGCGAAGTGATCATCATGACGAGCGGAATACGTACCCCTTCAGGCACAAAATAGCCGTCAACCGTCTCGCCACCCTTTGGCACCTCTCTCGGTAGTCCGAGAGGCAGGGGAGGAAACATTCGGAGCGCCTCCTGACACACGGCGTGCAGATACTTGAGGGAAGCAGCTGTTGTGGCGTTGATATCGCGGTACGCCAAGAATGCCGACAATATTTCGCGCTCAAGTTCCTGCTTCGCCGAGGGCGTCGTGCACAGGTAGTACAAGAGCACAGCGAGTGTAGTGGCGGTTGTTTCACTTCCAGCAATACTGCAGCATTAAAGGGTCAGCGCAGAGCCTTTTTCTTTTTTATTTCTTACGAACAGAACCAAAACTCACACAAAGTCGGAAGCATGAGCCGCTAGTTGAATGTCCGAGCTGTCGTCTCTGTCTTGAAGCAGGTAGCTCATGAAGTCTTTGCGACCAGTGTCTTCTTTCAAACGCCTGTCTCATTACTGATTAGTATCCGTCTATTCTCTTTGATCCTTGCCGGTTCACGGAAAGGTGGAGCGTTTTTTTGAGAAGAAAGTCATGCTCATCTCACCCCGTGGTCAACTCGATGGTATACTTTTGATGTCTCGTCGCGGCCTCCATGAGTTTGGAAATCCAACCCGGGTTGAAAAACAGCCAGGCTTTGCCGAGGACGGGAAACCGCGTCAAAGTATCCGAGACACTGGCTTGGGACATGCTGCCCAAAACATCGTTAATCCAGAAATGGGTCTGGCCTGAGGAATTACGCGCGGTTAGAATCAAATTCGTCAAGTAAGAGAACTCATTGATGACAACCAAGTTCCGCTTGACGATGTGTCCATACCTGTTTCGATGCCCTGAAAATCCCTCCCAAAAGCCAACTCTCCAATGATATCTACCGATTGGGGAAAGCAAGTTAGCAAAAAATAAAAACGAGCCCAAAAGATACCTTCTTGTCTCGATGACGTCTTACCAAATGTCAACAAGTTGAACCAGTGTGTAAAGTTGACTGTCTCTTGCTCCCCGATCCGCTCGACAAAACGGTCAATCTTCGTGTTGATCAAAGTCTCCTGTTCCTTGAGCGACGTGTCCGAGAAAGCGCGGGACAGGAACTTGCGCATCTGATGATGCTTCTCCGGGTCACGCTCGCTCACAATGGAATGAGCTTGGTCAGCGAAATTGCCCCCATCATAGAAGCTGCTTTTGATGAAACAACTCGCCTGCCCTTTGCGAACACCGTAGATATCGGACCAGGACTTGACCGTGTTGAATGAGAGATCATTGGGAGAGATGCGAACGACGGGACCTTTGGGAAACAAGGGTAATCAGTATCGTGGTGCCCAAAATCCTGTCGCCAAGTTACGTGAACGGAAGTGAGAGTTCCGGTCGTACCGTATGTATCGTGCAACTTGAGAATGTCCCATGGCTGTCGACCACCCATATAACTCCAACTATAAGGGAACTGTGACGCTATCAGGCTCTGCAAGGGGTGTTCATGAAGTGCACTACGGCTTACATTACTGATGGCGGCTAGCTTAGGGCCCGGAAAACGGGAAAGCGGGTGGAAGTACCATTGGTACAGGGCAAAGACAAGAAACGCGGAGAGAGCCTGTACACGTGGTTACTCATTTCGTGCTTTTTGTGAGACACTGTAGCCCTTAGGCATCACCGAGTCAGACTGGATGAAGGGCGAATGACGAAACACGTACTGTAGAACAGCAGTAGAGGACTGTCCGATAGAACCCGTGAGGGAAGTCCAAGAAGGTGGACGGGTCCAAATGCCACAAGTGGTACATTGTTTTGCGATGGGCTGGGAAAGGAGATCGACAGTCAGTTTGAAATGTGCGCTATCGCAACGTTTGGTGTATTTTAGCAAGCTCTCATCAATATTACTGATCTCGTTAAGCCCCTCAGGCTAGCGCCAGCTCCAAATGTCACCCGATTCTCAGGATCGAAATCTGGCCGAGGGCGATCCGTGCGTGACTCCTGCTTATCAGAGACGGTGAGCTTGTACAGGGCTTAGTCTGTAAGGAGAAGGACCTGGTTCCTGATCATCCGTGTCAACTTGTGTTACTACGTGCACTGCAGGATACAGGTTAGCGTCGTAAAGGTCCAGGTCGGAAATCCGTTTTCAGTACGGCACGCCCCGAAGAATGTCTACGATGCCCGACAGCCGCGAGGGCAAGGGATGGAACCGGCTCCAATACGGAAAACGGCGGCGGTGGTCTCTTGTCACTTTTGTCATCTACAGGGTTAGAGCCGACCAAGGATGGCGGGATGGGGACCCGCAGGATTCCATGGTGTTGAGGGGCGTGTGTGTAAATTTCTACCATGGAGGTGGGGTCAAATGCTTCACCAAATCAGAAACACGAATCGGCGAGGGGTATTACCCCATGGGGTAATACACCAACAATTACCCCATGGGGTAGTCAGCCAAGACATGAGTTTGACAGGGATTTATTTTATGTGTATGCATATAGACGGACAGGCAGCCCTCCCTGTCACAAGGGGTAATCCACGAGAAGCCTGCCAGGGTTGGCTTCCAGTTGCCTGGTTTTGAGTTTGCCAATTGCTTCGCCGTGGCAAGATGAGTGAGAGTGTAGAGGACGGAGTGAAGGGACCAAAAAAGAACGCCTCAGTAACGGATACAACGGTCCACATGTATCCCCGGCATAGTTGGCCGTGTGTCAATGCTTGAGTTTCTTTTCATCTCCCAGCCACTGCAGATCATCCCCGTCATTTTGTTACAACCGCTCCTCTCTACGACATCCCGTTTCGTGAAGCTTAGCCGCCAAAATGGCCACCCTGTGGACCCTAGGACCCTTGGATGACATCATGCCGGACATCGACAACTGTCATGTCCTTTGCTTTCCATGTTCGAACCCTCAGCAGCGGCGCACCGGCGCCGTTCTTAGCCGCGCCTATGAACGTCTCATCGTGGAAACCCCAATTCTCGGCGGCTTCATCTTGCCTTCCGACGATGGAACCAGCCGCCCTGGAACGAAGACGCTGCAAGCATCTGGCTCCAACCCCAAGCTAGAGATCAAGGATGGCAGAGACGAGGTTGAGCTCTCGTACCAAGAGCTGAAAGCACTGGGCATGCCGCGTCGGTACCTTCCGCCCTCTTTAGTCATGCCATCAAGAGCCGCATCGGATTCCAACGTCCGTCGGACGACGGCTGTGAGAGCAACCTTCATCAAAGGGGGATGCTTTCTGGCATTTAACACGTCGCACGCCTTGATGGACGGCACGAGTGTGATCACTGTCATGACTGCCCTGGCGGGACACGCAGCCGACATCTCTCGCACAGCCACTGACGACGAGGTCTTGCTTGACGCCCAGCCACGCTCTGAATCGACGCCTCGTTTCGGCCCTACTCCGTCAGATCTCGAGACAATGAACCCGACTGTACCACTCTCGAGATACGATGATCTGAAAGGCAACCCGCGTTCATGGCAGATGTTGGGGCTAGACTATCGCCCCAAAGAGGCGTCGAGCACCGTTCTAGCAGCCAAGTTGCCCCCCATGTCCCCGGTGACTCGAATTCTTTCCATCAGCAGCGACAGCATTCAACGTCTAAAGGACAAGTGTTCCGCCGAAGCGGTGGCGAGCGATGCAGCTCAATGGGTGTCGACGGCCGATTCTCTGGCGGCTATTCTGTGGAGCTGTATCATACGGGCTCGCACAAGGCAACAGCAACAGTCCGTCATTGGTGAAGTCAAGCTGTCGACGCTCATGACGGCCATGGACGTGCGCAGGCTTCTCAAGCCTCCCATCAGCTCGAGTTATTTGGGCAACGCTGTCCTCTACAGCAGAAGCGAGTCAACGAAGGAGGATTTGTCAGGTGGGCTGTCCTGGGGAGCCATAGCCCAGCTTGTGCGGGCGAGCCTCCGGGACCATCAGAAGTCCGAGGCCGTCCGCGAGGCGTTGGAGCTCGCAGCCTCCATCCCTGACGTCAGCGCTCTGGGCTTGCTGTATCCGACTTGGCTTGCCAACGATGTCGTGCTAAGTTCTATATACGGTCTCAACTTCTATGAGTTGAACTGGGGGCGTACCTTTGGAGAACAAGAGACCCCGGACTTCTTTCGCTTCCCCCAGGGCATATTTGACGGCATATGCTTTGTCCTGCCGCGTCTCAGAGACGGATCGGCGGAAATCCAGGTTACCATGGATCAGGAACACATGGAAAACTTACTAGACGATGTCGAGTTTCGTAGTTTCTTCACAGACGTAGTTTCAGAAGATTGAGGGTACCTAGGCAGTGGTGATGGCTTCCCTACGTGGGACTCGAGCGTGGAAGTGGGGGAAAGGCAAACTCCTCCCAACGGTGATTGATTGGGAGACACGGAAAGGTTGTTTTAGTGCCCTTGAAGTATCGTAATAGCCACTAGGGCTTCATCCTGCTCAAAGAGGAGAAGAATTCATGAAAAGGAAAGAAGCATCCCATCGGGCGCGGAGAGACAAAAAGATTATTTTTCTTGAATTATTGTGCTCATTGAGCAGGATTAAGCCACGACCTTGTCGCAATAGCCCGAGTCTGTCTGTTCCCGAACAATCACAAGCGGAGAAGAGACCACATTCTGTACACTTTCCATGCAGAGTGTTGCTCTTCTCCACATTCATAGACTCGTAGTAGTTGAGGCAGCAGCAGGTCGGAATCCGGCTGATTAGTAGCGCCGCTACGCTTGCTCAGTAACTATGTACAGTACCTTTCGGACTCTTGAGCCGCCATTTCTCCACCAAGTCAACAGCTTCGCCCGTTCATTTCTCGCCGGGGCTCTCGTCAGGAGTTGACGTTTTGGAATCTTCATCGTTCCCCCGCGCCTCAGGGACCGAGCTGTTTTTCTGTGCCGGCGCGTTCTTGATGTTCTCAAATCTCGTAGCAAAACTTGAGATCAAAGCCGCCCCGCCACACGCGGTCGCCATGGCCCACGCATTCCGCAGACCCGTCAGGTAAGCCGGTATCACCACAGCCAGCTCATCCGGAGTGAGCACACTGCCGAGATCGGTGGTGCCGCTCGAGAGAACAAAAGAAGTGTTCTGGAAGCCGGCCGAGTTCAAAGTGTTAACGAGGCTGTTGGTGAAGATGCTCTGAGCAGCTGAAATGAGCATCGTGCCGCCCATAGTCTGGAAAACTGGTTGGAAAAAAGCAATGTCAGTCTCGTTGATTACCGGATAATACAGGATAACAAAAAAGAGAGCAGGGGGTTTCCACTCACACAGAAGAATGGCTGTCGTACTGGCGACGTCGGCTGGCGGCGAAAATGCTTGGCCGACCATCACCGGGGCTTGAAAGCACAGCCCGGCACCCACGCCGACGAGCAGCTGATAACCGACGTGCTTGCCCGTATCCAAGCTCACCTGGAGGCTGCACAGAAGCCCTCCACCGACAGCAACCAGGACAGCTCCGCCGCTCAGGAAGACGTGAAAGTAGCCGACCGGGACCATGAAGACTCCGCCCACGATGCCGAAGACGGTTGATCCAAGGATCAGGGGGAGATTCTGCACGGCGCTCCCGATTGCCGAGTAATGGCCGATAACCTGGAAGTAGATGGGGAGATAGTAGACAAAGGTGAAGAAGGAGCCGGCCATGAAGAAGTTGAACATGGCGAGCGATATGGTGCGTCGCTGCTTAATCAGCCGGGGAACCATCATTGCCCTCTCCTGCAGCCACAGCTGATGGAGAATAAAAACGACCAGCAGGAGGACAAATCCAATGAGGAGCCCTATCACGGTTGACGACCGCCAGGGCTTGGTAGTGCCGCCTTGCTGTAGGGGCAGCAGGTAGCACACGAGAGCCGCAATGACAAGTCCTGCACCGACGAGGTCCATGTTGAGCACCGCCTCTTTTGTCGTCGTCTTGATCATTGTTGAGGAAGGGAAGCGAACCAGGAAGAGGAGGATGAAGGCTGCGACGCCTCCGATGGGCAGGTTTAGGTAGAAACTGGAAAGCCCACTCGTGGGCCCCAAAGGTCAGCCGATGTCTTCTGTCAGTGTTGCGGTAGGTCTACCGCTCCGAACGTACCACCATCGCCATGTCACGTTCGTGGTGAAGGCGCCTCCGATCAACGGCCCTACGACGCTGGCAAGCCCGTACATGGCCGCCAAGAGACCTGTGTAAGCAGGACGCTTCTCGGGCTTGGCCACGACACCAATGATGGTGTAGCAGCCATTGGTGATTCCCGCACCCCCTGCTCCTGCTATGGCGCGGCCAACGATCAGTGTCGGACTATTCTTCGCAACGGCTGTAGTTATAAGTGTGTTAGCCAATTCGTGTTTCCAGGGACCCGAGAGGTCAATTGGATCAAAAGGCTGTTCCCCCAGGACTATGAGGGCACTTTCGAGGGAGAACGTACCGCAGATGAGACTGCCGACTTCGAATATGACGATAGCCGTCATCAACACCCATTTGAGGGAAAAGTAGGTGTAAGTCTTGCCCCAAAACTGGGAAAAGGCCGAGATGGTGAGAAAGAACGCGGATCCGTACCAGCCGATATCGTCGAGGCTGTTGAATTCTTGAACAATGCGTGGGATAGCGGTCGCCAGAATTGTCTGATCAAGCCAGTCAGCCTCGAAATCATCCAACCCACATCACTTGACCATCTGGCACGGGGCTCACCATATCCAAAGCGACGACAAAGATGCACATGAGAAGCGCAGCAAGACATGATACCAGGCGCATACCAGTCAAGCTCTCGCCGGAGTCCACATCCGGCTGTGCTCCGGCAACATGGTCTGCGCTGCCGCTAGAGACAGTCGGTTGAGTGGTTTCGGGCGCGTCAACTACTGCCGAGCCCATGGCGGCACTAGCGGTGTACTTTCGGTGACGATTTTAACGCTAGAGACTGTTGTTGAAGCGGGGTCGGTGTGATGGTCGAAAAGAGCGGAATCGCAAATTGATCAGAAAAGAAAGGCCAATTCAAGAGACGAGTCAAACGACGCTCGACACGTAGGGTGTAAAGCCTACCGTACATGTATGTAACTTGGTGAAGCTGTCAACGCCGCGCGTTGCGAAGGAGAAAAGTCCAGAGAGTCAGCGCGACAGCACAACAGCTGAAAGGCGGGAGTCTGAAGACAAACAACGCGGCCCGAGTGCAGGGATGTCAAAGAAAGAAACCTCGCCAAGAATGTGACTTGCCAGATGGGGTAATCAAGTTAGACCCCTGTACTTGGTATTTGTACTGTGTACTCGCACGATTGCACCCCCCAATAAATTTGTTGTCACTGCGGGTGCTTTGCCCTTGTTAGGGTAGATAATCACGATATATCAATAGATCGTCAGTTACCTCTCGAAGCTTACTCCTTTGATGCGGCGTAATTTGGGGAACAATTGCCTGGAATGGGACAGAGCAGAGGTCAGCATCCGGGGGTTGAGTGTTGTTGGATTTAACACAGTACCTCAGGTACCAAATGGTCAGGAAATTGGTTCTGGGTCATGGGGGGTCAGCAGGGGGGTGCCGGGGATCAGAACTCAGAAAAACGGCCCGCCTTGGCAAGCGCTAAATCTGCCTGACCCCCCGGCACCCCCCTGCTGATCCCCCGCGAGCTGCGACCTCAAAGTTTGACGGGAGCTGTGCAAAGGCAAGGATGGCAGGCATTGGGCACGGGAGTCACCCGACGGGACACAGTTTGGTGGCTTGGCAGAGCAGCATTTTCAGGGGCTGGGGGAGGCACATCATGGATCATCAACACCATCTTCTTCAATCAAGCCTCCTACAAGCCACATTCTGCCCATCTTTTGGCACTCCAGCAGTGCGAGACAGTAATTCGTGGCTGCTGGCTTTCCAACAAGTGTCGCCTCAAATCTGACCTATAATCAACAACATTTGCGAGGTGAACGTCGGAGCCGGAGCCAGCAAGATTCTCTCGGTTACATTAAGGTACCTAATCTTTCCAGCCCATCAGTCTCGCCAAGCATGACGCGACACTGAACCGATTCAGTCTGCACATCGCTGAGAGTTGGGAATCCGCTTTCGTAACGCCAGCTGGAACCCATCTATGGGGGCCAGTGTAACTCTCCCCGCCGACTTGAAGTTGAGGTCGCGCCGGGCCTGCTCGATGTTGACACCCGGCTGGAAGCAGACCTCGAACCGCCGCAGCAGAACCGCCAGGAACGCGACGAACTCGGCCTGGGCGAATTTGCGGCCCAGGCACGCGCGACCCGTCCGAGAAGGTGAGAAGGGTCCCCCGCATCTGCCGCGTCTTGTCGGCCGCCACAACCTGCTTGCCCGTCTTGTTGGCCGACGAAGCGTCCTGGTTCTTGGTCCATTCCTTGCCCAGCCAGCGCTCGGGCTCGAGCTCGTCGGGTTCCGGCCAGTATTTCGGGTGGTAATGTATGGCCGGGGCCGACAGGTACAGTCTGCACTCCGCTGGTATCGTGACGGTCCGCGTCTGCCTCGTCGCGTCGTCGTATATCCGTAGGTCCTGGGCTGTTTTACACATCTTGGTGATCAAAGTCACGCCTGGATACAACCGGAAAGTCTCATACTACCAGGAGTTAGTTCTCGGTATGCGTAAAAGGATTACAATCCCATGCTTAGGCACTTCCCAATGAACGGTGCGTAATATTGAGTGAAAAAAGGACAACGAAGGGATAATTAGGCGAGAAAAGGTCGGATGCCCTTGCTTACCATGAACCCATAGGTGTACTCCAGTCTGGAGAAGTCGTTGGAGTAGTCGAGCTCTTCCCGGCTCTCAGCTGCTGCTTTCTCGTAGACTTGGTCGATCTCTGCAGCCACGCGGGCCTGGATATCAGGCCTTAAGGCAAGAGTGATGAGCGCATACAGAAGCGCGTTCGCCGTTGTCTCATAGCCTGTATCGTGGGAATGCAGTCAGCGACGGCCATGTGATGGGCGCCTTTTGGGAATTACAATAACACACCTGCAAGTAAATAGATGAAGAGGTTTCCCATGACCTCGCTTTCGTTGAATCCCCGGCCCAGGCTGTCGTCTTTCTCGGTCGCCGCTGATTGTGAATTGTAGTAAGACGCGTGCATTACGGATTTGAGGAGATTGCCCCGTGGCCCGGTGTGCATGTCTTTTCCAGTTTCGATGGAATCCTTTTCGTGACGAATCATCTCTTGCATGTAGCGTTCAAGCTGAGTCTTGGCCAGGGCTGCGTTGGCGTATGGAGTGAAAGAAAGAAACCAGACGGGAAACACCAGGATTTGAAGCATGAACTTGGTTACATCGCTGAGTGCCTGAAGAAAGCTGATTTCGTATCCCGTGGGAACATCACGGGCCTGCCCCTGACCGGTGACGATCTTCTTCCCGAAGCCAGCATAGGAGATGACTGCCAAGGTCAGAGAGTTGATGGCGCCGTCAATGTTCTCTGGCGGCTCATGCTCCCATGTGTCTGCGAGGAGCTTGGTCTGTCTCGTAGTCTCTTGCCATACCAGTTCATTCGCACCGCTCCCGTCAGAGAAGGGAGGGGCGGTGATACGGACGTGAAACCGGTAGGTACTGCCTTCGGCCGTCGCAACGTTTGGTCCGTAGGGTTCAAGGATTTCTGCAGCTCGTGATCAGTCCAGGTACAGACGGAGCACCAATGCTGGCAAATTCATTCAAGTGCATATCATTCACCGAGCAGCGCACTTACTGTACTTGTCTCTGGGCTTGGTGAAGTCGTATCGACGATTCAGGACGTCCCACGACACATTGGCATCGGCGACGTAGCATATGATGCCTGTCGGGGACACCACCAAGAAAACGTCCCCATACTGATCGTGAGCGGACCGCTTATCCTCCCACGACCAGTCCTTGATCATGAAACGACACCACGACGGCCATCCGTTCCCTGCGTCGAGTTGGTCTGTGTACAGCTTGCGGAGGATCAGCGTTGCCAGCTGGGCCACAATCTCCGTCTCGAGAAGAGGCACTACGACATATCTGAGTCCCGTCTTCTTGGCCGCGCGGATGTGACGCCAAAGATTGTACAGTTTGTAGACGACCAGACCGATGAGCAAAACGGTAATGCTCTCCATTGCAGGACGTCTGTGTGGTTGACAATATAAAAGAGGGAAAAGGGTAAGACCTGCAACCTGCGACCTCGGCCTTGTACACTGATTGAGCCCAGCTGGTGCACCCAGTTATTGTAAATTCGAGCACAACGCCAACGGCAGGCTTACCCCCAGCTACCTGAAAATCGAGCTCTGGAAGAATCTAATTCGGACAGGCGTTAGCGCTCCACGGTAATCCTTCCATGCTGAACTAGAGGAGATATCACTACCGAATGCCGGAACCAGAGCGGAGAAGTTCGGGAGACCCCTCCTCGCGGCTGACGCAGGCCTGGAGTGGGGTTGATCTGTGCGTTGGGCCGATGAATATCCCCTTATGTGTAGCATCCACCTTCCCCTTGGGGAAATGTGCAGGGCATAGATCCCGTCACCCACCCAAATCTCTGTGCCGAGCCGAGGGTGGACATGGTGCTAACCCTGAGCTGAGGTGTGTGACGTGAGCCTCAGCCCTGGCCCGATAATGCTTCGCCGTTTTATCCGTTGTCACGATGTTTGAGCACAAAACTGGTGGAAGAGCTGCCCGGAAACAGACTGAATTGACATATGCAGAGGGTGACTAGATTACGACCAGCTCCGTCAATACCCGAGACAACAATGACTTCGATCGTCCTTGATATCGAGGATATTCCAAGGCTTGATGGGAAGATAGTGGTGCTCACTGGTAGTCCCCCTCGCCAAATAAGCTGATCTTTCACCTGACATGCATCCCAGGTGGTTCTTCGGGCATAGGACTAGCGGCAACACGCATCTTTGCGTCAAAGGGCGCCAAAGTGCACGTGCTCGACAGAGTGCCGATCGACTGGAGCTTTGACATATTCATGATACCAGGCCAAATCGATGATGGCACACTCAAAGAACAGCTTGGCAATGTTCCCGATGACGCCATTGAGTTCCACGAGTGCGATGTCACGAGCTGGAAGCAGCTTACGTCGGTCTTTAAGAAGATCCCGCACGTAGACATCGCCGTAGCGAATGCGGGCGTGTCGGAGGAGGTGGACTACTTTGCAGACGTCTTTGACGAAGCCGGCGAGCTTTTGGAGCCTCAATACTCCGTCCTCGAGGTCAACGTCCGGTCGACCATCAACTTCATCAAGCTTGCACTGAGCAAGTTTTCGAACCAGAGCCCCGGAGGGAGCCTAGTCATCACCGCCAGCGCGACGGCGTATTCTCCGGAGCAGAGCCTGCCTGTGTACAGTGCTACCAAATTGGCTGTAAGTTACTAACCTTCCCACCCCCGAAAGAGATCTGTTATTGGAGGACAGAGCTGATTGCTCACTTCTTGATACAGCTGGTGGGCCTGATTCGCTCCTTGCGTCCCTCGATCAAGAAGTTCGGAGCGACAATCAATGGAGTTGCGCCCGCGGCCACCATTTCCAAGCTGCTGCCGGGGAATCTGGCCGCTCCTATTATACAAGCCGGTGCGCCCGTGAGCAGCGCTTTTCACGTTGGCCTAGCCTTGGTGTTTTCGGCCACAGCCACTCAGGACCGTCAGGTCGAGGCATACGGGAGGGACGACCCAGCTGAGGTGCAGTCGAGAGGCCGCTGGAATGGCCGCGTGATTGTTACTCTGGGGGATCGTTGGACCGAGGTGGAAGAACCCAGCTCTTCCCTGAGATCTCAGTGGTTTGGTGAATGGCCGACTCGGATGACGGCGTTCCAGCAAACACTTACTGACACTCGGTGAACGAGGCCAGATAGACCTGGGGTATCATGAGCGTATGCCACCAACACTGAGCATGTGATATTCTGAAGCAATGGTTATTAATTCACGCGGCTCCTAAAACTGTTGCCATTTGATCCTCTACAGAGCCATGTCAGTGAACGCAGTCGGCGAGGTAGACTAGGTAGAAGAACTGGTTAACAGTTAACATCTGGATGGCTCGTAAAATCGAGAAGAATGCCAAAACCGATATTCAACAAGAGATGGAAGCCTTGAGAAGCGGTTGCTTGCGACTTGCATGTGATTCCGATCGGATGGTGTTGCCGCCCCATTGAGGCATTGATCCCTGATAGAAACGATGACATCTCAATGGGATGGGAGCGGGTCCCGCCCCTGAACTGCAGTCTGATCGGGTTTGCTGCGTCGGAATCGTCCCAAAAGGGTTACATCCGGAGGTTCACAGTCATCACGATTCCAAGACCAGATTCTACTAGACACACTCCTAGGGGCCTCTAGCCAAACCCTTTTCATGCCTAATGCCTCAATAACGAAAACCTCTTCAAATTCTCACACGCCGGCTTGAAATTCCCACACACCAAGCAACGGCTAACCCCGATGCAGCCGAGTGCCTCTCCCATCAACCTTCATAAGGCCGGATAAGCTGATAAGTGCCTGATCATGCATTTCGGGTTTTAGAAGAGTGATGACAGTGAACCTCCGTAGTAACAATAGACATGGGGCCACCCTGCACACAGGCTCGGACCGGAGTGCGTGCGTTGTCACTCGCGTCTTCTACTCGCCCCCACTCACGGATCCTTGTAGAATTCGGAACTTTGCCTTTTGGATATCTCAGCTGACAACATCTAGATGGCTGGCCTCTCTTCACTCTCTTCGACAACGAGGGGCAATTAGCTGCTGAAGCCGTGAAGAGCCACGAGAGTTGTGCTTCCCCATTCGAATCCCAATAACCAACGCGCGCTGTTTCTGTGGCCGCTTCATGATTTTGTAGTACCTCGACAAATGGTCACCAGAACGTCGATTCGCAATGAACTCTACTTGGACGACGTCCGATTCTACCACCCCCTCCCTGATGGGGTTGAGCCGTCTTGGATGGCACGGAATCGTGGCTTTGGTAAGTTCTCACTGGGTCTCCGACGAGCAATAGAATGCTTCATGTCTAATGACTCGACGCAGGTGGTTACATACGGAGCTTCACTCCTCGTGTACAATTTGTATTTTCATCCTCTGGCAGGATATCCCGGGCCTTGGCTCGGTCGCGCATCTCTGGTATGCCATTCCTCTGCAGACCCATGTGTACGTTTGGATGCAATACTAATGCTCGTTTTTGTGTCAGCTGTGGCGTTTCATCCATACGTCAACAGGCCGCATCCATCTCGATGTTGAGAAGCTTCATCGCAAGTATGGTATGAACCCTACATGTAGCAACGACCTATTTTCCTGACGCCTCAAACATTGACATGGACGTGTCGGTATGCAGGTCCTGTCGTGCGGGTCTCCCCCAACGAGCTTTCGTTCGGCTCGGCCGAATCCTGGAAAGCAATTTATGGCCACTCAAACTCCGAGCGTCCGACCCCTGTAAAAGCGCCCTTCTACGAGATCTTTGGCGCGGGCTTCAAGAGCCTGTGTATCGGCAGCGAGCGGGACCCGAAGCGCCATGGCGAAATGCGCAAGATGCTGTCAGCTGCTTTCTCGCAGCGGTCACTGATCGACCAGGAACATATCGTCAGCCAAAAGATTGACGACTTCGTTGTCATCATCGGCCAAAAGGCCGGACCGGATTCGAAGGGCATCAACATGACCAAGTGGTTCGAGATGGTCTCGTTTGATATCCTCGGGGAGATGGCGTTCGGCGAATCCTTTCACAGTCTGGAAGACGGTAACACAACCCTCCAAAACCATGGACACTTGTTGCTTGACCTTGGACTTTTTCTACCCAAGCCCGCACGACTGACGATAGCGCCATGCAGGGAAACCACACTTTTGGTCCGATATGATTGAAGAACATCTTTACTTCATTACCCTCATCGATAATCTGAGCCGTCTAGGCATTGCCCGACTTTTGAAGGCATTGATACCTTCAATGCTCCTGGTTCAGAACAAGAACTCTCAATACAGCCGAGAAAAAGTAGAAAAGTGAGTGGAATGATCATTTTCTAAACAGATGACATCGGAGCCCTAATCGGTTGAGTTTCGCAGGATTTTGGAGCATGACAACCTTCGTAAAGACTTCATCAGCTTGCTTGTTGAAAAAGTCCGGGAAGGGACTGTTGACAAAGAAGAGATGACGGCGCATGTTTCCACATTGACGTAAGAACTTTCCGTCTTTGAGTCTTTGGCTTCGGGATTTCATGAAGTGAGTACTGACTCCGAGCAGTGTTGCCGGCGGTGAAACAGTCTCGACCTTCCTTGCGGGAACAACATCTTTCCTGCTCAAGCATCCCAGCACTCTGTGTCGACTTCAGGGAGAAATCCGCAGCGCGTTTTCCTCATATGAGTCAATCAACGCACAGAAAGCCCAGCAATTGCCCTATTTGCAGGCCGTCATCAACGAAGGTCTACGGCTTTATCCCCCGGGTTCACAGGGCTTTCCGCGCGTGTCCCCCGGATTCCAGATCCATGGTCGATATGTTCCAGCAGGGGTGGGTCTTATTTACTCATTGTCACTCCGGTTCTGACGCGATCTCTAAAGACGCTAACGAAGCAGCAGACGGAGATATACACGAGCGCTTGGACGGTCACTCACGACCCTAGCAACTTCAGCGACCCTATGTCGTTCAAGCCGGAACGGTGGCTTGATCCGGAAAGCAAGGATGTTAAGGAAGCTAGTCAGCCTTTCTCCTTGGGGCCCCGAGGTTGCCTCGGCAGGAAGTAAGTTGCTCTACACGCAGAACGAAGTCTAAATAACTGACTTCCTTTGAACCCTAGTTTTGCGTACATGGAAGTCAATCTTATCCTGGCCAAGATGCTCTGGAAATATGATCTCGAGCTCGTCAACAAAGATGTTGACTTTATTGGAGAGGGCCGGGTCTTCGTGATGTGGTGGAAGCCGACGCTTACGGTCAAATTTCATGAAAGGCCTGCGCTCTGACCAGATTTAGTCATAGTCGCCAGGGCAGGAAAGATTCCTTGCAGGTTGATCGCTTTCTAAAGTTTTGATTCGGACGAAAAAAGCGCCAGGACTCCAATGGATAGGGCGTTGAGCTATATGTGCCGAATGAATGCCTCTTAGCATCTTGCGTATAGTCAAGAACCAGTGCATGACAAGCTTTAATGCCAACAGTTTCAGTAACGTGGTCCAAATTAAGTAGTTAGTACTTTTTTGATAGTTATCAAATGCATTCGTACCCTATCTGCCTCTTAATTACCCACCAACACCAAGTCGGACTCCTAGAACAGTCTTGGCAGAACAAATCGCTTCTCACGTTGAACGTAGTTTTCTATAACGTATCTTATCAGCGAGCGAGACATATCAGCGAGCGAGACACTAAGTTCTTGGCACAACGCGTCCTTCTTCATCCACCCC
>FTCU01003322.1_pt1 | contig 24005 bp, 27 predicted proteins | sample 1639521 | NCBI WGS metagenome assembly FTCU01 (sample SAMEA3914864, study PRJEB12502) | metagenome | biome: forest; material: soil | place: USA | collected 2012-03-12 | depth 0.3 m
ATTGATCAGCTTCCCGATGCCGGCGGATCATGTTCAATGCCACCCACGTTCTTACAATGCTACTTATAATTCAGATCAAACCATGCTCTCGGGAGCCGGAGAGGGTAAAGGGACTTCTGTCCCTGTAGTTTCTGCCTCCATCTGGTGACTCGGAATGTTTGTCTCCCATCCCCGATACCTTTATTGAACGGGATGCTTGAAAACACAGAAAAGTCAGTGCAACACTCGCCCAACTTGGGGGCTGATATGCATGCAGCAAACCAAAAGTCCGTTGCGTCCGGCTTGATAGGATTTAAATCCCTAAACTCCCCCCTCAAGCTCTCAATGCCCTCCTTCCTTACATCCTCCGCAAGCCTCGATACTTCAGGCGCAATGACACTCTCGTCAAACCCAAAGTATTTGTACGCATCCTTACCCGGTAAAAGCTTACCGAAGGTCGACATGGAGCTGCTCGAAGGCCGTGTGCCTGTAACCGGTGAGATGGAGAAATGTTTACTGGAAGAGGCAGCTGTGGCCGTTGGAGAGGATGAAGCGATCACGGTTGAAGTACGTACCTACCTAGTCGGGATTGTTGGGGAAGTACTTCATGACGTATCTCCAAAGAGCGATGCCGATGGCAGCCATCCCCATTGCACCAAGGTCGACTGTTGGTCCTGATGATGGTGAGAATCATCCGTGGCAGCGGTTTCCTCACCCAGGATGGCCACCATTGAACTGCTGGCAAAGGTTTGCGATTAGACGCCGGAATTGTCGCAAGACTAGATCAAGCGTCTGAGGATCTTCGGTTCGGAGTTTATTGATGATGCTGGAGCAAAGCACAGGCTCCTCCTTCACTTCGGGCATGATTGCACTCGGCGCCATTCCGGTAGTGTTTGCTCGCAGATGAAAATGTCAGCCAACAGAATCGAGGTTCGAGATGGACTCATGACAAGCCTGAAAGGACCAGACGAGTCCTCAAGATATATCATTCCCATCTCTTCCAGTTTGAGAACCTGAGTCGGTAGAAACAGTTAGGACGCGTGTGATGTGTTCCTCGGTGGCGAACTTGTCATCTTGGACGTCTTGGGTTTTCTGACTCCGGAAGAGGCAATCCGAAGCAGCTCCGTCTGGTGGCTGGGAGTTGCCAGGAGGGAGCTAGTGAGTGCGACCAGAGGAAGTGGATGTTGTGCTGTGGAAAGATCGGAAAAGGGTCGCTATTGTCGTCAATTGCGTGGCTACACCTTCCCTTTCGGTTCCGAGGATCCTGCGCTCCACCTTTGGCACAGGCTGCCAATAGGTGGAGTTAACCACGGGGCCAGAACCTCGAGCTCTCAGGAAGTTCTTTGCGCTCGTGAACCTTCGTGGCATTGGGGCGTCAGCATGCCGCATCATTCGAGAAACAGCTTTCCCCCAACCAGTTAAACCTTTTACAGACCACAGCCAAATGCCACGCGGACGCCCACCAAGTGAATGCAAAGCAATGAATACACGTGGCGAGGGTTCATGCAACTTCGTTATTCTTACCGCAGGCAGTGCGGCGGGGGTCGATGGTGAAATCTAGGGCAAATTATGCAGTGCGGTCTGAACACCAGGGCCAGAACGCAGGGTCAAAACAGGCATGTGAAGACGCTCGAGGAACAGCCCCACGCTTCGGGCTCCCACGGTATAGAAGAGATGAAGAGGATGAGAGAACCCGACAAACTTTGCAAGAAGAAATAGACCCTGTTGTATGAACACACCTTGTACGAGAGAGAAGAAAGAGACAATGTCTTTAGGTACGTGCTCGAGTGATGCATGCATCATGGCTTGCAAAGCTCAAAACCCCCAAGGGAAAAGTTTTATCAACGGGGTCCATGACCCTGTCGAACGGGCACTGCGAAGTTGCGTTCTCCACGACTCGTCGTTGAGCCTCATCGTGTCAGAGAAGAGTGAGTGCAAAGACCACCAGGGCTTCATTAGTCCTTGATACACTAACAGGGAAAGCGTCAAGTCCTCTATCGACAGCAGCGGAGTGACAGCAGTGAAAAAGTCATCTTGCTCTCTGGAGGAGGATCCGGTCACGAACCTGCTCATGCGCAATACCTGGGCGAGGGTGCACTCGATGTCGTCGTCGCGGGAGAGATCTTTGCATCTCCCTCAGCATCTCAAATCTTAGCAGGCCTGCATACGGTCAGGTCACCAAAGGGGTATGCAAGAGTGGGCATACCAAAGGGTTCGCTCAGTGCTGACTTGGAAGCAGAACGTTGATAATTGTCAAGAACTACACTGGCGACAAGCTCAACTTTGGCCTGGCTGCCGAGAAGGCGAAGGCGAATGGGCACAATGTGAACGTGGTGGTAGTGGGAGATGATGTTTCTGTGGACGCCAACCCTTTGGTCGGTCAACGGGGACTTGCCGGTGTCGTTTTTGTGCACAAAATTGTTGGTGCAAGCGCAGCAAAGGGGTTTGTGATGCCTTGCTGCAGACTTTCACTTTTATCGACTGACTTTAGCGTTGCACAGAGCCAGTCTTGATGAGGTTACCGTCGTTGCAAAGCGAGCGGCTTCCCAGATGGCAACCGCCGCTGCCAGCCTCGATCGATGCAGTGTCCCTGGCCGGGCGAATCAAGAAGCGTTGCCGCAGAATCAACTCGAATTTGGCATGGGGATCCACAACGAACCCGGCGTCATGCGCGAGAACGTCTCCAGCCTAGAGTCAACGGTCAAAAAGGTCCTTGACATGATCTTCACACCCAAACCTAACATGTGGCATCCTCAGCCTGGTCTGAGAGTAGCCCTAATGATCAACAATCTCGGCGGGTTGAGTGTGTTAGAGCTCAGTGTCATTGTAGACGAAGTTGCGAGGCAGATGGGTAACCAGGGAATCAAGATTGAGAGAAGTCTGGCAGGGACGTTTGTAACGTCGCTTGACGGGCCTGGATTCTCCGTGACGGTTCTTCAGCTTGACGATGAGCTGGAGGAGCTGTTGGATGCTCCCACTACAGCGCCTGCGTGGCCACGCTCAATTCATGGATTAGCGACGGATGCCGAGACGGTGGCGGGTAGGGTTACAAAATACATGAATGGGATCGATAGTGATGGAAAGGAGACTGGAGTCAAGGGTAAGTCGGCAAGATGGGCTTTGCAGGCGGTCGCTTACTGAATGATAGTTGCGACGGCACTTGTCAAGGCTCTCATTCACTCGATCGCACATACAACGGCAGAGGACGAGCCCAAGATTACACACTACGACACACTGGCCGGCGACGGAGACTGTGGAGAGACACTACTGAATGGTGTCAATGGCGAGCAGACCCAGCGCATCCAAACCAAGCTCTGCGGCTAACTCATGTGCAGGCCTCGTCAATGAGTTCCAAAACGATGAGTCTGAGTTCCTCGATGTTGGAAAAGTCTTTCGACGAGCCGCCACCACAGTCGAGAGAGCCATGGGTGGGACATCGGGAGCCATTTACGCCATCTTCCTCAACGCCGTCGCTAACAACCTCACTGACCAAGCCCTCGCCAACCCATCCACAAATCTTCAGGACCTGATCCGCACATCCCTCCAGCGCGGCCTGAACGAGCTATTCCGCTATACGCCTGCACGCATTGGCCACCGCACGCTCATGGACGCGCTCATACCTTTCGTCGAAGCCTACACTGAGGAGGCCTCGTTTCGAGATGCCGCCTTGGAGGCCCGTAAGGGTGCGGAGGGCACAAGGTGGATGGCTGCTGCACTGGGGCGAGCAAGCTATGTTGGTCGCGACCGGTTTGATGAGGAGGGTGGGATTCCGGATCCTGGCGCTTTGGGAGTGGTGAGTATTTTGAGGGGAGCAGAAGCTGTGCTGAGAAATTGACGAGGAGGGATTGCTTTTGGACTTGGCGAGCGGGTGAATGGCTTGGCGAGTCCTGGCCGGGAAGGGCACATCGAACTGACTTGACGGCGCGGTCTTTGAGGCAAAAATTGTACATGTCATCTGGGCAAACACTTGAAGCCGCTCGTCAAGTATGAATGAATCCGGGAACCTTGCAGAGACAGACCAAAACAACACCTACAGGCGAGGAAGATAGTCTTATTGTAGAGAAAATAGGCATCTAAATACAAGCGGGACTTAAAAAGGTTGCGGTTATATTCAGATGCATGAGCATGCAGCAAGACTCTCGCAAGCCAGGAGTCAGTCGAAGCGGGCTCCAGCGAGAGAACGGCCCAGTGAGACTTGCGGGAAACCTTCCGCAACGCAGTTGCGGAATGGCTGTTTTATCCGACATCAGAGCTTGCTGCAGATTGTCTCAATTGCGCGACATGGTTTGCGGTCTTCTAAGAGATGACATCAAACGACACTGCCGCTGTCACTTGAACACAAGAATTAAGAAAGCTTTGGAAATACATAACTAGGTACCTTTCTTAATCCCTACGCTCTTTCGAGAAGCGGGAATTCGAGCCACTCCATTCTCAGCATCCGCAACTCAAAACAAGGCACTCAGGTACCGTGGGCCGAGCGTCGGTCCTCGCGTTGCCCGGTTTGATGATGAGTCTTTGCCACGCGATGGTTTTCGATACCCGTCACATCCATCGAATCTGGTTATTGTAAGCGTAAGCGCTGGGTGGCTTGCTCCGGCGCTAGTTGTGTTAGCGCCAGGCGCTTTGAACCTTTGGGGAACTTCGGGGGACCAAATCCAGGACCTAACCTCATCTGAAACTCCACATTGGTTCCTTGCCCCAGGTTTGGACCCACGAACCTCTGGGGAAACCCTGCTGAGTCTGGGGAAACATTTGAAGCATGAGACTGACCTACGAGTCAGGTACTTAACAACCCTCTTCTCTCCATCATTTCAAGTTTCAAATCACGTCAAAACTCGCAACACAATCGACTTTCATTCCTCTTGTTGTCACATGAACATAACCTTGGGACCTTTTTCTTCAATTCCCATTTGAGAATCATGGCATTGTTTAGTCTCGGACGAGGCAAAAGCGTCCAGGTCGGAGTGACTATATGCTGTCTCGTCGCCTTCGTACTCTTTGGTTATGATCAAGGGGTTTTCGGCGGCATTCTGCAGAATGAAGATTGGCAAGACCAGTTCAACCATCCGGACGACACGGAGACTGGAATCATTGTATCCTGCTACAATCTGGGCTGCCTGGCAGGGTGTGTTAGTATGTAGTGAAACTGCTGAACGTATCTCATGGAGAGGGTCTTCGCATGCTAATCTGTTTTGGTCTCGCAGTCAACTTTTTCGTCGGGGACAAGTTTGGCCGCCGCAAGACCATGTGGGTTGCCATGGGCTTGGTAATTGTTGGTGCGGTTCTTCAAGCCACGGCGTACAATGTTCCCCATCTGGTCGTGGGGCGGGTCGTCACTGGCTTCGGTACAGGAATCAAGACTTCGACAGTGCCGATGTAAGTCCCTGCGACGTGTGGATCATTCAACGGATACCAGTCGTTGATGTGAACATAGGTACCAATCTGAGCTTTGCGAACCTAAGTCCCGCGGCCGCCTGGTTTCAAGCGAAGTCCTTTTCGTCGGAGTTGGCATCACTTTCGCTTACTGGTTCGATTTCGGCATGTCTTACGTGGGCGGCGCGGTCGCTTGGCGCCTCCCCATTGCTTTCCAGATCGTCTTCGCTCTCGGCGTCACAATCCTGGTCTTCGCACTCCCGGAATCCCCCCGTTGGTTGATGTTGAAAGGCCGTGACCACGAGGCCGTCAATGTCTTATGTCAGGTGTACGACAAGGATCCTTCAGACCCATTCATCGTCTCGGAAACCGCTTCTATCCAACAGGCCATTGAGCTGGAAGTCTCGGCGGATAAAAACGACTCATTCTTGAGCATCTTCAGAATGGATAGCATCAGGACCAGGTACCGCATTCTGCTTGCCTGGGGCGTCCAGTTCATGAACCAAGCTGGAGGAATCAACCTTGTCGTCTACTACATCCCATCCGTCTTGGTTCAGAATGTCGGACTATCAGCACGCACGGCTCAGATCCTTGGCGGTTGCATCAACATGATGTTTATGTTCGGCTCGCTTTTGCCCTCCTTTGCTCTGGATCGGATGGGCCGCCGGAAAACAATGTTGTGGGGCTGCTCGGGTCTGAGTATTTGCATGCTGATGGTGGCAGCCCTTCTGTCTCGGGTTGGATACGACAACGGCCATGCCTGTGCGTCGGCGGCAGTGGCCTTTTTCTTCCTGTACATGTTGATCTTTGGCATGAGCGTCAACTGTGTTCCTTGGGTCTACGTCCCTGAGATTCTTCCCCTCAAGGCCCGCACTCGGGGGACAGCGATCGGAATCAGTTCCAACTGGCTCTGGAACTTCACTGTCGTGATGATCACGCCAGTCATCATCAATCGTTTGCAGTGGAAAGCGTATCTGATTTTCATGGCAACGAACTTACTCTTCGTTCCCGCTTTTTACTTCTTTTACCCGGAAACGAGTAACTTTAGGCTGGAGGACATCGATCTGATCTTCTCACAGGGAGGAAATCCGGTGTCTGTGGCGCAGCAAATGTCGAGGGACATGATGAGCAATGGCGGCACCAGCCGCAGTGCAACTTCAATTGGCAGCGATAAGGAGCAGAGTGTCGCGGTGGAGAGTGTTTGAGGACTAGGGTTTCAAGTCACAGAATCCGGGTCTGCAAGATCAACAGGATCAAGGGGATCAAATCAAAATCTCCACAAACAATGGCTGCGCCAACTGACGAATAATTAATATTTATACCTGTTGTCTAATTGAATCGCTGGATGTGAAGGAGACGGGCCTGGGGGTAATCATTTAGGTATCAATAAGTAAACACTACAAAGAGCTCTTGTCAAAACTAGAGGACTGCGGGCTGCAGTTGCGGCCGGAAATTGGGCAAGACATCATCCATTGAAACCATCGCCTCGCGCGGTTCCATTGTCTTTGTTTCATCAAACCGCCCAGCTGTTTAAACAGCTTCTTTCGGGTTCCTTTCAGGTAGGTCTCCATTTGAACAGGGTCATGAAATTTACATCTCTGACTCCAATTGAATTGTGTGCATAGGCTCCTCTAATTGTCTAGGCTTTGTTCCCTGGCGAAAGTTGATCAAGGAGTCCAAACACTCTTCGATTCGTATTCCAGTTCAGATCTTATATACAATCTTGTAGTTTGATATTTTACCATCGCGATACTCTTGGAATCCTTGCAAAACACCATCTAGCCCGTCTTCGACAAGTTTGGGCGAGTTGGGCTGCAGTTGTCCTGACAAGAGCAGCGCGGGCAGCTTTTGGAAAAAGCTCAGAGCAAGTTCGTGGTCCGCTTCGTGGGGCTATTATAAACCTGTCAGCCATCACGCCTTTTGTACTCTTTGTGGGGATGAATGCTCACCGGCCAGTAGAACTGCCCATAACGATGCTCTTTGAGAAAGGCTGTCCAGACGAGGACGTCAGTGACCTTGATGCCCTTTACCACATCTTCAGTGTTGGCTTTGCCGGGGCGGACGGTGCACAAGACGCCATTGTCGTGACAAATGGCGCGTGAAGCTGTCTTAGACGAGGTCTTGTTTCCAATGGTGTCAAACACATATCGAAGGCCGGGGGCCACCTCTCGGATCTTGTCGACTACCTGTGCATCTCGATAGTCGAATGCTTCCTTTGCCCCGTAAGACTTGACGAGGTCATGGTGCTTTGGACTGCAGGTCGCAATGACTTCTAATCCATGTAACCTCGCAATTAGAACCGCATAAAGCCCGACGCTTGCTATACGTGTTGTTAGTTATCAGGATAAAGAGGCAGCTGATGTGTATGTAGGCGGCGATGAGCAAGAGGACGTAACAACAGATGTTGGACCTACAGCTGCTGCCCCAGACGAGAACCGCGGGTTTCTCATCACCACTCACGTCAATGGACAAGCAGTCCTTTGAGAATAAGCTAAGAAGAGCCGTGCATGACGCAAGGGGAACAGTGCATGCCGCCTCTGCGCTCAACTCGGGAGGAACTGGGAAGCAAATGCGCTCGTCGGCGAGGGTGTATTGGCTGTAACCACCAACACCCTTCGTCTCGCCTGGTATCTTTGCGTCAGCAATGCGAGGGATACAAGACAAACTCCGGAATGGGTAGTACATACCACCCCAGATAAGACCGGCAATGGTTGTTCCCTTGGTGACTCGAGTCACATTTGGCCCGGTTTCCTCGACCACACCAACGAAATCACAACCGAGGATAGCGCCATCCCCGAAGGCGTTGCTATCAAGGGACTGGACTGCAGGCAATCTAGTTAGCAATGCATAACATCAAGCTCGAGGAGAAGAAATGGAAAGAAACATCGTAGGGGATAGGCTCTTACCATCTGTGGGATTCTGGGCTACGTGAGACACCTTCACCAAAACTTGGTGCTCACCCGGCTTTGGCACCGGTACCAGTTGCTTGACGAGCCTTGGAGTGTTGTTGCTGTCGACTCTCACAACCAAGGCTACGGAAGAGCCTGGGATCGACATGGCTAAAGGTATGCGCAAAACCGTCCGAGCTGATGAAGACTGTTGGAATCAAAACTCACCTACCGAGCTACTCTTGGCAGATGAAACAGATGTCAAAGTCGAGAGGTGGCAAGATTTTTGGTCCTGACTAGTCTCATGCCGTCACTTGCTTGGCATGCATCTGGTGGTCTGGTTTGTCACAAGGGTATGCGAAACCTCAGGTTATGGCAGGCAGAGCCGCTCAACGAGTCTTCCATCGGAGACGCCATGATGTCGGTGCCGAGTTCGGCTCCACTCTTCGGCTTGCCGACATCGTCCATGGGTGAAGTCAAAAGTGCCGACGTCAGCTTTCTCCGCTCTCCAAGACCAATCGAGCGGAGGCGGGGTGGCCAAGAAGAGCAAGGCAAGTTGAAGCGCCATTTGCCAGGGGGATGCTGCGCGCCAAGCCGGACGGGAGTTTCGCATGGGCAACCGACAGCCCAGCGCCAACGGGTGCACAGTTGATCAGGAGGGAATGGCATGTGGAAACGCTTAGAGAAAGGAGAAAAAGGACATTTAACCTTTCCGGTTTTGAACACATTTCGATCCACGGCGCAAGTGCATGCCTTGAACAGTCACCACATTGAAAAACCCTTTATTGTGCGTGTGTCTGCCTCATCAGTCATGACTTGAGATCTGCTTGATCTCGGTTCATTTGGTGCTTCTTTCACACATTTGAAACGGATCTATTTCGCTTCATGGAACCATGACCTCCTCATATCTCTGCCTTCCACAAGAGACGGAGCTGAGGCTCAACCAGCCCGTTCAGTTTTCTGTTCGCTTCAGCCAAGACCTCATCGAACTTACCCGGCAGAAGCTCGACCTTGCTCGATATCCGTTCGAGCAGACTGATTTTGGGGCTGATGACTGGTCGCAAGGCGCAAAGGTGGCCAAAGTGAAACAGCTGGCCCAGTACTGGCGTGATGATTACGACTGGGCAAAGCAGGAGGTTAGTATTTTAGCCCCTTGAGAGAAAAGAGGACGGATGGGGGCGACTAAGCAGTCAAAACAACAGAGATTCCTCAACGACACGTTCAACCACTACTTGGTGAAACTCCAGGTGCCGGGCTACGGACCGCTGGTTTTGCACTTCACGCATGCAAAGTCGCCGAGCCGAAACGCCATACCACTGCTTTTCTCACATGGCTGGCCCGGCTCTTTTGTGGAAGCATCCAAGGTTGTCAATCAGCTTAGCAACCCCAAGAGTCCGACCGATCCGTCTTTCCATGTCGTTGCGCCCTCCATCCCTGGTTTTGGCTTCTCTCCTGCCCCGACGAAATCGGGAGTTGGGCCAGAGGTCACGGCTCGGGCATACAAAATCCTCATGACCGACGTGCTTAGGTACAAATGGTTTGTGACTCAAGGCGGCGACTTTGGGTCTTTCATCACCAGGTCCATAGCCATCCAGTTTCCAACTGTGGTTCGCGCCCAACACCTAAACATGTTCCCCGTACCACCTCCGACCTTGTGGTCCGCTCCCTTGGCATACCTTCGCTGGTGCTTCTCTGGGGTCTTTTACTCCGACTTCGAGCGGGAAGCCATACGCGTGAGGAGAAATTTTGAGATTGACCAGAGCGGCTATTTAGAGCAACAGAGAACCAGGCCACAGACACTGGGATTCGCGCTGGGCGATTCGCCTATTGGTCTTTTGGCCTGGTTCATTGAAAAGTTTCATGACTGGGGTCACGTTCATGAAACTTTTGATCCTGAAACAGCGATAACCCTGGTTGTCATGCATTGGATTCAGGGGGCGACGCCTGGCTTGAGATTCTATCGTGAGGCCTTCGGCTCTCAGCGGGAGGCAGAGAAGACTTTTGAAACTTATGTCAACTGCCCAACTGGCGTCAGCATGTATGCCAAAGAGCAGCTACATGTGAGTAACTCCCTAAGAGCACTCTTGGACACAAAGCTGACTTTCCCGTTTACCAGTGCCCCAGGGATTGGGCGCAGCAAGCTGCTAACATTCAGTACTGGAGAGAGTATGGGGTCGGGGGCCATTTCTCATCCCTTGAGTGCGCGGGAGTGTTTGTTCGGGACATGAGGACATTCTTCGCCTCAGACTCGGTGAAGAACTCAATAAAGGGCGTAGCAGGGGACTTGTAGGTTAGATTTTCTAGTTAATAGTCAATGAACAGGTTTGATCCATACGCGGTGGGAGTGATACTTGGAGAGTGTTCAACGTAGATACAGCTAGCGTGATATTTCCATTAACATCACTGCGTGCATCTATTCCTTTGGCGGGAACATCTGGAGCGGCTAAAAGGTTCACATAGACGCTCGTGAAAATCGTGTCCTGGAATGTCACTTTGAGTTGAGTTGCCCTGCTTGTTGATATCCCCAACGCATCTTTACTATCCTCGACTGTTTTTGGTCGATTGTTAGCATCTTCTAAAGAACAAGAAATCAATGATTGGCACAACACGAGAGCGCAAGTACTTCAGTCCTGACATCATTCGAATTCTTCATCTAACTTCTAAGAATCCCGTACGAGCTCCTTAAGGGGCGGATCCACGATCTGAATCTTGACAGTGATGCGACCATCGTCACGCTTGTGAGAGTTGGCAGCAAATTCCAGTGCCTGGGCCGCATTTTCAAGACGAAACTCATCTGTAACAAGGCTTTCCAGCTTTGCAGGTTCGACGAGACCTCCTTCAATAGCTCTTATGGCAGCCGGCCACGTGTCGTGGTATCTATTGATGAAGCGGAGCTGGATCTCAGCCAAGGAAAGGTGCATGAAGGGGATATTGTTGGCCAAAGGCCGAGAAGAAACACCGACGACATTGATGCACCCTCCCCTCCTGACAGTATAAGCAGCGGTGGCAATGGAAGACTCGAACCCAGTGCATTCCAACACCAACTGCGGCATGTCATACTCTGTTCGCGACAAAGCAGCCTTTCTTCCCTCGCGCTCGAAGAGGTCCCGGATTTGGTTCGCCGTCAGCTCGGGAGTGGCCGCCGGATCGACTTTGTGCGTCAAGCAATGGGGCTCAAAGGTCCTGGCGAATGAAAGTCGCCCTTCGTCAATGTCTGTTATAACGATGGGATGGGCGCCGGAAGCCCTCGCAGCCGCCATGGCGAGAAGGCCGATGGGACCAGCACCAAAGACTGCAACAGGAGTGCCGACGCTCACTGGCGTAGTCCTCATGGCGTGCAGAGCAACGGAGAGGGGCTCCAACAACGCGGCACAGGCAAACGATAAGCTGCTCGGCAGTTTGTGCGTAAACCTTGCTTGGTGCACCTTGTATCGCTGGATCGTGCCATGATGGGGATAAACTCCAGAAAAATGGACGTCCTCGCAGAGGTTTGGACGACCCCCAGTGCAAAGGAAGCAGTGTCCACAAGGCATGCCTGGCTCGACTGCGACACGATCACCTTTTCATTGATGTATCAGCGTCCCGTCATTGTCGCCCATACCACCATGCAAAGCAATTCCACATACCGATCTCCAAGTGTTCAACACCAGGGCCTCTTGCCAGAACGACACCTGCGGCCTCGTGCCCCAAGATACAATCTCCGTCAACCGTTAGATTCCCGATCGCGCCGTGCTTCCAGAAATGCAAATCGCTTCCGCAAATGCCGGTGGCCCTGATGTGAAGCAGGACTTCACCGACACCCGGCTCAGGGATCGTTGCCTCCTCCATTTTGATTCTGTGATCCGCTGTCACAACGAGGCATGGGTTCTGCGGGTCGGCCTTGACGGCTGCGGTGTTCGAAAGCCCCTGGTCAGCCATTTCTCTCAGAAAGCCGTTGCACGTCGTGAGAAAGGTTTTTCGATGAGATTGCGCAGTGAATAATTCTGGGATTTGCTATGATGCTTCGGGCAAAAATGGTAACGGGAATTATTTAAAGGCGGTGCCTATCGTGACTACGGCCGTACGCAGTGGTTAGACTTGACTCTTTTGTTCAAAGTACACCAACGTATCCATAATTCGAACCGCTCCTCAAAGACACCTTCTCCTGCAAGTCACACCTACTTCCCCCCCGGGTCTTGGGACTTCTTGCTGCCCACTTTCTCCTCGCTGAATTCTGCGTTTACGGAGCACCCCAGTACGCCCGGCTGGGTATGGTCAGAACCTCCTGATTCGGCGAACGTGATGCAAATTGGGAGATTTCGTCGCTCGTCGTGTCTGGAAGAGAAAGCTGAAGCGCTGACCTGGCCGACCCCGCCTTGCGGGGGGTGGTTGGTGGGGGGGGAGGGGTAGTCAGGCGCTTGCTAAGCGGCGAGTAATTGCACCGTATCTGGAAGGTGGATGCACCCGACCTTCTGCTTGGCTCGGGCGTGCGAGGGATCTTTGGTCTAGACTGGGGGTCAACGAGCAAGGACGAGCAAGAAGTCAATGGGAAAGCTGAAATTATTGCATGGTATGTACTTCTGTCCATTATGTTACATCCATCGTTCATCACGTCCTTCATCGGGGACAAGAGCAAACCTCCGTGCGCTAATTCTCGTCCGCCTGCCTCGGTACCGAAGGTAAGTATTGTACCTACCTACCTTAGGTAAGGTAGACAACTTGGAAGCTGATATGTACCTCTAGGACCGTGGGTTGCTTCGATCGACGCCATCGAGCTCATCCTTCATCAGTCAATACATATCAGCGATCAGGGAACGGCCCGAGCCCCTTGAAGTGAGAAATTTCACTACGGTCCGCATGGAAGTGACACTTAATTCTCCAATCCCCAGAGGACTCTCAAATCTTTCGCCCGTTCTGAGGTTTTCCACCCTGTTTCGCGTTCAATCTTGGCCAGATGCCTCAAGAGAGCAATCTTTTCAGCGGCGAAGTCCTCCGAATCTGACAGGCTATTGCAATCCCCAGCCGCGTCCGTTGCAGGGGTGGTGATGGACCCAAGCCTCTCGCTCCCGGCCAACCCAGGGTCCGTCTGCCGCAGTTGTCCCAATTCTTGACCGAAATGACGTCTATAAGTTCGATGTCCAGGCTGAAAAAGAGTGCTTTGATCGGGCGTGCCACCCAGTACCCTGCCTGCGATGTACAAGGGCTGAAGATGATTCACCCAATTTGCGCTGTAATGCGGTCAAAGTTAGGGGGCTTCCCAAGACCCGAAAGACGGAACTGGCAGAGTAATGCAGTAATCTTACTGCGAAAGGTTGCTAATTGAGATGCCTCCGAGCTCTCGAGCATGCCAGATAGGATTCAGCTGTGTAAATGTCAGTGCTACCAAACCAGTTATAAACTGCACAGAAGCCAGGGCATATACGGTTTCGGCCACGTCCAAAGAAGCGTCAGGTCTGACCAATCCGCTTTGTAGCAGGAGGATTGAGCCAGCGTGGTAAAAGGTATTCCCGCATACTGGTGGCGCGGTTAGCTGCGAGCTGGCGGCAACGCAATGAAGACTTACTTGATGCGGACAGGGCAAACACAACTGTAGGGAAAGGGTTTCTTTCCGACTTATCCACTCTCAGCAACGGCTTTACACTCCGGAGGCGCCAGCGTCTCCATCGTTGAAGCTCCTCCCATGACGTCTGGGCCTTCTCTCTTAGTTCGGCTTGTGATGTGCGTCCGACACTATCTTCCTCATTGAGAATGTTGATGATCCTGGCAAAGATCAAGATGGCCAGGTTGCAGTAATCATCAGTGTTCCCCTTCGCGGCGACCGAGATAAGCGAGTCTTCATCCACCCAGGAGTCCGTGGGGATCAGCGTGGTCCGATTCAGGATGAAGGCGGCCCATACATCTGACATACGTTAGCAGCCGCTACCTAAGTTCCCGAACAAACTGGGTAACAAAGGCGGGGAGAGGAAACCTGCCTATCCTTGCAAAAGACCAAAAACAGGTTTTAACTATACCCTCGCTGTTTCCGTTCCATTTACACATCCTTAGCAAGCCAGCACAACCCTACAAGCGCGCACGCTCAAGTCAGAATCCAATTCGGCTTGGTCAACGCACAAGATACTGGGGCACATATCTCGCGTACCTTAAGATGGCGCCTCCATTCCGAAACGCTTGATGCCATCATCTCATAGACACAAAGAATTGTGCATGTTGCCAAGATGGAAGAATCTGCATCTGCAGGGTCATGTCCGAGTAAGAGACGAATGGTGTACTGATAAAGCTCGAGCGTGATGTGCCGGGGGCAACCCCGCAGAGCATCCAGTTGGCGAGAGGCGAGAGACATGGCTGCCGCAACGAAGGGTTTGGAGTCCATCATGTGATGGATGCTCCTCGCGGAGAAGTGCAGTTCTGAATCTGTCGTCTCCCACCAGGTTGCAGTCTCTCTGATATAAGCAGACATGAGATCAATTTTCATCATCGGTGAGATGGGAAAGCGAGGCTCGGGCTCCGGGGAAGCACCCCGTGAAATAGCCTGCCCCAAGGAGAAGGGGACGACAGGTACGTCGGCGATCCAGAGTTCAGAAGCTAGAGGCGTTCTCGTAACGTCTTGGTGCGACAAGTTGGGGGGGGCTGGAGGCATGAAACTGAAGGGGCCAAACGTCCCGTCCGGGCCAGAAGCAGCAGCGAAATCGCTGTTTAGACCGCTAGGAATCACATTCTCGTCTTGTACTTGCCCCTTGTCAGATCTGAAAAAAGGGCCAAAAGATGGCACGGTGTCGGAAACAATGGCCAAGGCACCATCGCCGCCCTCTTGTAAGGGGCGTTCGGGAGACTCCCCGTCGGACTCGTCTGCTGAAGACGATTCGCCATCGTCTCTGGCAAAGGAGCGAACAATATCCTCAGTATCGTCGATAATCTATCTCGGCAAGACATAAGATGTCAATGAGCATATTATTAGGACAGGGGGGAAAGAATGGGTGAAACTTACCATGAGTTGTGTCACTGTGTGCTCGCCTGCATCAGGCCCATCAAACTGAGAGTTGTTGTCTCTCTGCTTGTCTAGGTCCAAGAAGGCGGCAGTGTGCTCCGAGGAGAGCTGAAGCGATCTTGACGGATGAAAGGAAACCTTCAATCCCCAGACACATTCAACACTCCGCGTCTTGCATTCTCGACAGACAGGACGATGTCCATCGCCTACGTATCCGTCCAGTTAGACTCCATTAATTCCAGGGAAAACAAAAAATATAGGCTCCAGGACGGTAAGAACCAGACAGAAGGCCCATAGATGCGTAGGTAACTCTCACACCCACATTTTCGTCTCCGCCGACGGCAGGGGAGGCTGTTTTCGCAGATCAGTCAAGTGCTAAGGTTAGAGTCTTTTTTAGGAAGGGGGGGGTGTTCAGGACTGCGTGGGCGCCCGAGGAGCCCAGGGTGGGTTGGGGGTCGAGTACCATCCTGACCGGGAGCGACAGTGCTTCCTTTTTCTCGGCCCACTCGATACTGCCGGAGATGGGTCGAGCGATGCGTGGGACTGGGCAGGCATAGTGCGGGTACGAGGCAGAGATGACGGCCTTCCGAGCGCGTAGGTAAGATGTCAGGCTGCTGTGGGAACGCCTCAAGACGCAAGAGTCGGTTAGAATGAACACTTTGCAGACGGTCGTGGGCCCGACAAGCGTCCAGACATAAACTGTCTTCACGAAGCCCGAGTTTTATCCGGTCTGGCGCTAACTAATATTGGCTGGTATGTGATAATGCTGCGGCTTTTTGGGCTGAAGCCGCTGGCACTGTTCAAATTGACGTTCAACCTTCTCTCCCGCGGATAACGTGGACAGTTTGCGCCGGAACAAGCGCGAAAGCTGTGACTGTCGGAGACCTGCGTGGGGCCGTGGCAAAAGAACAGCGTCCGTAGTGGTCTTTTCCGAGACTTCAATTGGTTGATTGAAAGCCGAATGCGGGGCCAGAATTGCTGGGCTCTGAGAATTACTTACCAAACCCAGTCTTGGGGCTCCGCCCTGTTCTGGGAAGGTGGACGCACCGTGTGATCGAGAAGATGCAAGTCGAAGCGCAGCCGCCTATGCGGTGCACACCCCACACAGACGTGTCTCGACACACACTGCTGAGACTGCGTAGCGTCCTTTTTCATTCCTGCAGTCAGCAGTTCTCGATCATCTCGCAGGTCGAGGCAATTGAAAAGAAAATGCATAAAAAGGGCCATGGCGACAGCAGCCCGGGCAGGCCGCAGGATTGTGGCATGGTATCAACAGGCTTAGTTTTGCCCACGCTCTCCCTTTCCTGGCTCAATTTCGCATCAGGTTTCATCAAACATGGCTGGCTCAAAAGAGGTTATCATCATCGGCGGAGGTATCTCAGGCCTTGGCATGGCCGTTCAACTCAAGCGTCTGCTCGGTCATGACAACTTCACCATCTACGAGAAATCCGACAACATTGGCGGCACGTGGTGGCACAATCGATATCCAGCATGCGCTTGCGACATTCCCAGTCACTTCTACTCCTACAGCTTTGCGCTGAATCCCGACTGGACGACCATGTACCCCGGGCGCGATGAGCTTCACAGATACTTCATGTCCGTCGCCGAGAAGTATGACATCCTCTCCCACTGCAAGTTCAACACGATGTGCCTAGGGCTGCGTTGGGACTCGGCGCGCTCGCTTTGGATCTGCACCTTCGAGAATACGCAGACGGGAGAGAGGTTCACCCGGGAAGCGCCAGTCGTCGTGAGTGCAATCGGCACCTTAGATCGGCCTTTTGTTCCGCAGATTGAGGGCGCCAAGGCTTTCCAGGGCAAAATGTTTCACAGCGCCCGATGGGATGACTCCCTTGAGGTGAAGAATAAGAACATTGTTGTCTTGGGTAACGGGGCTTCGGCAACGCAGTTCGTTCCCGAACTCGTCAAGGAAGCTGGTCCCAAAGGCAAGGTGACGCAGCTGGTGAAGAGTGCTCACTGGTGGACCAAGAGAGTAAGTTGGTTTTTTACGACACCCTCTCTTTCGAGTAGGGAGTTGGCACGGCATCAAACTAACTAGACGTATCCAGGGCAACCCGACTTATTCATCCGCCTTCAAGTTGGCCATGAAGTACATCCCGCTCGCGGCTCGCACGTACCGTATCCTGCTCTCCTGGGAGCTCGAAAAGGTTTTTTATTCCTTCCTCATGACAGAAAACGGAGCGCGCATGAGGCAGAAGATCCGCGATACCACCAACTGGTACATCGACAATGACGCGCCGCCCCAGTACCGCGAAGTGTTGAGGCCTGACTATGAACCTGGCTGCAAGCGCCGGGTCAACACAGCGACATACCTCGCCGCCTTGCATTCACCAAACATGCACTTGGCCAAGGACAATGTCACCAAGGTTGGCTTGCGTCACGTCGAGACAGCAAGCGGCGCGACCTACCCAGCAGACGTTATCATTTTCGCCACGGGGTTCGTGACTCAGAAGTGGCTCCATCCGATCGAAATCAAGGGCGAGAACTGCCGTGACTTGCATGAAGTTTGGGACTCTACAGGCGGCGCCGAAGCCTACAAGGGCACTGTTGTTACAGGGTTCCCCAATTTCTTCATTTTGTATGGCCCGAACGCTGCTACGGGTCAACACTCGGTCATCTTCCACTCTGAGTGCCAGATCAACTACACTTGCCGTCTCTTGCGGCCGGTTCTCACTGGTCATCACCCTGCGGCCTCGATCATGGTCAAGCCCGAGGCCCAATACCGCGACCTTGCTTGGGTGCACGGCAAACTCAAGAATCTTGTCTTCAACAGCGGTTGTCAGAGCTGGTGGATGGATCCCAAGACCAAGAAGAACACATTCATCTATCCGGATCCCATGTTCCTCTACTGGTTGCGGACCATCTTCCCACGCTGGTCGGACTTTGAGGTCCGCAGGGTTGAAACCGCCAAGGCTCCGATTTCCAAGGTCTTTGCTGCGAGCACGCTGCTGAGCCTCGGCGTCGGTTCTCTTGCTGCTGTAATGACATGGACGGATGTCGAAAAGTACTCGGGACTCGTCTCACACCACCTACAAAATGTCTTCACATTGCTGTGGACTCAGTAGCTAGGAATCACAATTGATGCAGCGTACCCGGGGCTGTCGTGGTATAGAATTCATATTGAAACACATCTCCTTTTCGCTGGCCACACACGCAAAACTTTTTGATTTTGAGGTTCTGTATTATGGGGCGGGTTCCATCACATAGTCCCAAAGCACGCCTCCTTAGAAAAGCTCAGCATTGCTTTCTAGATGGGATTGCTTACGAGTCATTACACTTATATTTCTTTGGACTTCACTTCTGCATCTTGCCTTGCCCAAACAGCCCCCTGCCCGAGTTATGGGTCGAGGAAACCTGTCAAAGAACGCGGCCAGCCTCAAAATATTGGGCGTTTGCCAACAAATCGTCGCTGTTGGTGGCTGAGCCGGCTAGTTATGCAGTTGGCCGTTTATCACGGCCAGCATAGCTCGGCTTGCATCGCATGATGCTGTTGTGATTGGCCTCGGGGACCGCCGCAAATGCAAGGAGGGGGGCCGGGCAGCGGTTAATGCTTGTCGTTCCAGTCCTCTCATTTTATCGCACTCTTTCCCTTTTCCTTTCCCTCTTTCACTCTGCAGCCTGTTTTACTTTCTTTCACCACTTTCAGCCATCAGTTCATTATTTTACGAACAGCACCAAATTATTGTTGCGCGCAATGAGAGAGCTGCACCATGCCGCCGCATCCGCAGCATCCGCCGCAGCCTCACCCACGGCCCCCGGCGGTCGGCACCGGGTCCAGCCATGAGCCCGACACACTCGCAGGATTGATTCTCTCGCTGCCCCCGCGAAAAGGATTACCAGCCCACCCCAAGCTCCACGAGGGCTGCTACGAGCACCCTGTGGTGGTTCTTTCCCAGACGGCATCGTCCCGGAACGACGTCGTGGTTTTGCTTGTACGTCATCCGATTCCGGTTCTATCGCAAAAACGGCGACGTTCGTTGTCTAATTGGTTGGCAAATTCAACGGTCCAGGTTACGTCGTTCAACAAAACCAACATCCACGACAGGTTCCCAGGCGCACGCGGTCGAGATCGCCGTCGCCGATTGGGCTACCTCCCCATCTACCCTGCTACGCATCCCGACACCACTTTGCAACTGCGTCTCGATCGTTGTCCTCCTTTGCGTCTGAAATCATACGTTAACATCCGAAACAAACACACCGTTCCACTCACCATTCTGCGGGCGTATAACAGCAGTGGCATCCGGTTTGCCCTGGCAAGCGCTTCGTACAGGGAGCTGGTCGGTCAGGCAAACTTCCAGTCGCCTACCAGCTTCATCCTCTCTGTGGACGCCGGCAGCATTGCTATTACGGGTGACGACACTTTCCCGAGCAAAACTGCTCCCTTAAAAACCGGCCGCCCTGTGCCCGAGGCGAACAAGAGCCGCCCTCGCCAGTCACCCACTTATGCAACTGTCTTGGTTTCTTCACGAACACCAGTTCCTGGGGAAGCACCCATTTCTGCAAGACCGGCAACTGAAAGTTCAAGCAACCATCCCTCCACACATCCTTACCAGCCATCCACACATCCTTACCAGACATCCACACATCCTTACCAACCATCCACACATGTCACCGTTCTGGTGGCTTCCCAGGCACCAATTCACCCGAGCGCACCAGTCCCAGCAAGAACGCAACCCCTGCCTGCCACTCGCTCTCTTTTCAACACTCATGGTTCCGCTTCCGCCCAACCCGGCCTCCCCGTCGCGTATGGGACGTTCCCTGCGGCTTCAGCGATGCCAGTCACTCCAAGGGCATCAGTCAACATTACAAGATTCCAGCTAGGCGCCGAAAACCGCCCGCTACTTGCAACTGAGCGCCCAAGTCTCCCCTCTACCCGAGCCACCCCACGAACCACGACATCCAGTCAACCCGACACTCTGCCATTGTACTATTCTAACCGTTTGGACAACGATGGCGATGGTGATTCTCAGAACGGCCGACCTCCCGCGGCGGTAGTCTTCATCATGCTCGGTTTTCTTTTTTATATGGTGTGGTCGACATGGGTGCATCGCGACGACATTGGCTCTGCATTGTGATAACTCAGTATTCATGGTGTGACGTATGCTTGTGCGTTGGGGCAGGTTGCGGCGAGGAAACTGGTTGGTGGCATCTTCTGGCTTGTGGCACGGATAGGCCAAGCAGTCAAGAGTGTGTGGACAAGCCATGGGCCAACTTTGTGAGGGGGATGGTTGACAGCTGATGAAGTTTGCTGTGTGGCTAGCTATAGATAGGTATTTTATTTAGTTCTTAAGTTGGAGCACGCCAGCTGACAACTCCATACGAACATATTCAACAGAGTAGTCTCGCAGGGATTCCTGTACACCAAGGGCTGGACGATGTTTAGCAATCACCATTGTTGCATATGCATTCGAAATGTAAGCATGACGAGTCTCTGAGGTCATGGTATGTCGAGATGCAGACTGCTCGGGTTGAGCACCCGTCCCCCTTTTCCTGCTCCTTTTTTGCTGCCCCTTTCTTGTCGCCCTTTCTTGTCGCCCCTTTCATGTCGCCCCCAACTCTTCTCTCTTTCCTCCCGCATTTACCATCATTTTCAACAACCACAACGTCACCATGAAGCTCGGCCGTCTCCTCCACGGCTCTGGCCTTGGCCCTCGGCGAGTGTACGATAGCAACAAAATTGGGCCAGAAAAGAAGAAGGAAAAGAAAGTGCATCAGCACACGGTCGTCGACAGAATCTGCCGGTTCTGGCGCGATGTGCTCCCCTGGGTCGAGCTGGGTGGTAATAGGATTTGCGTGCCCCCAACCACCGAGGGGCAGGACGGTATGAGGGGCCTCACCATCGACGCCGACGAGTGGCGGGTAGTGCAGGGCAATTTTGCTGGCCCTGTTGGCCAATGGTACGCCTCTGACGACGCCAACAAGCCCGAGGTTTTTATATGGTCTGGCATCACAGCCGCAGGCGACAACCACGAGCTCAGCGCCGTCCCGCAATACCAGCACCAGAACGATGATGACGACGAGACCAGTGGTTTCCTCCCGCCCTATGAATGGGCGCGCCTCGCCTGCCTCCCGACCCCCGTCGCGATTGATGACTCGTGGTCGTCCCTGCTCGCCGCGCAGCGCGAAAAATCCCGCCTCCTCGAGACCCAGTCGTACATTTCGTCCCGCATAGCCGACATCGACGCCCAGGTCAGGGCCGCCATGGACGCCAAACGGGAGAGGGACCCGAACGTACATCAGCGGTATTGCGGCGCCCAGATGACGGGCGCCCTTCACTCGGTCGGCCTGCCCGACCTCCGCACAGCGGTCTATCTGGCCGTCCAGTCTGGACGGCTGCATAGCGACGACGAGTACGAGTGGCTCTTTGACCTCGACAAAGTGTTTCTCTTGCGCGAGAGGTTGTCGCCTTTGTCGCTGCTGTCTCCGCCTCCGGCGTATTAGTGTAGAGTGGAAAATCGAGAGCAATCATTATAATTACTATGAAATGGATGGCTATCATCCCTAGTAGCTATGTTACAACTACCCTGCTGCCCAGGTACATGGATACGAGGGCATCTCTTATCTTATTCTAACGGAGAATCAATTGGGGTGGTGATGAACTGTTGCGGTTCCGGTTGCGGCCGCGCGAGTTCCTGCTAGAGTTGCTGGAGTTGAGAGGGTTGGGGGTCCCCGATAGGGGGTTAACAGCCAGGAGTTTGGCACCGTGACTTGTTGGGAGTGAGAGTAAGAAAGGAGAGAATATGGAATAAGGGAAGTGAAAGTCTTGGTGGGGTGGGCGGCGCACTAGGCCCACTGAGGTACCTTTAGCCCAGCCAGCCCACCCCCTTTTCCTCTACGAGACAGGTGCCGAGGGAGAGTGTTGCGCAGCGCCCCGCTTCGGCCCACCACTGCCTCCCTCCCTCGCAGCACGTCTCCCCCTGAATATATCACCCATTCCGCCCTTGCCTACATCCCAGTGACAGACGGGGAACAGGAGGAACAGAGAGCGAAACAACGCACAAGAGAGAATTTGTGGAAAGGGCCCTTTGACGCAGACCATCAGTTCCATCCTCTCCGTCAGCTGGAAAAGCGGACTCAATATTGTCAAGAGCCGAGAAACTGAGGTCCACGATTGCATGTCACAGTTCACTAGCACTGCCGCAACCAACGCACGAAGAAAAGTCAGCCAGGACAAGGTCAACTTGACGAAGTTGCTCTACAAGATGAGGAATATTTGGGAGCAAGGAGAGGAAGAAAAGGAAGGACATGTCACTGCTAGACGACTGGAACTTGTCGCCAGATCCAGCACCGAGAGCACTTGTCTTTATCTCGAGCGTTAATTACCGTCCCCAAAAAGGTGCCCGGCACGTGTGAGTGGTTCCAGTCGCATCACAAATTCCGCAACTGGCTTGCCTCACGCAACCGCGGCCTCTTCCTCTTATCCGCGAGCCCGGGTTGCGGCAAGTCGGTCCTCTCGCGGTTTCTTGTCGAGAAAATCTTACCAGCAGGGATGCCTGTCAAGACGACGCTCTGTTACTTCTTCTTCGACATTCCAGACCAGAAAAATATCCCCGCCGCTCTATGCGCACTCATACACCAAGTCCTCACGTGGAGACCTGAGCTTACAGACCTCGTCCAAAAAGATATTATCGGAAATGGCCCGGCTCTGACGCTCAAAGAGCGTGTCCTTTGGCGGGTCTTTGGGAAACTCGTTTCGGCGCACGTCGACAGCGACGTTGTGTGTGTCCTGGACGCGCTCGACGAGTGTCAAAAGGACGGCCGACCGTCGTTAGTCGGGCAACTGCAGACACTCCTTGCGCAAACTGTATATGACGGGTACGACAAGGTTCGAGATTCGAGAGAATGTTCGAGATGCCGACCGAGATCGTGTCATGAAGCTCCTCCGGCTCATGATTGCCGCTCTTCAGACCCTGTCACCTCACACGGCAATCCTGCTTCTCAATGCCCGGGACTTTGCAGACGAGGAGGGATTGAGTGAGGAGCCTCACGACGGGCATGAGATTGAATGGGAGTCGGAAACGAGCTTCCCGGCTTGGTCCTGCAGACGTGCGGGATTTTCGTCACCATGTATGACCAACACTTTCCTTCATCCACTAGACGGCCAAGGGGTTTCTCCAAGAGTCGAGACAGCTCGTCTCAACCAAGATTCCCGGACAACTGCCGGCACCGGCCACGTTTCGTCACTCCATATCAACGAGTGTCGCGCACCAGGTCATGGCAGACGCGTGCATCGCGCTCTGGCAATACGGCGACAAGCCCACGACAAAATGGGAAACGGATGAACGTTACCGGTACCCAATGGAGCTTTGGGCATAGCACTTCTGTGACGCGCAGGTGTTTTCCAACGACCAAGGCCAAGGAGTTAAGTTGGTTCGCGACATCGACTCGCGTTTCTACGTTTCTTGGGCTCTGGAAAGACGCAATCTTTTCCGTGCTCAACAACTGAGTCAGTTCCTGGCCAAGCATGACCACGAAGCCTATCATACGCCAGTCTTTACAGACGCGGTCAAATTAGCGTATGGTGCGACCTACGGGCATTGCCGGCTGTTGGGGAAGGGGTTGGCCGGGCTAACGGACGCAGTGGTTGGCGACATACCCCTGTTGTTATCTGCGCAAGGGGTCGCGAAGGAATGTGGGCAGCTTTTGCTGGGACACTTGCCGACGCGGCCAGTGGTCGTTGTTGGTGAGTACAGTGAGGAACGAGTGAACGAGGGAGAGACGGTACTTCTGAGCAGTTCACCCATCAATCATAGTTTCTTGTTTTGGCTCGTGATATCAATGCC
>FTCU01003174.1_pt1 | contig 23909 bp, 21 predicted proteins | sample 1639521 | NCBI WGS metagenome assembly FTCU01 (sample SAMEA3914864, study PRJEB12502) | metagenome | biome: forest; material: soil | place: USA | collected 2012-03-12 | depth 0.3 m
CCCTCAACCACCTCCCTCCCCTGCTCCAGACACGGCACCACCAGCACCGCCCCGCCAAGCATAAACACCCGATCCTCCCCCGCCAGCCACGGCTCCCCCTCAAACTCCCACCCAACCGCCCTCACCACCGTGCTCCCCTCCCCGGCAGCCCTCGCCATCAGGGTATACAGATACGGCAGCATGGCATACCTGACCGCCATCGCCCGTCTCGCCGCCTCCGCCACCGCACCCCACACATACGGCTCCTGCGGCGCCGCGCCCAGGATGTTGTGGTTGCGATAGAACGGCAGGAACGCGCTCACCTGCATCCAGCGCGCGCACAGTTCCATGTCGCTGTTGCCGCCGAACCCGCACGTGTCGACGCCGAACATGGGGATGCCAAACACCGAAAAGGACAGCGCCTGCGGGATCGACGCCGCCATGGCGTCCCACCGCGCGTCGTTGTCCCCGCCCCAGTGGCCCGCGAAGCGGCCCGACCCGGGAAAGGTGCTGCGGCCGATGATGAAGGGGCGTTTGGCGGGGTGGATGGCCAGGAGGGCGCGGTAGGTTGCGTTGAGGATCAGGTGGCCGAAGAGGTTGTGCGTGTCGTAGTCTGGGGTGCCGCCGTGGTGCGTTGCGTTGGGGGACAGGGCGTGCACGGCCAGGTCGCCGTGGAAGTTGTTGATTGCGTATGGGGGGTGGTTGATGTTGCGGGTGCCCGGGGTGGGGCTGGTGCGGTGGTAGGAGGTTGTGGTTGGGGTGGTGGGAGAGGGGGTCTGGCTTTGCTGGTGGTGGAGGAGGGCCGAGGAGGCCGAGGCGGCTTCTGAGGCGTTTGTATGCTCGAAGCCTTGGGGATATTGGAGGATCGGGTTACCTGGCTCGCCGGGGAGGTTGAAAGGGGGGTGGGCTGGGTTGAGCGTCAGGTTTCCGGTGCCGCAGCTTCCGACACAAAAGGAGGCAACCTGGCCAGAGTCAGTCAGTTAGCGGTCGAGGTTTGGGGTAACGACAAGGGCGGAGGGGCGTTGATACCTCTGACATGTCGATCCAGATCCCATCAAACTGTTGCAAGTCAGCTAACGAGTGATACCCCTGACTCTCCAAGCACAACATACCGCGACCTTCTCAGACCATCTCGACAGCTCGTCGATCCACCAGTCAATGGCGCCAGTGCCGTTGAGAACAGCACCCACCCAGTCGGGGAATACTGCAAGTCTGTCAGCCTTGAACAAAGTCGCAAGACAGAAGAAATCCGAGGAGAGACGCAACCCGTGTAGCCGGGCCACACGGCGCCGTAGTAAATCGACCCATCCGGGTTCATGACAAACGCCTTGGCCTCGACTCCGCGGTCATACGGAGGGTAAGCATCGTCGGGGTTCTCGGGATTCGGCGCGTAGATGGCCGAGTCAACGATGGGAACATAGTGCTGATGGTTTGCGTGCAGCCGGGCCAAGAACTCGGCCCCTTCTTCGTAGCCAAACCGTACGGGGTCGTTTTCAAAGTCGCGGTACTGCCTCATGTAGTCGATGTCGCCTGCAAGAGGTCAGCTCGTGCACGTACGGATACAAGATCGATCCAAGTTGAATGCTGGAAAGGGGTCAAGTGCTCACTCCATATCGTCTCAAGCGGAATCTCAAACTTGGCAAAGTTGTCCACCACCTCCTGCAGGGCCCCCCAGCTGTCATATCCCCAGCGGCACTGGTGAAAACCGAGAGTCCAGTACTGTTGCATGGCCGGCAGCCCCGTCGTCGTCTGCTGGTACGCCTTGGTCACGTCCTCGGCCCTCGGCCCGCTGTAAAAGTACAGATCGACGCTCCCACCCAGCGTCCTCCACGTAATGCCCGACGGCCGCAGAAGAACCTCCTGAGCGTGGGCGTTGCGGAGGAAGACACCGTGCGTGAATGACATATACTTGGCCGTCCTGTCCGTAGCATTGGCAACGTAGGTGAGCTTGCCCGAGGGGTCGGTCGCGAAGTAGCGTGTGTCGAGATAGATGGGGTGGCTGCCGTAGAGATTGGCGTCAGGCGTGTCAGCCACGTCGGCGGCGAAGAGGGTCCCTGAGATCTTGAAATCAGCCTCCAGCCCTCTCTCTACACGTGATGTCTTCACGTATGCCAAACTCACTCGTCAAGTTATTCCCCAACCGAAATCCGTGAATGACCTCGCCGAGACCGTACAGGTTGTAGTTCTCTGGGAGCGACGAGACGAACTCGATAAACTGGTCCTCGTACACGAGAACCTTCCCCTCGGTTGAAAAGAGGACGTCCCCCGTCTCCTTTCTCGTCACGGAGAAAGAAAAGGTGGGGTCGTTCGACCAAGACACAACCAGCTTGTCGTCCGAGTACTGCTCACGAGGACTGTTAGAAGGCCGTGGAGCCAGATTGTCCGGGAGCAGAAACCAAGTCTCGTTTCCGGGACTGATGTAGCGGGGCCGAATCTCAACGTGAACGCGATCATCAGCCTGGAACTCAACAGACAAGAGCAGGTGCTCGACATCGTTGCCATAGACATTGCATGCCGGGCCGGCGAGGTCCAGATCCGCTTTCACCCCGCCCGCCGTTTCCTGAACATTAGACGCCTTGTAGCCCGGACACACAGTCTGGGCATCGACCGCATCGGGGTCGTGTATGTTGGGCAGGACGTCTTTGCCCACATCTGCCGAGGCTGGAAGCGTAAAGACAGGGGCGGGACTAGCGGTCTGGTTTGTCTCCCCGGGTGTCCACGGGACGGCCGGCTGGTCGAAGTGGCCCAAAGTGGCACTTAGACGTAACGCTGAGAGCAACAACACCGACGAGAAGGTCAAGAGCGCCATGACTGAGAGTATCACCCGCCCTGGATTCTTTGTGAGGCCGGCCCGTGACGCCAATGGGTGTGCACGGAATCTGTAGGCGAGAACGGCGAATGGAAAAACCAAGATAAGCCCAAACAGCACATAGTTGTTGAACCAGGACGCAGGATCCTCGACGACGAATGTGCGCTTTATCCCTCCTGGTAGAGTCCACCCTGCAGGCGACTCAGAGCACGATTCGGCCCCAGTCCCCAAGTGCTGTCCTTGTTTACTCCCAGTGGCGCATGAACTCGTTGCCTCAGCGAGGGCCGTCCCAAGCCCAGCAGCCAGGACAAGAACCGACTGTGACAGGCCAGCCGTTTGGGAGAGGACCTGCAAGACAACATCAGTCGACGACACCAGTCAAGGCTTTCTTCCTTGAGGCCGAGGGCAAGACCGGGGGTCTGGATTGCACAAAGAATGGTTCCGGCCGACATGGAGACAGGCAAGTATTGAGTGTACGACTTACACCGGCGGCGTCGCCATGGCATCTCCTAGATGAGCATGTTGCAGCTGGCGCAAGCGCAGGAGCCGTGCCTGTGGTTGTGCATGTGTCTGTGTCCCCGTGGGCGAGGTTGCTGTACTCCTGGTACCATTCTCCCTCTGCTCCCGCCGAATGTGCCGGGCGTGGTATTTGGACGGTGTGGACGGCCTGGATGGGAGCTTGGGTCGGCCGGGACGGGGACTCCATCTCAGTCACGCTGTGTTGATGAGAGCACGTACTGTATGTCCAGGGTTATCTGAGGACCGAAGACGGGTCTAAGGGTTGTCTTGTTTTTTCTTTCTTTCTTCTTTTTTTTTTTTTTTGGCGCTGAGAACCGTGGTTGATGAGTGCGATGCCGCCTTGGTTGAGTGTTTTGTCGTTGTCGTCACGGTTTGCCGAGTGGCGAGGTTGCTGCGTTCATAACGGCCTTAATTCAACCTGCAGTGCTCTCTCTCTGCCTTGATCGTGTGTCGCAAAGCAGGGAACAGACAGGGCCGAAGGAGAGCATGGAAGATAAGTGTCGGGTTTGGGAGCGGGGCAAACGCATCACAGTGACACAGAGTTCTGTTCGACACGAGTGAGAGACTTGACTGACTGGGCAAGTGAGACTTGAACCGCAGACCCCGACTGTTGGAACTAATCGGAGCAGTGGAAGGGACGTCTTCCTGGAGGACGTCCGCCATTGTCCAACGTCCACCGGGTTGTACTGTCCTGCGTGGGAAGCTGTGGTCGGCCCGGCAGTCGCACAATTGAAGGCACATGATGGTTGAACAGATGCTATTCCTGCTGTATTAGCTTGCGAATATGAAGAACTATGGTTCCCCATTTCAACGTAGGTAAGGGTATATGTGGGCGCCCCAACATCCGCTGCCGACTGAGGCCCGTTCTCCTCTTGCACCATGCGCCTTGCTGGAAAATATACGCGACCCACGGCATCTCCTGGTCTTAGGAGGCTTGTCTCCAACCATACACTCAGCACCACCAAGCTTTGCGTTGGCCGAGCCGAGAACCACAGCATGCGGGAAAGCAAAAACAAAAGACAAGTCCCAGATCCCCCTCCCGCCCTCCGCATCCGCTCCCCCAAACCCAACCCAGAATAAGGAATACGGAGTGGGAAAATACCCAATATTTGGTAACCAAAATTTGCCAGCCTGACGCCCTCCCAATGAACTCCATCATGAACAAGAACTCCGTCGCTGATATCCACAACATCGCCCAAGAAAACCGAATACCCAAAAATCTCAATAACTCAGATCGACATGTCCTAATTGCGACAGCATTTTGGCGTCTTGCGAATTCGCCGTCGCCGTCGACGTCGTCGTGCTCCCGCCCGTGTCTGATGGCGATGTGCTAGCGTGTGACGGCTGGAGCTCAAGCTGCGGTTCTGTCGGCGGGATGCCGCTCTCGGAGAAGCCGAAGTCTCTCATCTGCTGGAAGCTCCAGCTCGGCTCAAAACTCCGGCTGTTCCACGCCCGATCCACCCGCTCGTACATTTCGTCGATCTGCTCGAGACTGATTTTGCTCGTCTCGTACACCATGCACCACACAAAGGCGATGGAGAGGATGCAAAAAGCGCCCCACACGAAGAAGACTCGGGAGCCCAGGTTGATCGATCCCGCCGAGGTATCGACCATGTACGGCGTGCCGTAGGCGATGCCGAAGTTCAAGACCCAATTTGACGCGGTCGAGATGGACATGGACTTGGCGCGGACTTTCAAGGGGTAGATTTCCGACGTAACGACCCACACGACGGGGCCCCACGAGGCGGCGAAGAAGAAGATGTAGACGGCGACGAAGCTGATGAGGATGTTGTTCTGCGTCGTTGTCGGTTCGTGGCTGCTCCCGTTGGCCGTGGCGTACGAGGCGATCAGGAGTTGGCAAATGGCCATCCCTACTGCTCCCACGATGAGCAGCCTTCGTCGGCCCCACGACTCAACAACCAATAAGCCGGGGAATGTCGACGCCATATTTATCACCTGCATGATCAGCGAAATGATGTGGGGGTTGGAGATGTTGGCGCCCTTGAAGAAGGTGGTGCCGTAATACATGATGAAGTTGACGCCGGTGAGTTGTTGCAGCATCTGCAAGCCGCAGCCTGTGAGTGTTCGGCGGCCGAGATGGGGTTCGCCAAAGATCATGTCTTTGTACGTGTCAGCACCAAGAGCCATCTCGTACTCGTGGTTGGCTTGGATCTCGGCCAGTTCCTCGATCAGGGCAGGGTGCGTGATGTCGAGGCGGCGGAGACGGCTAAGAGACAGCGCGGCGGCATCTTTGTGCCCGCGCTTGATGAGATATCGAGGGGTCTCGGGAAGGAGTAGCAGACCCAGGGCAAGGACGACGGCCCAGGTGAGCTGGAGGCCGATCGGGATGCGGTATGCCGCGGCCGAGTCGAGCCGGTACGTTAGAAGATTGACCGTCGCAGCGGCGAGCAGCCCCACGGTGATGGACAACTGGTATGCGCACACAAGTGTACCTCGAATCCACTTGGGCGCCATCTCTGATTGATATAACGGGACCAATACTGAGACGATCCCCACACCGAGTCCCGCTACCGTTCTGTTGCCAACGTCAACAACCGCTGCCCGAAAAACAAAACGATCGCCAGGCGGGCGCCAGTCGGGATAGGGAATACACACCTTCCCACTACGAGAAGCGGCACGTTTACGGCGCACAGTTGCAATATGGCGCCCACGCAGAAGACTCCAATGGCGAAGATGAGAGACAGCCGGCGGCCCCATCGATCTCCTATCGGCGCGGACAGCAGAGCGCCGACAGCCGTCCCGGCGCTGAGCATCGCGACGATCAAAGACACCTGGCTCGCGGTCATGCTCGGGTTGCCGTCGCTATCGGTGGAGCCAGTCGAGAAGTCGTGCTTGAAGGTATCCATGGCGAGAATCCCGTTGATCGCGCTGCAAAAGAGAAGGCGTGTCAGCCCATCCCCGACTGTCCACCGTCCACCACTGTCCCGCAGCCTCGGTCCTCCTGTCCTCCAGTCCTCCCACCCCCATCTCGTCCAAGTCCGCTTACCCAGTGTCGTAGCCAAAGAGCAGTCCGCCGGTGGCGACGAACAGGCCGACCATGATGGCGGGCGCCGACGAGCCGGCGACATTGTCGGGCTTGTGCCAGCCCATGGCGAAAAACGCCATGGTGCAAGAGGAGGTGCCCGTCAGGCCAGATTCGATGTCGCTGTCGCCAAAACAGTCCGGAGTTGGCGATGCGATGTTGCGGCGTGCGGTTGGACCATCGGGAGCGAGAGCGTGGTCGTGGTCGTTTGGTGTGTCGAGTCTGGGTAATATGGGGCAGAAGGGAGGAACAACAGAGTGCAGGCTTCGAGATCAGCAGTTTTAGCCCGCAAGTCGGGGGGGCGCGCTGTGATTGGCCCAGCCGGGGTGCAGACTGGCCAAGGGAGCCCGTGCTTTTTGCCAATGCGTGCCATGGGCCAGCAAAGACTGGGCGGGCTCCAGCACTCCCAGCACCCCCAGCACCCCCAGCACACTCCGGGCCAGCACCCCCCCAGCATCCACACCACACTGGGCCACACACACCACCACGCACGCACACGGCCAGAAGAACCCAGAGAGCCAGAGAGTCAGACACACGCCGACGCTTCCCCGGCATCCCCTCCAAAAGTCCTCCCATGTCACCCCGGCCGCCCACCCCCTGGTCACCGTGCTTCTTCCCCTTGACCCAGCCTTTCCGCATCCGTGACAGGCGTGGCGCCGGCGCAGTCCCCAGCTTGCGCAACAATCAGACTCTGCGTCCTGCGCGAGGGCGACTTGGCGCAGCTCGGCGATACTTTCTTTTAGCGTTGAAGCAATTCCCCCATCAGGACCTAGCAGCCTCTTTGTCGGCATTTGTCGCCTCAACGGTTGACCCCGGGTCCGATTGACGAGCGACGGTTTGCTCCCCTCATCGGATGGAGATGGGGCCGTCCAAGGGCCGGTCAAGGGAAGCGGTTTGTGGGGGAATGACGGGGATTCGACCCCGTCCCCGCTGGCGAGCGGGATCCCTTGTCCCCCTGCCCCAGTCCAATCCGGTGCCCACCCAAGCCAGAGCCAGTCAGAGCCCGCCAAAGCCAGTCAGAGCCCACCAAAGCCAGTCAGAGCCAGTCAGAGGACGCAGAGAGGGGCGAATGTGAGGGGCCGGAGGGCCCCACGGCCTGGCGCGGCGAATCAACGGCTGCAGCGGATTTCTGAGTGTGCCAGGCCGCCGCCCAGATGAATAATCCCCGCTAGTGCAGCCGAACTCGCTTCTGTGCATAAATCCGGGCAAACCTCGTTTGGTTGCAAGCGAGATCAAATGCCCAGACGCGCCAGTGTCCTCCAAACCCGGGGGCGGATCCGACCTTCTTTTAGCGACCTCGGGAATGCGCCGGCTCGCCGGCAGTCCCAGCCTTTTGTGGACACGCAGCACCCGGGATGCCGAGTCTCGAAAGGCGACAGCAGCACATGTCCAAAGTGTGATGGCTCCGGCAGCGCGGGCTCGTTCCGTCTGAAACCCTGCGCGATCGCACTGTGGATGCGAACCTTCCCGTCTTCCGGCAGTGCATGACAGCGTCGCACAGCGAGCAAATATTCTCTCTGGTTGTTGCCCCATTCAATTGGCCGGGGCTTGTGATGGACCGACGGCGCTGCTTGAGATGAGTGCGGGGAGACGACCAAAACCCCACAGCGCGCCCTCGTTTGGTGTCGACGGAGCCCAGGCACTAGCGGCAACATTCATGTTAGCTGGTTCGAGCAGCAGAGTCAACACGTGCATACAGAATACAATTGCGCTGTCTCAGATCGGGCCAAGAATCTGTCGATTGCGCGCTTCTGAGAGGTTCACAGTGCCCTCGCTATCGAGAACGGCGTGGTTTGGGGTCTAGATCAGACAGGGCTCGAAATAGGCACCCTCAGACCACCCGAGAAGGAGATACGGAGACTCGGCGTTGCAGCACCCATCTCCCTGCCGCCACCGGCCGAACCGCCAACCAACAAACCCCATTTCCAAGTTTCCGCCGTGGAGCAATCACGTGTGGCCTGGTTCTTGTTTGGTTCACCTCGCGGCAGACACGCCGCCCGCCCTGCAGACCTGACCCCTTTCGGCCCTCGCGGGACAGACCTGGCCTGGCCCAGCAGCTTGACACATTCGTGGCTTCAGCCGCTCCCAAGCATTCCGCTCCCGACATCTCCAATCAAGGCACAACCTGGTTCACTGGCCCCCTCTCGATCACGAGCATTCCCCTCACCCCAACCATGAATTACTATCTCTGCGGCTCCTTGATGTCTCATTTCTCCCTTCACTCTAGTCTCCGGCCTCCCTTCTCTAAGATGGCCACCATGCCCTTTTCAAGCCCGGCCGTGATCAATGCTAAAGGGAGAGCAGGCCATGCGAGCGGCCGAACCCAGGCCAGGCGCCCGCTCGTGTCTCCCCAGGGCTGCGCTGATAAATTAACTGACCCAAGCTCAGCCGTCGAGCAGCGTTAGCTTTTCTCTGGCTTCCGCCTCCTGAGCTCACGGGCTGCACCTGGCATTGGCTGTCACCGTGGATTCCGAGACGGTTCCGACCTGCAAGCCGAGACGGTGGCTGGCCAGGCTCGCTTGTGAAACCCACGCTGCCAACCAAACAAGTGCCCTACCCAGGAGAGCATCAGGTCATGGCGCGGGTGTGGCGTTTGCCTGGCGTCGTTGGCTGCCAGGTCCCGGCCCAGGGAGGAACAAAATCAGGGAAGCATGGATGATGCTTTCTCCAGTGCTCCGTACGCAACAGCATCACCAACAGAGAGGCTCGAAGAAGGACGTGCTCACTATCAGGAAAGCAAATCACCCCTTGCCTGCGGCCCGGTTCTGGGCCTCTCCAGTCTCCCTCTAGTCTCCGTCCAGTCTTCCTCCACCCACCCTGGGACCTGCAGCACTGTCCAGTGCTATTTTAGCCCAGCGCCATCAGACGATGAAACCGGAGCAAGCCCCGACTGGCGACAACGCCAGTGACGCACATGAGGGACGCTGACTGGCCCTCCTTGAGGCCAAAGAGAGAGCCGCGTAATGCTCCCAGCACCGTCCCTCGACCGACCGACAATGACAGATCAGCTCCGGACTCGGCCAGGTCGGAGTTTGGTAAGCCAGCGGTGAACAGCTCGTGTCACACAGCACCGAACGGGACAAAGAGTCAGCAGACAAAAGTAAGCAACAGGACGCACAAGACACGCCATGTGTGGAACGGAAGATTCCGTCATCCCATGAGCGGCCCCTCCTCGTCAACGAAGGCACTGTCCCGGTATGCCGACATGTCCCGAGGGTCTGTGGACTCGGTTCGTGTCTGTGTCCGGAGAGCACAAGCACCCTGAAGGGCAGCAAACAGCACGGCGCCTCATACCCGAGACAAGGCTTGCCGCTTGCTGCACGCATCTCCAGAAGACTCGTATTGTCTATCGTGTATTCTGTACACAGCAGCACCTCGCAGCCGAGACACTTGCCCCCTCTTGCTTTCCTCCACGAAATTCTGTCTTGACGAGATGGGGATTGCTCCTCGAGTTGGTCACCACTCGTTCCCTATTCTCTCTAGCTTACCGGACTACCTCCTCCTTGAACAAGCGAGTAAGACATTGGAGGAACTATCCTTCTCGGCACTCCACCTTCCTCGCTTTTCCCTTCCACATGTCGAGGACCAAGCACGTGATGATGTACAGCCGAGGGGCTTGAGCAAACGCTCCGGCCGCCGGAGCAAAGCAAGCAGCTGGGCGACTGCACATGTACTAGTACGCATAGTTATGGCGGACAGCAGCTGAGACAAAAACGAAAAGCCGCTGCTTCACAGGCATGGCCCCAAAAGAAAGCACTTCACTGCTGGTGAGACGCGGATTAAGCAAACACGCAAGCCACCATCCTGAGGCGGCGGTCGCCAAGCTGTCATGCAATCACTGGGCAGTGCACTGGACGTAGATAAAAACGAAAGTTTGCTTTCAAAAGAGAGAAAAAGGACGCTATCGATACAGAAGCAGGTGTTCGTTCCTGCGAAACCAGTGTTTTGATCCAAAACCAACTGGTATGAGTGCTCCCAATAATGACCCCAAAATGCAAGTGTACACTCAGCTCAAAAGCCGCCACCCCCTCCAGTTCATATCGTCCATCTGCCTGCGTCTTTCTCGGCCCCAGTCTATAAAGATACGCCTTGCCAAGAAAGTCCCAAGCCGCGCCGTACTATGAGAAAATCACACCCGAGTTCGCTCCAGGCCTTTTTGTTCTTGCCTTTTAGATCTCCAGAGTGACCTTCTGGCCCTTGACCCGCCCGATGACCTGCGAGGGGGCGTACTTGGGGATGACCTCGTCGTCGTGGAGCATCTCGAACTCCTCGGTGGCGTCGCGGCCCATGAAGTTGAGGAGGGCCTGGGGGCCACCCGGGTGGTCGTCGAGCCAGTTGGTCAGGTCAAGGACGACGCCCTTGACAATGACCCAGAGGTCCTCCTTCTTGTTGTGCTTAGCAACCTCCTCGACGGTGTACTCGGTCTCGGGGATGGTGAAGGCCTTGGCCTCGGCCGCCTTGGCCTCCTGCTTGGGGGCAGCGGCAGTGGCCGTGACGGCCTGGGGCGCCGCAGAGCCGCTGGCGCCGGTCCACTCGACCGAGATCTTGCCCGGGGTCGAGGGATCGATGTGCAGGGCAATCTGGCCCAGGCGGGCAGCGCCGGCGGAGCCCTTGAGGGCATTCTGGAAGAGGAAGTTGCTGGCAGAGTCACCGGCAACACGGCCGTAGACGACGCAGCCCAGCAGGGACGAGCCACCGAGACGGTTGGCGCCGTGGACACCGCCGGCAAGCTCACCGCAGGCGAAGAGGCCCTCGAAGGGCTTCTGCTCCTTGTTGAGGACCTGGGCCTTGTCGTTGATCTCGATACCGCCCATGGTGAAGTGGAGCACGGGCTCCATCACGGCGACGTGGAAGTCGTCGTTGATGTCGACGGGCAGGTTGTGGAAGAAGCGCTTGCCCCAGGGGTCCTTTTGCTTGCCCTCGGCGATGGCGTTGTAGGTCTGGAAGGTCTGCTGGAGGTGGGCGGGCGTGCAGCCAATCTCCTTGGCGAGCTGCTGGCCCGTCATCTTCTTCATGAGGCCACGGCCGGAGTAGTGGCGGGTGTGGAAGTCGAGGGTGTTGGAGGCCTTGGAGTTGAGGACCAGGCGGATGGGGAACTTGCCCTTGTCCTTCTCGCCCCACATCATGCCCGAGACGTAGTCACGGTGGCCGAGCTCGTCGCAGAAGCGGTCGCCGTCGGCGTTCAGGAGGAGACCACCCTCACCACGGAGGGCCTCGGCGGCCAGGAACTTCCACTTGGAGCCGGGGTCCTTGGGGTCGACGAGACCCGTGGGGTGGACCTGAACCTTGTCCATGTCGATGCCGTTGCCGCCAATGGCCATGACCATCTTCTGGCCGTCACCGGTAGCGTGCGAGCCGTTGGTGGTGGCCAGGCCGAAGGTGTCGGGGCGGTGCTGCTTGAGCAGAGAGCCCTCGCCGAAGTCAGCGGCATAGCCGCCAGTGGCGAGGACGACCGGGCCGCTGATGGACTGGTCCTGGCCGTCGTGCTCGTACGTAACACCGGTGATGGTGTTGCCCTCCTTGTTGAGGCCGGTGACGCGGGCCTTCTTGATGATCTGGACGCGGTGGGGCTCGGTCTCGGCGAGCTCCTCGAGCCTCTGCATCAGGGCGTATGTGATGGCCATGCCGGGGAACTTGGCATCGTGGCCACGGTGGGTACGGGGCTGGGAGTGGCCACTGCAAGCAAAGGGTGTCAGAAAACGGGCGCCTACATTCGCAATTCTTTGGCCGTGGAGACGGCCTGAACGCAGTGATTGCACTTACCCGAGGCGGGAAACGAGGGTGAGGTCCAGGTTGAACACATCCTGCAGCCACTCAACAGCGGCGGCCGACTTGTAGGTCAGGACCTTGATGAGGTCGGGCCTCGCCTTGTCACGGGCCGACTTGAGGGTGTCATCGTAGAACTGCTTGACGCTGTCCTGGATGCCGTGCTCAACCTGGGTCCTTGTGAGGGCGCCGTTGATGCCGGAGGTGGCCTTGGTCGAGTTGCCGCCAAAGAAGCCCTGCTTGTCAAGGACAACGACGTTGCCGCCGGCGAGGTAGATGGTGTGGGCGGCGCTGAGGCCGGAAACTGCGGACAGGCGAAACGCTGGTCAGCGGGATGCTCGGGAAAATGCGACATGTGCCAATGACGACACACGCAGCAGCACAACCACCACGCCACCGCGCAGGGTTTGGGAATCACTTACGGCCACCGCCAACAACAATAACGCTGGGTGCCATTGTAATGGGGTATCTGAAGACAAGACTGGCGGAATGAAAGGAAAGAAGGCTGAGGTGAATGGGAAGCAGAAGAGAGGAGGGAAGAATGGCGAGACGAGAGGAATGGGCGAGTAGTTATCCGAGCGATGGGTGTGCTCTCGGCCTGGCGTTTGAATTGCTGGCACGCTGATTCGTGACTCGCGCCCGGTGGCAGCCGAGGCTCAATTCTTTGGGTCCCGACAGGGGGGTTTGCCTCTGGAGTTCCGCTGGCGCCTGGGGTGAGACTGAGAGGCGATGCGATGCGACGCGAAACTTGCCGGGACCAACCTGGCTTGCTCCAATTTCACGGATTTCTGTTTTTTCGTGTTGATGTTTCCAAATAACTGAACGTGATGCCGCGGGTTTGTCGGGTTATCAGCAAGCCTCTGAAAACGGTGAAGAACAGCTTCGGAGGGCGCTGTTCTTTGACGGGCGGCTGTCTTCGGTGCAGCTTGGCCGAGGGGCAGAGCGGGTGCAGTGGATTTCGCGGGGGGGTCTCGGTCGATGGTGCCGAGGCAGGTTCCGGCAGTCAAAACGGCCTTTCGCTTTCACAGAGGTGGGGATCGTTACTGTAGCAGCAGCCCGCCGCAAGCACTTCCCCGCTGAGAACACCGCCAGAATCGCGCCTTCACAGATGCAATCGAGGCCTGGTCTGGGTTGCTTCCTCTTGCGCCTCAGGACAGTGTCTCGGCTTCTCCCACGATCCCCGCCCTCCCTCCTTCCATCCTTCCTCTATCCACTCCCAGCCCCTTATTCCCCCAATCCATGGAAGCGTCCGTCCAGGGTTCCCCACGGGCTGCAGTCACGAGTCCCTCGCCAGTTGATCGTTCCAGGTTTGACATGTGATGCCATGCGACGGACCCGCACCATATTACTCGGCCTATTCCTGGCCGAATGCATGCATCACCACCACAAGATCAACCATCTGATCGGCCGAGTTCGATAGCGGCTTAGCGACTGGTGCTTGCTCAATGCGCAAATATGCATGCTTGCATGCATCTGGGCTTGGTGTTCGCTGTTGTTGACATGGAAGCTCTCCTGACAGCTGCCGGTGGAACATCTAGTGTTCGCCAGGCCCAGGTGTGTTGGGTGGGGCGGAGCTACCAGCACGAGCATTCATCAAGGCATGTGAAAGTCTCGCGGAAGCAACAATTCCACGAAGCTTCCGGAAAGAGCCCCGTTATCTCCTCTTCCTGAGAGTGTTTGACATTGATCATGCCCGTGAACATGGCGGCTGGGACATTGTGACGTTTGAACTGCGTCTGCCCAAGATGAAAAAAGCGCCCGAGTTACATCCCCGAACCGACCCTTCACGAGCCCCTCCTCGGTGTCCGAGCCCGACGAAGACCGACAACGCGACGGAAAAATAAGGTCTCATGAAATGGCGGGCTGAACTTCGCAGCCAGCGACTTTGATGCTTCGGCTTGGTACCAGGGATGCCGTGGCAGTCGTTTGACCACCAACAGGACGCTGGTGGTTGCCAGATTCGCTGTCAGATGACAGGCGACGGCCTACGTCACCGCATTCTGCCATCCAATCAATCATGCCCAACATTTCCCGGTTTCACCATTGCCAACCTCACCGACGACCCGACCCGGATCGCAACGAGCAACGGCGAATTCCACGGCGCGGTATGCCTCGCGAAAGTAGCTTGACAGGATATTGAGAGAATCAAACATGGGAGCATCCCCCCTTCTTCTCCTTGTTACTTTGGGTGCTGCCGTCTCGGCTCAACTTGTGGTGCCCCTCGTTCGGAATCCTTCGGTGCCTCTGCCTTTTGATCGCAATCAAGCGCCTCTCATGGACAACCTTGGGCCCGGCCCGGCAATCCCGGCTCCCTCGGACCCGTCTCCGGCCGAGCCGCCTGCGGGGACCGGGAGCGGCGTGGTGCTTTCGGATGTGATGGGCCGGGACCGGAGCATCAACCTCTTCGCAGGGTACGTGCGTGGACACAGACTTTGCAACCTTCGAAGGCCTCTTGAGCGCGAGTACCTGACCCAGATTCCCCCAGATTTGTCAGAGACACCGAATCCGCATCTTCTCGTCTTGAGAACTCGTCGCAAAACACGACCGTCCTTGCGCCGCTCAACTCGGCCGTCGAAAAACTGCCGAGGAAACCGTGGGAGGACCCCCAAGATTACGGCGCCCTCGGTCCCAATGCATATGAGGGCGGCGAGGGCTATGAAAGAGCCCAGCGCAACCTGCGGCGGTTTGTTGAAGCCCACCTGGTGCCTGTCAGCCCGTGGCAGGAAGGCCAGAAGGTCAAGACCGTCGGGGGTGACCGGGAGATCTGGTGGGAAGAGAAGGATGGAACGCGACTAGTGAGCCTGAGTCCTCAAACCATGTGTCGCTGGGAAAGGCGATCGCTGATTACGGCGCGCAGATTCAGCCAGGCGCGATCGAGGTTGTCAGCCTCGCAGGAGACGTGGCAAACGGCCAAGTGGTATGTCGACTCTCCGTTTCTTTGGCGGAAGGATGTCAAGCAACTAACTTGCCAACTCTTGCCAGTGGATCATCAAAAACGTGCGCAATTATGCGTAGGCGAAGAGGGACGAGGTGGGAGAGATACGGGCAAAGCAGGCGGAGTGATCTCAACCCGGGATCGAGACGAGAAACTTGTGTCGAGATGATGGCGGACTCGAATATTCTTGGACATTTCGGGCAGCAGAGATATTGTGCAGAGCCCCTTACTTGCGTAGAAAATCGGATTGACTTGATCAAGCCCATGAAGGAGCTGCAGCTGCACAGTCGTCTTGCATCCGCGGAGTATCAATAACTTGACGATGATCCAAGGTCTGCTGTGGGCACTACCACGAGCTTGACGCTGCAGCCGGGGCACTGCGGGAGGCTGGCAGCTGCAAAATCGGGCGAATGGGATTCCAGGCAATGTCAACCGAGCATGGAGTCTGAAGGCAGCGACGGCTGCAGTGGGGACACTGGGCCCTGGGGGAGAGGGCCGCGCCAAGCGTAGATGAGCCACCCGAGATTTTGCCGGCTTATCGCGCTTTATCGGGCTCGCGACACGGGGAAGAGATCTGCCTCTGCTTGCGCCCAGCAGCGTCAGAACGGCTCTCAGTCCTCAATCGAGCACCCGCACACCTCGTCTCAATTCTGGCCATGCGATTTTCTCCTTGACCCCTCGTGGCCCTTACCATCAAGACGGTCTAGATAACACCCCTATTTTGCGTCTCGAGCTCACCGGCCGCCCATTTCGGACGTTCGGCAAAGGCCTTATGAGAACGGCCCCTTGAGCTGTAAGCACGAGCTCCCCTTGCCGCTCGGCATTTTGCTTTCCGCAGGTCTCTCCTGAGCCAGCGGCGCCGCCCACCCCCGTCTCTTGTCTCTGTCGCGCACCCATCCCACCCCGCCCTCACCTTTCGCCTCAAGTTCCATGTCGCTTTTTTCCCATTTTGAGTGACCCGGTACTAAGAGCCCCGCAGAGGCTTCAAGCAGCCCGACAGAATGAACAACCAGCCGCTGCACGGCGGCGGCGGCGGCGGCAGCGGCTTCGACCGCGACCGCGACCGCGACATGGACGAGCAACGCCATCGCGCCCACCATCAGGACGATCTTGCGCGACGAGAAAGGGAACGTGAACGTGAACGCGAACGCGACCGAGACCGCGAGCGAGATGAGGCTGATCGCCAGCACCGCGAACCATACCCACCCGCGGCTCCCCATCACAGCAGCGCCGGCTCCCTCCCTATCCACCAGCCCGTCGCATCGAGAATATCCAACTCCATCACGGGTCCCGGTGGCCTTCTCGCCAACCACGGAAGCTCTGCTCAGTCTCTGCCAATTGGCGGGGGCCCTTCTGCGCCTGCGGCTGGCTTCGGCGGGTCGCTGCACAACGAAGCTAGCCGGCCTCCCCAGCAGGCCGGCCCGGGAGCCGCGTCGACCGGCCAACACCAAATCTTTGCGCAGATAGGCCACGGCCCCAGCGGCCCTAGCGGCCCCAGTGGTCCTGGCAGCTCTCATAGCGGACCTGGCGGGCCTGGTGCCATCTTCGGGGGGCCGCTCCAGCAGGAGAACGGTCGAGGAATGGCTCAAGACGGTGCCAGAGCCATGCAGCAACTGCCCTTCGGCTCCAACATGGGCCCCGGGCATGCCGCGCCTCCAGGCGCCGGCGGAATGCCTCAGGGACAGCAACCCATCCTCAACGTAGGTGCTCTCTGGCAGACAAAGCGCGGCACTTGCGATGGCTGTTGACGCTGACCTTGTTTTTTGTCAGGATGCACTGAGCTACCTCGACCAAGTCAAGGTCCAGTTTCATGAGCAGCCAGATGTGTATAACAGATTCCTCGACATCATGAAAGACTTCAAGAGCCAGACGTGGGTACAGACTGCCCAGGCTGCCTTGTCCTAGAGTGCTAACCCGAGGTAGAATCGACACGCCAGGTGTCATCAGCAGGGTTTCGGAACTCTTTGCTGGCCACCCGAACCTAATCCAGGGTTTCAATACCTTCCTGCCGCCCGGGTATCGAATCGAATGCGGTCTCGAAAACAACCCCAACAGCATTCGCGTCACGACGCCCTCGGGCTCCACGATCCACTCGATCGGCGGAGGACGGGCGACCCAACACGAGACCGCAACCGGGGGGGCTGCACAAGCTTTCCTGAGCGCAAGACCCGGCTGGCAACCGCCGCTGTCGCATGGTGCGGAAAGCCCGGAAGCCACGTTCAGTGCGCCGGCGCAGAACGGTCAGTCGGGTTTCCCCGGGTCGAGCCAGGGAGCTCCGTTTGACGGTGCGAGTCCGATCCAACAGAGAGCTGTGCCAGCTGCGCAGAACGGTACGCCCATGAGCCACGCTCCCGGTCCGCGAAATGCACACACCCCCACACCCGCAGCCGGCCCGCCCAGCGCAAACGGCGGCAACGCCCAGCAAGCTAGTCTGGAGAAGCGCGGTCCCGTGGAGTTCAACCACGCCATCAGCTACGTCAACAAGATCAAGGTAGGCAAACCCCTTCTGATTGATTGTTGCACGCCGCATATGGAAGGTCGGCTTCCATCCGACGCCTTGGAGGGAACAATAGACCGGGGAACAATAGATGGGCCAGGTTTCGGTGGAGACTTTTTTGGCCCATTGTTAACTTTATTGACTTGACACGGCTGCTAACCGCGTCCCAGAACCGTTTCCAGGATAAACCTGAAATCTACAAGCAGTTTCTGGAAATTCTCCAAACATACCAACGCGAACAAAAACCGATCCAAGACGTTTACTCACAAGTAACAAGCCTTTTCCACACGGCACCCGACCTTCTCGAAGATTTCAAGCAATTTCTCCCCGAGTCCGCCGCTCAAGCCCGATCAGCGATCGGCCAACGCGCAGAAGAAAGCATGGCCATGGCGGTGACCACGCCCACGCCGCAGCCGGGTCATGCTGCCCGCGACGGCCCCAAGATGCCTCCTGTTGGCAATTTCGCCCCCCCTGCGAGCGCCAGCAAAGAGAGCAAGAAGCGTCGCCCCGAGAAGGCAGCGGCGGCTGCTGCTGGCCCCTCGGCTTCCGAGCAGGCCCAAACCCTAAGCTTGCGAGGCGCCCATCCTGCCGCGCCTGCGGCAGCAAACAAGCGGGCAAAACTGTCTCACAAGCCCAGTTCTGCCGAGACGGCTTTCATCGAGGCGACACTGACGCCCGTAATGCCCGAGCCACTGGCGCCTGCCGCGCTGGCTGTGTCGCTTCAGGACGATCTCGCCTTTTTCGAAAAGGTGAAGAAGCACATCAGCAACCGGACGGTCTTCACCGAATTTCTCAAGCTCCTGAACCTTTGGACCCAGGAACTGATCACTAAGGACGTTCTCATCTTCAAGGCCAATCAGTTTATGGGCGGCAACCCCGAACTTCTCGGCGCTCTCAAGGCCATGGTCGGGCAAGACAGCCTTGACGAGGGCCTCGAGAACCGGCCGGAACCGCCGACGGGGAGAGTTTCTCTGAGCAACTGTCGTGGATTTGGCCCCAGCTACCGCCTGCTGCCAAAGCGAGAGCGCCTCAAGCCCTGCTCCGGACGCGACGAGCTCTGCCAGTCGGTGCTCAACGACGAGTGGGCCTCGCACCCAACATGGGCGTCTGAAGACTCGGGCTTCGTCGCCCACCGCAAGAATGCTTACGAGGAGAGCCTCCACCGCATCGAGGAGGAGCGCCACGACTACGATTTCTTCATTGAGGCGAACCAGAAGTGCATCCAGCTGCTGGAGCCGATCGCACAGCAGATGCTCTCGCTGCCTGCTCAAGAGCGACCCAATTTCAAGATGCCAGCGGGTCTCGGCGGACAGAGCACCTCGATCTACAAGAGAGTGCTTAAGAAGATCTACGGTTCCGAGAAGGGCTGCGAGGTGGCCAACGACATGTTCAGGCACCCGTTCAGCGTCGTTCCTGTCGTCATGGCCCGGTTGAAGCAGAAGGACGAGGAATGGCGATTCACTCAGGTAAGATGCTCCGGCTCAGTTCATCATCGATAATTGTTTGCCAAGTGACGTGGGCTGACTGGAGTGCCGCAGCGTGAATGGGAGAAGGTTTGGCAGAACCAGACTGAGCTTATGCACTTGAAGAGCCTGGACCACATGGGCATCCAGGTCAAGCTCAACGACAAGCGCAGCCTCGCCGCCAAGCACCTTGTCGACGCCATCAAGACGAAGCATGAGGAGCAGCGACGCATCCGGGTCGCCAGGGGCAAAACCCCTCGGTATCAGTTCTCGTATATGTTTACGGACGAGGAACTCGTCTTGGACTTGCTCCGGCTGATGGTCATGTTTGCCAACGTTGGCGGCCAGCACAACCTGCAGGAGAGGCGGCGCATCGTGGAGTTCTTTGAGTCCTTCATTCCCCAGTTCTTCGATCTGTCCGATGAGAAAGTGCAAGAGAAGATTGGCGACATCGACCAAGATTCGGCAGAGGAAGACGAGGATGATTCGACACCGGTCGAGCTCAGCAACGGCCGCAGCCGGCGCAACGGCAAGAAGTCGGACCTTCTCCGCGGGGTGCTGGATCCTGGCCGCAACGGCAGCCGGAGCCGTGGCCAGAAAGAAGACAGTGCGGCATCCGGCAGCAAGGAGACCACGCCCGATGTGGGATCGGCCGAGGAAGAGATGCCGGATGCCCCGGAGGAATCGTCGGTCCCGGAGGTGTCGAACGGCCGCTGGCTGCCCACGGTTCCCGGGCCCATCATTGTCGAGAAGAGCAAGGGCGGCAGAGGGTCCGACCTCGTCGATGTCGACGGCGAGCTCAAGGCAGATGCGCCGTTCCCGAGGTCCTGGTACAACTTCTACTGCAACCAGAACATCTTTGTCTTCTTCACCGTCTTCCAGACGCTGTTCAAGCGGCTCGAGGACGTCAAGCTGAGCAAGGACAGCGTCCTGGAGGAGATGCGGCGTGAGAACGCGGAGAAGCCGGCCAAGCTCCTGGGGCTCGTCCACGACGGCCTGCACTATTTCGACAGCGAGGACCCGGCTACGTTCTGGCCCAAGACGGTGGAGCTGATTGAAGAGTACGTCAGCGGTGAGATCGACGAGAACAGATTCCAGGACGTTCTACGTCACTACTACCTTCGGAAGGGCTGGAAGCTGTATACGATACAGGACCTCCTTAAGACGCTGTGCCGCATCGCGTTGAGCTGCAACAACCCTGACGCCAAGGGCGAAAAGACCAAGGAGCTTGTCAAGGCGTACCTGGACAGCCGGCAGCAGACCGAGACAAGCTTCCAGAACGAGATCAGCGCGCGCAAGTTCGCCGAGAAGTGCATCAAGGACGGCGAGATGTTTGTCATTGGTTGGGTACGTATCTCTCCTTTGGATCGTTGAATTGCGATGGCGATGGCTAACACGTGTTGCAGTACCCCGGCAAGAAGGAGGCGACGGTGCGCTGGCTGCAAAAGGACGAGACGACGTTCTACATGGATGAGATGGAGCGGATCCAGCAATGGCAGTACTACATCTCGTCGTACATGCGCATCGAGCACACCGAGGGCATCGTGCGGTCGCGGCTCCAAAAGGTGCTCCTGGAGCGCAACCTGCCCTCGGACGCCAAGGACTCGTCGGAGGATGGGTACACGCCCAAGCCGCTGGTGATCCACGAGGGTCTGGTGGTTAGAATCTGCCTGAACTCGTCCAAGATGGTGTTTGAGAAGGGCACGTCGGACTACTTTGTCTACAACACGACGAGCCAGCGCACGGCCGAGGAGGAAGAGGAGCACGAGGCCAAGGAGCAGTTCCGCCGCGAGATCCGCGGCGAGAAGCTCAAGGTGAAGATGGTGACGAACAACGCGTGGATGAAGGGGCTCAGCCACGAGGACGTGCAGAAGACGAACAACGAGTTCCAGAAGTGGAAGGAGACGACCGACGACGTCACCTTGTCTCAGGAGGACTCGGCTGATGTCACCATGGAGGGTTAGAAAGACGGCGGGACGAGAGGGAGACGTATTGGAGGGTGGTGGGTTGATTCGGGTTTGCACGGGCAGAGGCGCAAAACGGCGCAGGGACGTGGTAGGGCGTGAGCTGGGTGGCATGGCAACAGGAGGGAGGGACAGATGGCATGATGAGGTTTCTACTCTCTCATTGGGTTTATTTGCGGTGGTGGTGGTGGCGGCTGGTTGTCTGCCTGCTCATGGCCCGTCTCCTTTTTTTCCTCCTTAACGCCATCAGCGTTGCTTTGTCTTTACATGGGTTACAGGTTTTGCTTTCTTTGCTTCATTCTTTGCTACGTCGTTCGGGTCGTCAACACTGCCTATACTTGGCCAGTCCACATATGGTACCAGGCCAGTTGTGTTTCGGGTCTGGTTGTTACCTGGTAATTAGTACAGTCGCAGAGGTTTCAGTCAGGGCTTGCCCGAATCAAAAACGAGGATTTCTCTTGTAGATATGCAAATCTGTGCCAAGTTGATGCCAGCATTCTGTACCACAGTGAGCCGTGGGCGAGCAGAGGTGTGGGAGCTCGGACCACTCAACTCCCGGCTATCATCAGACTCCACCAAAAGCCGTCTCTCGTCTCTCATCGACAACGAATTCCCATCAGCAACTCTCACAACGCGTCATCCGGTCATGTCAACACAACTCGCCGTGAAAGCCCAATTGGGGCTATTCGGCATCTCCACACGATGCCAGAGCTGTGGAGGAACAGCAAGAGGTGCATTCCTGGTATTGCGGCAGTTTTCGTCAGCATCCAATCCTCTTCACACCATCGCACCATCACGGCCCAGTTCAGTTTCTGCCGGCCGCTGGAGGACATGGAGGGCTGGAAAGACCACTTTCTCGACGAGTTCGTTACGGAGAGTTCCGGAAGGGGAGAACCCGCCTGCTGCTGCGGGCGAACCACAGGCTGGAGGGAAGGCTGGTGAGCATGACATGGCATATCTATCATTGCTTGGGAGAAAACAGTGGCTGACAGATGCTTGTCTTCTGAATGCGCACAGCATTCCCTGAGCGGTTGATCATCTACCATGCCGGCACAGGAAAGACCACCTTCCTCGCCTGCCTCAAAGTCACAACTCTCTTCCTCTTCGGCTTCTTCGACATGATCATGACGCCCGCCTACTTTGCGGCAGGCGAGCCTCTCGTCAAGACCGCCGGCGGTATGCCAACCTCCCACCCACCGCATCTCCTTCAGTCCAGAATAGCTAACCCAACCCTTCTCAAGTCGCCCTCTGCGGCCTCATCCCCGCCGTCTACGTCGCCTGGAGCACCGCCCCCTTCGTAGCCGCCATGCACCTGCACCTGCCGCCCTACGCGCGCTGGTCGCGCGCCATCCTGGAGCGCTTCGCGCGCACGGCGCCGCCCAACACCCGCCTCGACGTCACCACCATGAGCCTGATCGGCAAGCCGCGCGTCAGCTCCATGGTGCTGTCGGACCTGCGCCCGGCCAACCGGCGCTGGGGCATGGTCAACTACGAGCGGGACACGGCCATCGCCGACGCCAAGCGCCGCTGGTGGCGGTTCCGGGCCGTGTCCGAGTTCAACGTGCAGGCGGGCGGGGAGAAGGGGGTCAAGACTGGGTGGGTGTGGAGGGAGCTTAAGGAGGGAATTGCGAGGAGGGCGGCGGAGAAGGGGAGGTGAGGACACTATGTATGCATGATGTGAAGGCAGTGTTCGTATCTTGTTCTGTATTCTTGTATTATGAGGACTTTGCCCGGCACCACCCTACCTAGCCATACATACACTGTGCTCTTCTACTTACAAATAACTGACCGCATTGGGGGTTACACACAAGATCAACTCAAGAGATGCTCGTGAGTCCGGATGCGGTAAATCATTGGACAACACTAGCAGATTCAGGGGGTTCCATATGTAGTATTAGTTGTGAAGGTGCATGCCTATATTCCGTACTTTGTTTTGTATGGAACTTGGAGCATCACAGCATGCCTCGCCCTGTCAAAGACGCAGGGGTATCGCTCCAGCAAAAAAACAGAACAGACCGACATCTTTCAAGATTCTGCCAAAAACACTGTGCCGCCACCCTTCGCCCCTTTTCCCTCCCACACCAATCCAATCCAGTCCAGTCCATATGCCTGCTGCCCATTGCTTGTAGTAGTACAGAATTGATATGCTCAAAGGGCGATCGGTGTCTTCCCGATCCCAAGTCGTGACCTCCTCGTCCCAGTTTTTCGCTCAAAGCCAAAACGCCCATCCCGGAGGCAAAGGTAACCGCCCGTTGGTGCCGACCAAACACCATCCATGCATAATAGCGCGTGTTGTCCCCATTTCAAAGCTCGGCACCATCTCCCATGAACCAGTCACGGAAGCAACGCTCGCTCACTCCTGAACCCCCGATCCTTCATCAACGCCAGCCGCCGCTCAGAGCTAAACAAAAAAGGGGGAAAAAACAGAAAAAGACCCAAAAACAAAAACCACCGTTCTCTTTCCTCAGTGGCGCTTATGAGGCGGCATATGCCCGTCATAGTCCCACGCCCGCTTCAGCCCGCCCTCGTAGACGCTCGCCACCGACTCCTGCCACATGGCCGGCGTGACAAAGGCCTGCACCGGCGCGGCCGCGTATTGGGGCGCCGACAGCTGCGCCGCGCTGCGCATCTGGCCCTGCACGGCGTGCATGTCCTGCAGGGTGGCCGCCTCCACGGCCGCGGAGCCGGCGGCCAGGGAGCTGGTCTGCGCCGCCACCGACGGTGGCGAGGGCTGGATCTGTGGCGCGCCAAAGGACGTATTCCATTGGCTGTTGCGAGATACTGTAAGCGTTTGCCGCTAAACTGCGAATGCATCTCGGGAGCAGAAGAGAATCACTTACTCAAAGATGCGCGACGGGTTCCAGGACGGGGCTTCGGACAGGGGCAACGTCTGGGAGACATTGGACGCCTGAGGGCCGTGAACCGAAGCCATCG
>FTCU01000605.1_pt1 | contig 23785 bp, 18 predicted proteins | sample 1639521 | NCBI WGS metagenome assembly FTCU01 (sample SAMEA3914864, study PRJEB12502) | metagenome | biome: forest; material: soil | place: USA | collected 2012-03-12 | depth 0.3 m
GGGGAGAGGAGGGGGAGGGGGAGGATGAGGAGCTGTATCGCGTGACGGCTGCGTCGAGGGATGTGGCTGCGTTTTGGGTGCGGTATGCCATGGCGGAGTGAAAGGTTTTCGAGGTTGTTTGTTTCCAAAGTCTGTTTCGAAAGGTCTGTTTTGGTGTGCAAACTGGGATGGTTCTGTTGGCAGGACGGCGGGTTCATTGGGATTCACAAACCACAGACTGCTTTTGGGTGGTGGACGGAGCGATTCATCGATTTCTGGGCCGGGTTTATGACCAACAACAAACTGTTCTTGTACATACCGTTTGCGGAATTGATTTAATCTTTTGTAATTTGATGCAGTGTTTTCGCCCATCAATCTGGCAGTTTGCTTTCTGTTTGATGGTGTTTGTGTGCAGGACTTGCCGTGGTCTCTGGTGTTTGCAGCCTGCGCAAACGGCTTCCGTTCTCTTTTCTTGTTCCTTCCCGTTCTTTCCGCCCGCCCATCCTCTGCTCGAATTAAACTTGCGGTTTTCAGCCTTCGACTTTTTGTCCACTGCAACTCGTTCAATCCCCACGTCAAATCTCTCTCTCACCCCCGTGGCATCCAGGCCAAAGTGACCTTCTCTCCAACCGATCCCACAGAATGGCGACTCCCAACCCGACCGTGACCATCGGAAACATCGACGACGACGACTTCAAGCCGTCGGCCCGCGATCCTCTCCACGACCACCAGGACCTCTGCAAGGCCTGCCTCGACGATGTTTCCGCTGCCGCTCCCCTCCGGATCCGCCCGTCCACCATCAGCACGGGCTCGGGCCTCTTCGCCACCACCGAGATCGAGGAAGGCCGCGAAATCTACCACGTCTATCCCATGATGAAGGCGCTGGATGCTGGCAAAGACTCGTTCTGCCACTACTGCTTCGAGGACACCGAGGAGGTGCTCGGCGGGACCCCCAAGGCCAAGACAAAGACAAAGGCCTGCACCGCGTGCAAGGTCGCCAGGTTCTGCTCGAGGGTATCTTGCTGCCTTTGCTTGGGGCCTCGAGGCACAGATTTGAGCTGACAGCGACCAGGAATGCCAGAAATCGGCGTGGTCCCTCTACCACGGCGACGAGTGCAAGATCCTACGGGACGCGCCAACCATGACGGCACAGCACCTGCTGACGCATCGACTGCTGTTCTGGCAGAACCGCGGCTACATCTCGAAGTCGATTGGCAAGAGCCTTGCCCACCTCGAGACGCACTTCAACGATTTCTCCAAAGACCCGGAGCGCGCCACTCCCCTCATGGACGTTGCTATGGCTGTCCGCGAGGCCACGGGGAGCAAGGTGAACCTGGGGACCGCCTGGAGGCTTGTCCCAATGGTGTGTATTTGGGGCCGTACAGAGACGGAACAAAAACACTAACTGAGAAACAGATGCGCGTCAACTGCGTGCGGCTCCGCGCCCCGTCCAAGAAAGACTCGGTCGGATACGCGTTTGACTTGGCCACGGCCATGATCAACCACTGCTGCAAACCCAACGCCCATATCTTTTTTGAGGGGCAGAAGCTCTGGGTGCGCTCATTGCAAAAGATTGCCGCCGGCCAAGAGATCACCATCTGCTACATCGACCCGACGCTGGATGTCGCCGCTCGCAGGGCGATCCTCAAGCGCGAATACTTTTTTGAGTGCCGCTGTAAGTCTGGAGCCGGCCGTACCTCAACAATGTCTCACACAAGATTGTTCAGGCCCCCGATGCAACTTTGAGCTTGCCGAGCAAGTTACCGTTTTCAAAACCGGCCCCAAGCTCAAGGCCTTCTGCCAGGCCCAGCGCGAAATCCGCACCCTCATCAGCTCCGCCGTCCGCGCCGCAAAGTACCCCGGCGTCTACCCGAACCTGGACGACCTCGCGGCCGTCGAGACCAGACTGCGCACCATCATCGCCAGCCCCGGCGTGTCGTGGCCCGAGACCATGGAGCCGCTCCCCTCGGCCCGCCTCTCCCTCGCCATGCTCTACCTCGGACAGGGCAAGCCCGTGCCCGCCCTGCGGCACGCCATGAAAGGGCGCTTCGTCAACTCCCGACAGAACCTGGACGCCGAGTGGGCCAACGATATGCTGGACCTCGTGACCGTGCTCCTCGTCGCCGGGAGCATGGCGCCCGACTCGCCCGCGTTCGGGGACAAGTCGTTTCCGTCGCTGGAGGACATCCGGGCTGTGACATATGGGAATCTTGTTGGGCTCTGCCAGGGCGCGAACAAGGTATTTGGCGGTGAGTCCGAGTACGCAAAGGGGTTGCAGAACATGCTGGGCGTCATGTTGGCGAAGAATCCGGGGCCCAAGTTGGGGACAGAGGAGTTCGCCAAGGCGTTCACGCCCGCGAACACGAGATTATTGGAGTGGGCTGGCTTGCCGGTGGCGAAATGACAGAATCACGGAGTGGCTTGATCAGCATGGAATGATCGGGACTGAAACGGAACAAGTCGATTTGATGACTTTCGGCTAGTTGGGCATACAAAATCACGGTGCATTAGATGGAGCAAAGGCAAGGAAACACGTTTTTTCTCTTGACCTGGAAACAAAAGAAATCTACACCTGAAACATCACAGAAATCTAACCGGGCTGTCCCCCACCCCCCAAACCCCGCCGCACTCTCCCCCCACCCCAGCCTCCCAATCCTCCTCTGTCTCTTCCCCCGACCCCATTTCAACAACCCACTCACTCTCCGCGTCATAATACCGCTCCGAACAACAACTACTAACAACTTGTTAATCCACAATTTGCTTCACACCCACAAACCAAGCTGGATAGATAGGTAGATGGGTAGGCGGGTACTCACCTTCTCCGTCTCCGTCGCCCACGTCCCTCCTCCGAATATTCAACCTCCCCAGCAAAAACCAACTCCCACAACCCCACCCCATCCCACCTCGACCCCTCCTCATCACCCTCCACCCTCAAATACTCCCCCGCCACCTTCGCAGTCGCAGGCGTAGCCAACAAAACCCAAATATCCTCCAGTCGCGGGGGGGGGTGGACGCCCTGTGCAGCGAGTTGAGATCGCACGCTGCGAGCAGAGAGGGAGGGGAACCACTTGGTTTGTTTTGGGGCGTGGGGATGGGTGGGGGAGGGGCTGGGGCTGGAGTCGGATAGGTCGCTGGAGTGGAGGTCGGAGTCGGAGTCGGAATCGTCGGAGTCGAAGTCGGAGTCGTCGTAGAGCGCGTTGCGGTCGCGGATGGAGGTTAGGAAGGTTTGCCAGGGGGTGGGGGTGGGGGGGTTATTTGGGGTGGTGGTGCTGACGATTAGCTGGTTGAGTAACGCCGCGCGTTTATCGGCGGTGGTGGTGTCCTGCCCGGGAGCAGTTGACACTGACACAGACGTCGGCGACGACAAGACCCAGGGGAGGTTCTTCAGCAGAAAAGATCGCAGGTTGTGCAGGTAGAGCAGCGCGGCGGTGTCGAGCATGTCGGTGAGCTGCTGCTGGTGCTGCTTGCGGTCTTGTGCGCTGCCGCCGAGGAGCGAGACCTCGAGCTCGGCCGCGTCGACGAGGTATGTCGCTGCCGTGTACATGCGGGACGCGAGGTGGGCGGTTTCGGTGTGCCACTTGCGGAGTTTGGTGCGGTGGACGAGGAGGGGGTTTGGGGAGGGGATGGTGCTCTCGTCGTCGTCTTCCTCGCTCTCCTCGTCGGTGGACGCGCGAGGGTAGGGATAGCCCATTGGTTCTCGGGACTCCCGCGGAAGACGATGAGAGACCGCGCTGAACAGAGCGTTGGCGGCGGCGGTGTCAAGGCTGTTTCCCGCGGAGGAGGGAAACATGCGAGCGCCACGGCGGAGGAGCATTTCGATGGCGGGGATGTGGAGAGCGGACGCCGCCGCTGAGAGGGCTGTTGAGTTATCGACTGCCTCGTCGGAGGAATCGGGCAGACTGAGTTTGGACTTGGGGACGAGGTCCATCAACGTTTCGATGAGGGCAGGCTGGGTGTACTCGATGCCGCACTGGGCGATTAGGACGGGGCGATAATCCGTGTCCGGTGGCATACGGTGTGATATCCAGGACACGACGGTCGGGGAGCGGGCTTGGTGGAGGAGGGTGGAGTAGAGGGGGGTTGGGTCGGGAAGAATATTGTCCTTGTCGCTGTCGTACAAGAACAGGAGACACTGGACTCTGCCCTCGCCGAGAGCGGTGTGCTTCGCCTTCTCGTACAGCCACTTGGCGTCGTAGGTGAACGGGATTGCTGGATTGCTGATCCATTTCAGGAGAAAGCTGAAGCAACGGCCTGAGCCATGTGTGATGCATAGGGACAGGAGGATGTGGACACCACGCCCACCGTTGGCATGGAGCATACGGGCATTCGTGGACGTCGTGTCTTTGTCAAACTCACCCAGCTCCAGCGCTGTTTGCAAGCTCCTGGGGTAATCGCTCTCGATGGCGCACCACAACGGGCTTCGGCGGGTGTGGGCAATGGGGGCGTGCTTGATGGAGAGGCGAAGACTTTCCTGGAATACCAGCCGGCGGACGGTTTTGTTGGTCAGCGACAGATCAAGCAGGGCCTTGAAGGGCAATGCCCGCGACTCGACGAGCGCGCGGATGACCTCAGGCCGCTCAATTCCAGACGGAGATGTGGTGGTAGAGGGAGGCATGTTGATGATGGGTTGAGTTCGTCAGTTGTGTGGTTGTTGACTTGGTGTTGAGGTTCCTCAGGTGGACTGGAGTCAATTTGCTGCAAGAAACCCCCTTTAAGTAGCCCTTGTATTGTTATAGAACATGAATGGTGGATTGGAAACCATTAGAAGAACAAAGCATTGATTCTGCCAGTCGCCGCATGACATTTGGACCTTCTCTTTGTCAAGCTTGTTCTGGTTTGTTAAGTTAGACGTCTGAGCTGAGACACAATTCCTTTCAACGAAACAGCTCGAAACACAACCACTCCACCCCTGAAGCTTCTGGAAATGGACGACGGGGTTCACGCGATTGGTTCAATTGTGAAGCCGATTTGTGTCTATTACGTCACAGCACTATTACTACGGCAATTTTTCTTGACTTTTAACCTCTGACCCCTGAAACCAAACGATACAGAATAGGAGAAGATACACCTCAAGAGAATGAAATGCCACCGAATCCTCTCTCAACTCGGGCCCCCCCTCACCAGCGCGAGGCCCAACGCCGAAGGCTGCTCGAGAATGACGGCCGGACCGGCCACGACCGACTCCTTGGTCGGCGCACCCTCCTCGTCGGCAAGCAAGGCCACCATGATGCCCCTGGGTTCAAAGACAGCCGGGATGGTGACGTCGATTGGGCGCTCGGGAAAGCCCTCGGTGTTGATTGGCACGCTGATATTGTGCACGCTGTGGAAAAAGACGGCGTAGTATTGCGTGTCGTCGTCAAAAACAGGCAGGTTCTCCTTGTCGGGAAAATACAGCGTGATGGTGCTGCCGGGGTCGATGCTCTTCGTGTCTCGCATCGCCCACAGGTCGGGCAGGACTTGCAGGGGGGTGGGATACTCCGGGTTCTCAGGGGGGCAGCTATCGGGAACGACGAGACCGTGGGTGCTGTAGAGGATCTGGTTGGCGTACGGGAAGACGGTGTCGGCGGGACCAGCAAAGGGGTTCATCTTCCACACGTCCATCAGGGCCCAGACCTCGTGGCGGGTCTCGGTCTGCGAAATGGCAGCGAGGGCGCCCTTGTTGAAATCGAGATTGGCTTGCTGGACGAGGCCGGTCAGGAAGGCCATGCTGGAGATCTCCATCACCGTCATGAAGCCGAGGTAGGCACGGGCGTCACTCAGGGGGAACTTGTATTTGCAGGCCCCGGGCTTGATGGATGTCGGCGAGATCTGGTTCTGGAAGATGCGAAGATGACCGGCCTCGTTGTTGCGGATCTCCACCAGGCGGGAGTGCGTCGTCTCAGGCATGCCGGCCTTGACGAAGTCTTGGCTGGTGAATCGTTCGATGCCTTGTTGGTAGAACTCGAATATGATCCATTCGGCTGCGAGAAGGTTCTGCCAGACCGCGTCGTCGTCGCCGGGCGGGCCGTCTTCGGTCGGGAAGATGGGATCCGAGATGTTGCCGGGAAACGGCCGGTCCAGGCCCCAGTAGGTGCTGTAGTGACTCGACTGGCCTGGAATCGGACCGTAGGTCGGATCGGCCAGCATCTGTGCCTGGATCGAGTAACGATGCGGCAAGCTCGAGTAGGGCATCGCGGTACTTCCGATGGCGAGCAGTGCCAACAGCCAGAGCACCAGCCCACTGCGAAAGTAAATCCACGACATTGCAACAGATGTCATCGAGAGAGCGGAGCGTGAGTGGAGTTGAGAGAAGTTGGTCGAGCGCTGTCTGAGGTTCGCTGCGGTCATGGCTAACGGTGACTGGTTGATGATGGATGATCGCTGAGTTTTGGTTGTGAAGAGCAAGGAAGGCGGCCGCAGGTCCCCGTACTGACGAGAAGGGATGGCGAAGAGGGCGGCGGGTGACAGCGGCAACACCGTCGTGACTGCTGGAGTGCGACGATGCGTTGTTGGAGAGAAGGCGTTTTCTGGGAGCCCGACCGGCTTGGTTGGCCGTGTCAAGAAGTGGCGTGGCAGGAGCGCGAGCGGTGTAATTGAGGCAGCCTTCATCCATGGGGTGGGCAAGGGGTGGCATTGCGTTCGTTGCTGTTGCTGTTGCGTCTCGAGGTTGACAATGCGGTCGTGAGGAAGCCTTGGCCGGGCAGGGGGAGGTGCAGGGTAGACGGTACAGATCAAGATAGGTAAATACGCTAGATGGATTGGAAGGATGAAGCGGAGTAGACGGTTCTGGGTAAGGTAAGATAGACGGATTGGAAGGAGGGAAGAGAAGGGATGGGAAAGGGGAGACGGGCTGGGGGGGAGCGCGGTTGACCACCAAGTAAATACATCAACAAACCCGCGCTCCGAACCTTAACATCCCATACACAACGCGGTTGTTGCCAGGGGGCCACAGCCCGACGTTATTTCCGGCAATTCAAGGGGTCTCTGCAGCGCTGCAGACGGGTGGGTGCTTAGGTTCTCACCATGTGAGGAGGAGTCGGGTTTGGCCAGCTCTCCGGTAATATGCTGCCCGTTTCCATGTTTACAGCACGGCTGCATGAGCATTGCGTCGCATGAGCCTTGCATCGGAGTCTAAACCCGCCCGCGGCTGGTCAGGCCAGGACGGCCACGCCCGTGACGGACTTGAGTTCTGCCCCGACACCCGCAGTCCATGATGCAGATGCATCAACTGGCTGGCTGCAAACAACGGGTTTCCCCTCAAAACCGCGTCTTGAATCTCACGCTGCTTTCCTTCCTCTTCATCCCACTCTCTTCATCGCAACACCATCCATCAGCCTTCTCCACACCAACCATCAACTTTCTCCACACCAACCATCGACGTTACCCCTGAACAGTCATCACCATGTGGTTCTTCACTATCTCTACTGTCCTTTCGGCCTTTGCCCTTGCCTTCTTGGCCTGTGTCCGGCCTCGACGCGTCAAGCGCAACGAGAGGCGCCGTATCGAGCGCGAGGCCGTGCGCCGAAAGTGCAAGCCGGCTCCCGTCATGCCCTACAAGGGCTTCTTGGGTCTGGGCCGCCTCAGGGAGGGCCTCCGCGCCACCCGCGAGGGCAGGGGCCCTCAGTATGTCATTGAGGCCATCAACGCCGAGATGGGCGAGCACATTCACACCGTCGTCGTCCCCATCTTCGACTACGAGCTCGTCGTGTCTCGCGATCCCATCGTGATCCACACGGTTCTTTCCAACGCCGCCTCTGACTGGGACATCAGCGAGCACCGTGCCGAGAGCTGGAAGCCATTGGTCGGCAACGGCATCTTCACGTCTCGCGGAGCCGAGTGGAAGCACTCGCGCTCCCTTATCCGCCCGCAGTTTGCCATGGATCAGATCAACGACATCGACATGTTTGAGCGTCACGTACAGCATCTCTTTGAAGTCATCGACGAACGCTGGGACCAGAACCTCGACACCAAGTGGACCGACATCTTCGACTTGCAGCCGCTCTTCTACAACCTGACCCTCGACATTGTCACTGAGATGCTCTTCGGCTACTCGGTTCATTCCCAGTCTCCGTCTCAGCGCACCCAGCTCCCGATCGTCCCGGGTTACAAGACCCCGGACCGCGCTAACATCGGAAAGCACATGGACGCCGGCAAGGCCTGGGTTGAGACCCGCGGCGCCTTGTGGAAATACCGCTGGCTGCTTCCCTCCTGGCAGTTCAACCGTCACTGCGCTGCCGTTCACGAGTACGCCGAGTATTTCGTGCAGCTGCGCCTCCAGCGCGGAGACAAGTACCTCGAGGGCCTGGACCAACACCGCAAAGTTGACGGCAACGGCGAGCGTTTCGTTCTACTGCACGAGCTCGCCAAGGTGACTCAGGACCCCGAAGAGCTCCGCAGCCAGCCCCTGAACGTCCTCACCGCCGGCCGCGACACCACCGCCGCGCTCCTCGGCTGGATGTTCTACCTTCTTGCCCGCCACCCCGAGGTCCTGGAGCAACTGCGCGAGGAGGTCCTCTCCCTGTTCGGCCGCTACATCCCCGGTTCACCCGTGCAAGTCGAGTTCAAGCAGCTCCGCGACAACATGCCCTACATGCAGGCTGTCATCAACGAGACGCTCCGTGTGGCGCCGGTCGTGCCCCTGAACGACCGCATCGCCCTGCGCGACACCGTTCTCCCCCGTGGCGGCGGCCCCAACCACGACGAGCCCATGTTCGTGCCCAAGGGCACCCAGATCCTCATCCCGACCTACGCTCTCGGCATGCGCTCTACCTTCTGGGGCCCCGATTCCCACCAGTTCAACCCTGACCGGTGGCTCCGCAAGACCGGCCGCCCGGGCTTCGAGTACATCCCCTTTGGAGGCGGCTCGCGCCAGTGCCTTGGTCGTAAGTTATCCATTCCCCGTTACTGTCTTGTGTTCGAAGCCGATGCTAATCAACGCGCAGAGCAACTGGCCCGCATAAAGGCTGCCTATGTGACTGGCAGAATCCTGCAGCGCTTCGACATGATCGAGAACATGGAGTCGCCGGCTGACGCGCCCATGAACTTCCACCACACCATTGAGAACCGGAGCGGGACTGGTGTTCAGATCAGGATGCGCTTTGCTGAGTGGGAGGAGCACAAGCCGCAGGAAGAGGGCATTCTTTATTGAACATCTTTGTTTGCATAACACACGGGGGCGTTGTTTGAATGTGAGGTATGATTGGGTATTGTCTGGATAGGGGGAGGGCGGTTATTGGAGAAGGGACGGCATGGCCTTGTTTTTGTCACGCTAGACAATGTTACCAAACGGCATAGTCAGTCGCATCTCGAGAAGAGAATGCAAGTTATTTCATTGCCATATTGCAAGTTGTGATTCACGTCTCAAAAGGATTTTGGCAGGGGTAGAACCGTAGAGAGGTTCCCTGATGTGGTTAAAACACTGAAGCTGGGTGTCAGCTGGCTCGACACAGGTCTCAAGCTGAAGCTCAGCCACGACCGGAGGAAGTTCTTCGGTTGAGGCATTCCGTTTCCAGATGCTGAAAGGCCTCTTAGTCGATCTTGATCAAGACCATGGCCCTAGTGGGCACGGCCAAGTCCAAGGCTCTCCATACAGTACAGAGCTTCGCCGAGGCCACTTGGCGAGGTCGGAGGACCTGGTTCCGGGGAGACCAAGTCCACCACTTGGAGACCGCCCTTGTTAAAGCTCGGCAGGCCAACCTCATTGGCGGGATCATGATTCCGTAGCCTAGTCGAAGCGACGGAAATGACATGCGCTCCAAAACTTCAGTACGTGACGAATAAGCGATATAGGAGAAGATATACCCTTATATATCATTTCCTGTTGTGTATCATGGGAGCAATGAGAGACTTCGTTGTAGTACTCGTTTATTGAATCACTTTCAGCAACGGAATTATACGCTCAACATGCGAGCTTCTCAAACTTCGAGGCTCGTCCTCACTCTTCTCAGCAGCGCTACAGCCAAGAACATCTACGTCTCCACAACCGGCAACGGCTCAGGAACGCTGGAAAGCCCTTACGGATCTATTCAGACGGCCATCAACGCCGCTGCCGCTGGTGACACTATTTTCCTTCGCGGGGGCACATATGCGCCGTCTGCCAACATCCAGGTCGGCAAGAATGGAACTAGGACAGCTCCCATCTCAGTTCGGCCTTACCAGAATGAAAAGGTTGTTATCAACGGGGACAACATGCCTGGGTAAGTGGGCCATGAGCAGAGAAGGCTCGCCGCATGCTGACACATATCAGAACCCCAAAGGCTCTGAACGAAGCACTGCCCAATGCCGAGCGAGGAATCTTCCACATTCAAAACGCCCAATATTGGGCTTTCTACAACCTTGAGTATGACGAACCCTGCCCTGGACAATCTTACGGCTGGTAATTAATCAATGACTCTAGGCTGATCAACGGACCCTATGGCATCTACGCCCGCGATGCTTCTCACAACTACTACGAGAGTCTCTCAACACACGACAACTACGAGACGGGCTTCCAACTCGAAGGCGCCTCCTCAAACAACACGGTCCTGAACCTCGACTCGTACCGAAACCGGGATCCCCGCAAGAACGGGGAGAGCGCCGACGGCTTTGCTTGCAAGAGCGGCTCGGGCGAGGGCAACGTGCTCCGCAATGCCAGGCTCTGGGACAACGTCGATGACGGCCTCGACCTGTTCATGTTCGGCTCCACCGTCGTGCTGGAGGAAGTCTATTCATGGGGCAACGGCTACAACCGGTGGGGCTTCACGCCCTTTGAGGGAGACGGCAATGGCTTCAAGCTGGGCATCACCGACAACCCGCCGGCCAACCACGTCGTGCGAAACTGCATGGCCTTTTCCAACTTCAAGAAAGGCTTCATCGACAATGGAAATCCGGGATCGCTGACGTTGGAGCGCAACACGGCGTGGAACAACGGGGACTTGGGATTCCATATGCGCAGCTCGTCGTCTGTTCTGCGGAACAACACTGCGGTGTCCAACGTCGGTAGCTCGCAGGTCAGTCTTGTCAGCTCGGTCTCCGCATCGGGTAACTCCTGGCAGTCTGGCTCCTGGTCCAACAGCTCCTTTGCGAGCAGAGATCCCGCTACGCTTCAGGGCGCGCGTGGCTCAGACGGCAAGGTCCTGCCGAGCAAGTTTCTGCTGCCGACGTCTGGCGCTGCAATTGGGGCAACCACGCAGCAGGAGGTGTGAGGTGCGTGGTCAAAGGAAGGACTGAGGGAGGTGGGACGAGACAGGAGCCCCTGTTTTCTTGAACTGGGTTGGTACCTCCAGTTTCCCTTCAGTGAAATTCCCCACAAGGGATAAGTTTCTTCAGTGTCAGCGATACTGTAAGAATCAGCATATTTGATGGCGTTGATCGCGGATAGAATGATGCAAGAACATCAGCTGCGCTGGCTTCACCGGATGAGGAACATGTGGAAAAGCCACCTCAGGGATCATGTACCAAAGTTGTCCAGCTGATGGGAGGACAAAGACTGGGCTCCAACAAACACACCGCCGGGACAGGGCTCTACCTTGATGACCTTCTCGAGTGGCTGTTGCCCAGCATACGTGCAAGGTGCCTTCGGGTATCTGGTGTTTCCCAATGCTGGGCATGTCGGCTCTCCAGGCTACCTGAGCGGCAAAAAGACGCCCGATTCTGACAACAAACTGTCGTGCTCTCTCATCATTTCCAAGCAAGCAGGCTGTGCCACGTCGTCTTTGCCCTGAGCGTGCATTCCAAACTTCAGCCGCCGGATGCCGCCCCGTGGTCTTCGTAGCTCCGACGGGCGGTGACAGCCTGGGCAACGGGCGAGGTTGGCGACCGCCAGCTGGAACTCTCCCTGCGGTGCACGTGTTGGAGTCATGGGACGCGGCGGCTGCGGCGGCTGAGCAAGACCCTTGGTCGACGTCTGGGAGGGAGAGAGTATCACCTGTTGCTACTGTCATAGGTGGACAGTAGAAATTACAAGGAGCTCGGGGAACCCGGCAAACGACCCTGTGCTGAGGACTGGATCTGCTACCCCTGAACTCAGACAGGCAACAGCGAGGAGTGATCACGGGTTTCTCTCCAGGCAGAATCTCTTTTCTACCCCTCTTGCGAAGCCACCGCCAGGTAAACCACGAGCTGATAACTGTAAGCACAGCAATACGCTGCCTTCTACAAACAATCCTTGTTGCTGGCAAGTGCCAACAACCTGCAGATATCACTACGTAATGGCATCCAAAAGCACCCAGTCAGCCAGCCTCTCCCTCCTGTTGAGCTGTCGTTCTGCTCGTTGTCGGGGGTCTCAGACCGTCATCATGCCTGTGCTCGGGGTTTGTCATGTCATCCTAGTGCATCTCCGGGGAATGCCGCGTTGGGCGGAAACAGGAACCGACTGTCGGGGCACGCCACGAGCATCTGGTATGGTGTTTGCACAGCATGCAGGTGGTGGCGTAACATGCGGCACGTCGGTGTCCAATCGAGTCTGTGTTACTATATATACAGATCTCCGAATGAGGCTGTGTTGACACTCCACAAGCCGTTGACCCCCCGCACTGAATTATTTCTCCAACGCCATCCTCGGCATGGGCCGTTACACAGTACCTTGGACTATTACTGTGCAGAAACGCCGGAGCGATACCTCCTAATACGAGTAATGAAGACTTCCGCGGTACTGACATATTCTTACACACCCACCAAACGGGCGTTACCCACCTAATGCTCACTGTTTCGACGTGTCCGGCTCATTCCGTCACGAAATAGGAGTACTGTACAAGCGCTCGCCATACTTCCCCCGTAAACGCGGAGGGATGCTTGGGTGGTCAGCAGTTTGATGAGCACCTACAAGGTTGTTGTCAGGCTTGCAACCTGTAAGCTTTCATGTCTCGTATTTCCATTTCTGCGAGGCCTGTTCGTTGACAGTTGAGTCTTACCGCCTAACACGACAGATGATTCGAGCCAGTAAGATCAAAATCCTGAATATAAAATCAACCTGGCTCCCTTCAGCCATCGGAGTTATTAGCAATTCCATCCTTTCTTCAAAAGCCTCCAAAAGCCATCGGAGCCGCAGCAACTCACGTCTGTTCAGCCATCGGGCCGCAGCAACACACCTCTCCACCCACTGGAGCTGCAGGAACCCGGCATTCTGTACACTGCAGCCATCCGAGCTGTGATTTGTGCCCCTGGGCAATTACCAAGAAAGGTGCGCCTTAACTTCCATCAGCCATCGGATATGTTGCCCTGCCACGGCCCCGCACCCGTCTCTCAGCCGTGGCGCCTTGCCCAGAAACCAGGGGCGCGGCACAGCACATCTCGAATTTACAGAGCCTCTAATTCAACTCGTCAAAATCTAGGAACACAAAGGTTATAAATACCTGCCTCCGGCCGTCAGTCTCACCCTCCCACACCATCATCAGCACTCCGCACTGACACACCAACACCCAACAGACAGTGCTTCACGACCTGAATCATGGTCCGCCTCGCCGCTCTCGCCGGCCTCCTGGCTCACGGCCTCACTCTGGTAGCCGGGGCCCCTTCGTCTGCCCCTGACACCAGCCCCAACCTCGAGTCCCGCGCCACCGTCCCCGGCCGCTGGGAATCCCTCGGCGGTGTGCTCACCTCGAAGCCGTCGGTTGTCTCTTGGGGACCCAACCGCCTCGATGTCTTTGCTCTAGGCACCGACTCGGCCGCCTGGTGAGTGACTGTTCAGAGTCTAGCTTGCTGGATCTTTGTCTAACTTTGTTCACAGGCACCGCTGGTGGGACGGCAACCGCTGGGGCGGCTGGGAGTCTCTTGGAGGGGTTCTTCACACCGCTATCTCTCCTGTGGCTTGGGGAAGGAACCGCCTCGACCTCTTTGCTCAGGGTACTGACTCTGCTCTCTGGTATGCCCTGCCCATTCACTCCGTGGACATGAGTGGTGACTAACAATAACCCTGCAGGCATCGCTGGTGGGATGGCGCTCGCTGGGGTGGCTGGGAGTCCCTTGGCGGCGTGATCCAGTCCGAGCCTGTCGCCGTCTCCTGGGGCGCCAACCGCCTTGATGTCTTTGCTCTCGGTCAAGACTCGGCTGTCTGGCACCGCTGGTGGGATGGTGCCCGCTGGGGTGGCTGGGAGTCTCTCGGGGGCGTGGTGAAGTCGGCCCCTTCTGCTGTGTGCTGGGGCCCCAACCGGATCGATCTCTTCGCTGTTGGCCTCGACCATGCTCTCTACCACAAGTGGTGGGACGGCACCCGCTGGGGCGGCTGGGAGTCGCTCGGCGGCAATCTCGTCTCCGACACCGCCGTTGCGTCGTGGGCAAGGAACCGGCTCGATGTCTTTGCTCTGGGCACCGACCACGCGCTCTACCACCGCTGGTGGGATGGCGTCCGCTGGAACGGCTGGGAGTCGCTGGGCGGCACGCTCGAGTCCACTCCTGTCGTCGTTTCGGACCAGCCCAACCATCTGGATGTGTACTCCATCGGTACCGACAGCAATGTGTGGCATCGCAATTATGACGGCACCCGGTGGAATGCGTGGGAGTCGACTCGCGGCAGCACCCCGGATCTTCCGGCTGTCGCTAGCTGGGGTGCGAATCGGGTTGATCTCTTTGTGACGGGCCAGGACCACGCCCTGTGGCACAACTGGTAATTGTCTGGTGGTGGAGCAGAGAGTGTCTGCTGGCGCGACGAGAAAGCTATCTCCTAATTTGTTAGTACTGCTTAGTGGTGTGTTTGAGAGAGATTTTCTAGGATCTAAGGTCAATCGAATAAAAGCTTTCTTGTCAGTTGGAAATACTCTGCATTGCTTGATAAGGTACAAAGTCATCCTAAATTGCAAAGACGACACCACCATTGAGGAGAAACTGTCGAGATGACTTGGAAGACAATGAACGTGCGGTTCCAGATAAATACAGCCAAAGTGCCCATTCGTGCTTTTGTCCGTTCCTGCTCTGAGGACTGAGGTGCATGCTACACATCAAGGAAAGAAAACCAATGTCCCCAATAATCTGGGGCGAAACAACTGCAAGTCAGTCTCATCAAGAGTTTTAAGTTATAAGCCAGTCAAGGATCAACATACCGACAGATCTCATTGTTTTAAACCAGCGTAAGAGTCGGCCTGGCTTTGTTGTGTGGGTTCGTTATTTGACACCCCCGCAGACAGGAGACGTTGCTGAGGCACTGTCCTAGGTGAGATCGGGGCAGCCTCAGAACACATGAGGGCGGCCATGTGGGATTGCTTCCACGAGAAACACGAGAAATCTGGCATCTTGTCGAGTGCTCCCGGGTCGGTCTGGTTCTTCTTGGGGGGTGGAAGTGGGACGTCGGATGCATTGCCTGAGGTTGACCCGTGGGCGAAGCTGACATGTCTCCCACTGATGGCCCGGCGGCGGCCTGAGATGTTGGGTGAGATGGTCTTCATATTGTGAAAGTTGAACGTGGGGGAAGATTGATAATTGAGTTGCAAATCGATGGAAGATTTCGGGTTTATGGGGTGGTGATCTTGCCGTATAAGTAAGAGAAAGTCATCAAAGGTGAAGAAGCACTTGTCTCTCAAACTAATGGATTCTCCTCTTTGACATAACTGAAGTTGGCCCTTTCTGGAAGTTACCATTGTAATCTGCCCTGGCTGAAACTAGTGAGAGGCCCTTTCGCTGTTTCAGCACTCAAGGTTCTTTATTTGCTAGATTACTTGCAGGGTTCGGGTGCCCCTGACCAACGCTCCTAGTCTCAACTCAAAGAATGCTTCGCGCCGAACGGGCCAAGCCTGCGGCACAAATGACCTTGAGACTTCGCGATACTGGAATCCGCCAAAACTAATGCCGCCCTCCTACAATCAAGGCATGGCTGTCAGCGAGATACTCCGGACAAGGCGAGATAATCTGAACAAGCCAGCACCAGCGAGAAATACAACGGACACGGCTTCGAAAGCAATGTCAACGCGGGCAGTGCGTCGGGTAAAAGCTAAGAAAACGAGGTTTATTAGCAGTCACAATTTGACAGCATGTTGTTTTGCCTTGTCTCTTTTCCGAACCGGATCCTGCCTCTTTCTTGATAACGAATAACTGGACCCAGACTTCTTCTGAGAGGGTCCCAGAGGTAGGCAACTGCCGGACAGAGATTCGGGAAAGCCAAAAGGGTCCCAACGACGCACGTATGCAGTTTCAATCACTGATGGTCACCGAGCTTGTAGCCAAGGGTGACTTGTATTGACAATTGGTGAGCTCCTAGAGACTAGCCTATATAGCTGTCTAATTCCTGGCTCCCTGAGGCTCTCTCGGAGCCTTGCAGAGCCATGGCTCTCTCTGGCTCCCTTGGCTCCTCCCAAAGCCAAGGAGCTCCAGGGTAACGACTGGTCCGGGGCGTCCCGTGCCCCGACGCCTCCCCGCCTCGGGTGGCATTGTTCCACCGTGTCCTGTTGGTTGATCTGTGACAACTAGACAACAACTAATGGACGACGAGCAAGGGAAAGCTTCTGATGGAGGGGGGGGGAAAAAGCAGGGATGCAAACAAAAATGGGAATCAATCATCACACACCCTTTTCTCCGGGGGCGGGGGGACGTGTGCGGCCATATGCAACCAGGCTCTTCAATCTCAGCTCATCCGCCGAAAAGCCCTTGAACGGCTCCTCAGCCGAGACGTGCAAAAGCATTGAAAATCCGTATGGGTTCTCCTGCCACCACGTACCAGCGTACGGCTTGCCGGATATGAATGCCAGCGGAACGCTCTCCATGCCGGGGTACGTGAGGTCTTTTGGGTCTCGAGTCGTCTCCCCTGTTGCGGTTGGTCCATGCCGGACCTTGAGTTAGAAGAGTGGGCTGGGGGGAAGGGATCGGTTTGCCTACCGAGGGATGGTTACGCACCCGAGTCTCTGGTGGGGGGGTTCTTGTTCTGGCTGTTGTTGTTAGCGGGGTTCGTAGGATTCGACGCCGCTGGGTTGCTGGTGAAGCCGAAGAGTCCGCTGCCGGTACTAGGGGTGCTGGTGGTGGTGCCCAGCGCGGTGTTGCTGGCAGATTTGGTATTCAGGGCTGCAAAGGGAGAGGTGTTGGCCTTGGTACTTCGGGTCCCAAAGGGAGAGGTATAGGTGGTATTCGGGGCTGCAAAGGGAGAGCCGCCGCCGAACGCACCGCTGCCAGACGAGCCACTACCGAACAGGCCGCCGCCAGATGAGCCACTGCCGAAGGCGCTGCCACTCCCGAAGCCACTTCCAGAGGAGCCAACACTGAAGAGGCCGCCGCCAGATGAGTCACTGCCGAAGGCGTTGCCACTCCCGGAGGCGCTGCCCCCGCCAACTGGCCCCCCGTTGCTAGTCGACGGGGAAGTGGTGTTTGCCGGCTTTATGTGACCGGGCATGGCGAAGAGACTAGCAGCTGAACCACTACTAATCCCGGCCGAGAGGGCAGGGTTTGCAGAAGGAGACTGGGTGACGATGCTGGGGATGGGCTGCGTGGGAGTTGCTTGGGGCCGTGGCGTCGGGAAGGCGGCTGGCTGGCTGGCCCTCCCGGCTGGTGGCGGAGGAGCGGGGTCTCCGGTGGGCGTAGGTGAGCGTGATATGGTGCCGGTCCCTGTTGTTGAGCCGAGCTTGTTAGCATCCACTTGCTCAGCTAGGTGCTTGTAGGTACGGGGTACTCACTCAACTCCGGTCCCCGTTCAACGCCGAGGGAACGACGCGGAGTTACGGCGAGAAGCCCTGATCATAAAAGGTCAGAATCACAGGGCAGCGTCAGTCTGGGCAGCTCAACCTGCCTCGCAGCTGTGGCCTGTGCCTCTGGCATCTTCGGAGGCCCTCTTTCAGGATCCTGATCTCGTTCTCCAGATCGCTTCTCTGCGTGCGGACGTCCGGTGATTCCGCGGCCAGCTCCTCGAGCTTTTCAACAGTCATTTGGTGGACGTTTTCCGACGTAAGAAGGGCCGGGAGTAGGTAAACGAGACATCTCTCGACTGCGAGGTTGATGACGTTGTCGGTGAAAGTTGAGAGCGAGGCCTGGCGGCGTGTGAGATCAGAACAATCTCCTCACCCCCTCGACGCCTATTAATTGGGCGCTGACTTACATCATAAAAGGCCTCCATCATTTCCAGCACCTTGGCGCTGCCAAAGCTGTCAACTTCAGCAATGTCCAAATCGTGAAGAAGGTCTTCGATATCCAGCCGCTGTGCCCCCTCGGGCCTGTTATCCAAACGCTCCTCGATTCGACGAGCGAGCCGCCGGAGCCTAATACCACTCATGATCTCGCGGAAGTGATCCTCGGGGGGGAGGCCGCAGCCGTTGGCGTAGGGGTGGAGGAGCTCTTCCAGCTTGTCTCGCAGCTTCTCTCGCTTGGCTTCGAAAAAGGGCTCCACGCAATCGTTCACGATAGCCCCCGAGGTCCAGTCGTCCACCCCAGTGATATGGTAGAAGGCACCCTCGGCAAATTCCCGGCTGGCCGCCAGCACAAGCTCAATGTGTCTCCACGCAATGCCGTGCCACGGCGTCGCCTGGTCCTTGAACAACTGCCGCGCGAGATCGCTGTTGGCTTCGCCGGGGAACTCCATCCCTTGGTTGAGCGAGGCCAGGTGCTGCAGCTCAGCGACGACCTCACTATTGGCCTTCACCTCGGGCTGTGGGACGCCATACGCCTCAACCACTTCCCGCAGGTACTCGGGACACTCCTCCTCCTCGCCATCTCCGTCGGACCCGGAATCACTAGCGTCCGGCACAATCCTGTAGCGGCCGCTCCTGTTGGCCATGATGAACCCAAACGCGCGGTTCAGACTCCGCAGCCTCGCGCGCAGCTTCATGGGCTCTGCCTCGATCCCGCCAAAGAAGTCGTCATTGTACCTTCCCCCAACCGCGTCCCGCGCCAGCCGCTGGTACTCCTCCGCGATATGCAGCAGATACAAGCGCAGCTCGTCCGGCGTCGACCTCGATTTGCCGAGCCTGTCCAGCTCCTCCTGGCGTGCTCGCAAATTCGCCGTGATATCCTCGATCAGCGTCGGCAGGCTGATCTTGATATGGTCGAGAAGCACTTTACTCAGCTTCTTACGCAGGCTCTCGACACCGCGGTTGGCGGGGCTGACGGCGCTCCACCCGCCGGCGCGGAAGAAGCGGTCCTCGACGGCGTCTCTTTCGCCCGCGTCCTCCGACGCCCGCTCCGCCTCGGACCGGTTTCGCAGCACGTACCACCCGAGAGCCAGCTTGTGCATGCTCTCTCGCCCCTTGGCGAGGTCGAGGTACTTGCGCTCGTTGGCTGAGCCCGGGTCGGCAAGATCCGGCTTGGTGATCACACCGATGGTACGGGCGCGGCTGCGGTCGTGGATTTGGGTCTTCTCGAGGACGAGTTGGTTCGCGAGTTGGTTGTTGGCGGCCACGACCGCTAGGATGATGCTTTTAGGCTGCCGCATGTAGCCGTCGATCAGCTGTTCGACGATGGCCTTGCCTTCGATATTCTGGTCGGCCGTGGCACTATGGAAGATGCCCGGCAGGTCGACGAGGGTAAGGGAGTAGACGTCGGGCGCCGAGATTTCGATGCGTAGGACGTCGCTCGAGAATTTCCTGGCGCTAGCCTCCCTAATGTTCATCCGCTCCTTGGCCTCCCTAATGATATCAGGCAGGTCGCGCTTATTGAAACTCGACCTCTGAAACGGCTGGCGCAGAGCGTCGGCATGGGCTGCGGGGGGCGTATGGTCGTCTGCGAGCTGGATGCTGACGTGGACCGTCGTCTCCGGCGCTCGGCGGAGAATGAGTTCGGTGGCGAAGCGGGTGCACAGGTCGCCGTCGACGGGGAACTGGACGCCTGAGATGGCCTCGAGTACAGAACTCTTGCCCGAAGACTGGTCGCCAACCACAATGATCTGCGGCAGATTCACAATGTCACCGACGTGGATCTCCCTGAGGCTGTCGATGGTGTCGAGCAGAGCCTTCGCGTCGGGCGTGTTGAGCTGGTTCAACGAGTCGCCATCTAGAACTACCGTTGGCGAGGGAGGGGTGGCGGGTGACTCCATCTTCGCTCCGTCTCGTGTGTGTGGTCGCTCGATCACTGGCAGCCGTGGAGCGAAGGGGCTGGTGAAGATAAATCGGGCTCAAATGAAACGAACAAGTCTCGGGCACCTCGGCGGCCGCTTCGCCGCGGACAGCCCCGAGACGCACGCCTCCGTGTGTTGGTTGTTAGCAGAAGCTTGGCAATGCAGGGGGCGACGGAGTGGGCGAATCAGCAACATGAATGTTAGCGCGGCGGCATGGAGCTAACATTTATTTCCCCGACAGGAAGCGCTTCAGGAAACTTGTACAAGCGCGGACTCTGGGAAGCCTGTTCGTTGCAAGATTGCCATCAGCAGTACTCCAGGCCGGCCTCCAACATTCACCTCGGCTGCGGAGGTTCACCGCGACCTTCTCAATAACGGCCCCGTCGAATGATATGCTGACCGAACATACTTGGACCAGGATACCAGATCGTGGTGCGTTGGTACGATTCGAAGGCCCATTGCACAGGCACTCAACTTCACCTCCGGCTGATCGGATGGATAGACCCGGCTAGGGCAGCGCACAAAACGAGCTCAAGGCGAGAGATCTTTCAAGGGTCGGATCCTAAATTTACCAAGCTCCGAACTATCAAAGACATCTTGTATGTTCAGCAGAGGAAATCCGTATGAGCGAGCCCACCATCCCCGTCCAGAATGACAATATCACCAATCTCCTCCACAGTCTCTCGAGCCCAACCACGGACCAGGAAGAACTCTCAGCCCGCTCTTCAGGCCGGTCAGTCTCATGTCAAGGGTGATACTTAGAAAGAAAGAGTTGCACCACTGGAGGAGGAGGCGCTCTTGGCGTTCGCGGAGCCGACGACGCTGTACGTGTACGGAACGGAGAGAGTGCCCGACGGCGCGTCGTTCGTAGAGCCGCCGAGGTTGACGTCCTTGACTGCTGCCTTGCCGGTGACCTTGGAGTCGAGCGAGGTGATGGCCTTTTTGGCATTGACAAAAGCGCTGGACTCGACGAGGACGATGGCGTTCATGCGGGTATTGACGCCAGATGTGATGATGTTCTCGTAGTAGTTGCTAGAGTCCGGATTTGTCAGCGGGGATGAGTCCGATGGAGGTTGTGGTGGAGCAAGGCGGATCAGTGTTGCATGTGGGACTGGGCGGCTGTCTTACTTGTAGACGTGACCGGTGCCGAACCGGATCGAAGGCGTACGGCTGCTGATGTTGATCCACCTGTTGTTGGCATAGGTCACATGCAGCTTGCCAGTGTCTTCTTTGGCGTTACTATCAGAGTGACCGACCAGGGAAGCCTTCCACTGTTGTGCGGTAATATGGTCAGCAACGTGGTATCTGCACCGGTAGGCCCGGGCTTACATGGTCATGGAAATAAGTGTTCGACACGGTGACCCAGTCGGCTGCGTGAGTGATGTCAATGAGGCCGTCGTAGTAATCCTTGTCTTTGCTAAGGTCGCCGCTTAGATCGAGGTGATCGAGCCAGACGTTGGTGGCCTTCTGGACGGTAACGCAATCACCGCCGACGACTTTGCTGATCTTCAGGTTGCGGACGATGACGTTTTTGACATCCTTGATCGTGAGGTTGATGCCGGTCAGAGCTAAAACATTGCCATTGCCTGTCAGCAAGTCTTTGGCCAAACGTTGCATTTCTTGTGGATATCTTACAGGCACCGGCCTTCCCGAGAACGCTCGTGTTGGCACCAATCTTGACTGAGCCGGTACCGCTGATGCTGCCAGTAACAATGATAATCTTGTTGGCATCGCCCTTGGCAGCCGAGCTGAAAGCTGCAAAGCTGGAGACAGTTGTGGTTGTCCCGCCTGCGCCGCCCGTGGTGCTGTCATCACTTAGTATTGGTGATTTAGAGTAGAGGGGGGTGTCCAAACTCACCCTCCGTTGGTGGAAGCATAGCCAATATCACACTTGTCGTTAGCACTGGCACGTTTGTCGATGGTGGGAGTGGGCGTGGCGGCAACAAGGCTCGCTAGTACGGCGATGGTGGCGAAGTAGAACTTCATGTTGGCTGAGGTTGCTATTTGTGGTACTTGGAACGTTCTGTGAGAGGAGCGTGGGAATGATGCGGATCTAACCTGATACTCGAAGGGTGCTTCCATCCTTTATATGCACCATCTTGCGACGACCATTTACCTGCCTAGGTACCGTAAGGCAGATACCCTCACAGTCTCAGCACAATAACGCCATGGCATCGGATTTCTCTCAAGCAAGACTCGCACCTGGTACCGAAGGGCTCGACGCTCCGAATTGCGGAAAAATAGGTATCCGACAATCCTACACGAATAGGACGATTCCGCTGCGACGAAGAGTGGGTGGAACCAGGTTTGCATCCCCGGCACTTGACATTTTCTTGTTTGATAACTACTGGTTACTTTTTACTACCTCCCTCAGCATTAGAAGACATGTTCAAAGCAACCCAGCCGCGGGCACCAGTGGCCGGACCAGCTATACCTTTCCCCAAAATGGTACGCGAAGATGCGGGGCCCGGAACCGTCCGCTGCAGGGCCGAACATCATTGTCGACTCGGGGGTGTGGGGCCGATGACATGACCGGGGACGGAGTGCCGGAAGTGCCGCTGCCGTTGCCCGCTTGGGACAATCGGAAGTTCAGAACCTCAAAGCATAGGTAGCCTTCCTTGTTGTGACTGAACTCACACTCAGTTGGCGCTTTAACGATGGTGTTTTCCGTCTTTGCGTGATGGCGATCACCGGTGAAACTCCTTGAGCCTCCGCCGTGCCGCGCGCACGTCTAAGAGGCAACGGCCGAGTAATTCTCCCACCAATGGCGCTGTAGGCAACCCGTGGGGCCTCAGCTGTCACTGAGGACCCTAGAACTCCCACGACGTACACTTCTTGGATTGGTACCGACGGAAGGGTCGCGCTGGATCATTAATTAAACCTCGATGCTGCACGGAGATGGGCTTCCGGGGGCGCTACCCAGTTCCAAGGTGTTTGCCGACGAGGGGACGCTCGAGGTTGATCACGACATTACCACTTGTATTAGCTAGGTACATTCGCGCAATTCCAGAGTTGTATTCGTTGGCTTACTATGCTAAGAGTGACAAACCCCTACAAGGACAACGGGAGTGAGGAACCGAGAACAGGTCTCGACAGCTCGCGGTGGGCAGGCCAGTTGCGTCTGACAGTGTGGCGGGGTCAATCATCCTGACTTGTGGTTGCGCATCGCCGCCCGTGTGTCTGGCGTAGCATATAAGACCATTGGCTCCTGTCGAGGCGGTTCAGGTTCCGTGAAGACGCACACACCTGCTGTTCTGGGACGACAGGTGGATACGACGGGTTCTCACTCAATTTTACGAGAGTCACGGCGGCATCCTGCAACCTCGGTGACACTACGGACTGTTTGTTCATGACAACAGTCGCGCAATTTCCCGCGCGGCATGGGCGGAAAGAGGTCGAGGGTTTGTGCGTGTGGTAGCAAGTCTGTCGCCATGTCGTAGCACTAACGTTAGTCTAATCGATCATAACTCATGCCATTGATCCCCTCCTCACCTGCTCGCCTTCTGCCTTGCTCCGTTCTCGCTCTATGGGTGCTCTTGAGAAAATGTGTTGTGTTGATGAGACACTCGGTTACGCTCGGGGAGAGACTGATTGCCTTCGAGCTTCCCGATAGGATAGTGGGGAACATCATCAAGTTGCTGCGGTACTGCTACGACACGCCGGTCACAAAAGAACTCAGGCAAACTCGTCGCCTTGAAAACTGCCTTTAAGGCTGAGACGTGGAACAGCCGAAACTTCCAGGAATATGTGCCGCTGGAGAACCGTGACTTGCAAAACCTTGCTCACTCATCTGCTGAAGGCGCCAACGGACGGCGACAACAGCAGCAACTACGACGACAACAACAGCAAGAACGGCAATGAATGACAAGTTGGGGAAGTTGATACGGAATA
>FTCU01001226.1_pt1 | contig 23756 bp, 18 predicted proteins | sample 1639521 | NCBI WGS metagenome assembly FTCU01 (sample SAMEA3914864, study PRJEB12502) | metagenome | biome: forest; material: soil | place: USA | collected 2012-03-12 | depth 0.3 m
CCACCGAGCCTTGCGGCGCCGGAAGCAGACTCTCGCTCTTCCACACAACCGCCATCGTCACGCCGGGTGTGAACCCGGGTGTCAACGGCTACAACTATCTCGGCTGCTATTCCGAAGGAACCACTGGCCGTTCCCTCACCTACGGCGCCGCTATCACTGGGGCCCTGACAGTTGCCAAGTGTACCGCTGCTTGCCACACGGCCGGCTACATTCTGGCCGGTGTGGAGTACGCCGGAGAGTGCTGTACGTGATCCCGAGACACATTTGAGCAAGGCTTGAATCGACTAACTCAGACAGACTGCGGCAACACCATTGCCAACGGCGGCGCCCCGGCGACTAGCGGCTGCGACATGGTCTGCGCCGGCAACAGCACCGAGTACTGTGGTGGCGGCAACCGCCTCAACGTGTACAACTATTACAACCAGTACCAGCCCGGTGTCTCGTCGACTAGCACTACGTCTACCGTTGTCACCGCGTAAGTGTTGACGCTTTTACCACCATCCACCAGGCCATCCGCTAACCAGCCTCCAGCGCTTCCACCGGCGGCGGAACGACTCCGACCGGTCCTTCTCAGCCTGCTGCCGTTGGCACCTACAACTGGTACGGCTGCCAGACCGAGTCCAAGGGCATCCGCGCTCTCAGCCAGGCGACCTTCGCATCCGACACCATGACGCTCGAGGCTTGCCAGGCCTTCTGCTCCGCCTACCAGTACTTCGGCGTCGAGTACTCGCGCGAGTGCTACTGCGGCGACAGCTTCAACACCGGTTCCGTTGCTGCCCCGGCTACCGACTGCAGCATGACCTGCATGGGCGCCCCCTTCGAGTACTGCGGTGCCGGTGACCGCCTGTCGGTCTATGCCCGCAACGGGACCCCCCCGCCCAGCTCGAGCGCCGCGGCGACCACGGCGGCCACCACCACCACTGGTCCCGCGCCCACCGGTCTTCCTGCTGGATGGACCTACCAGGGCTGCTGGCTCGATGGAAAGAACGGCCGTATTCTTCCGTACCAGGTTCCCGACAGCACCGCCAACAGCCCCGCCACTTGCGCCAATGCCTGCCTTGCTGCCGGCTACACCATTTCCGGCACCGAGTACGCTGTGCAGTGCTTCTGCGGCAACGCCATCTACAACGGCGGTGTTACGGTTGCCGACACTGATTGCAGCACTGCTTGCCCTGGCGCCCCGAGCCAGAAGTGCGGTGCCGGTGACCGCCTGAGCATCGTTTCCAACGGCACTCCCAAGACCTACGCCCCCCCGGCGCCCGTCCAGAACGTCGGCTCGTGGACGTACCAGGGCTGCGCCGTGGACAACATCAACGACCAGCGTACCTTCTTCTGGCAGCTCTTCTTCCCCGGAGTCATGACCCCCAAGATGTGCCTGGACCGCTGCGCTGCGTACGGCTACACTGCCGCCGGTCTCGAGTACGGCGAGGAGTGCTACTGCGGCGACCCGGCCAACATGGCCACCCACGGCTCCACCTTCCGCCCCGAAGCCGAGTGCGGCATCGTCTGCGCCGGTGACGCCACGGCGATCTGCGGTGGTCTCGGCCGCCTCAGCACCTACTTCTGGACAGGCACGCCCCCGTACTCGTGGGATTTCCCGACCGACTACCGTGCCGGCCAGTACCAGTTCTTGGCCAACGGCGTCAACATCCCGCTCATCACCCAGGAGACCATCACCGGCAAGGTTTCGTTCATCTCCAAGGGTGCCACCGGCCCCGGCAACGAGACTGGCGCGTACGAGTTTGACCCTGCGACGAAGACCTTCCGCACCCTGCACATCAAGACCGACGTCTTCTGCGCCGCGGGCGTGACCCTCCCCGACAAGGGTGGCCGTCAGCTCAACCTCGGCGGCTGGGCCGGTGATGCCACCTACGGTACTCGCCTGTACTGGCCCGACGCCGCCGGCACCCACGACTGGCAGGAGAACGTCAACGTGCTCAGGCTCCAGGCCGGCCGCTGGTACCCCAGCGCCATGATCATGTCCAACGGCTCCGTCATGGTCATCGGTGGCTTGATCGGCTCCAACGACGCCGCCACGCCCTCGATCGAGGTCCTGCCCTACACCGGCCAGGCCCCGCTCACCATGGACTGGCTCGTGCGCACGCACCCCAACAACCTGTACCCCTTCGTTGCCGTCATGCCCGGCGGCGGCATCTTTGTCCAGTACTGGAACGAGGCCCGCATCATTTCCCAGGTTGACTTCAGCACCCTCAAGGTCCTCCCCAACGTCCCGGGCGCCGTCAACGATGACAAGGGCGGCCGCACCTACCCGCTCGAGGGCACTGCCGTCCTCCTCCCGCAGAAGTGGCCCTTCACCGCTGACATCGGCGTCCTGATCTGCGGCGGCTCCACTGACGGCCCCGGCTGGGCCATCGACAACTGCGTCTCGACCTACCCCGAGGCCGCCAACCCGGTCTGGACCATCGAGCGCATGCCCTCGTTCCGTGTCATGTCCTGCATGGCCCCGCTGCCCGATGGCACCTACCTCATCGCCAACGGCGCGCAGCACGGCGTGGCCGGCTTCGGTCTCGGCTCCAACCCCAACCTGAACGCCCTGATCTACGACCCCAGCAAGCCCGTTGGCCACCGCATCACCGTTGCCGCCAACACCACCATCGCCCGCCTGTACCACTCCGAGGCCATCACCCTCCTCGACGGCCGCGTCCTCATCTCGGGCTCCAACCCGGAGGATGGCAAGAACCCTGAAGAGTACCGCATCGAGGTCTTCAACCCCCCTTACCTTCTGTCTGGCCTCCCGCGCCCCACGTTCGCCATCACCAACAAGGATTGGGCCTACGGCGCGATCAACATTCCTTTCTCCCTGGGCGTCGCCGCGCGCAACGGGCCCATCACCGTCACCCTGCTCGGCGCCGTGTCCTCCACCCACGGCAACTCGATGGGCGCCCGCACCCTCATGCCCAAGGTCTCGTGCGCCGGCACCCAGTGCTACGTCGACGCGCCGCCCAACAACAAGGTCTGCCCTCCCGGCTGGTACCAGTTCTTTGTGCTGGACGGTGGCATTCCGGCTATCGGTGTGTATGTCCGCATTGGTGGTGACCCGGGATCGATCGGCAACTGGCCTCAGGCGACGGGCTTCACTGTTCCCGGCGTGTAAAGGGGTTGAGGTGTTTGTTTTGTTGAGGGGTTCATGATGTTTTGTGGGGAGCGGGGAGTTGTTTTGCCTTGCGTCTTTGTGGGTCTTGGGTACACGATGGATCCTGTCTCGTCGGTTCTGGCGAGAGCGAGATCACTGTCGAGGCTTTCGTAACGTAATTTCGTAACTTATATACCTTAATTATCTCTGACGACGCCGTCTGAGTTTGGTTTAACTGGTCTTGTGCTTGTGAGTCGGTGACCTGCCGAGTTGAGGCGTCTCTGGCGTCGGTGGAAAGACATGCGTGAATGATGAGTACCCCAGGTGTTTCGACGGCTGTGTCCCCCGCTGCTCTTGTCAACGTGATGGAGAAGATGGGGAAGATGGGAAGCGAGATGAAGCCTGCGGAGAGGGGTCTCGCTCTCTGGAGTCTCGCGTGTGCGAATAGTGATAGAAACAGCATCGACAACAACACCAATGACACCAACAACCACGACTTACAACCTGCTGCCGAGACCTTGTAACGGTTGTGTATAAGCGACAATTCCTCCCAGCGGTGCCAGACGGTCCAGAGACAGTGAGGAGGGGTCACTCTCAACATAGACTTCCACGAAAAGAATATTTTGCAACAGCTCACACATTCTAGCTCCTATCTACCATCGTTTCCCTACGCCACTGTCACAGCAGCAGTCTTTTCCGACCGTCCCAACTCCACAATATCAATCTCGCCATTATCCTTGGTGGCCGCATCAAGCCGCCGCCTGTCACACTTCGCCTCATATTGGCACGTCTTCTGCTCCCCAAACAACGACGTCTGCCGGCACGACTTGGCCCACAGCTCAAAGAACAGCGTCCACGCGCATAGGCACGTCGTGATGGCGATCAAGTTCATCGAGTTCAGCCCCTTTGCGGCCGGCAGACAGAAGAAGATGACACAGATCCCAAAGCGGTTGGCGAGCCGCGCCCGCTTGGGCAGCCGGCACATGCCCGCGGGCACCTTGTGCTCGTGGCTCAGCGAGATGAGACCCGTGCATGTGAGGGCGATGCCCAGGCCGATGCAGTAGTAGCAGCGCAGTCCGAGGGAGAGGTCCTCGGCGGACTTGGCGCGGTAGGTGGGTGTCAGGCTGTCCAGCGGGGAGTTGGCGCAGTCGGTTAGGAGTACCATCTTGCTGAGGCCTGCGGCGGCGAGGATGAAGGCCATGCTCAAAAAGAGGTGGGCCCACTGCCAGACCCAGGCTGGGAAAGGGGGTGGTGTCAGTGCTGAGGTCGGGTTATGGGAAAAGGGAGGGCATACCCGAGTTCGCGTTTCTCCTGATGGCGTGTGTGCGGATGTTCTTGCCGTCGACCTCAAAGTAGAGCCAGTTGAAGACGGCGGCCTGAACGAGACCCAGGATGGCCTTGCCGAGAAAGGCGTTGAGCGGGAAGACACGACTGGTCTGGAACATGACGCCCACCACCGAGTACCCGAAGACGAGAGACACAAAGGCGTTGGTGCGTTCGACCTTGTGTTCGATGTTCATGGCCGGGAAGAATTCGAAGAAGCGGCCGAGGCGACGGGCGGCCTTAGTCTCGTGTGAGGTCGAATATCGGAAGAGAATGACAGGGACGACGCTGCCGAACAGATCGATTGCCAGCGCGATGAAGACGAGCACGAGCCGGGTGGCGTTCGGGGCTCCTTCACCGGCCACCTCCGCTTCTCCTGTGGCTTCGGCAGCAGTGCTTCGATGCTCCAGGCTGGGCTCTGCTGCCGTGGCCTCGCCGGCGGCTGTGGAAATGGTGGTGCTGGCGATCCAGAACGCGGCGCCTATTAGTATGTTGAGGGCCTGGCAAATCATCATGCCTTTGACTAGGGGTAGAAGGAAGCCTGTGATGGCGTAGTAGAGAGCCATGAACAGGCGCGCCGCTAGGTAGAAGGCAACCAGCTGGGTGAAGGAGTCATTTTCGTGGCTGAATGCTTGCAGCATGTTTGTGGTCTGTCTACCCTGGGTCAGCAAAGGATCAGAATCATTAGATAGCCATGTACTTACCCCAACAGGCAAGCAATGAGGAATATAATCTGGAGCCGCTGGAGGATGTCGTCCGTCTCAAACCAGCCGACAACCTGCTGGACGTCGGACCAGATCCTCCAGCTCATGGCAAAGGTGACGACAAACCGCAACAGCTCGATGCCGTCGGCCTCTTCGGCAGCATGATCGCCGTTGATGGCAATGATGCCGACTGTACAGGTGTCAGCGTCAGAACTTTGATCAGGCCTTTGACCGGTAAGTCCAGCACCCACCGTACAGCAAGTCAAGAAACAGCTCAAAACTCATCACCTCGGTCTCCTCAGCAGAACGCCAGAGCAGCCCCCGATGGAAATACTGTCTCACCACCGGCCACTTGAACAGCTTCATCGTCTCGCCGTCCTCCCCTACACCCACACTGTATGCAACGCTCGCCGCCGACGACGCCACCCCCTCTCCCCCTTCTTCATCGCCATACGTCCTACCGAACAATGTCAGTCACAGCTTTCCAACTTCGGGGACGTCCAGAAACAAAAAGCCACATCTCAGCAGGCAACTCCTCCCACCAAACCCTCAAAATCACACGCACCTCAACTTAGCATCAAACCCAAACTTCCCAAAATTCACCCCCAACCTCCCCGACCCCTCCTCCCCACTCTCAATAGCCCTCAACTGCGCCTCCACCCCCTCCAACTCGGCTCTTGACCGATCCAGCTCGTCCACCACCTCCCCGCCGACCCTCTCCCGCAGCACGGCGTGCCGCGCGGCATGGTGCGTGCGCGACAGGCGCAGCAGGTCGCGGTGCTCGTCGGACCCGTGCACGACCACTTCAATCTGGGAGGGCGGGTCGGCGTTGGTGTGCCGGCGGCGGAGGGCTTCGAGGTCTGCTGGGAGGGCGACGAGGACGGTGCGCCCGTCGGGGAGGACTTGGTGGGGGTGTTAGTCAGATGTTGGTGTTTTTTTAAGTTTCGGGTGTGGAGAGGGTGGAGAGGGTGGTGAGGGTGGTGAGGGTGGTGAGGGGGGATGTTGCTCTTGGGGTGGTAGAAAGGGGGTGTGAAGAGGTGGGATTTCACGTACGGAACTCGGAGGGTCGTTGGCGCCCAGGCAGGGCTGGGGTGGCCGACATTTTGATGTGATGCCTTTTCTTCTCTTTATTCCTGTTTTTCGTATGTGAAAATGAAATCAAGATGGGATATGTGAAAGCCCGGCTGGCAGGATCTGATGAAATCGGAGTGAGGCTGTGAGAATATGTTTATAAGAAACTGTCGTGAAGTCGTGCTTGAAGCCTCAGTCAGCGCCCATTGGCCAAGCCAGCGCGTGGCATTCACTGCCGTAAGTGGTTGGTGGGATCCAGCTGGAATGCAACCAGGCATGGACCAGGACCAGCTCCTGTCAGCGTTTAGGCCCCTTGTGTCCCGTAACCAGAAGGACAGTAACCGGAAGAGGTCAAGGGATCCTTCTTATCTCCCGGGACTTGCAAGGACAGGAACTTGGCGACGTTGATCGACGCGAATGGCTGAGCTTGTGTATAACCACCTCCTCGCTTGTCTCCCACACCGCCTTGCTGTTTTTGCCTTTTTGCTTGATTCGTTCCAACACTCTAACACCATCCCCTCGCAAAACATGATGGCTTCAGGGTGGAAGGCGGCGAGACGCAGGTAGGGCACAGAAAGGTGCCATGCTTGCCGAGGCAGCGTCGAGGGCAGCTGCTGAGCTCACGTCGGTCTTCGTCGACCAGACTCTTGGTCTTGTCGTTGCGCTCGGAATGTCAGCTCGGATCTTGGCAGAGGTAATGTTAGTACGTCGAGCGCGTCGATGGCTCACTACTCGCCTCACGCTCCCCCGAGCCGCTCATGGGCTGGTCGACCAGTCAGTGGCCGGAAATCACGTTCGTGCGCCGTGGACGGGGCAGGGAGCTGCCCTGGCGTGAGACTGACGTCTCTATTGATCTACCTAGCGCCGCAATTTATGCAGCAATGTTGTTCAGATCTAGCTTGCGTAGTTGGTTGACTTGCGTTTTGGCGTCAATCAAACCAAAGAAGAAACATGTTGGCCGCCGCCCACCGCCCATCCTCCCTCCCAGTCGGCATCCCAAATCGATGCCGTCCGTCCTCCCTTATCCTCCCATACGTGTCCCTCGCCCCGATGTCCGTCCCAAATGCCTGTATTGCCATCTGCGCGTGCCTCGGAAGATGCGTTTCTTATCCTTCATAACGGGCATTACCAATCCTGAACCGCTTTCCATGTGCTCGACCGAGCTGTCGGGTGCGAAACCGCTCAGAGGTCATCGTCATCGTCGGGCAGGGGCTCGTTGGCGGCCGCCTGGATCTCAGCCTCGTACTGAGCCAGGAGGTTCTCGTCGACCTGGACCTCGGCGGGAGCCAGCGCGGGCGCGGCAACGAACTCCTAAATGCGCGCATTAGTCTCTAATCTGTGTCTGACATGCATACATGCGTCATCGCACGCAGGGTCCTGCAGCATGACATACCAGAGCGGGGTTGCCGACAAGCTTGCGGGCGAGCCAGAGGAAGGGCTTCTCGAAGTTGTAGTTGGACTTGGCCGAGATGTCGTAGTACTGGAGGTTCTTTTTCCGGTGGAAGGTGATGGTCTTGGCCTTCACCTTGCGCTCCTTGACATCGACCTTGTTGCCGCAGAGAACGATGGGGATGTTCTCGCAGACACGGGTGAGATCACCTGTTACGCCGTTAGCACTGCAGCTCATGACGTATCTTGGCATGTTTCTCTGATGATGGAAATACGTACGGTGCCAGTTGGGGACGTTCTTGTAGGTGATGCGGGAGGTCACGTCGAACATGATGATGCCGCACTGGCCGTTGATGTAGTAGCCATCACGGAGGCCGCCGAACTTCTCCTGGCCGGCAGTGTCCCACACGTCGAACTGGATGTTGCCGTAGTTCTGGAAGCACTAGTTAGTATTGTGTCCATGAAGGTGGACCGCATACCCAGGCGCACGGTCGGCGGAGGCGACTTACGGTGCTGAAGCCGAGAGGGTGAACCTCGACACCCAGGGTGGCCATGTACTTCTTCTCGAACTCGCCGGTCAAGTGGCGCTTGACGAAGGTAGTCTAAGGCAGACAGACGATGTTAGCACGGCGTTGACCGGGTCGGGTTGGTGGCTGGTGCCCGCTTGGCGACCCCGCAGTCGGTGAAGCAGATGTCGCTATCGGAGGCGGAAACGAAGGGAATGAGGGCGGTCTCACCTTGCCGGTACCGCCATCGCCCACAAGGACCAGCTTGAAGGTCGGGATCTGGGACTCAGCCATGTTGTGTGGTGGTGTGGATGTGTTGATTAGGGAGGAGAGGGGATGTCTAGGCAGCCGCCGTTAGCTCTGCGATTCGTGCGAGGGAGATGCTTCTCGGCAGAAGAGGGAAGCGGAAATTGCGCAGGGAAGGCGACTAGAAGCTGGGATGGGCACGCACAGTTCGGTTGTGTGGAGGTTGTAGGAAGACTGGTGTGGTCGGGTTGCAAGAATGAGTGGCGCCCCGGAGACTGATGTTGTTTTCAAAAGCGCAGCTGGCTTGGAACCGCCGCAGCCTTGACGAAAAACTCGTTGGGCGGCGGGGTGATGGACGCACGTGACCAGAGTGGCCCGTGCGGCACAGCCAAAAATGCCAGGCTTTGCTCTTTTTGGCTGCGTTTGCGCTGGGGAGCTTGGGACAGGTGAGCCCAAGAAATTGCCTTCAGCCTGGGCAGCTTTTTCGATGACGACACAAGGGTCCCCAGCAGCCCCAGCAGCCCCAGCAATGGAGATTGGGGCATCAAAAGCGTTACAGGGTCGAACACAAACAACCCCTGCCGCTGCCCCCCCTTTTTCTTTGTTTGTTTGTTTGTTGACAGGCGGACTGCTCATCCGTGAGGCTTGAGCCCAGGCCAACAAAGCCCAGAAGTCCAGCCCATCGTCTCATTATTCAGGGATAACGGCGCAGTGTTGTGATTACAATCATAGAAGTGCTAGCAATTTCTCTCTGCTGTCTTGGTTTCCTGCCGTGGTCCATCGTCTACTGGCGCAGGAGGCCCAATTCGATTCACACAAATGCGGCCCGAAGCGGACGGCTTGGGCTGGGGTGGGGACGGCGCTCAGGTCTCGATTGTGGCCCAAGAGGCAGGTGCCCAACCAGCCCACAGCTACAGCGGCAGAATATGGCATCCGAGCATCCCTCTGCCGCCCCAGTCGCGTCGCGGCTTTAGTGTTAAGCGCAATTCGTGCGGCCTGGGCCCTCCGCTGCTTCGGGACACCTTGACGAGGATGGTTTGCTGTGCTGCCGTCAGCCTTGCCACCTCGTGCATGCGTTGCGGAAGGACGGGGCCTTCTTACCCCCTCGTTGCCCTGGACACACTCGGCCACCTTCTTGAGGCCGTCGTGATTCTCGAGATTCACGTAGCCAAAGTTGCGGATCAGGTCGCCGGGCTGGAGACCAGCGGCCGCAGCGGGGCTGTTGTCCACCACCGTGTTGACCTTGGCAAAGGGCTGGTCGAGCGTCTCGGGCACCGAGTCTCGCGGGATCGAGGTGTCGGCGTTTGTGGGCACGGCGGATTCGGTGTCGTCGTCGTCTTCGAGGCTGGCGAAGTGCTCGTGGAGTCGCTTCTCGATGAGGCCCATCAGATCCTTCCAGTCGTTTCGGAGGTGGATGATGCGCGCCCTCGTCGTGCGAACTATGTCATTCAGACACCCGTCAGCTTCCTCGCCCCAAGGCATGTGACGGTGTGGCCACCATACTCTGTGCGACGTCGAGGTCGGCGCGGGGAAACCCGTCCGGAGTGAGGAGGCTGGTGTTCATGTCGACTCCGTGCTGCGCAGGAAATCGGTTAGCAGACCCCTCCGCGGCGACAACCAGCGCCGGCCAGTGCCAGCCAGCGCAGAGCACCGACCGAATCAAGCACGCCACCGAGTGCTTTGAGCTCTTCCTCAACATTGTCCTTCTTGCGCTGGAGCTCGGCGATGGTGAGCTGGGTGGCATTTCCGTTTGCGACGGGCGCCGTGGTCGGCCCCGAGGGGACGGTGGGCGCGTGGAGAGTATTCATGGTTCTAACGTTCGCTGCAAGCCCATTCCAGACCAGAAGAGTCCCATGAGTTCATCGTCTTGGGAGCTTGTGAGATTCAAGACATGCGGCGCGGCGACGATCGAGGCCCGGAATGCGGACGAAGCTGCCGCGATCAGCCTGCCACAAATGACGCGTTCGGTCACTGCAGCGGGCACCTCTCGGCCCTGGCATGCGCCGCGCGGGGTAGCTCTTTCAGAACCACGGGGGTGCGAACGGGCAGCTTCGCAGCCAATCGGGGAGGGGCTTCAGCCTGGAGACGTCCCGTTCCGGCGGTACACAGTAATCCGCCAGGGGAGCATCCCGGGCGCATCCACAGGGCAGGGCCCAATTCCAATTCAATCCACTCTTCCACAGCAGTCCCGCCATTGCTGCGGAACAATGGAACTCTCTCAAGTTGTTCTCTTGCATTCGGTTGCCGCTCTCATCGTGCCCGCCCGTGATTCAACGATGGACGCCATGCTGAAAATACGAGTCCGGATTTAAACTCCATCCCAACCCCAACCCCTTGAGATGGCGAATCCACCGACCGACGCAACCCGCATTCCAGAAACCCAAAGCTTCCTCCGTTCCCCGCTCGCCGCAAGTGGCGATTCGGCCTCTCGATCGCGATGGATACGGGATCGGAAAGGGCGAAACCAGGCACCTGATGTTGCTGGCGCCCCGAACCGGAGCCAGACCCAGGCGCCATCACCACAGCCAGCCCTGTGCAACCGGAAGTCGTGGATGCTGCCCAAATGCAGCAGAGGTGGCTGGGCCCGGCCATACTCGTGGCAGTCCGGATGACGCTCCAATGATCGCCCACGTCCGTCCATCTTGCCAACAGTGCGCTGGCTCGCTGGCCGCCTCGACGTCCCCAACGGGCTCAGCTGCCCTCGACGCATCCGCATCCAGCAAATGTCCGTTAACCGCGACCGGGACCGGGACACGAGCCCGGCCGTCGCTGCTACCATCCACTCCACTGCGCATGTTTTGTTACGTATTTCCGCGTACCTGACTGATGTCGGCGCTATCCCAGATCATGGCCCGATCCTTCGCCTCAGTAATAACCCACGGCCCACCTGGATGTTGTTGCTTCCTCATCCCACTTACATGAATCGTCCGAGGCCTCAGCTCAGAGTCCGAGCTCTTGCTTTTTCAGTTCCTTCCTTCCCTCCTGGCACCTTCGCCCTCCCTCGTTGGACTCGGCGCCAGCCTCTCCCACTCGCTTCCCGTGCCCCCTTTCCTTTCCGCCAGGGCTGTTGGACTGGGCACCTATTCTCTAGAGTATGATTTGAAGCGGCTGGCAGGTCCTGCTCGTCCTCGTTATGTGTTTTGAGACACGCCCACACTAGTACTCTTTCTCGAGCTCGACCCGTCTGCAGAATGCACCCTCCAGGTCTTGATTCCAGGCCAGCCTGCTCGAACCTCTCCTCGTCGTCCGCTTCGGCCAATGGCTCCGGGCAATCTGGAGAGGCGGACTCTGAGGTGAACCCGGCGGGCGGAGGAGAGAAGGCGGACATAGACGTCAGTGGAGATACGCGAGGGAACGCCCTCGAGGGCACCGATGTTCCCTGGGGTCTCATGCAGGCTGACCGGAGCCGCCAACAAGTACTGCGACCGACGAGGCCGTTCCAAAAATGGATAAGGACATTGCACAAGCGTGCTTTGCGCCGTCAGGGCGTTGTCGGTGGCGGGGGCAGCACTCTGGCATGGCTCAACGGGATGAATGGGACGGAGGAGGGCGATCTCGAGGCCGGGGAGTACGGCCACCGCAGGCACTCGTCCTCCGACTCGTCCTTCGCCTTCGTCACGGGGGTCAAAAGCGCCAACATATCCATGGCCGGCCTCAGCCTGTTGACGTGCTCGCAAAAAACCACTGTTCAATCGACTCACGGCCCGAAAACGCTCCGCAGCAGCAGAGCATCGCTCTCTGGCCCCCGGCGTTCCGAAGATAGTTGTTACCAGGAGAGGCAGCTCCCCATGGATCCCGGCGTGGCGCAGCGGGCCTTGCTGAGACGGCATATCTTGGAGGAGTTGATCAGCACGGAAGAGAGCTACATTGGGGATGTACGCTTCTTGATGAATGTGAGGTTGGCCAGACTTTCGATGGGATATTGCCGGTTCTAACCTCAACCCGTCGCAGGTCTACGTTACAATACTCGCCTCCTTACCAACTTCAAACCCCGGGTTCAGGTCCTCGGTCAACCGCAATCTCAATGACATTGTGGAGCTCCACGACGAGCTTCTGGGAGACCTACACCGGGTTGTGCCGCATTCCGAGTATACACAGCCGAATCCTCCCCTTCAACGAACCCTCTCAAACCCCCCAACTCGTGGTGGTGGGCACCGTCGTTGGAGAAGCTTGCACGTTGTGCCAGAGGGCAGGAATGGTATCTCTCGGATGCGAAACATTCCCGGGATGGCGGCGGAGCCCCAGACGGCGGCCGAGGTTGCAAAGCTCTTTCTGAAGAGGGTAAATAGGAGATTATCCCGCCTCGCCTCGGACAGCGCGAGCTGACATTGTCTGGTGCAGATGAACCGTTTTTCCATCTACGAGGACTATGGCGCAAAGTACGAGATGATGATTAAGGATGTTGCGGCGGCGCACCGCACTATGCCTGGTTGGCCGTTGTACCAGAAAGGGCTCGAGGTTCTGGCTTCCTCGTTGAGCCCTGCCGGCAGCCACGACGACCAGTCGAAGAAAGCCCTGACCATTAGCGACCTTCTTGTCAAGGTAGAGCGAGCATCCTTGTGCCAGATCCGAGCGTCAGAGCTGACCCAGGTAGCCGGTCCAACGAGTCTGCAAATACCCCCTCCTCTTCTCCGAGCTGCTCAAGCACACGCCGGTCATCGACTGCCCGCATTCGCACATGGATATTGAGACCACCCTCATCAGACTGCGTGAGGCTACTGCTCAGATCAACCGGGCGACAAACGACTCTCTTACCAAGTCTGTCATGGAGAAGACGTGGAGGCTACAGGGTCGACTTACGTTTCCAGACCAGGTGAGTGGCGGCAGCCAGGCCCTTTTGCACCTCGTGCTGACGGAAAGTAGCAGCTGGATACAGCCTCCATGGACCGCATACATTCGTTTGGCAATGTCCGTGTGTGCGGCGCCCTCCACGTCTGCTGGCAAACCAAAGAGGGGGCAAGTGGGCAGTACATGATTGCCCTGCTGTATCGCGAGTGGTTCTGCCTCGCAACGGCTAGCCAGGTCGAGCAGTCTTACACTATCCAGGCGTGCATCGCGTTGGTCAACGTCAAGGTTGAGGATGTGGACAATGGCCGAGGTAGGAAACTCGCTTGCAGCTCTAGCTCGTGGATCCTAACGGTAGATACAGGGCTCCAGTGCCACACGGCGCGATATTCTTGGAAGATCGTATTCTTGTCCGGCAACCAGTTGTACGAGCTCATCTTGACGGCGTGCTCGCCGAAGGAGGAGCTCGAATGGTGTTCGCGGCTCAAGACCAGCCTGAACGCCGTCAATCCCGACGGCCAAGTGCACATGCAGTCGGACGTCTTCAGCTTCCTCTCGTTGAACATAAAGGCTTTGGGGACTGTTTTTAGGAAGTCAGGTATATCATGTCATGCCTGCCACAACCGGCGTGCGTCGTCGCTGACCAGAGCTGTAGGAGCCATGACCAAGAAAGTCTCGATCCACCGCGCCACCACCATCGGCCCCAAAACACCGCTCTGCCAAGTCATACTCAAGAACACCAGCGCCGCGAAAGACGGGCCGACCGCTTCCCAGTCGTCCATCAACAGGTCCCAGTCACTCCTCACCACCAACTCGCGAACCCCCGTGCTCGCCCCGGCGCGCGCCGAGCGAGCCCGGCTCGAGGCCCTCCTCGCGGACGTCTGGACCCGCGACGTGCTGCCCTTCCCTGGGATAACCGCCCGCTCCAGGAGCGAGCACCTCGTCCGGGCCTCGGCGTCGTCTATGATGCGCAAGCTCAGCGCCGTCAGTATCACGGGCAGCTTCACCCGCCGCTCGGCGAGCCTCGCCAGCCTGCAGCTGCAAAAGGAGAAGGACGACGAGGGCGCACGACGCGCGAGTGACAGCACTTTTACCATGGCCACTGCCGCCGCCGCAGCGAAACACCTGCACGATGTCCCCGCAGCGCTCTCAGCCATCGCCGACCACCCCCCTCCCACAGCCTCATCCTCTGCCGACCCCGACGCCGACCATGACACAGACGGCGGGCTTGAACTCGCGCCCCGCCGAGCAAGGGCCTCCACCTCCACCACCATAAGCGCGACCACCACATCAACCACCCCAAGCTCACCAACCCACCCCACCTCGGCGGGCAACACCAGCGACGTTACCAACACCAACACCACACCCACCCCCCGCCCCTCCACGGCCACCACGGCCACAACCTCGACCACAACCAGCAGCACCACAACCGCCTCCCCCCGCCCAAGCGGAAGCAGCTTCCACCTCCTAAGCCTAACCGACCTCTCGGCGCGACAAGTCTCGGCCTCCGCAGCCGCCGCGGCAGCGAGGGCTGCGCGGGCGGCGCGCGAGGCGGCACGGGAGGAACTGCGGCACTTGCAGCAAAGACAGGGACAGGCACAGGGACAGGGACAGGGACAGGGACGGGCGCAGCGGCCGCCGCCGCCGCAACCGCTGGGTAAGGAGCAGAGGGGGAGTCGGCTTGCGGGGAGGCTGGCTAAGGCCGGGGGGAGGAGGAGGGAGGTTTTTGTTGAGGGGTTGAGGGGGTGGTTTCGGTGAATTCATGTTTCTTGTTCATGTTCGTTTTTGTGTTTTGTGTTTCATGTTTACGCGGGGGTGGGAGCTGGGTGGGTTTTGTTTTGGTGAAGGAAGGTAGTAGGTACGGGGGCTCGGCTCGGCGGGTTTGGTTGCAACGGAGGGAGGGAGGGGTGTTGGGGTTGTTTGGTTGGGACTTGGGGACTTGGGAGGGAAGGGTGTTGGTGTTTGGGAGGGAAAACTACAAAAGCATTGGATACCCGCTGGCGTCATTCGTTCTCTGTTCTTGTGGGTTTGGGTTGGTTTGGTTATTGGGGTCGCTGGCTCTCCGGTTCTGGAAGGGTTGGAATTGGTCATTTTGCATTGTTAGACGGCTGGCGAGGTAGTCCGGTTGGAGGTGAGGGCCGTCATGTGACGGACGGCGGTGGGACACGAGGTCAGGGGCTGGGTTTACGGACGATCCAAGGCCGAGTTGCTGTCGGTATGCTCCGAGTTGATCGCCGGGATTGCCGCGGGTGACGTCAGGGGATGGGGTTGCTCAGGAACGGGTCCATTGATGTTTGGCTGTATGAATACACACTCGTATCCGTTATCCTTGGGCTTTGCATTGAGTGATTATTGGCGTCGTCGTCGCTGTGCGGATGGAGTGGATGTGTTTGGTCTATGTTTGGAATGTACGGTATTTGGCTCGGTGTGTTTTTCAAGGGGTGACTGGGCTGGAATCCTGTCTGGGTTGGCAAAATTTGTTTTGACACGCGACGACTTTCTCAGTTTGGGTGGGTGTTCAGCCAGTGCGATTATCCCAGTTCCTGCAGCACTCGCTTCCTTCCGTGTAAGTGCCTGCCCGGGTGCAAAAGTGGGTCGCCCCGGACGGCATCGTCACTTATGACGTCGACGTCGACCCTCAACCTGCCTCCCCGCCTCGGGCCGCTTTGTATGAAAGGAAAGCACAGGAACCGCGAGTCAACAACTCGATTGCCATAACCAAACACATCTTCAACCTCTCAACAGCAAACCACTCTTACCAAACCTACTACTACCACCTACACCCTACACCTACGGTACTCACCACCACTAACTTACCTCCCAAAGCGAACCACCAGCCCTACACACCACACCACACCACTCTCCGATACATCGCGAGAGACCCTTCTTTCCTTCCAACCCAAAACAAACCACAACACACACAAAATGGCCCGCGGCGAAGCAACCCATGTCAAGGTCCACTACAAGGGCACCGACGAGGACTTCCTCGTGCTCGTGGACAGCGTCGACGACTACCAGAAGTGGCTGGACGACAAGAGCGTGCCGCTGGCGCAGGTTGTGTCATCTTTCAAGGTGTTTACGACGCATAAGTATGTCTTTCTTTCTCTCCTTCCCGTTGTTCCTTTCTGCCTGCTGGGCCTTTTTGGGGGTGTCATGGGATGGGTTGGCCTGTAGTTTTTGCAATTGGGTGGATGGGTGGCTGAGTGTGCTGGGGAGGGGTTGGATGATGACGCAATCGGTTGTGTTGGATCGAAGAGTTTGATGGATCGAGTGCTGACCTGACCTCCCGACGACAGGCACGGCGCGCAGGGCATGCTGGAGGGCGCATCGCGGGGCCTGCTCGAGAACGAGTTTGGCACCTCCAACGAGGACGACGTGGTGCTCAAGATTCTCCAGAGGGGCAGCTTGCAGGAGTTTGAGGTGGGTCTTTTTCTTGTGTTGTTCTGTTCACCCCATCCCGTCCCATCCTCCACCACATTACGACATGGCGCTTTTTGTTCATTTTGGGCGAAAGGGGTTCGCGGTGGCAGTGCTACGCCTGTCCTCGGTGAGGGCATGACCTCCAAAAAGGAAAAAAGGACTGGTGGCGGCTCGCGAAACGACGTCCGGCTGCTGAGCCTCGCGGCCGCTCCCGGCGGCCGTGCTGAGCCAGGCTTGAGCGTTGGCCGCAGATCGGCTCGGATCACCGGGGTCATCAATCAAGTGGCGCTTGCGTTGCCGTGGCCGCTGGGCGGGCGGCCTCGATTTATTCCCCGACCTCCGTTCCTCGACTGAACCGAGCAAAAAGAAAAGAAACTAACGGGTATGCCTTGTCAACAGATGCCGGAGCGCCAGGGCCACAAGAACGAGTCCAACGGGTGGGGAAGTCGCTAGAAAAGACGTGGTCGGTCTGGCCGGACACGGGCTGCCCCTGTCGTCTCGAACACCCGACATGGCCCGCCCAAGCAGATCCAGAAAGATGTGGGATATGTCTTCTGGTGTGCTAATTGAAAGGCGGTGATGGAGGGTGAGGGGGGCATCGGACAGCCGTGACAATGGGAGGAAGTGGATTTGAGTCAACCGGAGCGCAACGAATAGCAGCGGAGATATCGCTATGCTTGATTTTCTTTGTGGAGAGTGCCCCGAGCGAGATGTTCTCGTTGATCTGCCCGATCCGAGTCTGAGCACTCACGCACACACTTCACCAGCGGGGGTTAGGTAGTCGTCGCAACACGATGAGTGCTTATTACTCAACGATGATTCCTTTTTCGAATGTTCCTTGAAATTTGACCGTGCAGCGAGGTACAACAGCGGCGGTGAAGGTCTGCGGTGCGCCCACTGTCTGGTGACACCGGTGCGACACGCTCAGCGTGGGCGACGGTTGGTGCTGTCTCGGACAAATCGAAGGACGGATTCCCGAGGCGAGCATCCACCCGTCTTGGCAACGTCTGAGCAAGCGCCAAAGCGCCTGTGGACACGTGACTGGGGTGAGACGGGAACAGGGCCAGGTCAGGGCGAGGCGTATGCCTGACTCAACTCGTTGGTCGGCGCTTGCGGGCGGGAGCTGGAACGCGTCGGCTGCCGCCGGCCGGGGCGAGGCCATTTTTAGAGGATTTATTTCTAGATTTTTTACAAGGAATCATGGACACCCTGGAGGAGAAGGATGAGTCTTGAGACGAGACGAGGGTTGCGATGGCCTGGCTGTGGCGCTCTTGCTGCCCAGTGGTTTTCGCATGGCTGGGCTGGTCATGAGAAGGTCTGGAACGGGGTGGCTTGTTGGTGGAGTCATTTGATGAGCTCTGGGGCGAGGGATGGCCCTTGAAGCCGTCGCGCGATGGGAGTCAAGTAACGGTCGACTGACGTCGTGAGATTCATGGGCTGTGCACGTGAACCAGGATGGGGTCTTTCAAGGTTTCAGGGCGTGGTTTTGAGTTTTGAGTTTTGGCAGGGTTGTTTTGAAGGGGATGACCCCTGAATTTGGGGACTTTGATGACTAGCGTTGACACTGAGCAGGGGAAAGGGGTGTTGTGATGCCGATGATGCCTTTTCATTATTCACAAGCGTTGATGCTTGTTTGGTGGCTGCTGGCTGAGGCAGAACAGGAACTACTATTCCACTGCTAGTCTCTCCATCCAGCTCGTTGGGCCCAGGACCCATACCACTCGCAAAGTGGTTCCTCACACGTCCCCTTCTGGTCCTGCCCGCGTGTATTCCATCACTTCACCCTCGTGACCTCCCTCCACTCCCCTCAAATAAACGCAACGCCATGCCCGCCATGCTTGCTACCGCTCCCCGCTCGCTGAAATAGAGAAAGATGGTATATAAAGTATGAAAAAAAGGAAACAAGAATATAATCGGTTGTGTTGGTGCCATATGTACGCTTCCCTCGTCTCCTCCTCTCACTCGAGACCAAACTTCGTCTTCCCAGGCCCGCCGTAAGAGTTCGTATTTCCCTTCCCTCTCGTCGTCGTTGTGATAGTGCGAAAAATTGAGGGAATGGGTGGCTGGCTGGTCGGTCGAGGCGGTATGGCGAGGTCGTGAGATGAGAAGCAAGAGAGGCTGGCGGCAGCGTGTATTTACACCACAGGTGTATATGGACAGGGGTGTGTGAGTGTGCTTTATGCGGCACCTCGCGGGGCTCGCTGAGGAAGAGTCCATGGCTTCGCGCAGATCATCTGTTTCGCGCGAGTCAGCATCGATGTCCAGCCAAGAGCATGGGAGTTCCAACATACCTCTCCTTCACTGTAGGCCCAGAAGTAGACTCCCAGCCCAACGAGCTGGTAAATGGCCGCGTTCGTGCCCTGGTACAAGAGAGCAGCGGCGAGCGCGCTGAGCGGGAGGAAGGCGAGACGGGCTTCGAGGCTGCGGTGCAGGCCGGATCCGGCGAGGAAGCCCAGCGGCCACTCCCATGCGAGGAGGATGAGGGCAAACACCAGATTGATGGTCTGGAGGATTGGTATCGGTTTGACGGCCGGATCGAGCGTCTTGGTGACGAAGTCCCAGAATATCTTGGGCCAGAAGTACCCTGACACCGCGGCAGCGACTTGGTCTACATGATTGTTAGCTTATCGTTCAGCGGGAAACCAGGGGAGATGCTTGGGAGGTAACCTACAAGTTGCTGCCGCCAAGATGATGAGCCTCGCCCAGTGGTTCTTGATAAGCCTGCCCATGGTTTCCGGCTAACAAGTGGTGGTCGGATCAAGCCAGGTGGTTCCAATGTTCTCCTTCCAACGAATTCCTATCTCTTGCCGTGTCCACAAACACGCTGATGAAAGACCAAGATTATCCCGAGATTCCTTCTTTTAACCAAACAATCCCAGGGCGCCCGACGAGAAGATGCGGTAGTCGAAAGTGAAGAGAAGAGTAATACAAGCGTAATGTCGAAGGAAAGAAAGGCGAGGTTCCGGACCTGCGGGTGGACTGGCGGCCAAGGGGACCAGGATCCAAGGAAAGAGAGTGTCGATATGAAAGAAGGCTATCGACCAGCGGCGCGGCGAAGAAAGAAAGGGAAGGGAGGCGGAGGGAAATCCCGAGACAGCCCACGGCCAGCGGGGCGGTGTTGGGTTGATATCGGGTCCCTCGCCTCGGCCGGGGGAGGAGCCCGGGCGACGACGGGAGATGGCGCTCGCCCTGAAGGGCTTGCACCGGAGACCGGAAGCTCGTGTGTCAGATGGGCAGCCGGGGGGTTGAGTGTGTCTCGGGTCTCTGGCCTGATGCTGGTACGGGCTCGTGCGAGATCCAAGTTCGGGCGATCTGATCTATCTCCACAGCAGGCATCCGGACGGGCATTGACGACGTTGAGTTTCCAGGACGGGGTCGACCGTTGCTTCGGATCGAGGTCTATGCGGCCATGGGTATGCCGGAGGCGGGCGGGGGTCTGAATCAGACGGTGCGGCTCTCTCTGAGGCTCTGGGGCGGCGGCGGAGTGTCTCGTCAGTCACAGGCCGGGTGGCCCTCGCATGAAGTTCGCGATGGAGATCAGACAAGCTCCTAGGTACCAAGGGGCAGGTTTGAGGTTGGAAGGGGGGCGTCTGGGCATGTATGTAGTGGGAGGCGGATGCTTGATCGACAGACATCCGGGACCCTGCGGGTTTAAGAAGCGACAGGGTCTGTTGCAGTGCCCTGGCAGCAGCTCGGGGAGGGACCCAGTCCCGAGAGGGACCCTGCGCGGGCGTGTAAGTCGGGGTGGAGTCCCTGCGGAACTTTTCTGACACCCCCTGTCACAAGGGGGGGGTGGGGAACGGAAGAGCTCAACGACACAAACCCTATTGTTGGAATACAGGTTGAGAATGGAGCAGAAAACGTGCTCGTAAAGGGTAGAAAAGAGCAGGCAGCGGACGCAGATGCTGTGTCATGGGCAGAATCAGCCACGGCCGCGGCCGCCCTCTGTGTCTCTGTGCAGATGGCCGCAAGCCAGTCCGTCTCCCCGCATGCCGCATGGCTGGCTGGCAGCAGTCGAAGACGGGACGGCGCCTCGTGAAGCAGAGAGGGAACCAGGGCCGGAGAGAGACCAGGGGGACCCCCACCCCTCATTGCAGCAGCAGCTGTGGGCAGCACCCGATCCGGCCATGGCCGGTGTCTGATGGACGGTCCATCGTCGACAAGGCAAGTCGCTGCCGAGACGAACCCGCAGGCGGTAAGATGCGGGCTGCGTAACCTCGCTTCTCTCTTGTCCGGCCGCGATTGACGGGCTGTGGCCGCCTGCTGCCGCAGCCAGCTTATTTTGCCTCTGTTTTTCCACTTTTCCACTCGACGTGCCTGTCTCTCGCTCTGCACAGCGAGAGGCCGGCGGCCGGAAAGGAGGATTCGCCGCTATTTCTGTGCGAATTCGTCATTTCGCAGCCGGGACAGCGGGCGGCCAGTGCCGACGAGGGCGAATTCGATGGTTCGGTCGGCGAGAGGCTGCGCTGTGTTGCGAGGTGCGAGGCGGGGGAGGGCAGCAGCCAGGTTGCTGGTGTGATTGGGTGTGCCGAGGGCGGCTACAGAGCACAGGCCCGGCCAATCAGGGCTCCTCCCGCTCTGTTCTCTGCGTCAGCAGCCGGGGTCCCATGCACCCTCCGCACAGCAGCCCGCAGCAGCCCCTCGCCTCCGCGACCCGTGAGTCGGCCTGTCACCCCTCCGAGCATCGCCAGCGTCAATTGACACGGCGCGAAACGCAGTCTGGATTGGGCAACAGGAATGGCACTATCGGCCCCGCTTCTGCGTGTCGGATGCAATGGCTTCCATGGGTGGAGGAAGCTCTCCGAAGACGTGCCTGTGTTCTTCTGCATCATTCAACTCAATCAAGTGTTGCGTTGAATTGATTGCCCTGGAATGCTCTCCATGTGATGATGTGCCATCTCGTAAACTTCCTTCTGACGCAGCAGAGAAACAGCCACAGGAGACTTTTGAGGAGACAGGAGACTCCTGAGACCCGGTCCCGCTTGAATGGCGGGTTGCTGATGCACAAGCCGTTTGAGAGGGCTGGGGCGATAAACCCTTGGCGAGCAGGGGTCTGCCGTGGCCTGGGCTGCTCGCTTGAAGTGGCGGGCCTCTACAGAGCGGCCACACCCACAATTGCTGAATCGATGTTCGACTGCCGTCGCCAGTTCATCGGACGACGATGATGCTGGCCGTTGTTCCGGCGGCGCACACTCAGCTTACGGATGCGCCTTTGGCGCTCAATTCTCCGTTTCGGCCAGTGCTGGGCCAGATCTGCCGCTTCATCGCTCGACGTCGACGTCCGTCGAGTCGCATCCACGATGGAATCAATCAACCGTCTCGAACTCGGAGGGTGGGTGGTGGGTGGTTTGTTTGGTCAACTCAGAACTGCAGTTTAGCAACACGGCCAACAAACACCCAACGGCGATGCCAACAAGTCCAACAGCCAACACTCCAACATTCCAGCAACTCCTCGTTTCTCCGTCGCCGGCAAACATGGCATTGCTGGTGCGCTGCAGACCCTCATCTCGCGTGCAGAGCAGAGCAGCATTGGCATTACCCGGCCCGTCCCCAGCCTTCTTTGCCTTGCGTGCATATGCACATCGAGTTTGCTTGCTCGTGGCTCAATATCGATCTGGCGGGCCTTCTCGACCAATCTTGGCCAGCGGCTGGTGCTGGCCCGCCATTGGTCATAATCTCAGGGAACTGCCCAATGGGGTGCCAATTCCAGCTTTCCCGTCCAGTCCCTGCTCTTTCGCACTGTCGCTGTCTGCTGTGTCTTCATCCCCCTCGTCTGCTGTCTGGGCATCACCATGCAGCCGGGATCCAATGATCACACCGTCGTCCGACGGCAACTATTTTTATCCGTCGCTCTCCCAAATCCCTCTCCTCCGAACCCACTCTCCCAACCTCACCAGACTCCATATCACGGCCAAGGCCCCGAGGTTGGCATCCTCCGCTGTCTCCCCTCTCTTGTCGTGGAGCTAGCCATCGAACCATGGGTGATGCCAACGCTGTGATGGCCTGCCGGACGCCTCGGCACACTGGCTATCCAATGGATACCGCGTTCTTGAACAGGCACTGCGTGGTTTCTTTCCTTAGTTCTCGCCTAACGTTAGCTATTCTTGGGACGCATTGCGGGTGAGCAAGATTTGTTCAACGGGTGCGCGGAGCTGTGGAGATACGGGATTGTTTGCTTGATGGAATCCTTCACCGCCGCCGCTTCTGCGCCGCTCACCCCGCACTTCTCGGCACGCTGCGTGCTGACCGCCGCCGCCACACCCGCCTCACCACGGTGAGCAGGCCGGGTGGCCGCATTGGATCGAGACACGACCGTGGCCTCGGCTACAAGTGCCCGAATTGGACTTACTGTGTAAATCGCCGGAACCTCACCACAGCCAACGGCGGACTCTAACTTGGAGATGTTGGTGCTTGGAATTGTTGTCTCGACGTCCAACCTCGTGCGTGGACAGAAGATGCCGAGCAGTCTCGGTGCCAGCTCACCCGGAGTTGCCTGAGCCAACCCTACGGTTGGAGCGCTGGACCCGTGCCGTTGATTCACCCCAGAGTTGCCGACATTACCATAATTCATACGCATTGGCTCTTGAAGCTTGTTTGATGCTGCATTTAACACAGCATTGGGCCGACAACAGTCTCATTCTCCAACGGACACATCAGGTGAACAAGACGGGGAATTAAGCCTGGCAAATCCTCCATATATAATTAGTACCATTTCGAGATGCCGCCTTGCTATTGGGCGTCTCGTACGGACTATTCGATGATTGTCTGCATATGCAACCACATCACGCTCGGATTGGTGGGCCCGCTGATCCTCCATGCGGCCTCGGAGCAGCCCATGTTGAATATCCCTGTCTGGAAATCAACAAGAGCTTCAGCATCCATCGCACTGATGAACCCACGGAGCCGCAAAACCGAGACGAAGCTATTTTTGACATTTGCCAGCGAGAGCAAAGTGCCGCTCAGCCGAACACCAACAGTCACTCGTGGACGGATTATTCTCCCAACCTCTTTCACAAACACAGACCAGTCCACCCACCCCTCGACTCGTAAACAACAAATAAACCCCCGATCACCATCCCTCCCATCATCCCACCTCTTAACACCTCATCAAGCTAATCATCCACAGAAAACTCAAACCCCCAGAAACCCGCCACCCCTTCTCCCTCTTCCCGCTCAAGCCCCAACACCCTCCCCATCCCCTCCCCGCCAAACACCCCC
>FTCU01001249.1_pt1 | contig 23736 bp, 28 predicted proteins | sample 1639521 | NCBI WGS metagenome assembly FTCU01 (sample SAMEA3914864, study PRJEB12502) | metagenome | biome: forest; material: soil | place: USA | collected 2012-03-12 | depth 0.3 m
GTGGTTCATGACCGAGACCAAGGACCGCGAAGTGGTAAGGGAGTACTTCCTGTCCATGCTGGGTCACGACATCGAAATCGAAAAGCACTTTGCCCAGGTCAACGCCTGGAAAAAGGCCACCTTTCCCGTCTACGTGGTGGAGCAGAAGGTTGGCGACTTCATTCTCGTTCCCCCGCTGGCTCCCCATCAGGTTTGGAACCGCGGCACCAGGACCGTCAAGGTCGCTTGGAACCGGACGACGGTTGAGACCCTGCAATTGGCGCTGCACGAAGCGCTACCCAAGGCCCGCCTCGTGTGCCGGGACGAGCAGTACAAGAACAAGGCCATCATCTATTTCACCCTGGAAAAGTACTACAACGAGATGGTGGACATGGAGAAAACGGCCGACATTGGACTGCTCGGGTTCGGCCAAGATCTGATCAAAAACTCGACTAGGATGAAGCAGATGGCCGCTGACTTCAAGGCGCTGTTCCGCCTGTACACCGAAGTCCTGGTTGACGAAATGTTCGCCACCAAAGAGAAGGACGTCGACTACATCGAGTTCGATTCCAACATCACCTGCTCCTACTGCCGAGCAAACATCTTCAACCGGTTTCTGACCTGCAAGCACTGCATACGCCAGCTGGTCAACGGAGATGAGGATACCTACGACATCTGCATGGAGTGTTACGGCATGGGCCGCTCCTGTTTCTGTGTCTCCAACCTGAGCTGGTGCGAGCAGTGGCGGTGGTCCGATCTCGTCGATCGTTACGAGGCCTGGCGTGCTTTGATCATCAAGAACGACGGCTTCATCTCGTTTGACAGCTCTCCACTTCCTCTGGAGCTTTCAAGGAAGAAGTTTGGCAAGAAGTCTGTTGCTCAGGTTTGCCAGGAGCAGCTCCGGATGCGCCCATGGAACGACATCACCCAGGTCAAGGCGCGGTCCGAGCCCGAAGAGTCGGACATTGAAGTTGACGACAACGGCCGGCCGATCAAGAAGAAGAAGAAGAAGCGGAAGAAGCAGGGCGATGTTTACCGCTGCCACGTCTGCCAGCACAAAGATTACACCTACAAGCTCGCCTTTTGCACCAACCAGGGGTGCGCTGACGCCTACTGCTACGGCGTGCTTTACCGCGCTTTCGACTTGATGCCCCAGGACATTATGCAAAACGAGACATGGCAGTGTCCCAAGTGTCTCAAGATCTGCAACTGCGGCGCATGCCGCCGGGCCGGGAACGGCGATCCCTACATTCCCAAGACCACTTTGCTCGGCCATGACACACGCCGGATTGCCGACGACCGCAGCGTCGAGACCTTGGTCGACTTTCGCGCCCACAACCTGGCATGGCTCAAGAGCGTGGGCGATGAGAGCCGAAGCTTGTCGAGCAAGCGGATGCAGAGGCTGCAACAAGCAGCCGAAGCGGAAAAGGCAAAGCAGGCCGAAATGGCCAACCAGGTGCCCGCCTTGCCCGACGGCGCGTTGGCGGAAAGGCTGGATGCCGCCAGGCAACAGCAACACCAACTGGCCACCGACGGCTATGGCGACCAGAATGGAGGAGCACCTGGTCCTGGGCAACCACTCACGAGTGGGTATGCTATGCCCCCTGGCGCTGTCGACGGGCATCAGCAGAATGGCAGCCACGCAGCTCCCGCTGAAGTGGCTGATATGTCAATCGACCTGACCCAAGACCAGTCGTCATATCCAGACCCATCAGCACTGGGCCACGAGAGAATGCTCGGCATGGGTTACTACGAGCAAGACGACAGTCCTGATAAGATTCTCTTCGACCCTTACCAAATGCCCTCGGCCGAACACATGGTGGTTGACGCCGAGCCCGAAATGTCAGAGTACCTGAAGAAACAACTTCGAATCGCGAAACGGCGGGCTCGACAAGACGACGACGAGGACCTCGACTTCCGGGTCTCCCGCTCCCACCACCGGAAAAAGCCCAAGCTCGGCCCCGAGCCGCAGCGCGATGCCCAGGAGGTTGCTTTGAGCAACATGGACCCGGCCTTGTTCGGAGGCGACGAGACCATGGCCGATGCTCCTGAAGAAGAGGCGCATCCAGCTCGTGCTGAATTGCCGGCGGACACCGCCGAGCAAGCGGCCGAGCCGGAAGGGATTAACGATGCGGAGGATGAACCGCAGGCACCTCGCGCCTACTCCCCTAATGTACCCGCTCTCCGCCACGCGCGACCAAAGATTTCGTACATCGACGTAGATAACGGGGAGGACGAGTTTGACGACGTCTTGGTCCCTCGATCTGAGCGGCCTGCTGAAGGCCTCACGTACTACAATCCGGAGCACGCCAGCAAAGACCCTCTCGATCTCGCTTCGGCGGCCATCTTCGGGATGACGGGCAGTTCTGCCACTCCAGCTACCCAGGATCCCAGCATAAACCCGGCGCCTCCCAAGAAGCGGGGTTGGCCACGGAAGTCAGAGGCCGCTGAAGCGCCGCACAACGCAGCTCCCAATCCGGAACCAGCGCAGAAATCGGAAACCACCGGGAGACGTCGTGGACGAGCTCCCCGGGCACAACCCGACACCGACGACAGCGGTTCTGATCTCGATGCTCAGCTCGCGGAGCAACTCGATGGGTTTGACGAGGACGGCGAGTTCATCGACTCGGCACCGGCAGCTGGTTCGAGGCGACGGGGTCGTCCGCCTCGAAACAGCGAGCCAGAGACTCAGCTCAAAAAGGTCGTACTTGCGGTGGAACTTCCATCGCAGCCTCTGTTGTCCATGGCCGAAAGGATGAAGCTCAAGGGCAAAAAGTTCAAGATAGGGCAGCGCAAGAGCTCAGGGGTTGCCAAGTCTGCCGCTTCGGGGGAGGATGGACAGAGCAGTCAAGCCGAGCCCACGCCCAAAGAACCAACAATTGCCGCTCCAGCCGCGAGAGGCAGAGGCAGGCCCAGAGGCAGGGCTAGGGGCAGACCCAGGGGCAGTGGCAGACCCAGGTTGAGCAGAGCCCGCGACGAAACGGAGAGCATAGACGCCGAATTTGATCCGGAAGCCGAGGAGGAGCCCCTTTCGGATGACGCGCGCAGCCCATTGCCTTTGCGAATTCCGCCGACATGGAACAAGCCGGAGCTGGCGCGGGAGCCAGAGCCAGAGCCAGAAGTTTTGCCGCCATCTCCACCGGCCGTTGCACGAGAACCGACCAGGTCGCCTCCCCCTGAACCCGAGCCCGAAGTCGAGCATTTCCCATCTCCTTCTCCCGCCGCCGAGCCTTACTCGTCACGTTCTCCCACAGCTGAGCCTTCCTCGCCTTCAGAGCCCTCGCCACCACCGTCGCCACCGCGAGTACCCTCCGGTCCGACAATCGTTAGGCTCTTGGACTCGGACGAGGAGGACGAATTTAGCGGGGGGTACAGTGGTTCGGGTTCTCTCAGTGAGGATTCGGCGTCGGACTCTGACTCTGCCGCTGAGGCGGGGGCTCCTCCGGTGTCGAGTGACTCGGACTCGGACTCGGATGATGATGAGGATATACCTGCAACTACCGTGAGACCGAGCATGCCGAGTCGTGGGCGGGGGACTACCGTGAGATCACGGGGGCGGGGAAGGGGCAGGGGAACGGGGAGAGGCCGAGGAAGGGGATAGACCCGGCGTGTGATATGGAAGGCGTAAAGTCGGATTTGTGTGTTAGATACCCGGTAGGGTTTGCTTTGGACGTGGTAGTTGTATCCATCCCGCGGGTTACTTGCAGCGGAGTGGCATGCCTTGGGCTTCAGAAGTTGTTGACGAGTTGGCACCGGTCGCCGTCCCCAGGAAAGTTGCTCACGGTCTGAGTTTAAGGTGTTGGTGGAGCAGATACCCTTCAAATATAATACCATGCCTTATAATGTCTGACTGTCGATCTATCCCACGTAGAGCTATCGCCATCTTTCGTTCATCCTCGTCATATGTTCTCTTTGATGAGTTTCATTTTTAGTTTTTTAGAGATATTTTTTCTAGTCACTTCTTTTCGTGACTTTTACTTCTTCTTCTGTCTTTGGGTTCTTCTTCTATCCCTTTGCTTTCCTTCCAGCTTTCTCTCGCCCTTCTCCCTTCTTCCTTTTATATACAATCTTCCCTCCTCTCCACTTTCTTCCCTACCCTCTTGCTTTCCTACTCCCTCCTAGAGACCCGGAACCCGCCTCAAAGAGCAAGAATGCAAAACCCCAAGACAGAGAGCCGAATATAACATCAGAACCCATCCCGCATACTCCCCTTCTTGGCCTCCTCGGCCCACCCCTTGGTCTTCTCCTGCAGCCGCCCGATGTCCTTGCCCCCCTCGTGCGGCGTGCGGTCGGCCTTAACGCTGGCCTCGCTCTCGGAGGCGAGCTCGGGCTTCCAGTGGGCCTTGCCCTGCTTTTGCTTGGAAAGCGAGTCTTGCTTGTGGTGCTCGATTGTGGGTGCTACCGTGTCCGCGTTGTTGTTGGCTTCGGTTGGGGAGGGGGGTTTGCTTGAGTAGGGCTGTTTTTGGAGCAGGGAAGGGCTGGCGCGGGTGAGGGTTCTGAGGCCCGGGAGGGCGCGGGTCGTGGTGTTGAGGAGGGCGCGGGAAGACATGTTGGTTGGTGCGGAGGATGGTTTGTGGTTGGGATGTGTGGAAGTTGGAGAGAGGCGTGCAACGGTGACGACGGTGGTGTTTGAAGGTGGCTTTTGAGAGGTCAATTGAGTTTGTGGTTTGAAGGATTTTAAGGAAAGGTCGAGTTCTATTTGTTCTACGAGGTCGTTACAGCTCGCAAGCTCTTGTAGATTGCCGGTTTCTTGTTCTTGATTCATTGATGGGAGGCGATGACGTCACCGGCTCCAGATCGCCTCCATGTTGAGTCGTGAGCAGCGCACAACGTGTGTCCCATCATCAACCCACTTCTTTGCTGGGGCAATCCCTTATTTCACAGACTGCTCCAAGCAGGATGGATAAACCAACAGAGAAACCTCTAATCCGAAGATTGAGACGAGCAAGAGGAGAGCGAAGCGGCCGTTACCCCTGGATCCTTCTCACAACGAGGGCCAGGCACACACCCACAGTCCGACTACAGTATTCTGTCCAGTTCAACGACTGAAGACTTATTGACGCGACACTTTTGACATCGCCCTGGTCTAAATCCAAGACTTCTCCTTTAACAGCCCAGTAACCGTCTAGTAGACAAACAAACAGAATATCTCAAAAGTACTCGGGATGATGCTATTAATCCTTTTCTCTTTTTATATCAATATCTCTTAAGAATATCTCAAACTACTCGGGATGATGCCATCAATCCTTTTCTCTAATTTTATGTCAATATGTATCTCTTAAGAATATCTCGAAGTACTCGAAAAGATGCCATCAATCCTTTTCTCTCTTCTATATTCTATATTAATGTTTCTTTTTTTGTCGCGTTCGAGATTTTGGCCAGGACCCCGGTCTCCAGGTCACGAGCTGGCGAGGACGGTATTCAAGGACTGCAGTGTAATACGGACGTACTGAGCCGACTCAAAACAAGAACCCTGGAGTGGTGGCCCGCACCCCAGCCCGAATCCGGACTCGACTCAAATGTTGGTGATGTTCAATGTCAACAAACATGGCGGTCGTCAGGCCACAGGCCCAGCCTCATAAGTGCGGCCACACCAGGCGCAGCCCGGGCCGCCCGCTCGCAGCCGGGCCACCTGTTTCTCCCGAGTCGACAGCCCGTCTCTGGCGGATCCGAGGCCCGAGACAGCAGCCAGCCTCCCACCTCACTGCGGGCTTGGTCGGTGTCTGCCGTGGGCGGGTCTCGTGTCTCGCGGGTCTGGTGAGACTTGTCAGGTGACGGCTGGTGGGTGGTGGAATGACTCGCCAAGATCAGGGGCCGGAATTGAGCTTGGCACAGGGGCCTGCGCTCCTGCGGTCCCGGCGTCGTCCTGTTCGGGTTCGGTTTTCAGGGGTGCATGGAGGAGTTGGGACGATGCATTTCCATCCGGTTCCCGCGCCATCGACGACGAGGGGCTCCGCAACGTCATTCGCGCCAAAGGCAGCAGCGATGATTGCAGACCAGATGACTGTGCTGTGGCCCAGGGCCTCCGAGAATGCGTTGGACCCTCGGCAGAACAGTCAGAGAATGTTCTCGACTCCACCGCATCGGCGGAACCGGAGAGGACAACAACAAACAGGCTCCGCCAGTATCGTCATTCCTCACGCTGACATTATTTACCAACACGGAAACGCGTGATGCGTTAGCGAACAGAATACGGCACGCCCTGTGGCGTGCCGGGCATGATGCAGCAGCGCAAGCTCGCCGCCCCTGCCCGGCGTTCGGCATACCGAGAGGCGGAATCCGGCCTGAGTGTTTCGGTGCAGAGAACGTGGGTTGATGGGATTGTGATGCTCTTTGCATACGAACTTGATCAGCTGGGGCCTGGGAGCCCTTGCAGGCGTGCAGCAAGGCGGACAGTGGGCGCATCGGGCGAACCGAACCACCTCCGAACCAGCTCCGCCGCAGCGCCGCTTGCTTCTTCCCCGCCGTGAAGCTGCGCCGCCCGGATGCAGGCACGTCATCTGGGGAGAAAAAGCAAGGGGCCAGCAGGCATCGAGGTCAGCCACTGAGGTGACTGGGCTGGTGCCTCGTCTGGCTGCGCTGGATTTGGGCTGGCACACCAGACCAGCGAGCAGCCCACCCGGAAAACGGCGGTGTGGCAGCTGACCCGCCAGCATCTGCATTGTTTTCATTGGCGGGTGTCTGTCGGTGTCGGTGCGTCGAGCACAGTGCTTGTGTTATGTGGGATCTGCACAGAAGGGCGGACGGCGACCCGTCCACTCGGCACTCGATGACTTTGCTCCAGCTTGCGCGCCCGCGCTGGCTGGGCTTCGCCGGTTTGAGCCATTCGGGTTTGGGTCTTCGTTTCGGAATCGCGTGCTGTGTATGGGCTCGTTCTGCACAGCAACTTCGCGATAGCAATGTCGCAGATGCCGCAGCACGCAGGGACAGTGCAGCCAGACGCAAGGAAACACAGCCCTGCCCTGCCGCTCGCGGGCGGATTGGACGAGACAATGCATTGTGGTTGCAGCGGGTGCAGTGGTTGCAGTGGCACTGCCTGGCGAGCCCTCCCGATGCCGCAGGCATGCACCTCTGGCCAATGGCAGGCCCCGGCCGGCCAGATGAGTGCTGCCCATCTTCTCGTTTCGTCCAGAGCTGCATTGACCTGGGATTGCACACGTTTTGGGCCCAGACCTCCCCTGTTGCCGAGAGCGACCAGACTCGCGCCAGAGACGCTGCGTGGGTGGCTGGAGCCTGGCACCATGGCAGCCATCCCATCCCGCATCCCGCATCCCGCCTCCCATCGAAACAACCGCGCTTGCTGGGGGCAAGGCGTGCCGAGAGGCCCTTTGGGTTTCAACCCCTCGATGCCCCTCCCTTCTTCTCTGGCCCGATCAACCGGCCCTGCGATTTCCTGACCAGGCTCGCCAGGCTCGAGCCAGGGCCGGGGAGCGGGCCATCGCCGTCCTCAACAATTGGTTCTCACATCTTGCGCTCTGCCAATCCCGTCGAGGACGACTTCGAACTAAAATAGCTCGCCCTCCCCGCCCCGCTTAAGGCACGAAGGCATGCATCGGCCGGCAATGCACACTCCGATGACCACTTGCTCTTGTCTTGTCGCTCTGTCCGTGGGATTGCATTTGCATCGGGGAGACCAAGAAGGGGTTTGCAAGTTGGACCGACGAACAGGAAGTGCAGTCCTGTGCAGGCTGGAGACCAACTGGGAAGGGTGGGCAGCCAATATGCAAGCAGGGCTGACCGCCAGAACCGAGGACAACCATTCCCAAATTACCAAGTCAAGAGTGTCAACGGGACTGGACTGGGCGACTGGCTATTCTGCCCTCTGTCACCCCACCCTGAGGAGGAGGACTTGTCTTCTCCTCCCAAGCCGCAAAGACAGACACTGGGCTCCGAAGACTCGGCGGTCAGCCGGGCCGCCGCCACCTTGTGTCGTTATGCGAACCGAGATCTTGCTGTTTCCCTTCTTATTCCTGATGGCTGGCGTCAGTCTGCACCAACCACCGCCGACGCAACCTTCATGAGCGAGTGTGGCCGCTTATCGATGTCCGATATGAATCGCCGCCCCCGTCATGCATCGGTTGTCGGCGCACCAGGCGGCTGATGGAACAAGCCAATCGCGCCTCGCAACTCGGCGTCATGTTAATTGAGACACTGGGAGGGGACCCGCATCGTGAGTCGGGACCCGTCATCGAAAGCATCCTGAGGCATCCAAACTGCAGACCACCGGATGCACAGTAATATCGCTATGAGCCAGGGTGCCTCGTTAGTCCTTACTACAACCTTCGTCACCGCCAAGCGGTGGCGAGCGCTGTCATCACGATCCCTTCGATGGCTCGGATGGGCAGCGATGATCCGGTCAATGTCGTCGGGATCTGCGGGATTGGCGGGCGAGTGGATTTGGATTTGTTGATGTATTCCGGAACTCAGCGAGCCAGCGTCGTAAAATATCATGTTATTGTATTGCGCAAACTGGAATCAATGGATCGGTGCAGATTATCCGTACACGGCCACCCCAATGGCCTCATCGTGTTTGACGTCGGGAGGCCGGCAGACCAGAAGCCCCCTCCCGGGGCTGGACCTGAATGATCTCCAGGTTTCTCCTGGCACTCGGCTGCACTGGACTATGCATCTAACCGCCGCGGGGCTAATTGGCCGTGGAGCATCGGTTTCAGCATTCCACGGCGCCTGGGTTCACTTCGCCCACGAGACCCCTCAGCTTGGGGCGCCACAAGTCTGAGAGCGCCGAATCCCCTTTGATCTGCTTCGGCAATGTTAAGGTTAGCGCATCCTTGAATCGGGAGGGGCGAAACCAGTGCACAGCCTCTGGAGGTAAACAAAGAGCTTCCCCTCCGGGCTGGACCGGACCGGACCAGGTCGGGGCTTCGGAGGCCGCGCAGAAGACCCAGGCCCAGGCGAAGGGCGAAGAAGCATGGACGGACTCGGGATTCAATCCTGGACTTCCCTGGCGGCGGGAGGGCTCGCGCTTTGGGCGATCATATCGACAGGCAGATGCTCTGGGAGTCTGGCCATCTTATCGGGCCACGTCGGGATGGAGGGCGGGAGCTGGGGTTGCGCTGGGGGATTCGCTGGGCTCGCTGGGGTTGCGCTGCGATGGCTCGCTGTCGGCTCCAAGTCGCAGCGCCTCAACGCTGCTCCCAGCTCGAGCCAGGCGAACCAGGCCGCAAACGGCCCAGGGATGTCCAGCGCACCATGCCGCATCCGGTTTAGCATGGGATTATCCGTCCAATAACAGGGCCGCGAGGATCCACTTCTGAGGTGGTCTTGCCACCCAGCCAGTCAGTGGCCAGGTCCGGGGTCTGCAGCGACTAGTCGTGCCCCCACTTATGTCCAACCCTTCGCCCGCTCCGGCTTGTCACCCTTCGCCCCTTCGCCGTCCTCTTTACCTTTCCCTTCTCCCACCAAATCTCAAAATTCAACCCCCCCACCATTCCCACCACCAACCCTCGACCACCACCGCGACTCTTGAACGACCTCACATAATTCCATCCCCATTCCGACACCGCCATCGACAGCCTTTGCGTTGAGGTTGTCTTTGTTTACTGCTCCGACCGTACCCATTCTCGCTTGAAAACCCGCGCACCACGCCACCCGCTGCACCCCCGACCCTCCGGTCCGCTGTCAAGACGTCTTTGTGCTTCGCCTTGTCGGTCTACCAATAATAATGTCTACCTATTACCACTTCAACGCACACCAGCAGCACCCAACGCCGGCAGCCGCCCCCGGTGTCTCCCACAGCCACCATGGCGGCCGGAATCGCAGAGCGCCGAGGCTATCCGTCGCCCAGAACCCGCAGAAGCAATTCCGGGGCGTCAGGAGCATGAAGGAGCTTACCGAGACAGCAAACCTCGCATCCTTCCGCATGAGGTTCGAGGCCGTGCGCTCCTTCGACCTGGAAGACGACATGGAATTCTGCCCAGCGCTCTTGACCGAGAGCGATGTGAGTTTCCCCCGTGTCCACCCAGACTCGGCGGTAATTGGCCGGGATTCGGACTGACTGTTTTGCGCCCAAAGCTTGTGTCCATCCACAGCTCGTCCTCGGAGCGGTCGTCGCTGGCTAGCAACTCGCCACAAAGCTCCCCAACCCAACAGCCCTCCCACGTTGCATCGGGCTTCTCGCTCCACTCGTCTTCTCCGGCCTTCATCCCGCCGTCTTATCAAAGTCAACAATCGGCCTTGAAGCTCCACCAGCCCGCTGCCACTCGCGCCCGCAACGCCATCCCCATCATCAACCCTGCCACCGGCATCTCCATGTCGAGCCCGCCGCCGTCAGTGTCGCCCGCCAGGATGCAGCCGCAAGCCGTCGGCAGGCGGTGGTAAGGTGGCGACGTCTCGCTTCTGTGGCGCGCAGACGAGACTAAGCTAGCCTGAAGCCGTCGTCGTCGTTGCAATCAGGACTGTATAAATTTACCGTGCGCATCCGCTCACTGCAGCTGTTCATCTTGGCGGGCACCGACATCCAAAAGTAGCGGGCATCGATTCTTCTTACTCCTCCCTCTGGCAGGCATGGGCGACAATACTCCACTGTTTCAAGGTCGACTGGATTCTCGACTTCCTTGGTAACCTTCGCAGCGATACCCTCACCTGTACAAATTCCTTGAGCGACATATGCCTCTTCCTCTTCGAAGCGACGAATCTTGGACATTTCCGGACGGCGCGATGGAAGAATAATCGATACCTCTCGTGTTTACAACAAAAAAAAAAAGTCTTGCGGACTACGGTGTTCCCGGCCTCGGAAGATGGAGGCTGCGGTTCTTTTTTCGACTACAGCGAAATGGGCGTTTTCCACGGCGGTTTTGCATCCTCATCGAATCAGCTTTTTGCATCGGCGTCTTACGACGGAGTTCTGCGGGTTTGCTTTTCTCTCTCTCGATACCATACATCTTGGTGTTTTGGGCGTGCTCTTTTCTCATCATCACGGAAGCGGCGACTTTCCCATCATTACGATAAAAAGTCTTCACGGTTCACGAAAGAAAAAGAATATCGACATATAGAACGACTTGGGGTGGATAGGCGGGGGGGGGTGTTCTTTTTTGTCTTTTGCGGCCTTGGTGTTCTCGATCTTGGGGGCTACATTGGGCAATATCTCGGTGCGGGGCGGGTTGGCAAAGACATTGTGCGGTTTTTGTGGTTGGGGAATCTCAGTGAGCTGGTATTCCGGATCGGTTCGGCGGAAGGGGGGCTGGTTGAGGAGTTGGTTGACATTTCCCTTTTTTCTTCCTCTTGTTGTCTTTCTCGTGTCTATTCTTTTGGCTTCGCTGTATCATGGGTTGACGGTGGGCGGCTGCGGCTTGCTTCCACTCTTATATCCTTCTATTTCCTGTCTGGATTTCTAGGGACTGCATCTCGGATACGGTTTACGGCGGGAGGGGCGACGTTCGCATTTCTTGCTTAGGTTCCCTCGGGTTGTCTGGGGGCTTCATTTATGCGTCACCACCATATCTTTGTTTGGGGCTTGGTGGGCTCGGTTGGTAAAGCATTCGGGAAACGCGGGAGCGGGCGTGCAAAGCGTTGGTTGTTTGTTGGTGTCCAAGTCTGGGGTTCCGGTCGGTTCCAGTTCGTACTGGCAGGTGGCAGGCTGGTGTTTGATCAACTTGTTATCCTCTGTCTGTTCTCCAGGAGCCGTTCTTGTTGTGGGATATGTGTGGTGTGTTGGTGTTGGTCGGTTGTCCCCTTGCTTTACTGACTTTCGGCTTTTCCGGCTCTGGCTCTGGCGGCGCGGCGTTTTTGTATGCCAAGATATGAAGCGAGCGAGCAAGCAAGCGAGCACGATGTGTGGTTCTGGGAATTGAAACATGGCGCCCTGTGCGCCTCTTCTCTCTAACTGTTGTTCCTGAGCGTGCCTTGTGATGAGTTCAAGCGTGCTGTGAGATATCTTGGGTCCCATTGAAGTTACTGTCAGGAGTGCGGATTGGATAGCAGCCGTCGTTGACGGTTTTCTGGAGGAGGGCCTGGTTCCTCTACTTGGTCTCATCAAGCTGGGCAGTAAGAAAGCAGCGGGTGCCCTAATCTGTTTTGGTTCATACACTCCTCACCACTTCTATTCTCAACTGGACTTGATGAGATCTTGTGGGAAGAGATGTTGCCGCAGAAGTGACCTCGTCAATCATCGCCAGTCAGATTGTCAACCGGATCTTGGGTGAAGAAGATCCGCTGCTGAACTGGCCATCAACAACCGCAGCACGGATTCGGCTTCCTCAAGCCTGTATACTGGGACGACAAGGAGCCATACTCCTCCGCGCTTTCGAGAGTCTGGAGGGAGGACGAGTCTCTTCCCCGTCTGATGTTATACGCTTTCTAAGAGTGTTGTCCACGCCTCCAGGTTTCTGCTTTTTAGACTTTAGTTTTAGTCTTCTCCCCTTCCCTTGTCGGTGTAGTTCGATTTCTTTCAGATGATAGCATCTTATTTTCCCCAGTTCCTCACCGGTAACGCCGTTTCTTCTTCTGTCCGTCTTCTCTCTTGGCCACTCTTCTTCGTTCCGTTCAGACTTCTCACCTTCTTCGCATTCCTTCCATCCGGTCATACTTCCGGCCACTTCCTCGCCCGACCCCGGCTTCTGATCTTTCCGTTCTTCACTGCGGTCCCAGGCCCGCGGTTCTGCCTTGCCCTTCTACTTTTCTATTTCTACCGTTCCCTTCCAAACCTTTTCCACTTTCCCTCACTTCCACGCTTCCACTCCTGCAACCTTCCTTTGCAGGCCAACCCTCGAGCATTCAACGCCTCATCAAACAGTGGCTAGTAACCATTTATTATCAGTAAATATTTCCTTTCTTCTTGACAATTCCGTCTTTCTTACTGACTATCCTCACAGCATCATCCAAGATGACCGATCGCGGCCAGAGCTCGCAGATGCCGGCTGAACCGGCCGAGCTCCAGGGCCTCGACAGGTACGAGACCGTTCAGCCGACTTGTTTATCTTTCAGGAAGTGTGCGCTGATTTGTGCCATGCCTTACCCTCCAGCTGGCTGACCGACCGCATCGTCACCATCACGGTCGGTCCCGAGGAAAGGCGCTGGGTCGTCCACGAGAAGCTTCTGGTCAACCACTCCGAGTTCTTCAAGAACCATTTTGCCGACGGCGACGAGGAAATGAAGCTGCCTGACGACGAGCCCAAGCTCTTCGCGCTCTTCATTCGCTGGCTTTACGGCACCGCTTTCCTGCCCTCTGGCGGCGCCCGCAACTTTCGATTCCTGCAGCCCGACGGCACCACCTTGACCGTCCGCGACTAGTATGTGTCTTTTCTTTCACTTCCAAAGGGCAAAATCGACCTAGCTAACCACCTCTCCTCTTAGCCTCGGCGTCTACATCATGGGCGGCAAGTTCGGCATCATCGGTGTGCGCAACGCCGTCATCGACGTACTCTACGCCTACTACGGCGAAGCCTCAGACGACCACAAGTCCCCCGACCTGCACGACGTGCTCTACATCTTCGACCACACGGCGCCTGGCGCCCCGATGCGGCGGTTCCTGGTAGCCCACGCGCTGTTCTATCTTTTCAGCAAGAACCGGCGCAACGCGCCGCTGCCTGAGGACTGGGAGGAGGTGCTCTTGGAGCGCGGCGACGTCGGTTACGACATGGTCCGCATGCTTGGTGAGTGGAACTGGGCCATGGGTCAAAACGCCCCGCGCATGACCATCAAGCCGCGCCTTGAGTTCCACGAGAAGGCCCCCACCCCGCCGCCGGTCGTCAAGGAGGAGGAGGAGGATGCCGGGGAGGAGATCTGAGGTAGCTGGTGGCGGCTGTGAGCCGAAGGGGCAGAGACAATAGCTCCAGCGGGACACAGCAACCGGGATCTCTTTCTTGAAGAGGGAGTGTGGGTGAGTTAGCAGGCGTTTGGAAGGTACATGAATGGGCAACAATAGCAATCGGGCAGCTGGATGGAGTGGCCGGGAGGAACAGCACCGGCTGAGGATCTTGACGGCGGTTGCTTTCATGCGGGCATTCATGGGCGTCACCAGGAGTTCTGCTTGCTCAACGGGCAAGGGTAGCGGATGAGTTTTACAGATAAAAGAGTCTCTGCCTTCTAAGCGTTGCATTATTGTGGACGCATGAGAAGCGGTTGTTCCGCTGGGTTTCTTCATCCCTCTTCCAAGTGCAACAGAAGAAACGTTCAGAACCGAGTGCTCACTCCTTGGCAAATGCCCAGAGCACCTCCTTGCTTTTCTTCCGCCCTCAGCTCTGTGCCATGGTGTCGCGTGCTTTGTATTCAAGATCCCTTGATAAGCCCGTATTATCATGCGTGAGGGCCACATTCATGGGGCCTGCGATGGCGGGCTCCCTCTTTCATCACCTCTCGCCGCAATTCCCCCTTTCCACACCCTGTTTGAGCATCTGTCTAGAAGAGGAATGGCCTGACCCAATATTCGGTGCGCAGAGATAGCACGAGGTGTTGCCCCCACTGATTTGAAGCATATGTCGTTCTGATTTGACACCGATATTCGTTCCCTTTGTCGGTTTGCAAGTGGTCGGGTATGTTGCGACGGAGCTGGACGCGAAACGGTGGAGTTGGAGGCTGGCTGCACTATTTGGCTACTTCGGCAGCCATTATGCGACGACGAGTCTGTTCCGATCTGCCGAACCCAACAGCTTTGGCTGGGGGTGGGAGTAGGTTGGTGGTGTCGACTTTGCTGTCGCCCTGTTCGGCGCGAGATGAACCCTGCCCAGAACCAGGCCATGGTGTCAGTAAATCGGCGGTACTTCTCCCCGACTCACTTGTCAAGGCCTCGCGCCTTGATGAACCGGGTGATCTGCTCCCGCGTGTGCTTATCGTTGTATTGCTCATGACACTCATAGAATGATATCAGCTCTTGGGTGCAGTCGACCATGGCCTCGACATCGATGTTGCTGTCGGCCAGCCACGCGGCAAAGCGCTGAACCTTGGCCAACCTAGGGTCCGTCGCCTTCTTGGGCTCTGCCGCGGGGCCGTCTCCCTGCGAGTTCCCTTGCGAAAACCCCAACTGCTGCTGCTGCTGTGAGCCTTGAGACCCGAAACCCGTCCCTGAACCGGCAGCAATAGCCGCGGCCCTCGCTTGGGCTTGTGCCAGCGCAGTGGCAGCCATGGCAACCCCTCCCGTGCTGGCGGCGGCGGCCGCCGCAGCAGAGCCCGAACCACTCCCCGCGGCACCGCCGGGGGCATTCCCGCTTGGCCTGAGCACTACGGCCAACAGAATAGCCGTCAAGGCCACCACATGCGGCGGATGTAGCAGCGGCAGGTCCGTCATGTAGTGATCGTTGATCACGGTCCAGGCGAGCGACATCTCGTCGTGGGTCAGGGCGAACTCGTCCTGCAGGCTCAGAAGGGTGCGGTAGGGTTGGTGGACGATCAGCTGCGATTGCATCTCGGAGATAAGCGAGAACTCGCACTCGCCGACGCGCGGGGCGTCGTGGCCGTGTAGGTCTGACGGCCACAGCGAGCGGGCCTCCTGCGAGAGCATGCGGATGTGCTGCGGGCACTCCTCCATCTTGCAGGCCAGGTAGAGGGCGGTCGTAATGACGAGGTAGGGGTTGGTCTGGCGGATCGGCGTGCGGGTGTAGAAGCGCTTGAGGTAGACTTGGGCGGTGGCCATGGCTTGCTGGCGGACGCCGAGACGCTTACCGAGGCGGTTGATCTCTGGGAGGAAACAGGTTCAATGTCAGCGGCCGTGGTCTATCTGGTCAATGAGAGGCGAGAGGGGGAGCAGGAGGGCACACGCTGGTTGAAGTAGATATTGAGATGGCGCAGCTGGGGCAGCGGGAACATCTGGACGAGCCCCGGGTCTTCCTCGTCGAGGCGATGGCGCAGGAGGGCGAGCTTGTCCTTGGTGAACTGCCAGTGCTTCCGCTGCGTCGATTCCCAGTAGTTGGCCGCCATCGGATCGAGGGGTTTGCCCGTCTGGGCGGGCGGCTGGCGGCTGCCGAGATGCCTGTCCTGTCCAATTCCAGGTCCGGAGGGATGTCGAGAGGTGTTGATTGAGGTCCGAAGTAACGCCACACCATCCGCGAGGCTGCGCTGGTTCGGGCTCGGGTGGCTGAAATGAAGCCCGAAAGGCTGACGAATGAGAGACGAAGGAAATCGCGGCAGCTGGGCTGGATTGAGGAGCGGGTTGTGGGGCTGCATCCTGTCCCGCATGTACCTCGTACTTGTGCCCCCTCCAGCCACACACTTCGCTTGTCTGATCCCCAAACCTCCCGAAAATGTCCAAAAAAACCATGGGACGAAAGAGGGTCGGAGAGACGGCCCCATGCAGGGTCTCTCCATCGTTCCGATGACGTTTTGAATCAGGGGCGTTTCAAGACGGGCCGGCATGCGGGGCAATACGGCCCTTCCGGCACGCTGGAAGAACACTGCAGAAGACGTCGCGAGAAGTACAGAATACCTTGATCCCAGCTCCCCGCCCAGCGACCGCTCCGCTGTGTTGAGGGTCCGCTTCTTTTCCTGGCCGTTTCTTTCCCTTGTGGGCCCCTGACGTCCCAAGAATTCCCGGCGGCAAGCTGCGAGCTGAAGCAACCTGGCAGCCAACAAGCCGTGATCGCCGCCATCCCGCGCATTCGGTCACCACCCTCCCGAGGGGCTATCTCCCCCCCGCCCTCCTGCCAAGCTGTGTGATCGCGACCGTGAGAAACCGCAACTTGGAGTTGTATCTGTCTTTTTCTTTTGTCCCGCCATGTCGTGTCTATAGCCTCGCACCCAACAAAACCCGCCTTTTCTCGCGACGCCTCGAGCCGCTCTCTCGGCCCTCCCTCGCGAACCACCGGCCCGATATTTCCCTCATACGTCATACGCGGGCAGCTGTCGGGAGCTTGTCTCGTCCAGTGCCGACGCCGACATCGACGCCGACCCTGACGACCCATTCCGTGTTTGCATGCCGCTGCCGCGCCCGTGACCGAGCCCCCATCAATGGCCCAAGCCGGGGATGAAGCTCTCTGATGTCGTCTCAGAGGTCGAGTTGGACATGGAGGAGTCGCAGAACCAGCGCGACAAGCGCGTCGAAGAGCTGTGGAGGAAGCTCGACCCGGCAGGGCAAGGCGAGCTCGACTTCAAGGGGCTGCAGAAGGGGTTGAGGCGGATCGATCACCGTGAGCTTCCGTGCTCCTAACAATAGAGGGCACCCTGCTGACGCACCACGGCTGCAGCTCTGAAGAATGCCGACCAGATGCTCAAGGCCATCATTGCCATCGTCGACACCAGCGGCGACGGCAAGATCCAGTACGAAGGTGGGTCCGAGGACCGGCGGTGGAGGCGAGAGGGAGGCCGAGAAGATTTGAGTTCCGGAGCTGAAATCCCGTGTGCCCAGAATTCCGCATCTTCGTCGAGGCCGCCGAGAAACAGCTACTGCTGCTGTTCCGGTCCATCGACCGCGACAAGGACGGCCGGCTCAACAAGAAGGAGCTCCAGGCTGCCTTCCAGCGCGCTGGCCTGTCGGTCCCTAACAAGAGACTGTCGGGTTTCTTCGACGAGATCGACCTGAACAATGACGGATTCATCACCTTTGATGAGTGGCGGTACGTTGCCTTACTTCTGCTGGTCTGCGTCTGGTTGGCCTCTTTTCGTTTTGTCGTTGCTGTGCCTCCTCCTCGACGGCCCCGTGTCGAGACCCACTTGATTGTGGATTATTTGTTTTTTTTGTGCTGTTGATGTCCAAACCTTTTCCCGCTTTTGGAACTCTCAATATCTTGTGTGATTTTGAGGCCTGTTTTGTCGTGTGGTTGAAGTCGGGCGGTGAAGGGGATGATTCGCAATCTCTCAGACGCTAACGAGGGTTTTCAGTGACTTTTTATTGTTCATGCCGGGGCACCACGACGGGTCGTCATTGGAGGCTGCGCTCTCGTTCTATTCATCTATTGTCACAGTCAACCCGGAGGGTGATTCGCTGGTCAGTGATGAAACCTTAGAAGGTCTAGGTACGGCCGGCTTTCTACTTCAAGCTCTCCTTGGTTCGCTCCTCAGAATCGCCAACCCGGATCTCGCCTATCCCCCGCGCCGTGTCGCGGATACAAATACGCCTTCAGATTCGGAACCGTCAGAACCGCTCACTGGCACGGCGCAATCATCAAGCACTCCGACAGAGATGGCAGCCTCGGCAGCAGCTGCCCGCTACGGCCCCGCCGTCGCCGTCCCCTCACAAGTCCTGGCTGATGCGGCAGTCAAGCGACCCATCCTGCAATACGAGGGCGCGCAGCAGTCTGGCGCCCAGGACATTTCTGACCTTATCGAGGAGGATCCGGCAGGCGTAACATCCAGGCTGACAGATCTGCTGCCTGAACCAGGATACTTCCTCGCCGGTGCCGTCTCTGGTGGTGTGTCGCGAACGGCTACCGCGCCCCTGGACCGCTTAAAGGTCTACCTTCTTGTCAGCACCAAGACGAACACCAACGCGGCCGTTGCTGCGGCTGCGGCTGCTGCGAAGCAGGGCAACCCGCTGCTCACCTTGCGCAATGCGGGCGGGCCCATCGTCGACGCCATGGTGAGCCTCTGGAAGGCGGGAGGCTTGCGCACCTTTTTCGCAGGTGAGCACAAGCCGAACTTGCCTGTTTGCTCGTTGGGCATGCTGCTGACCGTTGTGTAGGAAACGGCCTCAACGTGGTCAAAATCATGCCAGAGTCTGCCATTCGGGTAATTGGCGCCTGATCAGTTCTTGGGGAAGGAAACCAGGCGTGCTAACGACCAATTAGTTCGGCTCTTACGAGGCATCAAAAAGGTTCCTCGCAGCATATGAGGGTCACGACGACCCGACCCAAATTAGCACCGCCTCAAAATTCATCGCTGGTGGCGTGGGCGGTATGACTGCTCAGTTCTGCGTGTATCCCATCGACACGCTCAAGTTCCGGCTGCAATGCGAGACGGTCCAGGGAGGTCCTCAGGGAAACGCCCTGCTCTTCCGCACGGCGAGCAAGATGTGGGCGGACGGCGGCCTCCGCGCAGCATATCGTGGCCTCGGCCTCGGCCTGATCGGCATGTTTCCGTACAGCGCCATCGACATCGGCACCTTTGAAGTCCTCAAGAAGTCGTACGCCCGAACGATGGCACGCTATTATGGCATCCGTGAAGAAGACGTGCGGCTGGGTAACATCGCGACGGCGGTCCTGGGCGCGACCTCGGGAGCCCTGGGCGCGACCATCGTTTATCCGCTCAACGTGCTCCGCACTCGGCTTCAGACGCAGGGCACTGCCATGCACCCGCCGACCTACACGGGCATTGTCGATGTGGCGACTAAGACGGTCCGCAACGAGGGAATGCGTGGCTTGTACAAGGGGTTGACGCCCAACCTCCTCAAGGTGGCGCCTGCTCTCAGCATCACCTGGGTGTGCTACGAGAATATGAAGGGCGTCTTGGGCCTAAACTAGAAGGGCAGAGAATTCCGCACAAGGCAACGGACGGGTATTTAAGGAAGGCGGGTCGCGGACGGACGCAACGCCGCCTGGAGCAGGGAGCAAGGAGGATCAGCATCATTGCTCGGCGTCAAGGTTACTTGGGAGGTACCTGCTTGGTCCACTGCATTTTGACATTTTCGAAGGCCACTTCACATGGCCGCGGCGTTTTGGGTGGCAGGGAGATACCAGTTAGACGGCCATCGAGAGAGCCTGTGAGAAGTCTGCGAGCGCAGACACAGCCTTGGATCGCAACGCAGCAAGGTTAGCAGGATGGGAGCGAGTTGATAGACGGACGGGTGAGCAGCTCATGACTGCTCCTGGTTCCGATGGAAATGCTAGTTTTCTTCATGTTCCCTTTTTCTTTTTTTCTATTTTGCCTCATGGCATCATCACATGATGCCATGTCGGTCGATTGGCTCTGTTCCGCAGCTGGCGTAGGCTTTCGTCAGCACTTGGGAGTATCCTCGATGAATCGGCATCGGGATCCGTCGGCCTTCCTTTCGAGTCTCTGGCGTGATGCGTCATCCCTGCGATCCCCGCACTCCTGCTGCCCTATCATGCCGGCTGGGAGGCTTTCGAGCTTCCTAATCAGGCAACGACACGATAGCCTTGACCACTCCTAACGTGAAGACTCTGCGCAACTGTTTCTTGGCTCTGGCCAGAACCTGGCATGTTGCAGAGAGAATGGCCCCCATCACACCCACCTCCACTGGGCTCCCGGGTAGGCTGACGAGGCCCGCGCTGACCGCAACAACGGGACGCTGCCCTGGACATCGGCGAAAGCTACCCCTCACACCACAACGATCGACTGCTGATGAATCCGACAGTGACTGTCTGACTTCTCCAGAAGTCTGAACATTCCTCCTACATTCTCGTCCCTGTCCAAGCGGTGGTCGTTTCGACACATCTTTGGCTAACAACGCCTCGCACCCCCAAATCTCTTTCTGCTAGAACCCTGAGGCGCGGGTTTTTGTGTTGATCTGGAGATCTTGAATGCTGTCAGGAGAGTGAGACGTTGAAAGAAGCTTTTTCCATCGTTTCACCGCGGGGTCGGCCCCTGACCTAACGCGTTGTCTCTGCCACACTGGGCCCGGAGCCATGCCGTACTCAGACAACCTCTACTCGACACTGGACGAGGACTCGGATTTTGAGCCAATTGGTGAATCATCCAGCCACCATGGAGAACGCGGCCTGGGTGTAACCTTTACGCAGTCGCCGGTGGACACCAACGCCGGCTTTGTGGAGAGCTCCGGTGAGGATCATGCAGCGAGCCCAGCCGGCCTAGTGGACGTCGTCGACGTTGAGGACCCACAGCTCCTCTCGCCCACCGACGGCTACTTCACGGCGGCGGATGATTCATCCGACACTGTCGTGCCGGCATCGTCTAGCGTCCCATACGTGCCCAACGTGCTGGTTGAGGACCCATCGTTGCGACGGAGCACTGCCGAGGGGAAGGAGAGAGAGGCAGCACAGGAGAGAACACGCAATGGCCAAGTCTTCTCCGACGTCGACGGTGAAGACACACAAGCCCATCTGTCTGGCACGGCGGCAACGTCCCGAAGCGGTCCTTCATCTGCACACACCTGGTCACCTCCCCAACAAAGCATCACCCCTAGCTCGGCCACGTACTACACCCCGTCATCCCCTACCCACATTACTCCGGCTGCGACACCAAGCTCATATACAGCATACTCGCCGCGAAGGCCTCCATCTCATCGCCAGCACTTCCCCTTTCTACCGAGAGAGGCTCCGCCAGCGTATACACCATCCCCTATCTCTCCGCCCAGTTCACGGGTTCTCGGCGACGTCTCGAGCAGCTACAACACTTTCCCACGGACCACCGACGCAGTTGTCAATATGGGAAATCCGGAAGAAACACAGAGCCTTTTGGCTCGCCAACCTGAGAGCATGCGGGACCCCAACCCGAACGGTCCTGGTGGGGCGTCTCCAGTATGGAGAAACCGCATGAACAAGGCACGGGAGCATGCCAACCGGAGAAGCTGCAAGATCGTATTGATCGCTATGCTTCTGCTCTTGGTGACGGTTGGGCTTCTCCCCAGCTTCCTCGGTGACACGAAGGGCCGTGTAAGTGTGACGCGTTCTTCTTCGTACTACTTTCTTTCTCTTGCGTAATGGCCACACTACTGGCACTCCCTGTTTCTGTCTATAATACCCCTCCCTCTGCACCACCATCTCTCCACACCCTCATCAGCTTCTCATCTTCTCATCCAACCCCACTGACCAATATCATCAGACTGGACATCCCAATCCTTCTCAGCCCAGACCTCCAACCAAGCCCGGCCAGCCCAACATGAGCTACCCCGAAGTAGACGGCGGCTTCAGCTGGAATGGTGCAGGATCCTGCAAGGATGCGCAGATCCATCGCCACACCCAAACCTTTGGTGTCGACTTTGGCGCCGACAAGCAACTCGGTGTGATCCAACGGGCTGACCCTGATGAGGGCCGCCGCGGCTGGGGCGACGTCCACGTTCAAGGCGCCGTCATCTTCCGCAGGGCCGGACCCGGCACGCCAGACTCGGCCATCACCCTGGAAGTGACAGTCACCGACGACCGCCTCACCCTCTACAGCTCCTGGGACGCGGAGGCAGGTGCGCTCGATATCGTCGTCCCTCGCAAGGTTGACTGGAGTCCCGACCACCCCCGAGCATGCGCCAACATCAAGATCACCGTCTGGGTCCCTCAAGACAGCACCCTCGCCCGCCTCAGCGTCAACGCCGTCCATCTCGGCATCACGCTCCTCGACAACCTCTCCCTCACCGTCCTCGAAGGCTCCAAACTCACCAGCACAGTCGGCACCATCACCTCCAGCTCCACCGGCGCCGCCAGCCGCGACGACGACCACCTCAAGACCAGCCCCCCTCCCCAAACCGCCTACCTCTTCCACTCCCGCATCATCGACGTCCGCACCACCGCCGCCCCGATCAAGGGCGTCTGGCCGCTGTACGACTACCTCGGCCTGCAGTCCACGGCCGGCAACATCCGCGTGTCGGTCACGCCCCACCCGGGCCTGCCCGACACCCCCAAGCCGGCCATCCTGTACGTCAAGTCGCTGTCGGGCGACGTCGAGGTCCGCGAGCCGGTCCGCTCGACTGACTCGCTGCCGGCGCGGGATTACCGCGTCGATGTGCACACCACCAGCGGGGACATTACTGCCGCGGTGGCGTTTGCGTCGGCGGCTGGGTTCAAGTCGACGAGTGGGAATGTCAAGCTCGAGCTGTTGCCTGTGTTGGAGGTTGCGACTGAGGCTAGATTGTCGACGGGGAGCACCAGCGGAGACACCGAGGTGGTTGTGTTGGAGCCGTTGTGGGTGGCGGCGGATGATGATGAGGGGCGGGTGTTGAGGTCTTTGAATTCGACGCATGGAAGTACCTCGGGCAATGTGAAGGCGCGGTATCCGGGAAGCTGGGAGGGGGATATCAGTCTGGCTTCGCTCAGCGGGCGGCTGTCGGTGGGTGGAAAGGGGGTCAAGCTGATCAAGGCTGGGGGGGAGTGGCCGGGGGTGAAGAAGGGCTTGGTGGCGAGGAAGGGGGAGAAGGGAGAGGGTGGGGAGATTGTGGTCAAGACTACCAGTGGGGATGTGGATGTTCTTGTGGGGGAGAAGTGAGAGATTCATGGTCAGGGGTAGGGAAGGGGATCGGGGTTAAACGGGTGGTGATGGGCTGGCTCGGCGGGTCATAAGAAACGCTGTTATGACTTAGGTAACAAGATATGTCCCTTGGGTTCGGGATATCATTGAAATAGTGCTGTTCTAGTGTTGGTTTCTTGCAGAGATTCATGTGGAATTGCCCCTTTTTGTCCCATCTTCTCGTTGAGCCTAGAGATATGAGAGTCGCTCTTGGCCGAAACAACTTCCGCACTGCTAATGCTCGCATTCGAACAGCTTCAGCCCTTTGTGTATTGTTTGAACATGCGACTCAAGACTAGTCTTTTGCATGAACGGCTTGCCACATCCCCTAAGCCTAATTTGTATGACTCGAGGTAGAGGTGTATTGTAGAATTGGACCTAGAGTTTCCGGGACATGTGAACGACTTGCTACACCCTTCAAAGGTACATTTAGGTTAGCAGAGCTCCTAGAGCGCAGCTTGAATGTAGTTTTGCAGTTGACTTAAGGAGAAAAAGAGCACAAGAGAGAAAGAGAACGAGAGCAAACCTTGAAGAGAATCAAATAGGAATAGAAAAAGAGAAAAGAGGAAAGAGGAAAGAGAGACAAAAGAGAAAAGAAAAGAAAAAAGAACTAAAAGAAACTAAAAAGAATTAAAGAGAAGAGAGAAGAGAGAAGAGAATAAAAGAATAAAAGAATAAAAGAATAAAAGAATAAAAGAATAAAAGAATAAAAGAATAAAAGAATAAAAGAATAAAAGAGAA
>FTCU01000856.1_pt1 | contig 23609 bp, 16 predicted proteins | sample 1639521 | NCBI WGS metagenome assembly FTCU01 (sample SAMEA3914864, study PRJEB12502) | metagenome | biome: forest; material: soil | place: USA | collected 2012-03-12 | depth 0.3 m
AGATTTCCGAAAAGGGTACCCGCGCACGGCCAAGTATACAGACGAATACACGCACAGCGATTTCCGGGCGCTGTGGAAGGGCCGCGAAGAGCGATGCCCCTACTGGGATGATGAAGTCTGGTTTAGCCCGCTGGACAAGGAAAGGATCGATTCTCAAGCCCGGGTTCTATGTTATTGCTCATGGTTACCACCTGGACAATGCCTACACTACGGCGACGACTGCGTGGACGACTCCAACGAGATAAAACTTGTTTCTAGGAAGGTGCAGGAAGTCGAAGACGACGATGGCCAACAAGGGGAGGAGGCCGAAAAATGGAGAATGACGATGGAGAAAACGGCAACGAGAAGGAATCACAGGACCAGGCGTATCAGGTGGACTGGGCATTGGAACCATCATCTCCATCGCTGGAGTCGGCGTTTGACTCCATTCCCGCATCATTCCTCAACTTTGAAACGGAACCGCCCGACGCGTTATCGCCTAGGGCTCGTGAAGCAACCGGCTTGGGTCCTGGCGGGACGCCACAGTCGTTCTCGTGGAGCAGCACGACTCTGTATGGTAGCATCCTCGGCAATCCGTGGCTGGACAATGAGCCTGAGGGATAGCTTAAACTTGAGACGAAGTTTTTTATTTCCATTTCTTTAGCCAGCTTGGGTCTCAAACGCAACACAATCATCTCGGATTGGGTCGGTTGACTGTCGACTACGCCCAGGAGATCCACACCTAGTGGCCTTCGGGAATTCGATCAGTTGGCGCCACAACCCCTGGAAACATACGTCCCGACTTGCCGCAGCTTGGCATCCAGATATGAAATGTGGCATTGCCTTTCACTCCTCTGCCTCGGGTTGCGCTGATCTCGCTGTCTGTGTTGAAAATGGCCGGATGGTACCCAGATGCGGGCGTTTTCAGCAGAAGCGCGGGTAAATTGCTCCCGGTGTGTGTGTATCTTGCAGAAAAGTTGATCTACCTCATATGAATCGCCGGCGTTTACATGCCGTCGGTTCATTGCGCCGTTGCAATTGGTGCGCTTCGCGGAGATATCCAACAACATTGACCCGAGGTGAAAGCCATGTGTCGAACCTTTGGTGAATGGGTGTGATATGTCGAGGCCGCTGATCTATGCTCGGCTGCAGCAAAGAACAGACAATGTGTATATTAAACTGCTTATCAGTGGCCCCGGTACTCGCAACTGACATGATATGGCCAGCATAGATAGAGCTGACCGCATTGTGTTCACCTCCCACAACCGATCGGATTACGGCATCTTCAAGACGCCATGCTGGGAAAGCTGACCATACTGTTGGGCGTCGCCTCCGGCGTTGTATCACGGAGCGTTCTAGAGAAGCGCCTCGACAACGGCGTTGGACGCACGCCAGCACTTGGCTGGAACTCTTGGGTATGAGCAACCCATTGCGGGACAAGAACATTGGGCTAATATGTACCACACGTTACAGAACCAGGGTGGATGCAATGCGGCCTCGGCTGCTGTGGTGCTGAACACGGCCAAGGCCTTTGTCGACCTGGGCCTCAAGGACCTCGGCTATGTCTACGTTAACATCGACGACTGCTGGTCATCCAAGCAGCGAAACAGCACCGGCCATCTCGTCGCGGACCCAACGAAGTTCCCGAAGGGCATTGACGGCCTCGCTCGCGAGATCCACGCCATAGGTCTGAAACTCGGGCTGTACGGCGACGCGGGCACCATGACATGCGCTCTATATCCGGGCTCGTACGGGTCCGAGCAGAAAGACGCCGACACCCTGGCGGCATGGGGCGTCGACTACTGGAAGTTCGACAACTGCCTGACGGAGCAGGTCTACACAAACAAGGGCATCAAGTCGCCCCAGTACTACCCTACCATGCGGGATGCCCTGCTGAAGACGGATAAACCCATTCTGTTCTCTCTCTGTCAGTGGGGGAGAGACGAGGTGTGGTCTTGGGCTGGAAATGTGGGAAACTCCTGGCGCATGTCGGAAGATATCAAGAATAACTGGGAGTCGGTGTCGAGCATCGCTGCCAGAGCAGCCAACATGCAACAGTATGCAAGTCCCGGGGGCTTTAACGATTTGGATATGATGGTATTCTCACCTGAATTGTCTTGATAACGCTGTTGTTAGATGCTGAGATGAAATAGGAACTAGGCAACGGTGTCCTCACGGAAGCTGAGGAGCGAGCCCATTTCGGGCTTTGGGCAATCATGAAGTCTCCCATCATCATGGGCACTGACATGACCAAGCTGAAGGCGTCAACAATCAAGATCATCAAGAACAAGGTACATGGGCCGTAATTGACTGCTACGAGAGCTAAGCTGACGTACGAGACGCAGGGTATCCTGGCTATCAACCAAGACGCACTGGGAAAGGCGGCCAGCACATTCACGCCCAAAGGACAGCCTGGGCCTGTTAGCGGCAAGCTTTATAAGTACTACGCCGGACCACTCTTGGACGGGGTCGTCGTTGGTTTGGTGGCGGCGGACGGGGCCGAGACATTGACGGTCAACTTCAGCGACGTACCCGGCCTGGGCGCTGGCAATTTTGCTTGGACGGAGTTATATAGCGGGTGCAATGGCACGGGAACGTCAGTGTCGCAGAGTCTGGGCACGCACGACATGGCTGTGCTCAAGGTGACTCGTGTATAGTAAAACATGGTCAAGAGGGGAGAGGACGGACACCATGCCTAGGTATTCTACAACCGTCTTCTGTCTTAGACAGCCTTGAATAGCGCACCTCAACCAACGCACACTTGTTCTACTTACAGAAGAATCCTCTCTGCCTACCTTATCTACTCTGTAACCGCCAATATATTTTGTTGCGAGTGCGTTTTGTCCCCAGTGTGGCCATTTTGTGGCTACCCCTATCTACTTATTCCGAGCGAGATCGCTTATTAGACTGTTGCCCCCTCGCCATGATATGAGGGACAGCTGGGATGCCGTCAACAACGGAGAGCGTGATTTTTATGGCATGTTGGGCTGCAAGGCTATTAGATTAGACCTTGTCACCAGTACCTAGGTAATGGATGTAGTTACACTGCAGTTCGAGGCGGTCAAGTTAGACAATGCGAACAAACTGCAACTACCTAATAAAGCCGACAATGACGGCCTTCCTCCTACTCCACGCTTAGCCACGGCAGAACAATTCTCACCGCGATCAAGCATCCCTGCTGACCAACGCAAAGTCATCGAAGTACAATGTGTTCTTCCCGCTCGCTGCACCGATCCCGCCGGTCACCTCACATGAGTAGAGGAACGAGAGAGTCGTCCAGGATGCGGCCGTCTGGAAATCAATTGACACGTAGTTCCACCCGCCTGCCGGCACACCCCTGAGATCCAGACCGTTCTGGGGGTATGTCACCACCGGTTGTACAACCAAGTTCACAATGCAATTGCTGCCGGTCGGGTTGTCATGACTGACCCACATAGACAAGGTATAGTTGCCGCCGGGAACACCCTGCATGGTCTGGCTATACCAGTCGCCGCGGCCGTTGTCGTTGAGGAAAACGGCGCGCATCGCCATGCTTCCGCTGTGTACGCGGGCGCCGCTGACGTCTATGGCATTGAAGGGGGCGGCGTACGGGTTCTTCGTCCACCCGTCCAGGGTGCCAGTCTCAAAGCCGGGGTTCTGGAGCTCGAAGGGGGTTGCGGACGGGAAGACCGGCCCGGTGATGGTCGGTTCCTGGCCCACGGTGTAGGTGTTGGTTGCGCACGCGGTGGTGGAGCTGCACACCGCCGCAGAGGTCAAGCAGCTGTAGATGGTATTCGCATCGCCGTCTTCGTCGAAGAAGTCGGGGAAGCAGGTCGAAACCACGGACGACAAGGCGTAATCGAAGGCGCCGGTGCAGGAGTCAATCGCCATGTAGGCATCGAACCATTCCATCGAGGTGCTGCTCAGAGACGTGCAGTCCCCGGGAAGCTTCCAGTAGCAGCTGCTCTGGCCGGCCACGCGCGTTAGGCCGCCGCAAGTGGTCACGGTGGTAAGCACAGGAGCGGGAGTGATTGTGGCGGTTTGCTCGTCGACAGCGGTAGATGTGGCGGCAAACGTGGTCGATGGGACGTCCGTCGTGGGAGCATCCGTCGCTTCGGGGGGCGAGGTCGTGGTGGCCTCAGCGGGGGCTGATGTTGTGGTGGTCTCAGAAACATCCGTCGCTTCGGGGGCGGACGATGTGGTCTCAGGGTCAGGGATGTCTGTCGTTTCAGAGGCTGAGGTGGTGGAGTCGGGAAGCGCCGACGACGAGGAAACAACAAAGGGGTTGACAGCGTAAAGATTGATACGGCTGGCGCCGCCGCACCACTGCGAAGGGTTGCCCGCGCAGAGCTGGCTGCAGTCCTCCTCAGCCGCCGTCTCACCCCCAGCCAGCTCATTGCCGCAGTAGCATTCGGTCGCATACTCAACGCCAAAGAAAGCGTAGCCATCGCAGAACGCAGCGCAGATCTCGACTGTCATGTCTGAGCGGGCCTCATCCTTGGCTTGGAGGGAACGGGCTCCCACGGCGTCGGTCCAGCACGACTGGTACTTGAAGGCGCCCACTGTCGCGAGGTTGGATGGCGCATCGGGGACTGCGGTCTTCTTGTAGACGGTGAGACGGTTTGCATCACCGCAAATGAGGGAGTCGTCTCCGGGACACCTGATCGTGCAGTCGGTTTCAGGAGACTTGACGCCCGAGGGATCCAGCGTGGTACCGCAGAAGCACTGAATCCCGAACTCGACGCCAAAGTAGCTATAGCCACTGCAAATCGCGGCGCATGAGGCCAGGGTCATGTCGTCGCTGGAGATGGTATCTCCGGAAAGGACGCGGAGCGCGATAGAGTCAGTGTAGCACCCGTCGTAGACATAGTCGCCAACAGTGGCGGGATTCGGAGTCTCGACAACCGGCGGCGGCGTGGTCGAGCCGACCGGGCCGTAGACGCTGAGACGCATACCGGCACCACACAACTCGGTGGCATCACCGGAGCATTGCATATTGCAGTCGGACTCGGGTGCCGTCTCGGTAGGAGCCGTGTTGCCGCAGTAGCATTCGCTGCTCCACTGCGTACCGAAGTAGGCGTAGCCATCGCAGTTGGCGGCGCACTTGGCGGCAGTCATGTCAGCCTCCGAGACGATGCGGTCGGGCAGGGCGCGCTCCGCAGAGTCGACAAAGCAGCCGAGGTACGGTGCACCCGCAGGAGCCGCCGGCGGGGTGGGCGGCGTGTAGCCGTTGTTGGTGTATATCTCGATCCGCGACCCGGCGCCACACGTCTCCGAAGCGTCGCCGGGGCAGGCGAAGCTGCAGTCGGCGTCGGGGGCGGTCAGGGAGCCGGCATCGCGCTCGTTGCCGCAGTAGCATTCGCGGCCGTACTCGATGCCGAAGAACTGATAGGCTGAGCAATATTCGGCACACATCTCAACCATCATGGTGTCGTCTCCCTTGAAATCGGCAGCCAGAGCCCGGTGTGCCGCATCGGTGTCGGTGAAGCAGCCTAAGCGAGTGAAGGCATCCCGAACCTGCACCGGACGGCCGCTAGGCAGCCCGGCAACGGTAGGGAAGAGACCAGAAAGGAGTGGCGCGGCCAAAAGGCCAAACGAGAGTGACGGCATGGCGATGCGGTGGCGGGCCTGTGCCGGGAGCGGAGCGCGAGTGAGTGTTCTCACTTCATGGGCGCCTTAAGGGAAGAGGGTTCTCCCATTTATCTTGCAAGTTAGTCCATGGCACCTCGGATATTTCTTGGTGCCTGCCCGGGCTCCATTGCCGTTCTGCTGCTGCTCAGCTGTGAACTCGGCCTTAGCCTTTCCATTTTACTTCATCTGGACGGAAGCTGAAGTCAGCTCTCAATAGTACCAAGTATGGATACCACTTGAGCCCATGGGTAAATCCACCGACAGGGCAGATGTCAGGGTCTGGGGCTCTGGGTGCGGTTCACAAGGTCCTGGGCGCGCGGACATGGGGTTCGGATCCATCGGCCAGATGGTCTTATGGTCTTCTGAAATGGCGGTCCACAGGCTTCGATCAGAAGAATATCAATAGTCTCGATCAGCCCTGGGAGCTCGCGGACAGGGCTCGCCGGCTCGGCCTCTCCAGAGACAGCGCATGGCTGCGATGCCGGGGAGCGAACCTTGCGCGCGCTGGTGCAGAGCAGCGGCCGTCCCTGCAGATATTCGACCCGGTAATCCATGCCCCCCTGCGGTTCACTTGCATCTCCCCACCAAAGTATTCTGTCGACAACGCTAGCCAATAAGTACGGAAATATCTCTCCAGTCGGCTAACTATTCTCAGCATCTCAAATAACGGAAGGCTTGGAGACTAGCCTGGTTTGGTGCCGCCCTTGCTTCGCTTCGGCTGTCCGGCACGCCTCGTGTTGTGCTTCGTCCGCTTCAGCGCCACTACCTTATTCTCATCACATGCCTTGGAGAAAGAAAATGTGGTTTGTTCTTGTGGTTTTGGCATCGTCCGTCGGGGTCCCCACCACATTAGGCACTGCCCGAGGCGGAAGGATTCAAAGTTTTGAGTTTTGGATTCCGGAGAGTCTGCCGAAGATTCCGCGCGCTGTGAGCGGAAACGCCTCGCAACGGCGCTCCTTGGCAAAAGCAAAAAAGCAGTTGAGGCTCGCGCTTCTGTGGCGCTCTTCGAAATCTCTTAGCATCTTTATTTTGTCGAACATCAAAAGTCTCAGCAGACCTGACTGTGCATCACCAGCCTCAGCAGAACTGTACTCTGTACCTGATGTAAAACCTGAATTGCAGGGGATGAGGTATTTGCTAATCGCTCACCTTCTCTCTCATGCGCGTCTGACTCCGGTCTTGCGTCGATTTATCACGGGCAGAAACACGCAGCACCAACGATGAAATTGTTCGTGTACCTATCCAAAGAGGGCCGCAACTAATTCGTTTTTTAAAGAAAGAAAGAAAAAAGAAAAGAAAAGAACAAGAGGTGGACATACAAAACTTCACCTAGGTCCTGAACCCGGAACACCAAGTGACCAAGGTACTCCGTCATCATATTCAAAACCTGATCCAACAGCCTCGGCTGCTTCTCCAATGCAGGATAAAGCTTCTGGACAAGCGGCTTCGCATACGCCGCCACCTCGCTCTTGTTCTTCGCCGGTCGGACATACGGCTCCAGCGACGAGATGAGAGTCCAGCTCGGCGCGTAATCATGCAACCCCTTCTTGTCCTGCTCCGTGGCAGCAGCCGCAGCAGCCGCAGCAGCAGCAGGGCTCTTGATGCGTTCAGGAACCCGGCTGACGTAGGTGCAACGGTGGAACACGCGCCACGCTTTGGTCCTGGCATCCTGTTTCTCAACCTTGAGAGACTCTGAGAGCGAGCGCAGGACGGAAGCGTCGGGATCAGAGGACTGCTGCAGCCAAAGCGGATCCACGACCTGCTGGAAGAAGGAGGCCGTGGCGTCGACGCTCGGCTCGAGCCAAAAGCTCATCCACCGATATGTATCCACGGCTCCGGGCCGCTTAACCCACCCCTTTGTCACCGGGTCGTGCTCCCGGATATCAATGGGCGGGGGCATGTCGACCTGCAGCTCGAACGACGTCTCGGAATTCGACTCCTTTGTCAGCATCATGTTGAAGTGCGTCGCGATGAGGGCGTCGACGTTCATCGTAGCCATGTATGCCGAGACGGAAATTTCGGCGTCCAAGCTGCCTCCGATGCCCATCCGCACGCTGCTGTTGCCGCCGACCTCCAGCTGGACAAAGTCCATGGTCGAAAGCGTCTCCTGGAACGTGCCGCCGTCGGCCGTCCACACATACGAGTTGCAGATGTTCCGCTTGCTCCGCTTGGGCAGCTCCTTCCAGCCCAGCTTGCCCTTGTCGATGGAGCTGACAAGAGAGGAAACGGCGTGGTTGACCCGGGAGAGATCGTAGCGCTCATGCTCGCCGGCGAGCTGCTCCTCGGCCCGGCGGATCCTGTCCTTCAGCGCGTAGGCCTCGCTGGGCTTGAAGTACGACACGTCCCGGGGCGGACCGTCCTGTCCTGCCATGGGATACGACACGTCGGCTTCGAGGCCGCGCCGACCGTCCAGGCAGCCCTGTTTCGTATACATGGGGTTGATCTTGAACGAAATGAGGTTGCGGTCCTTGGGAATGTCGGGATTGGGCCTCATCTGGTAGGCCACGAGGGGTTTGACCGGCCCCCGCAACTTCAAGCGGAGGGCAAAGAAGTCGGCCACTTCGCTCTCGACAAGCGCCACACCGGTGTTGGCCGCCTCGTAGCGCTCCTTACCATCCTGGTCCTTGGCCGTCCAGCTGCCCGTTGTTTCGACTCTCATGTCCAGAGTGGAATGAGACGTAGCCGTCGACATCTCGTTGGTGAGCGAGGAAGAGGAGAGGTCGAGCATGGTCTTGACTGCGCCCTTGACCTCGCCGGAGGCCACCACCGCCAAGGCACCCAGGCCCAGCGAGGCCTCCCACTTGGATCCGGCTCCTCTGCTGTAGGATATGTTGGTGTCGAGGCCAAGTTCGCGCCGGGAGCTGTACGAGTAGCTGCACTTCGTCGCGTTGACGAAGCGGATGGCGCTAAAGGGGCGGTCGTCCCTCGACGCAAAGTTCTCGCCCGGAATCGGCGGGGCGCCCTCGATGTATCCGATCAAAGTCGGAGATGTCTGCACTTGGCTCACCCATTCGGTGATCAGCGCGCCGATCTTGAAGCCCGTGACGAGCACCCATTGCCCCGAGTCGGCGTCGATGAAGCCATAGACGCGCTTCAGCGATCCCTCCATGCCGCCGCTCGCGCCAATCGTGAGATCGCCGTACTCGCCTACCGACGGCCGCGACCCGGCCCGGACCTTCCGCGCCAATGGCTGGGCCGGCCCCGTCCGGAGCGCCTGGGCCACGCACGCCGCATCCGAGCCGACCGGCGCGCCCAATACCAAGAACTCGGGCGTGCCATCGCCGATGATGGACAGGTGCCAGCAGTTGACTGACTCGTCGCGGATGCAGGGGTAATGTCGTCCCGGCGTTGCCGAGGCGTCCGATGTCGGCAACACATCGTCAAACGGGAGGTACACGGCGATCTCGGGCGGCACCTCAGTCAGTCTCGAGTAGAGAGCGTCGCAGATGCTCTCCAGGCTTCGCGCCACCTCCCAGATGCGCAGCTCGTCAAACTCGCCCCGAAAGCTGGCCTTGCGGGAGAGGTAGCGAAATGTGCTATCGCCGTGGATGGCGTTGCCGAGCGTGAGCTGGTGGGGGCCGGCGGGCTGCCGCAGCTCGGCGCTCATGGGGATGCGTTTGGTTTCCTGGGCGACGCCGTTGATGTACACGGAGAGCTTCGCGTCGCTTGCAAACGGCGACGAGGTCCAGTGCGGGTTGCCCCGGAGTTTGCCATGGTTGCGAGTCTTGTCATCGAACAACACCCTGCCCTCGGGCGACGTGAACGAGTAGCTGCTGACGCAAGACTTGTCCGCGTTTTCGGGCTTCCACTTGGATATGTCGTCCGGGGGTTCGATGGCCGTCGACCAAACATGGAAGCCACCGATTTTGCCCTCGACCCCTTTTGCAAACGGAGCCCCGCCAAGGAGAAGGGGGGCGTCTGTCGCTGCTGTGAGCCCGCAAGCAGCGGTGCCGGCAGCGACAAGAAGCGTCTGTGCATCGAGCCCGGAAAAGGAGTCGTCCTCGAGTTTCGACAGCTCCGGCGGCCGGAGAGCGTAAAGCAAGGTTCCCGCGGCCGACCAGACCTTCATCGTGATCAGCTGGCCTTGGCGAGGGGCCGACTTGCCTTTGACATTGACCATGCGACGCGAGACGAGAATCTTGTACGCCACGCCTGCTTGCAGCGGGTTGTCCAACTCGCGCGTAAAGGAGATTCGACTGGACTTATCGCTGTCCTCATCAGGCCAAAAGGTAAGCCGCAGGCGAGATGTCTCAGTGACGACGGACCTGCAGCGGCGTCGGCGAGCCACGCGAGGCAGCCTTGGTCAGCAGCAGCTGCTCGGAGCCGCCTAGCCGATCGAACTGGATGTGGAAATCACCGAGAAGTCGGCCATGTTGAGCTTGGCCGCCGTTCCCGGATCGACATAGTCTTGTCCGCCGAGACGGAGAGAATAAATGTTCCTGCACGTGCACGTTACGTGCGTCCATTGGCCTGCCTTCACCGTGCTCGAGACCACTCGGAACGGTTGATTGTTGATATTGCCCTCGAGCGAGTATGTCTGGCTTCTCCCTGGACCGCCGACAGAACAAAGGTCTGAATCTCTTTCTCGCGCCGTCCGAGCGAGCTTGTTTTTCCGACGTGTACGCCACAACCGTGCTTGCCATGTCGTTGGGGCCTTTTGCGATCTTGATCCAGAACTCAAACGTCAGCCCGGAGCACGCAGGAGTTGTGGCGGCGCGGCCGAACATGGAGAATGCCATATTTTGCCGGATACTCAAGACGTTCGAGTTGCTGTGGCAGAGAAGTAAGGCGCTTCGGCGGCCGTGTTGAAGGTGCTTTCAGCGGGTGCCTGGATCAGACTGCCCCGGAGCGGCTTGAACTCCCCGACTGTGCTCTCTTGGGCAAGAGAGACGATGCTTGATCCGTTTTGAAAGCTGTCGATGCCCTTGCCGGTGCACGAGACCAAATTTCCGTGATCGAAGCCAAGGAAGTACACCATGGCGCTTTTGGAGGCTTGAGAACGAATTTCGGATCGTACGTAGTCGAGCCCATGCTAGCACGGTAGGGCTGAGTGACAAGAAACGAGTTTGTCCCGGCCGCGGCCACTTCAACAGTTTGCACACGGGCTCCGTCAATGGACAAGCAAGCGCCGGGAATTAACGTCTTTACCAAAGGCTTCCTAAGCTTGACGCGGTACCGCAGACTTTTTGAATCTTCCGAATCTTGGGGATTCTCCTAGGGCTCCACGTTAGAAGTTCGGTTCTTGCAGTTGCTGCTCATAAAGGGGACGTACAACCCGCTCACAAGATGAGGTGCCAAGCTTCCATCAGGTATGCAATCCGCAACATAGGAGCCGTTGATGATGCTGATGAATGTGCCGAGGTCGCTTGGCACGCCTGTATGTTTGTCGCAATGGTCAGCGGCTAGTCTCACCTCCATCACATATATCCCCTTCCATAGACCCTCCGGTGTCACTGTAGTATAAAGACTAGAGACTGTATAGACACGTTGCACTTGGCCATCTTCTTCCAAGCAAAAGGCGGAACGAGCCTGAGCCTGACGAGAGTTTCCAAAGCCGAAAACTCCTAGTATAGCAGACGTCTCACATCAATTGTATCACTTCGTTGCGGTGCCTGCTTTTCATCACGCAGTTGCTATCGTTCTGGGCTACTAGCCACGTCCGATTGGTGAGTTGAATACGTGTTCAGACGTTTACGTTCCCATTCTCGCTCGAGTGGATGAACTGGTGGCATTTGTTGACAGGTGCGCTTCTATCATGGGGTAACACTGATGAACCGTCACGCGCCCTAGGATACGCGCACGAATCAGGTCGGGATTTATAGTGACCCGTGTTGCGACATTACCCTAATTACAAGGGTACCCGACTTTCTCCTCCCGTCCCCCTTTTCCGGGTTCTCGGGAGTGGCAGCCGGGGCTGTGTAGGAAATATCATATGGTCTTCAAGCACCTGGCTGCCAACTTCAAGGCAAGGAGGTATTTCGTAGTGAACTCTTCCATACGTCGCCTCACCTGAAATCAAAGTCGCATGTGAACTGACATCGCCATGTTATTTGCGCTTCTTCTAATCTTGGGCTCCGCCGTTGTCGAGGCTGGCGCGGCGTGGGACGGCTCTCGGTTTGCCTGGTACGCATCCGACGCGGGAGCCGACTTCAAGAGCGCACTTCCCATTGGCAACGGGAGGTTGGGTGCGGTTGTCTTTGGCACCGGCGTCGAGAAGCTGGTGTTGAATGAGAATTCGGTCTGGAGCGGGCCGTGGCTAGACCGAGCTAATCCAAACTCCAAGAATGCCGTCCCGGCCATCCGGAAGATGCTGCTCTCCGGGGACCTGACGGGCGCCGGCCAGTCTGCGATGAACAACATGGCGGGCAACCCAACCTCGCCGAGGGCGTACCATCCGCTGGTCAACATGGCCATGGACCTTGGCCACGGTTCCGGCATCTCGTCTTACACCCGATGGCTCGACACGCTCCAGGGCACAGCAGGCGTCAACTACACCCACAGTGGCATCAACTACGGGTGAGATCCGGTGCCATCCCTGACAGGTTTAGGTAGCGCGCGGGCTGACAATACCAGCCGTGAATATGTGGCCAGCTATCCGCACGGTGTTCTCGCGATTCGCCTCAGTGCTGGCCAGCCGAGCAGCCTCAATGTCAACCTCTCACTGTCTCGCAGTCAATGGGTCCTTTCCCAGGCCGCTAGTGTCAGTAAAAATGCGGGCGGGCACGTAGTTGCTTTGAGTGCCAACAGCGGGCAAACTTCAGGAGCCATCACCTTCTGGTCTGAAGCCAGAATTGTGAACTCGGGCGGTGCGCATCTCACAAGTCTCAGCAGCATCTGTATGATGAGCACGGCTGAGCACGGCTGACTGCTGCCACAGGCACTGCCACTTCTGATGGCAAGACCATCTCGATATCTCGCGCCAGCACGATTGACGTCTTTTTCGACGCCGAGACGTCATACCGGTATCCGAGCGCTGGCGCGGCGCAGGCCGAGGCGAAGCGGAAGCTGGACGCCGCCGTGGCAGCGGGCTACCCAGCGGTCCGTGACGCCGCCGTCGCCGACTTTAGCGGGCTCATGGGGCGCGTGAAGCTCGACCTGGGGTCTTCGGGCAGCGCAGGGCTGCAGCCGGTGCCGGCCCGCCTCAGCAGCTTCAAGAAGAACCCCGACGCAGACCCCCAGCTGATGACGCTCATGTTCAACTTCGGCCGCCACCTCCTTGCCTCGTCGTCCCGCGACACGGGCCCGCTCTCGCTGCCGGCCAACCTGCAGGGCATCTGGAACCAGGACTACAACCCCGCGTGGCAGAGCAAGTACACCATCAACATCAACCTCGAGATGAACTATTGGCCGGCGCTCGTCACCAACCTGGCCGAGACGCACAAGCCCGTGTTCGACCTGATCAACGTGGCCATCCCGCGAGGCCAGGCCGTGGCCAAGACCATGTACGGGTGCGAGCGCGGCTTCGTGCTACACCACAACACCGACCTCTGGGGCGACGCCGCCCCCGTCGACAAAGGGACACCGTACACCATCTGGCCCATGGGTGCCGCCTGGCTGTCGGCCGACGCCATGGAGCACTACCGCTTCACCCAGAACAAAACCTTCCTGGCGCAAGTCGCGTGGCCCATCCTCCGCGAAACCGCCCAGTTCTACCACTGCCACCTCTTCAAATGGAACAACTACTGGACGGCCGGCCCCTCCCTTTCCCCAGAGCACGCCTTCAAAGTCCCACCAGACGCCAACCAACCCGGCGCCAGCGAAGGCCTCGACATAAGCATCGAAATGGACAACCAGCTCCTCCACCAGCTCTTCACCAACATCGCCGAGACCTGCGCTCTCCTCAACCTCACCACCACCACCACAGAATCCACCACCTGCACCACCTCCGCCACCTACCTCCCCTTTATCCGCCCCCCTGCCATCAACCCCACAACCTCCCGCATCCAGGAATGGCGCTCCCCCTCCTACGCCGACACCGAGCCGGGCCACAGACACTTCTCCCCGCTCTGGGGCCTCTACCCGGGCCGACAGCTCACCACCTCCCCTAACACCACCGCGGCAGCCGCCGCGCTGCTCGACCACCGCATGGCGTCGGGGTCGGGCTCCACGGGCTGGTCGCGCGCGTGGGCGGTGAACCTGTACGCGCGGCTACCCGGGCGGGGGGACGACGCGTGGCGGCATGCGCAGCAACTTGTTGCGACGTTTTTGTTGGGGAATTTGTGGAATTCGGATAGCGGGGGGACGTCGTCTTTTCAGGTGGATGGGAATTTTGGGTTGGTGGCTGGGGTGGCGGAGATGTTGGTTCAGAGTCATGAGACGGCGGGAGAAGATGGAGGGGTGGTGGTGCATTTGTTGCCGGCACTGCCCACGGGGAAGGTTAGGGATGGAAGGGTGGAGGGGTTGGTTGCGAGGGGGGGTTTTGTGGTGAGTGAGTTGGTGTGGGAGGCGGGGAGGTTTGCGAGGGCGAGTGTGGTGGCCAGGAGTGGGGGGGTGTTGAGGGTGAGGGTGCAGGGGGGGAGCGGGTTTGTTGTGGACGGGATTAAGTATGAGGGTGGTCAAGGAATTAACACCACGGTGGGTGGCGTGTATCGGATTACCGCCATCTGATGGTTAGAGTGAGGTATCAGATGAAATGGAAGATAAATGTTGGTGTGCATGGGATTAGGATAAGAATCGGGTTGGGTGGTGTGTCGGCTGAGGAACTTGTCTGCATTAGACTGGCGGCACAAACAGCCAAAGAGTGACCATGTCATAAACCGCCATCAATTGATCCACTGTACTGTCCCGGCGTAAGGCGAGCTATTCAGTCTTGCGGTCGCGGCATGTCGATGTTTTTGGGGTTGGTTCCAGGTTGTCGTTGTTGCTCAATTGGGATGGAACACGGATCCGGGGCCTGGCCAACTGCAGGCCCCTGACTGGATGGAAGTGGAGGTTAGGTTGGTGGGGCGCATGGCCCGATGCTCCAACTCGGCTCGGCCCCGTCCGACACTCAGTGGACCGTTCGACACCGCCCAACCTTGACTTTGTGAAACTCACGAGTCACGAGTCACGACGAGGAGCCGATCTTGCGTCGAACCCGCTGCGGTCTCGACGAGGCAGGACGAGCAAAAGAGGTTGTCAAGATCCATTCAAATCTTAGAGAGACATGCCGAATCGACATTGAGCCGAACTGCGCGTGTCCCCCACACCCACACTCTTTTCACGACGCATCGTCAACGCGACGGACCCATCGCACAGCATGTCTGGATTGATGCGCTACTTCGCGAAACATCGCTCACGGTACACGGCCGTTCCTACCAACGACACGCCCGGCCCGGACCCCGCTGAGCAACCCCACGTCGACCGGCATGCGCGGACCAGACGCGCCCTCCGCGTCACGGCCGTCGGCCTGATGCTGGTCATGGCGGGCTCCCTGGTTGTCGCCTTTGCGTAGGTCATCAAACCACAAGACACCTGCATCCATCCACGCTAACCTCCCCAGACGATCTGGCTCCCGGCAATGTGACACCCCTGACCGGGGCTTCCAGTGCGGCACCGCGCTGTCGCACTCCTGGGGGCAGTACTCGCCCTTCTTCTCGGTGCCGTCTGAGGCCGACGCCTCGATACCAAAAGGCTGCGAGTTGACCTTTGCCCAAGTGCTGTCTCGTCACGGCGCCAGGGCCCCGACCCTCGGCCGGGCCGTGTACTACGCCAGCGTCATTGACAGGATCCACGCCGGTGCCATCTACTACACGCCCGACGTCGACTTCCTCAAGTCCTACAACTACACGCTCGGCGCCGACCAGCTGACCCAGATGGGCCAGCAGCAGATGGTCAACTCCGGGCTCAAGTTTTACCACCGCTACCACGCGCTCGCGCGCAAGTCCGCCCCCTTCGTCCGCACCGCCGGCCAGACCCGAGTTGTGCAGTCGGCCGAGAACTTCACGCAGGGCTTCCACGCGGCCCTGCTCGCGGACCGCAAGGCCACCGCGCGGCCCACCCTCCCTTACGACATGGTCGTCATCCCGGAAACCCCGACAGCCAACAACACGCTCCACCACGGTCTCTGCACGGCCTTTGAGGACGGCCCCGCCTCCTCCACCGGCAGCGCCGCCCAGCAAATCTACCTCACCACCTTCGCCCCGCCCATCACCGCCCGCCTCAACACCGCCCTCCCGGGCGCGAACCTCACCGACGCCGACACCATCGCGCTCATGGACCTCTGCCCCTTCGAGACCGTCGCCTCCCGCTCCCCTACTACCCCATTGTCCCCCTTCTGCCACCTCTTCACCGCGTCCGAATGGCACGCCTACGACTACTACCAGTCCCTCGGCAAATGGTACGGCTACGGGCCCGGCAACACTCTCGGTCCGACGCAGGGAGTCGGGTTCGTCAACGAGCTGCTGGCGCGGCTGACGGGACGGCCCGTACAAGACGGGACGAGCTCCAACGCCACGCTGGACGGCGACGAGAGGACCTTCCCGCTGGGCAGGGCGCTGTATGCCGATTTTAGTCATGACAACGACATTATGGCGGTGCTGGGCGCGCTGGGGGTGTACGATGGCGTGGCGATGCTGGATAACAGCACGAGGAGGGAGCCGGTGGCGGTCGGGGGGTTTGCGGCGAGCTGGGCGGTGCCGTTTGCGGCCAGGGTGTATGTGGAGAAGATGCGGTGTGGGAAGGAGGGCGGGGAGGAGCTGGTGAGGGTGTTGGTGAATGACCGCGTGGTCAGGCTGAAGGGGTGTAGTGCGGACGAGAGGGGGTTGTGTGCCCTGGGCAGCTTTGTCGGGAGCATGGGGTTTGCGAGGGGCGGCGGGAAGTGGGACTTGTGTTTTGATTGATACCCTAGCGTATATGAGATTTGGATGCAACCCCCGGATTCGTTTTGAGCCTGCCAGCCGCGAAACAACACCAGGTTTGGTGTCTTTGTCCAACATCACCAATCTTGGCGCTGGTCTTGTGGTGGAGTGCGTGCGACTTCCCGGTTTGCAGTTGCATGGCCCTGCTCGCTCTGCAAGGCCAACAAAGGCTGACTGCAGGAACCTGGAAGTGGGGCCGCGGCGGGCTGAGGGGCTGCTTTCGGCTTTCGGGCCTGTCGGACCCCACGGAAGCAGCCAAAAGCAGGCAGACTCCGAGCAGCTCCATCCTCCCAGAGTCTCAAGTGCCAACCCATCGTCATCCAACGCCGCCCCGAAATCCGACGACACCCGATCAATGCAGCCCGCGCGCCCGCGCATCCCACCGAGACGTCGTGCGCTTCCCTCCAACATCACCAATCGATTGGACACCCCCTAGCCACCGAACGCCATGAATACTGCCGGCGCGGTCGTGCTCGCCCTCGTGCTGTTGCTGCTCGCAGCGGGCGCGGGCTGGGTCATCTTTACGCGCGTCCGCGCAGCACGCCTCGGGGTACGCACACACCCTCCATCCCTTTCCATACAAGCAGGCAAACCACTCACTAACCACCACCCACCACCACAGCTCCCTCCGCCACCACTAAAATCCTATATCCCCTTCCTCTCCTCCTCCTCCTCCGCCTCCTACGGCGGCCCCTCCCCGCGCCCAGGCGGCCTCACCGGTTGGATCAACGATCGCTTCCGTTTCTCGCGCAACCGCAACACCCGCACCGCCGCCGGCGCCTACGAGGGCTCGTCCTCGGCCGGTGGCGCCTACGGCAACGACGGAGGCTACTCGGGCGGCCGCGGCCAGCCCCACCACCTCGACGACGACGCCTGGGATTCCCGCGTCGTCGGCGGGTATAACCCCTACGAGGAGGAGCGCGAGCTGGGGATCGTATCGCACGCCCAGTCGGGGGGCGCGCCGCATGGCGAGGGGTATCGGATGAATCTTGCTGGGGAGGAGGAGCATGAGGAGGAGGAGCGGGGCCGGCCGAGGAGTCGGTCGCCCGTCACGGGTGCCGGTGTTGCTGGTGCCGGTGCTGGCGCTGCAAAGTCGGCGAAGAATCCGTTTGGGGATGAGGCCGAGCCGAGTAACATCAGCTTGAGGGGAGTGAGTCCGCGGCCGATGGATGGGACGTCGTTTGCGGGGAGGAAGGCGGCGAGGGGGGAGGATGACAGGCGGTCGCTGTTTCGGGAGGACGTTTGAGCTATGATTCTCGGAGGCTTTCCCTTGTTCGGGTGGCTTGATGGGAGATGTTTTATGTGATTTATGTGTCTGTTTGGGGCCGGCTGGTCTGGGCTGGGCATACGGAGCTTGGGTTGGGAGGGACTTTTGGCTTGGGCGTGGGCGGAGTTGGCTGTTTTTCTGTATTAATGAATGCGAGTGTCTAAAATGGATTCGAGGACTTTCTGCGCTAGCTCGGGCCGGAAATGGGCGTTTGTAACCATGTAGCAAGAACAATAACCACCTCACCACTGGCACTGTCAGCCCAAGGCTCCGAAGGTCTTGTCTCCGTCCTTCCACCGAGCCGCAAAGCCAAAGTGCTATTGCCGCCGTGTCGTCGGCGCCTCCAACGACGCCACCTCTACGCATGTGTTACCTGTAACCAGAATCTATTTCACAGAATTTCATCCAAAAAGGTTACCAGTTTGGCTCCCATCTAAAACTCCTGCCGGACAAATTGAGGAAACTCCCTCCCCCAAGCGAACGGGAGGGCGGGTGGTTCCTTCAATAGTACCTACCCTCCCTCCGGAACGGGACTAGCTGGTGTTCATGAGTTGGCATCTTATTCGGAGCAACCCTTACAAGTATGCAATTGATGAATGAACGCGACATATTACGGTGCTTGACTAGTACCTAAGGTACTGCTCGTTGGTGTATATAAGCAGATAAGCAGTGTGGCGTCACTGAGACGGGGCCACGAGTTATAATAAGACGAAGAAGATGTGTCTTACTCCGTTCTTGAAAGGGAGGTAGTTCACGAATAGAACTGATCACCGCAGGGGCCGACGGCCTGTTGCTGTTCAACATCAATCTTGGGAACCGACTCGGTTTCAAGCACGTCACGATTGTAGCATTTGCCCCGGTGATCGCAATCCCCATTCTTGATAGAGCCAACGCCAGAGCCAGCGACAACACCGAGAAACCCAACGAAGGTGATGATGTCCATTATTTTGGGGAAAATGGTGAGAGACAGGATGGGTTCAATGAAAGGAATAGGCATTTTCGAGAGTTGGACAGAAAGATGACTCGGCAGGCAGGCAGGTAGGCAGGAATGTTGAGGAGATTCCAGAGAAGGATGATGAGGGAGGAAAAGGGGGAGGCAATGCAAGGCAGAAGACGGCTACCTAGTCTAAGTCCTTCGGATTTCTTCACAACGCTGGGCTTATGGCACAAGAAAGTCCTCGCGGGGTATTTTATAGACATTGAACTCATTCAACTAGCAATTTCTTCACACGTACGTTCCTAAGAAAAGTGCCGAAATGCTGTCCGACATTGCCGCCGACCCGTGTCCTCTCCAAGTCCTGTCGGTGACCCAATCCTACTCCACTCAGGTTCCCATTGTGTTGGAACCCACCAGGGAGTTTAGTTGTAAATTAAACAATTCTGCGATTCTGTGATAATATCCTACAGATCATGGTAGCGAGAACCATGTGTCTCCTGAAGACGTGGCGCAGCCGGATTCCCGCTCGGCGTCATTCAAACACAGGAGACGAAGAGTCAAAATCACAAGTTGGCTCGAACCAACAGATAGGTTTAATATAAATCTCGGGCTTTGCATGAGACGTGTTGGTGACTCAGGCTCTCGACCAAACTCACACCCGAAATGCTGAATTACAAGTAATTTAACGTTACCTGGTAACCTCCGGCGGATCGAAAGAGTTCGATCACCCCTTAGGTATCTCGTCAGACCCTCATGCTTTGTCTTCCCTGTTCTGATCTTCGACCATCCGGAATTAAAGCGAACCTCGAAAAATGCATGACTTCGTCGAAATTATCCACCTTTTGGTGTGTTCAACGCTCTCCTTTGTTGCCTTCTTTCTTGCCGTTCAACGCGCCACCGGCCTTGCCCGACAGCTCTTTGGACTTAGTAGCGTCACCGGTCTGATTCTTTACATTTGTTTGGACCAAAGGACCCCGGATTTGCTTCATCTTCGCCGCATCATCATCCCCTTTGCCACAGGAATGCTTCTGCATGCAATCTCCCTCATATTTGTGGAAAGGCGAAACCTTCACCTGGAGATCACCACCCCGGTCGTCCAGCAGATCCGTCTCGTGTTTCGCACCTGGACCAATTTCGCAAGCTACCCCTGAACGAAGGGCAGACAGAAGGGCAGACTGGGACGGCAACAGTAACAACAACAGCAGCAGCCCCTGCCGAGAGCGGTATCAGGGATCGCATTCTATTGGCTGCTTTGCGAGGCATCCGTCTGGTTGCTCTGTTGTCCTTCAACCACCTTGTCTCGAAATCGGTCACTTACACCCGCGACCCTGTCGAGATTTGGCATCCAAATATCCAACTTCGGACCCCAGCACCGGGCATGGCTGCCTGCCCCCATGGCCAAGAATGACTTGTACTTGCGTACCATCATCTCGGTTTACTGGATATGGGGTACATACTGGTTGCTTACTGCCGCACACGACCTTTGTGCTGTCATCTTCGTAGCCATCTGAGTGGCCGCCTGTCTTTGGGAGTCTGACAGAAGCCTACTCGTTGCGTCGGTTCTGGGACGTGTTCTGGCATCGGCTGCATGTGGCACTGTTCGATGCCTACCTGCCGCCTTTGCGATGCCTGGCCCTTCATTGCTGGCAGCGGCAGGTGGGCGTCGGCTAACAACAACACCGACAGCATGAACAGGGGCAGGATGCAGCACTCGGCCGTTTTCATGTTGGCACGGCACGGCAAAAGATTCTGAGGCCGCTCTGGATATTCACACTCTCCGCGGTCTGTCACTCGGCTCTGAGTTCGGCTCTGTTGGGGAGGAGTAATGCAGCTCAGGAGGCACGTTTTTTTCTCTACAACTACCTACGCATTGTGTTTAATGGAGACACTGATGGAGGGTTTTCTCTTCAAGAGGAAGCCGTTTTCTAGCTCTCCTAGCCCCTCAGCACGAATCCTGGGATATGTGTGGGTGCTGGCCGTCTTCGTTGTTTTGGTTCCAGCCTGGAAGTACCCTTTGATTTATCATGCACAAACCCGCTGATACCTGGAACGCATGGGACTCAAGTTAGATAAGCAGGTAGTTACGTGGTGTTGTGAATGTCATTATTAGGACGTCAGGCAGAAAGCTGAATTGGCCCGCCTCTTCTCTGACACCTGTCCACGGGGAACGCCTCAGTCTCTTGAGCACGGGTAGGCAACGGTGGCACGGGTCTCAGTTAGTTGTCAGTTCTGCGCCTCCCCAGCGTCAGCTCTTCGGCGGTTGAGATTAGGTAGGGGGTCCTGCATGGCAGACAGTACAAACCCGATGAGGAGGTAGTCGCACCGTCTAGTCCCCGCTGATGCGCGCCGACTCGGACCAGTGACGGCCCAAACTCAGGCTAATCATGGGTGGGCTGCTGGAGGGGTGATAACGTTGCTGCTGGTTCGTATGAGAGCGGGAAATCTCGGGACCGTCGTATGACCCGACACATCGGTCACGTTTGGAACCTGTAGGTTGAAACAACCAACAACAAGTAGATGTATTCTTGATATTGAAACAACCAACAGAGGCCGAAAACACGCCGGAGGGTGGCGCACTGCTACTACCTTCCGCAAAGAGCAGCGCATGCTCGACGGACCTCGCACATGCAGGAGGGGACAGCCCGGCAGCAACTTTAAACCGAATCTTCGTCACGGCCAGATTCTCATTGACATTACCCGGTACCTGTCATATCCCAACTCCAAAGAAGTCCAGCTCCGAGCACTGATTCCTTTTCAACTTGACATCACATCTTGTACTGCTGAGCATCCACCGACCGGCACCAACGACGTTCAGCATGGACAAGAAGAACACAGACAAGCTCGTTTGTCCCCCCGCCGAGGACGCGGGCTCCAACCGATGCTCTTCCTTCGATTCTTCTGATAATTGCACGGATGATGACGCGCCAAAGTCCAGAACCCAGCAGCTTGGAATAACGGACACGGCAATTGCCTCGCAACGCCACCCATTTCCCCCCGTCATGAACTTCTATTCCCACTGGGGCCAGTTCAAAACGGGAAATCTCTGCGGCGCGACCGAGGCGGACCGCCTCTACCTCGTCGAAGTTCACACCGGCTACAGCGGCAGCGGACCGCTAGGAACCAGACCCGGTCTACTTCTCCACAACGGGATGAGCAAGACGGACCCGATCCTCGCTGCGGCTGGCGCTACATCGCAGTGGGGCGTGCGCGCTTACTCTTTCACAAACGAGAGCATTATTATGATGCCTCTCGCTGGGCACACCGAGGACTTTGTCCAAGAGCAGATGCGAGCCAGTATTGGGGCCGCCAAGCAGGTCACGTTTTCCTTTAGCATCGAAGTCAGCCACCATGTCGACGGCGGCAGGCAGGAGGTTCGTCGTGAGCGATTCGAGTGGAGAAAGGTTGAAAAGGGAACAGATGACAGAGCGAAGGAGGGTGGGTTCAAACTGGTAGCGGCAGCGAGCTCGGCTGCCAATGGTAAACCACCCGCAGACATATCTGGCGCTTCTTCCTCCTCCGCTGCCTCTTCGCCGCCGTCGCCAGCGGCAACCGACGGCCACGATGCACTTGCATTCCTCATTTGGGGCAAGTCCTCCTTCATGGCCAAGTCCCAGCAGATACTCGCCCTCAAGCTGCTTGGCCGAGGTCAATCTGGCGAGCTCGGGGAGCGTTGGACCCTGATGGTGGTCATGACGGCGCTTCAGCTCTGGTCACTTCGGTCACATGGAAAAACAACCAAGGGCATTGTGGCAGCGGGTGATAAAGTCAGGGGGCAGAAGTCGGAGGAGGAAAGACGGCAAAATTATGGGAAACGAGATGCGAGTATCCGTCGACAAAACTCGACATGTACAGTAATCCTCAGTAGCATTGCTTGATACGTGTTTGAAGATGATTGTTTGTGAATTCAGGCCTCGATCCGAAGAGGGTTTGAGGACGTGCAAAAGAAAGGAGAGAGCCGCTAACGGAGCGTCCCTCGATTTCCTGCCTAGTATCCGTAAATCCAGGTGCGCCGCTGGTCTCCTCTCCGCTCAGTGCTGTTTTCCTCTTCGATGAAGTCATGCTCATCCCAAGTCGCCATCACCTTCCTCCTGTTTCTGTTCTCCAGCATGTACATGACCCGAACGAATGTGAAGCCGACCATACCGACTGCCATAAGAATCATCGTCACGGTCAATGGGTACTTGTAGCTGGGCGCATACGCGCTCTTGAAGAGCTGCCCAGCAATGACACCCGCCAAGTTCGAGTATCCGTTCAGGCCAAGCACAAAAGACCGGGAGCCTTTCCAGGGTGTGTTTCCAGCAAGCCAGACAGCGACGAGAGGGCCGCTAGCGAAGGCGCCCGATAAGCACACATGTGCAAATCCGTAGCGGAGCCTAGGATCGGATGAAGCAGACATGACGGCGCATCCGATCAAGGCCAAAAGCAAGCCGAATACCGTGTGCAACGAACGTTCGCGGAAATGATCCGACGAGAAGACGATGATGACAAGACCGACAACGCCAACAACAAAAGGTGGGACGGACATCAGTGTCGCCTTTGTACCAGAATACCCCATGCCCTGGACGATGAGCGGCAGGAATGTTGTGAAGGCCGTCACAGGCTGTCTCAAGGTCAGTCAAAACGCCCCAAAGGGAATTGATGAGAGGTCACCACTTACCAAAACCGCCGTGATGTTGAAGACGATGGTCAATATCTTCTTCCAGTCCTTCAGCACATCCAGAATGTCGCTCATAGCAATCCAGTTGCCTGCCCGACCAGGCTCTGAGACCTCCTGCCCACCCGCAACGTCACGCTCCATCCGCTGCACAGCGTGGGCCCTCTCGCTCTCATTCAAGAACCAAGCCGTCCCGAGTTCTGAGGGGAATACAAGCAACACGACAACCGCCATGAACAGAGTCATGCCGCCTTCAACGAGGAAAACGATCTGCCAGCCGTGCACCAGGGAGCTCTCAAGCTGGAGCAGCGCATACGCGAGGAG
>FTCU01003489.1_pt1 | contig 23589 bp, 29 predicted proteins | sample 1639521 | NCBI WGS metagenome assembly FTCU01 (sample SAMEA3914864, study PRJEB12502) | metagenome | biome: forest; material: soil | place: USA | collected 2012-03-12 | depth 0.3 m
CCGTTGCCGGGGTGAGAACAGGCGAAAAGAAAAAAAAAAGACGGGCCGGGGTTGGCTGGCTGGCTGGCTGGCTTGCGAGCGGAATCTATTCGCGACCCTGGTGTGTTTCGGCCGGACGGTACGAAATCGAATCGGAAGGTTATTCTTCGCTTTTTCTTTCGTGTCCTTTTTTGGGTGTCCGTTTGCCAGCCACATAACCGCGGGCCGATCGATGACTCGTCCGGCATGGTCTGGCTGCTGTCTGGGCTCAAGATATCACACCAGGGATACAAGGCCTATCTGTGTCTTCACTCTCCCTCCCTCCCTGGCTTGCTGGGTGGGAGTTATCTGTGTGTTTGTGCGTATGTGCTCGTGGGACATGTCACGTATTGTACACAGTATTTCGGGGATTATAATGTCTTAGATTTCTTTTTTTCTCTTCCTTTTTTTGAGTGGGGGGGCAAACCTGCTGCACTTAATCGGCGACCGACCAAACAGCAAACGGGGAACTCCTGACCGAGGTATCCGGGCCCCCTGCCCCTTTTACCATCGTTGGCGTCCGTCCGTTGAGGGAATACTTTCGACGTTTGACGTTGAAATCCTGCCAACCCAAAACGCCAAGAGGCTGACGGGATGGGAGAAGAAGAAGAAGAAAATTCTTCGGGATGTGAGGCGCTCGGCCGATCCTGCCCGGTAAAGTCACCGACTGGATGGCTGGCTGGCTGACAGGCTTGCAGGCTTGCTAGTTGGCCGTGTCAGCTGCTCTCTTGACGTCCCAATTTACGAAGCAGGCCTAACCGCTTGAACCTTGAACCTGGGTACCATATCCGGGGTGTTGAAAATTTCAATCGCCGGTGTGAGAGGCCAAGCAGGCATCGAATGACGGCTTATGAGGCTTGTGACTATTCGGTGGGTTCTGTGCATGGGCGTTGTTGTCAGGGAGTTCATCGTTGTCGAGGGGCCGCGGCGGTGATGGGGTGAGTCGCGGAGGTGAGCGAGTGGATGTCATGGTTAGGACGGTTGTCCGTTGTCATGGACGTGGGGCAAGTGGTGTAGCTCTCGATAGGCTTCAACAGCTCCTTGCCTGAGCGCTTTCTGTGCGGTACTGTAGTACGCGTAAGCAAGAACGGGAGGATGCCGATATTGGCAGCTCTTAGGTCTGGTTGGTCTCCCTCAGGATCCAGATTGCCTGTCGTGAGGGGAAACAAGGGCCAGCTCCAACAAACCTCGCGAGCCAGGTCCAATGTCTCATCCATCCTGGCCAACCTCCCAAGCTAATGCTTAGGATTTCCGGTGTGATGCGAGGTTGAAAGAATTTTTCACTCGAGCCCCTGAGCCCCTGAACCACTGACGCAGTCTCGCCTAGTCATGCCAACTCATCTTCACTTCGCTTCAACAACGCTGGGTGGGTGGGTGGCTAGCTGTCCGTGTCGGGTCTTCTCGTGAAGTTCCAATTATTGCGGATGTTCTTGGTGTGTTGTGTTTTCAGGAACTGCCCACCAGCAGCGCGGAGGCGGTCCCTCTGCCTCCCATCAAGGTGGCCCTTTATACGGCGCCCACACCAGCTGTAGTCACTCCTGCTTTTGGATGCGCGTAATGACCGTCCTCAGAGCAATGTTCGTCTGCGATGTATCCATGTAGTCAAGCGTGTGGTTTTGGAGCTCAGACCGCTTCGTGGATGATATTCCGACTAAAGGGCCAACTTCGTCGGCCTTGACAAACAGCCGGGCTAGACAACTGAAAGCCTGCCTCTGGAGGAATCCCTCGGATTGTTGGCAGCCGGCCAGTCGATGAGAAATTATAGAAATTGCCACCTTGTTGCGCTGGGTGTTTCCATGGCGATGAGCCGTTGCGCCTCAGAAATACCGTCATCTGGACGTCCTCCTGTTGCGGCTGACCGTCCTGCGACCCGAAGTCGATATGGTTGAGAACCAGGGCAGAAAAGAAATTTAGACTTCACGAGACACCTCCACCGCGTTGTCCGCCAGAGCGGCGTTGAAGACAATTTCCCGCCACAGACCCAGTTTGGCTTGTCTACCTAGAAGGTTCACTTTCGTCCCATATTGCTCGCACTTGTCGGGGCGCAGATGCCTCTGGCTGTCACAGCGGGGGCAGCTACACTTCCATGTATCTCGAAGGTAAGCTAAACACGTAGTCAAGACTCGAGCTACGTCCTGCAGTTGGACCAGATATGCCAGCCCATCATCAGCTGCGGTCAAGTCTGTCAATACTCTGGGAGAGGCTAAGCACCGGGAAACATCAGATTTTAGAGCTTTCCATCTTACTTGCTAACTGCGGTGACAATCTTCTTGTTCTGTATCACGGCACAGAAAGAAACAGGGGCTTGGAAGCCGTGGTGAAAAGATAGGCAGCGCGTGGCTATCCGTAGTGTATATGAAGTGGTAAATCCCAAGCCCACATAAGGTGAAAAGGGTGCAGGTTAACCAACTTCGCGTCAAGGTTTGGCAAGAGCTAGATCAACAGGCACAGTGTTCCCAAGACTAGCACGGCATTCTCAAGACCGATATGAAACGGCAAGTTAAGCCGAACATATTGACAGGTCTTTGGAGTTCAGAGTTCATCTTCCCTCTCAAGGACTCACTTGGCATTCTGTCTCCTGAGCCACATCAAACTCACAAACCTCCCTTCCACTCAACATCACCACATCCCCAGCCTTCACTTGCGATGGAGGATCTATCCCCTTCAAAAGAGACAAGCGACCGGGCAAAAGCAAAAGCAATGCGTCAGCCGCGAATCGAACGCGGGGCCCATCGATGGCAACGATGGATTTTACCACTAAACCACTGACGCTGGTATTCAGGACTTGTTTCCCGATTGGGAAGACGTCTCCGCTACTCGAGTCATGATGGCAATGTCGGAAGATCTGTCAGAGCTGGCTTCAGACCTCCAACCACATGTTCCCGTCGAGATGTCCTCTGTTGAAGCCTGCCGTGAGTTCACTTGATAACAGGAGAGTATTCGAATATGATTGGGTTCCAGCAATCGGGTTTGTTTCTGTCCTGTGAGGGAAGATGCTGAAAGAGTGTCGACTTGGTCAGACTGCTTCTGTCCGCCAGGCATTGCACACCTCACCACGGAAGACGAACTCAGGAAGCATGCCTTAACCCAAATCTCAATTTTCACTCTCCCTTTCCACCATCTATCATGAACTTATCGCATGGACGGATAAATGGGCACAGGGCATAAAATGGCCACCTCATCCAGCCCAGACCCGCAACTCAGGACGCGCAGCAGCGTCAGCAGTAACAGCCGAAACCCTTCCCTCCCATGTACTGACTGTGTGCCCTGCCAACTCGGCGGGACAGAGAAAAAAGACCTCCAGTGCCCGACCCTCCCTCCCTTTCCCGAAATGCCAAAAGTGCTCTCCCCCCATCCCCGGCCGCCGTCCGAAAACCCAGTGTCAGAACGCCTGGCTAAATGAAGTTCAAAGTAAGAAAAAAGTAAAAGAAAAAGAGGGGTGACGATCCGAATTACAAGAGAGCAATAAATAAGTGGGAAAGGGGAGGGAGGAGAGAGTCTGTCTCTCTGGGCGTTCCAAGAGGGGAGGGAATTTCCTCCATGCGGTTTCTTTCCAGCTTTCGTTTCCATTCCGCGTGTCCCAATCTTCGAGGACTGATATTGAGCGAGGCCGAAGGGTAAAATGACGACGGCCGCTCCCATGATTTCCTTTTCCTTCCTTCCGAATATGTGCCCCGAATATCCTTGATGGATGACGGCTTGGTGATCGTCTTCCGTTCCGTTCCCCGTCTGACGATACCGAACAGCTCCCGTCTCTGTGACGCGAGGCAAGGAGAGCTGGACAATAATATTATAAGTGCTGCACGAGAGAGGCTCTCCGCTGTAGCGGTGCTGACTCTCCCGCGGCCCGAGTGTGAATGATGCATGGCGTGGATGCATGCCACGGGCGGTTTTAGCTCCTGTCCTTGGGCGCCGACGCGTCCAGCTTCAGGTATGCGTCCTGGATGGCCCTGGCCTCGATGCCGTCCATCTCGAGCGCGGTGACCCAGTCTCTCAGCTGGATGTTCCTGCCCTTTTCTTTGTCCTCGCGCCAGGTCCCGAGCCGGGGATATCTCGGGTCGGACGTGAGGCTTGTCTTCTCCGGGGCCTTGGCCACCCCGCTCGCAGCGGCCGAGCTCGGTTCTCCCGCGCTGGCCTTCGGAGTGCCGGCGCCGCCGCCCGACTTCTTCATCCAGGAGTACTCCTTCTTTTTCCGACCGAAACCGCCCATGAGGGTGTTGAGTGTCTGGTTGGTGCTGGCGGTGCTAGATGCCTCGGCTAACCTTGCGGCAGCGGCGCCCTTTTTGAGTTCCTTCTTGGAGGGTGCCTTGGCGGCCGTCTCCGTCTCGGGGGCTGCTCCAGTGCCAGGCGTACCAGGGGCCGCCGAGGCAGCGCGGGATCCGCTCGGGGCAGCCTCCGGGTTGAGCCGCTTCTGGCGTTTCCGGAGCCTCTCTTCTTCCACGTCGCGGTCAACCTTTGCGCCGTCACGGACGGCTTCCATTAGGTTCCTCGGCCCGTGCTTGGCGCTCTTTTGCGTCGAGCTTTGCGATGCGAAAGCGTCAAATGAGCCTGAAGAACAAGGTTAGCAAGGGACCCACACAAAACAAGGCCGGCGACACCGTACGCTTCTTTGGGTTTCCATTCGCAGCGCTCTCGCCGGCATCCGGAAGAGAATCCAGACCGGTCCGGAGAGGGACTGCGACGTCGGCCCATTCTCCGGGTATCTCTCCGTGGGATGTCGTCTGCCGATTGGTGGCGACGGTGTGGGCGTCCTCAATTAATTCTCTCAGCCGATGTTTGGTGCCAATAGATAGGAGCGCAAGCTGGTCGACGAGAAAGGCGTCATGAGGGAGAAAAGAGCCCGTGGTGGTGACCATAGCACCATCAGGGCCGACCGTTGTGCTCACGGTGACCTTGGGAGGAGGGAACTCCTGGGGCGGCCGCAGCTTGCCCGCCGGGTTCGCGTTCTTGAGATCCACGTTCACGCCCAGCCCATGCTCCTTCGCGATCCTCTCGATGCGGTGATGCAAGTTGGCGATGATGAGAAAAGGGTTCGCGATCTCGACACTGCGCGTGGCAGCCAGCCTCTGAGCAGCTTCGTCCCAAGCTCTCTGAGCCACCTCGGCCTCGTAAGCCTCCTGGTTCAGAGCCGCGACTGGTTCGCCAGGCTGGTTCGCCATTCCGGCGCCGTAGAAGGATCCCTTGTTTCCCGGGGCATTTGCCGGCGCGCCCGTCCTCGACTCCTGGGTGAAGGTGCCAGCGTAGAATTCGGCCAGATATTGTTCCTCGGCACGGAGGTCGATGCCAGTGCCGGCCAGCGAGTCGGCAACGTCGTACTCAATCTCCTTGGCCGGAGGTTTTGACGGAGGCCCCATGGTGCCAGGAGTCGGGGGTTGCGGCGGGCCAATGGGCGCCATGGTTGCCGTCGTGTATTGCTGCTGCGGGCTGGGAGGAATCGGGGCGGAGGGCGGTCCCATGGGCGCTGGTGAGGTCGGGTACGACTGGCGGGTGTCGGGGAGGGACAGCACAGGGGTTGCGGGCGCGGGCGCAGGCGCGGGCGCTGGCGAGTGGGCTGAATTGCCGTTCGCATATGGCGTGCTGTACTGTTGAGGGGCAGCCGGCGCGGCGAGGTTTGTGTAATTGGGCGAGGCACCGGCGCCGGGCGTGGTCGCAGCGGGAATCTGGGGAGAACTGGACCCGTAGGGTGTGGCGACGTAGGGTGATTGAGGATGCGGAGGCGGCGAGGTCGGCGACGTGTGCGGTCGCTTATTCGGCGGCATCGCGGGCATCCCATAGCCTGTCTGGGGCTGGGACTGGGCCTGAGGCAGAGGTTGAGGAGTGGTTGCGGGCGAGGGCGAGTGTTGAGGCGGCGAGTAGGACGGGCGCGGCTGCACCTGGGGCATTTGCATCTGCTGCATCTGTTGTTGTTGCATCTGTTGCATCTGCTGCATCTGCTGCTGCATGTGGGGAGCTTGGTGAGGTGGTGCCTGCGGCACCTGCGACTGTGGTTGCGCCATAACGTGAATGTGCGATCTGGTCCTGTAGCTTCCGTCGGAGGCGGGTTGATATTTCGAAGAAGGCGAAGGTCGGTCGGTCGTTCGCTCGGCGGGTTGATGGGTTGACGGGTTGGCGGCAGTCGAAAACGCGCGTGGCAGGGCAGGAAGGAGGGATAACGAAGGACGAAGGACGAAGGACGAAGGGTGGGAGGGAAAATGGCAGGTTGGGGAGTCGCAAAGTCGAAAGGAAAGACGAGTTTGCCGTCACTGAGCCTCCTCTACCTCTCAAACTCAACGTCTCTCCGACCCGTGCTGGCGCGCACCCTGCACCTTGCACCTGCGATGGATGCCGGCCAGTCCTCCCTTCTCGCAGCCCATCCGCCGGTCTTGGTTGGTCGCTGATAAATCGGTCGATGTATTTTCGAATCGCAGGGCTCGCGCTGGGTGCAGAATCGGCGGAATCGATGGGGCGCGTGGCGAGCACCGTCTCTCGGTGTCTCGGTGTCAGAGTCTCTCTTTGCTGCGGTCGGGTTCAAAAGCAGAGCAGCAGCCTCGCCGCTGAGTCTGTCGCGTCCGGATCGGTCACGTGGTTTGGCTGTGGTTGAGTTGTGGGGCGAGTTGCTTTGCGCGGCGCCTGGCCCACTCGCGAACCGTGTTGCCTTTTGCTTTGCGCTGAGCAGCGTTGAAGTTCCGCAGAGTGTAATAAAAGAAGGAAAGAGTTGCTGCAGTCTTGCAGTGCTCAGCATTTTATTCCTCGATTCCAACTGCAGCAACTCCCTTCCTCTTGCTACCTATTGTTCCTGGGCAACAATTACTTTTTCCCACTCTGAATAGCAGAAAATTCGCCCTGAATGGGAAAGCCGACCTCACAATCGGCATTCTGAATTTTCCAATTGTCGGCTGCCCAACCTGCGATTTGGTGCGCTTTGATCGGGTCGCCGCAAATAGTCGCTGCATTCGGTGCAGGAAGCACGCTTCCTTGATTTCGTTTCCTGGTTGACGGGGCAGGGAACCTCGAGAGAGCGACTCCTGGCCACGACTCGCTTCACCATCTGTTGGACCCGGCCTCATCGGGACAGGAGTTACAGGATTGTGCATTATGGCTTCCAAGCGGAAGGCCTCGGCCATGGCATCTGCCGCGCCCGAGGAGCCCGTCGACCCGGCCGATGAGCTGATGTTCCTCTGTCTCGGCGGTGGCAACGAGGTCGGCCGGTCCTGTCACATCATCCAGTACAAGGGAAAGACCATCATGGTGCGTTGCCATCACTCCTCTTGCGGCACGAAACGAACGAAACTGACTTCAATTTTCCCGTCAAAGCTTGATGCCGGTCAGCATCCGGCTTATGACGGGCTGGCGGCCCTCCCATTCTTTGACGACTTCGACCTTAGCACCGTAGACGTGCTTCTCATCAGCCAGTAAGTGTATTGTGTAATCTCCTTGTCCAGCAACAGTCCTGCAGCGCACGGCATGGGCACGGCAATGGGTAGAAACGGGTTCACCTGGAGATGATGGACTGCCGGCTTGCCACAGACTGCTGCTACAGCAGTCCCGCGGCAGTCCCACGGCTCCTCTGCCGCTCCTCAGCATGTATCATCCATGCCGTCATGTCATGTGTCTATGCAGAGATATCAGAATACAATATCTTGTCGCCCATTGCCCGTTTCCCATCGCTGCTCCTCGACTGCCCGCCTCAACTCTGCCCCCGCCCCTTCTGTGAAAACAGCCACGCTCCCCAAGACACGACATTCGTCCTCCCACCCCTCCTCGAGGCGCATCCTGACTGACCGCTCCAGTTTCCACATCGACCATGCGGCCTCATTACCATACGTCCTGGCCAAGACCAACTTCCGCGGCCGTGTCTTCATGACACATCCCACCAAGGCCATCTACAAGTGGCTGATCCAGGACAGCGTGCGCGTCGGCAACACGTCGTCCAACGCCACAACCTCGCTCGTCTACACCGAGCAGGACCATCTGAACACCTTCCCCATGATCGAAGCCATCGACTACCACACCACCCACACCATCTCGTCCATCCGCATCACCCCCTACCCGGCCGGCCACGTCCTCGGCGCCGCCATGTTCTTGATAGAGATCGCCGGCCTCAACATTCTCTTCACGGGGGACTATTCTCGTGAGCAGGATCGCCATCTCGTCTCAGCCGAAGTGCCCAGAGGCGTCAAGGTCGACGTCCTCATTACCGAGTCGACCTACGGCATCGCCTCGCACGTGCCGCGGGTGGAGAGGGAACAGGCCTTGATGAAGTCGATAACTGGCGTATTGAACCGCGGTGGCCGGGTTCTCATGCCTGTCTTTGCCTTGGGTCGTGCCCAGGAGCTGCTGCTCATTCTCGACGAATACTGGGGCAAGCACAAAGAGTACCAGAGATACCCCATCTACTACGCCAGCAACCTCGCCCGCAAATGCATGCTGGTATACCAGACATACGTCGGCGCCATGAACGACAACATCAAGCGCCTGTTCCGGGAACGCATGGCCGAGGCCGAGGCCTCCGGAGACGCCGCAGGAAAGGGCGGGCCTTGGGACTTCAAGTTCATCCGCTCGCTCAAGAGCATCGACCGTTTCGAGGACGTCGGGGGCTGTGTCATGCTGGCCAGCCCGGGTATGCTGCAGAACGGCGTGAGCCGAGAGCTACTAGAGCGGTGGGCCCCGAGCGAGAAGAACGGCGTCATCATCACGGGTTACAGCGTTGAGGGTACCATGGCCAAGCAGATCATGCAGGAGCCAGAGCAGATCCAAGCCGTCATGACGAGGAGCTCCGCCGGAGGGAGGCGAGCCCCTGGCGGCGACGCCGAGAAGGTCATGATTCCCCGACGTTGCACCGTCCAGGAATACTCGTTTGCCGCCCACGTCGACGGCACCGAGAACCGAGAGTTCATCGAGGAGGTTTCCGCTCCAGTGGTGGTAAGTGCATGGTCCTTTGCAGTCTCCAGGTGTCCCGAAAGCGATCTAACATGAATAGATCCTCGTCCATGGCGAGGTGCACAACATGATGCGGCTCAAGTCCAAGCTTCTCTCCCTCAACGCGAGCAAGACAAGCAAGGTCAAGGTCTTTAGCCCGAGGAACTGCGAAGAGCTCCGCATTCCCTTCAAGACGGACAAGACGGCCAAGGTGGTCGGGAAACTCGCCTCCATTCCCCAGCCCATGAAGGCGCCCGCAGACGACAGCGAGGAGCCGCAGCTCATCACGGGCGTGCTCGTCCAAAACGACTTCAAGATGTCTCTGATGGCCCCCGAGGACCTGCGGGAGTACGCCGGTCTCACAACCACCACCATTGCCTGCAAACAACGGCTCAAGTTGAGCGCAGCAGGCATCGACCTGGTCAAATGGGGTCTCGAGGGCACATTCGGCAGCATCGAGGAGCTGCCCGAGGCGAAGCCGCACGCCAAGAACGGCGCCAACGGCGACGAAGCAACCAACAACGGCGACACCAAGATGGAAGACGACGAGGACGTGGACGAAGAATTCCCCATTGACGAGGTCGTCGCGGCCTACCTCGTCATGGGCTGCGTGACGGTCCGCTACCGCACCAGCGGCGAAGTCGAGCTCGAGTGGGAGGGCAACATGCTCAACGACGGCATCGCCGACGCCGTCATGGCAGTCCTTCTCGGCATTGAAAGCAGCCCCGCCGCCGTGAAGCGTAAGCCCCCTTCCCCTCTCCCAAGACCCGAAACTAACCCCCCCTCCAGGCTCAGCAAGCAAACACCCCCACACCCACGCCAGCCCAGACGACAACATCCTCACCCTCCCGCACCGCAACCTGCACTCCAACATCACCCCCGAAGAGCGCCTCGAGCGCCTAATGCTCTTCCTCGAAGCCCAGTTCGGCGCCCCCAACGTCTCTCCGATCGCCGAACCCAAACTGCCCCCCCTTTCACCGGCAGCAGCTCCCAAACCCGACGACGGCGCGTCCATGGAGGAAGACGAGGACGACCAGGCCCTGCGCGCGCGGCAGCAGGCCGAGCTGGCGCGCCTGCACAAGCTGGGCATTCCGGTGCCTGGCGTCCGGATCAAGGTGGACAAGATGGAGGCGAGCGTGTGGCTGGAGGGCTTGGAGGTCGAGTGTGCGAACCGGGTGTTTGCGGACCGGGTGAGGGCGGTGGTGGAGAGGGCTGTGGAGGTTTCGGCGCCGCTTTGGGGGTAGGAGGTTGGTGGTATCTTATGGGAGTGTGGAGTGGTGGAAGGGGGTAGAGTTGGGGATCTTATGGAGATGATAGAGGAACGGGAGGGGGCAGGAGATGTAGGAGAGGATCTTCCTGGCTATAGTGTCACGGCGTATGTACCGATCGGTTGATTGCTTGTTGCTTTTTACGTGTCTTGGCCTGTTGCTGTCTTTGTGTGCATTGAGGGTTGAGCAACGAGAGAACAGATCTTGAAGTGGAATCTCCTATCATGTCATCAATGGTCGAGTGTTTGTTCTTCAACACAACTCCTCTCACAGAACCACAGTTGTTATCATGCTACTCATCGCTCAGAAAGTAACAAACCATCCATTCAGTGCTTGAACCAACAAGGTATCAGTCTATCTAAATTGCCCATCCAAAATGCGTCCGCCGTGGGGTAGTAAAGCTGAGAAGAAGAACGACAGAAACTCCAACTGAAAACAGCTTTTCGGAACAAGACAGGACAGTTTCGATCCTAAACTCCCAGCTGATGTCCAAAACCCAGAAGAAGAATGAGATGATAGAACAAATACCAGTCTCCACGCCAGAAAAACCGCCAAAAATGCTCCCAGAAAAGGAAGAAGAGAAATGGCATCACCCTTATCTAACCCGCCTCGTAAAGTCATCCAAACCATAACCCCCTCTTCCCTCGCAAACGAACCTCTCACATACCCGTCGGGCTCAGCGCGCCCCTCGTCATCGACGCACTCGAGCCTCCTTGCCCCTTCTTGAGCGCACGCAGCTCCTCCTCGAGCTTTCTCCGTTTCGCTTGTTCCTCCTGCAGAAACCGTTAGCCAAATACTGCCAGGGATGAAAAAAAGGGGGTAAAAGAACTCACCTTCATCTCCTCCTGAAACTTCCTCCTCTCCTCCTTCATAACCCCCCTGAACTGCTCACTCAACATACTCGCTCCCGCACCCACCCTCCCTCCGCCAGCCGCCCCATTACCACCCGCAGGCGGCGTCGGCACCCTCAACCTCTCGCGATCCAATTCCTCCTGCACTCTCCCCAACCGCTCCCTCAACCCCGCCACCTCTCCCTCCAACTCAGCCTTCACCCCGATAACCTCATCCAGCTTCCCCTCAATCTCCAACCTCTCTCTCTCAGCAGCAATCGACTCGCGCGTAATCTCCTCGAGATCCTTCAGCGCGCTCTCCAGCTCCCCCCTCAACCGTACAATCTGCCCGTTCAGCTCCTCCGACTGGCTGTTCTTGCTGAGCGCGGCGGCCTCGGCGGCACGCTGCTTGCGCGAGCCGTACGCGCCGTCGAGCTCCGCCTTGGCGAAGGCAACTTCTGTCTTGAGTTCGACGACCATCGTGTTCATCTGCTCGAGCTCGTCGTCTTTGGACTTGAGGCTGTCCTGGAGCTGGGCGGCTTCTGCAGAGGCGGCGTCGGCGGCGTCGGTGGTGGCTTTGAGGCGGCTTTGGAGGGTTGTGAGTTCGGCCTGGGCGGTGGCGCGGGCGGTGTTGGACTCGGTGAGTTGGGACTGGGCGGTGGTGATGGAGGCTTCGGCGGTGGCAAGGCGGGATTGGGCTTCGGCGAGGGAGGCTTCGAGGGCGGAGATGCGGGCGGCGCGGGATTGTAGGGCGTCTTGGGTTGCTTTCGTGGAGGAGGAGGAGGCGGCTTCATTGGCGGCCGTGGTCTTTTGCAGCGTGTCCATGTCGGAGAGGACTTGTTGGAGCTGGGCCTGGGCGGAGTCGAGGAGGGTCTGGGTTTTGTCGAGCTCGGCGGATCTGGCGGCGATCTCGGCGTCCTTTTCGGATTCGCTGCGGTTGTTGAGCTTGCGCTGCTGCTTTATTTGGCGCTGGAGGATGAATTTCTGCTCGCGGAGGCCGGTGGCCTGGGCGTACAGCCATTGGACCTTGGTGGAGAAGGCCTGGAGCGAGTAGGCCTCGTTGGCGAAGCCCTCGAATTCGTTGCTCGACAGGTCGTCGTCGTCGTCATCGTCCACAGGGGTGCCGGGGCCCGCGGCGCGATTCCGCTGGCGTGCGGCCCTCTGCTGCTCGATCTCGGCGTAGCCGCTTTGTATGATCTCCCAAAGACCCATGAGCACGGCGTCGACTTGCTCAATGTTCTGCTTTTTGGCTGACGCGGAGGTCGAGGCCTCGGCGGCGCGTGAGAGCTCCGACCCCACGGTCTCAAACGCCTCCTCAAGGTAGCCGAGCTGCTCGTCCAATGTGCCCTCGGGAACTGCCGGAAGGCTAGGGTTCGACTGCTGGAGAGCGGACTGGACTTGGCGGGCGAGGGCCTGGGCACGCACGGTGGCTTGGTCGAGGATCGCCTCCACCTGGTCGAGGGATGCGGACGCTGCCGAGGCCTCGGACACGCATACCCTCTGCTCTTCCGCGGCCGTGGCCAGGCCGGTTTCCAAGTACGCCAGTTGGCCAGTTAGCGTTGCGCCAGAGCCGGCGGAAGCGCTCGGGTTTTCGAAGCTACCGTTCTTCGCAGGGTTGAAGGCCACGATGACGTCCCGGAGCTTGCGGTTCAAAACCTCGAGCTTCGCCTCGGCATCGGAGACGGCTTTGAGTTGGCTGGCACTCTCTGCCCGGAGAGCATCAGTTTCGGCATTCATCTGCTGCTCGATTGCCCTCATTCGCGAGTCCGCATCCCTGAGCCGATTGGTCTCGTCGGCCATCTTTGACGTGTCTCCTCTTATGCGGGTGTTTTCCTCAGTGGCCTTTGCGTGGTCGTCCATGAGCTGCTGCTCCCTCGACTGTAGCCGCAAGACCTCGTCCCTGGCGCGCATCTGGTCCTCCTGGATTCTCGAGAAGTCCCTCCTCAACTGTTGTTCTGCCGTTTTGAGCTGGATGTTCTCCTCCAGGATGCGGTCGTTTTCTTCCTTGACTTTCTCGACCTCCTCGCGCAGCTCCCGCAACTGGGTGTTTTGCTCCCGGATGGGCGATTTCATGGGAATCTCGATGGTGTTCTTGCGCGGACGGGCAGCCGGGCCGTCGACCGGGTCCAGCGGCAGGTACAGGCTCCTGTCAAAGTCGAGGTCGTCGCTTGGAATCTCCATGCTGTTGCGGGTGTTTGTGTAAGTGTAGAGGCTCTCGGGGCTGCCGGGGATCCCGTTCATCATGGGCCCGACAGGCATCTGGCCGGATTTCTTGGACGACGGACGGTGCGTCATCTGCAGGATGCCGGCCGTGTGCTGCAACAGACGCTTCTCGGGCTCCATCAGGCGCTTCTCGAGCGAGAACAGCTCGGTGGCGAGCTCCTCACAGCGGCGCTCGCTGGCCTGCTTCTCCATCTCGGCTTCCTTGGCGGAGTCGCTCATGCGATTGCCCAGCAGGCTTCGCCTCTTGCCGTCAGCTTTGGAGGGCGAGTACAGCCTGGCCATGGATACCGCGGCATCGCGGTACTTTGACTGGATGGCCAGGTTGGCGCGGGCCTGGTCGATGCGCATGGACAGGGACTGCATCTGCTTCTTGAGGTCGTCAACCTCTTCCGGCGACAGGATCTCGTACGTCTTGCTGTCGGATAGGGCGGTCTCGGTCAGCAGGTGCACCTGGACGGGGTCCTTCAGGTCGACCAGAGCGGAGCTTTGTGGCCGGTTCTCGTTCATCTGCGTGGCAAGTTTGAGGTTAGACAGGGACACTGCAGCCAGCGCTGGGCCTGAGCACGGGGACCAGGGGTGCATGACTCGTACGGGGTTATATCGCGGCTTGTCCTTCTCGAAGCCGCTGATAATGTCCTTCCTGTAGCCCTCGACGAGCGCCTTGCCCGTCGGCATCATGGCTGGTGGTGGTCCCGGCAGAGGGGCCCTCCCCTGGGCAGCAAAGGGAGCCCCCCTTTGTCCCACCGCCCCTCTCGCCGGACCCCCTATCCTCGTCGCGGCGCCGTTCATCGTGTGTGTAAGGAAGCGAAAACCGTGGGGTTAAAACTGGTTTTTCCCAAAAAGCATTATTCAATGCGCCTGGCGCCTCGCTCGGGTCCGAATCCAAGAAAATCGCCTCGCTTATTCCAAGACTCGCTCTTTCTTTCTCTTTCTCGGGCCTCTCTGTCTCTCAAAGGTCGACGGTTCCTAGCTATGGCGCCATGAATGTGCAACGACGGGGTAAAGTAAACGTGCGTGGATGTTTGCGCGTGCGCGTGTTCGTGTGCATGCCGCTCGTATCGGTCGGGTCGAATGGCGAATTGATCGAGGGGAAGTTCGGGACCGGACAGGATGGCGGACAGGACAAGGAAGGGCAGCGGAGGTTCAAGAAGTCAAAGGAGAGGCAGCCACGCGGAAGTGGATCTCCAACCCCTTCCCGCGCGCAGTTCGCAGTCCGCTCCGGGTTCTCGCCAGGGATGTCTCAGCCTGCACGTGCGCCCTTGAATTCGGGTGTCCGGGCCTGGTTTGCTGGCGATCGGGTCGCTGGCCGGTCGCTATTCGCTTGCTAGGTTGTGTGCCGTACGAGATAATGCAAACACGACACGAGATGGTCGGACAGAGAGAAGAGGCCAGGTCCCGCGAGGGTTTGCCTCCAGCATCAAGTCCCTTGATGAATGCCAAAATGGCATGGGTTGGCGCTGTGCTGCTGTGTGTACCGCCCCAAAACGTGTTGGGGGGTGCTGTGGATTTGCCCGGTGGGCTCTGCGGCTGTCTTTTGCGCCGGCCAATGGGCACCTCGCTAGCAGGCGTGGCGGCGGCAGCGCTGGGTCTTGGCATCTGGGGCACCCGTATTTTGTCCTATTTTGGTCTCAACAGCCTCCATCCCTCTGCCAGCCGCATGAGCGGCGTGGCGAGTCAGGGCCGAAATGGCCACGAGGCCGGTGTTCAACACCGAGGCCGGCAGAATCTCGTGGGTTGGAGATGGGCGGTGGGTGGTGGGCGGTGGCGCAGACAGCAGGTCGCATGCCCGAGGCCGGGCATCCCTCTCATAATACCTATCTCATGAATCCAGGCTCGCCAAGTCGACTCACCGTAGAGGTGTTGTGCTGCGCAAATGCATCCAGGTGTTGGCTGGGCGGCCCGTCTCTCGGCCTTGATTGGGCCTGGTGAAAGCATCTCAACATTCAACAGTTCAACGAGAGCAGGCAAAACGATGCTTGATAAGAGAGTTGAATCAGAACCACACGCCATCCAAGCCACCAATGGAATGGCCTCGATCATCTGCCCGCAGCCTCAGAAGGCCCCGCGGACCTCGTCGATAAGCTGCTGTCCCATGGTCCTCCGCCTGTTTGCATCGCTGCCGGCCGCCTGCTGCTGCTGCGCGCCCGACGCTGCCCCTGTCGATGCCCCCTCGGTTTCGAGCCTCCTCCGCATCCCCTCGAACCTCTCACTGCTCTTCTGACTCCTCATCCCCACCACCCATCCTGGCACCCGCCAGCGTGTCAACGCTCCCGGGAGCAGCTCGCTGCGCCAGGCTTGGCCCACCAGCCAGCCAACCCCGGCCGCGAGGAGTGAGCCGGGCCATTGGAACAGCGCCAGCTGGAACGCCATGAGGTACCGGGTCGACTTGTCCGAGAATGTCACCCCGGGGACCTCGTCGTGGTTGTTATTCGGCGCGCCCGTGGAAAGAGCAACCTTGTACTGGTACGTGTGAGGAATCATGGCATGGTACTGCGCCAGCAGGGCAAAAATGATGGGCGTAGGCCCGGCCGGCAGGAAGTCGAAGACCCCCCAGCTAAGGGGCCGGAGAAATGCCGTCAGGATAAACGGCGGGATGAGAGACGTGAGAAACCACGACACGACGACGAACGACTGTTCAGATGTTAGTAAACAAGATCAAAAAGACCCTGGCCCAAAAGGGATGACGTACCGCGTACTTCCTCGAGCCCCACTGCTGCTCGATGACCCTGAGGTTGTACAAGGTCATGGCGGCGAAGAGCACCTCGGACGAGTTGGTATAGCACAGCTGCCATATCAGGGCACGCCACGTCTGGCCGTACTTCAGGAAGTGGGTGCCGACTGAGATGTAAAAGTAGTGCTTGACGTCGAAGAGGCTGGCCGCGATGGAAAAGCCGATCAGGCCCAGCACCAGAGTGCGTGTGACGGGCATGCTTGCAAACGACATTGCTGATGTGTCTCTCCGGCTAACTGTCTGTTACCTCGACATTATCTGGCCAGACCGAAGACTCCCGAGTGGGTGAGAGAGCAAGGGTAGCAAGTAACAGCTCGGATAGGTGAGGGAGTGGACGAGGAGGGGCGTTGCTCTCTCTGGTTGTGGTCCGGGGCCTGCCCAGTGCTGTCTGCGAGCCAAGGTTCGAAGTCTTAGACCAAGGCCAACTCAACTTGAAAAGAAAAAGAAAAACGAAAAATACTTTACGGGAAGCAATGAAAGTCCGTCAGGGCCGTTGACGGCAGTTGTGTTGTGTCTAGATGCGACTCGAATGACGGCAGGTGGCAGGTGGCAGCTCCATGCGCACGAAGTGCTCCGTACATGCCACATGCGCTGTTCCTGAGACCCACCCACCCTCCGCCCCCAACATTCAAGAAAGAAAAATGCCCATCTCCTTTTGTTCTCCTAAATCATGGAAAAAAGGGAAAAATGGAAGAAAAATAAAGGAATACAATAGAGAATAAAAACTTCCATGCACCTCCCAGAAGCCCTATCCGTTTGCCCTCCCAGTTCACATCCTCCTTCTCCTGCTCGTCGAGCTTCACATGCGAGTTGCACCAAAAGCAGCACGCCCCGTTCCAGTGGTTCGAGTCCCCAACCCGGCACCCCCGACCCCCCCATGACATCGGTGGATCACATCCCTGGCCAGGAAGGGGTAGCATAGACCCACTTGACAGAAAGCGGCGTCCACCCGGCGTCCATGGACTCGCAATCGAACTTGCAAGTTCGCATCTGCAAAGCCACGATTTGTCCCTTGGCTGACGACCAACTTTCTGTCCACTTCACCTCTGTGACCACTTTGACAGCCTGGCCCGTAGCACCGGGTCGCTCGTTTTTGTCGCAAGTGATTTATTCACCATGGCGGCGGTTCTCTAATTTGATACCAACCACACGCTTCTGATATTTCCATGATTTTTGTTTTTATTTCCCCGACTCTGCGCGCCGCCTCCTGAGCCGGCTCGACCGCCAGTGTTCTAATACGCCCCTCCCCAAGGCGACAAAATGTCAGACTTGTACCTCTCCCGGATACGCAGCTGGTTCCTCAGCTCCCCTCCTGCGGAATGGGCCCTCAACCGTCTCCGGTCGACCCTTATCGGCGCCCTCTCGCAAGGGCCAATCCCGCAGCATGTAGCCTTCGAGATGGACGGTAACCGCCGGTACGCCCGGAGCCACAAGATAGAGACAATCGAGGGCCATCATCTGGGGTTTGAGGCTCTTGCTAGGGTGCGAATGCCAATCTCTTGACCCTCCCCCGTATTCCCGACAGTCAGACTGACTTGGGCTGCACAGGTGCTCGAGGTGTGCTATAAATGCGGTGTCAAGGTCGTGACCGTCTACGCGTTCAGTCTCGAGAACTTCCACCGCCCCAAGTACGAGGTCGACGGGCTTATGCAGCTTGCGAAACTCAAACTAGAGCAGCTTATACAACACGGGGAGCTGCTGGACCGATATGGTGCGAGCGTGAAGGTCCTGGGCCGGCTCGATCTGATCCCGCCAGACGTCCTCGAGGTCGTGGAAAGGGCCACTGCTGCCACACAGCACAATACACAGTAAGCACCTTGATAGGTACCATATTCGCAGTGCACCCGGCTGACAGCCCCGTCAGGTGTGTGCTAAACATCTGCTTCCCTTACACGTCGAGGGAGGAGATGACGACGGCGATACGAACCACGGTGGAGGAGTACTCGACCACGCCCCGGCCGCACAGCACGCCCTTCTCGCAGAACAGAATAACGCAAAAGATCCTGTCCAAACAGACCGGCAAGGCGGACCCGCTCGAGCCCATCAGTGAGTCGCCGCCCCCCCCGCCGGCGTCGATGCAGCCCGACGACCAAGACGACGCGGCGTCGACGGCCACGACGCTGCACTCGGAATCCACGGCCGGTAAGAGCGGCGGTGACGAGGCGACGGTGGCCATATACCCTAATGCGGAGACCATCACCCCCGAGACCATCGACAGGCACATGTACACGGCGGGCTGCCCGCCGCTCGACATGTTCGTCCGAACCAGCGGCGTCGAGAGGCTCAGCGACTTCATGCTCTGGCAGTGCCACCAGGACGCCCACATCTTCTTCCTCAAGTGCTTCTGGCCCGAGTTTGATCTCTGGCACTTCCTGCCCGTGCTGGTCGAGTGGCAGTGGAGGCAGAAGCAGAAGGCGAGGGACGAGCGGCCTCGCCGGCGGGTGAAGCAAGCGTAATTGTGATGCCAGTGCGATTTCATTGGAAGCAGGGTGCTGCAGGGAATTCGGGGATACCTAGACAAGGGAGCAATGCAAGGCGTTACTTGGTAAGGACGAAAGGGAGTGTTACACACAGCAGTCATGCAATGCACTATGGGCGGGGCAGCAAGCCGCAAGCATGCTGCCGTTGGCGAATCCCATCTCCAAGCACCAGAACCCTCTTCAAGACCGGTCCATGCGCTTCGCTGCTGTGGTTGACCGGCAGCACTTCTTTATCTTATCTACCCCAACTCCCAGTGACGTATCAGAGACGGCGCAGCTGCTGCAATCCCACAATAAACGCCCCAACTGACCCGGCAGAAAGCCGCTTGCTTTGCTTGGCGGGTGCTGCCCCGATCGTGTCGCCTGTGCTCTGGGAGGTCCCGCGCCTCCTCGAGACTCCCCCGTTTTTCTCTGCCTTTGCAAAACACCGTCCCGGCTTGTTCCTCCCAGCCTGCGCTCGGCGTTCGGCGTACCCTCTCGAAGTATTTCCAGATTGGATTGTTACGCACATCCCTTCCCGGCGCCTGACACCCAGGTCCCAGCGACAGACAAGCCGAGCCGAAACCCTGCGCGGGCTCTCCGTCTCTGGTCCGTCGCCTCTCCACCCTTCCTGGCCCGCCGCCTTCAGCCCTTCAACCCTCCAACCGTCCTCAAGCCTGCCGCTGTCCTTGCACACCAAGCGCAGTCTCTCTGCCCCCGCCATTATCCACCATGAAGACGGCAAAGCCACCAGCGCCCGATGGCGCAGGCGGTTCGAGTCGCAGACAGCCGGTGCGCCAGACACGAGTCAACCCACCGCGAACTTCGTCCTTCAATCGCGCCAACCCGTTGGCCAGCGCCCCCGCGCCAGAGCAGCCCATCAACATACTCCCGGGAGTCACGCACTTCGCCGATGCCATTACGGCCCTTCCGAAAGAGCTCGTCCGACACTTTACACTTCTCAAGGAGGTTGACGCTAAGATTTTCGCGCCGGAAGCCACCCTGCTCCAGCTCCTCCACGAGACCCTCAACACGACCTCCCCGGACACTGCCAGGTTGCTCAACGATGCGTCGAGCAGCGCCGCGTCCGTGTCCATACCCATGAGCGCTTCCAACAGCACGACCGGAGCTGCCAACCCCCCGGGGGCGCCCTCCGACGGCTCGGCCAGCAGCGTGTTCGATCCCGCCAACATCCCCCGTCGCACCCTCTTTCGCGATACCGCGCTCAAGATACAAGAACTTCTGGTGTCCCTCGAGGAAAAGAATCACGTCATTGCGACGGCCAACGACGCTCTGCAGAAGCAGCTGACGCGCATCGACGACATCTGGCCGCACCTCGAGGGCGAATTCAGCGACGAGGCCAAATGGGGCAGCGCTACACACTGGGCATACATCGAAAACAGGCAGGCAAAGGCCAATGATAAACAGGCAGAGCGGTCGCGCCGCGAGGGTGCTGCCACGCTCTCCGCCGCCGCTCAGGCACTGGCCGAGGAGGCCGCTGCCCGCAGCAGCGACAGGAAGCAGGCCATGGCCGCCAAGAAGAGTGCTAGGAACCAGGCTGCCGACGCGGATGCGGAGAAGGCCCAAGACACCGGGAAGAAGACACAAGGGGCAAAGTCACGGAAACCCCTCCCTGACGCCGGGCCCGTGGGCCTGGGCATTACCCCTGCCGCTCCGGGCGCTGCCCCGGCCCCCAAGAGACGCAAGGCCGAGACGGCGAAGCCGAACGGAGGAACTCCTACAGAGCGCGCCATGGGTACCGTCTTTGGCAACACCGCCGCGAAACAAAGGACTACAACCACCAGCCCAAGAGAGACTCCGGCCCCCGAGAGCGGGGCCAAGAAACGCAAGGCGCTGCCCACCTCAAGCGGCCAGGCAAAGAAGAGGCAAGTCTCGCCCAGGCGGTTTTCACATTGGTATGCACGCATGACTGACCGACTCATAGCAGGACCGCCGCCGCCATGTCTCCGTCGGTCACATCTTCTCCCGTCATTGGAGTGTTCCCGGATCCAGTCAAAACCGGGAGGGGCTCGCCCGCACCGTCCGCTACCGCCCCCAAACCCGCGTCCTCCCGTGCGCGCCAGAACTCTACACAGTCAAACGCCGAGAACGCTCGCCAGCGGCCGCCATCAGTTGCGTCAAACAAGCCAAATGGGAATTCGCAGGGCACGCCGGATCCGAGCCTGCCGAACAGCGTGGTGAAGCCCACCACCGAGGCAAAGGCGCAAAAGGAGGCCGCCATTCCCATCCTCAACAAGCCGAGTCCGCTGAAGCCGGAGACCGAGGAGCCACCTCCCGTGGCACCAGAGCCGGCACAAAACGGCAACAAGAAGGATACCATCACAAAAGCCACCGAGGAGCCAGGCCCGCACAAGAAAGAGGCAACAGCAGCCCTGGCCATCCAGCCCACGCCAGCAAGCATAGTCAAGACTACCAAGAGCGGCCGCGCAAGCAAGCCGTCCACCCCAGCTCTCGCGACGTTCGCCGAAGCCGCCTCCTCATCCACCTCCACCACCACGACAAACTCCCGCTCCCGGCCCTCGCGCAACGCGGAAAGCGGCGCCAGCACCGCCACCAGCAGCAGCACAACATCAACCAGCACCGTCGCGACTACCACCACCGCCGCCGCCACCACAAAACGAAGCCACAAAAAGGGCGCCTCCATCTCCGCCACGGCCGCGGCGGTCGCACAGGCCGCTGCCGCCACCGCCGCCGTTGCGGCACCAACCTCCTCCGCAACAGCAAAGGACAAGGAAAAGGACAAGGACAAAGAAAAAGACGCTGCAGCACCCACCAGCGGCACCGCCCACGCCCACGGCAAGAAGGAAAAGACCTCCATCGCCGCCGCCGTCGAAGCCCGAGCGCCGAAGAAGGAGGTCGAGGCGGAGGACGAGGACGACGAGGAAGAGGAGGAGCAGGACGTGCAGGACGAGGACGTGTACTGCTACTGCAACCAGGTCAGCTACGGGGAGATGGTGGCGTGTGATGGGGACGGGTGTCCGAGGGAGTGGTTCCATTTGGAGTGTGTTGGGTTGAAGGTTGCGCCGAAGGGGAATGGTGAGTTTTGATTTTGTTTTGTTTTGTTTGCTCTCTCCCTTTCCGATTACTCTCTCCTTTTCCCGTTACCTCACCTCCCCCTCCCTACCTTACCTACCTTACCTCTCTACGCCCCATCGGCCGCCCTAATCCAACCATTGTGCTAACACTTTTCTTCTCTCTCTAGCCAAATGGTACTGCGACGACTGCAAAAAGAGGCTGAAGATTCCCGAGCGGAGGTGAGAGGACGTGCGTGCCTGTGGCATTCTTTTTTTCGTTTCTGGGGGAAATATTTGGGAGGGGGCGTTGGTGCTGGGTTGGCTTCGGGCTCTCGTGTATCCTGTATCCCCTGTATACTCGCACACACACATATACACACACATGGCTAATTGAGTTTCTTCTCTCTGCTGCTGCTGGTTTCTTATGCTGCTGGGAAGGAGGTATTGATATGCGAGTGTTTTTCTAATCTCAAAGATAGCTATCATCAGTATTGGGCTTTTGGAATTCGGTGGCTCCGTGAACTGTGTTTTGTGTTGATTCGGTGTTGCGTGATGTGTGGATGTGGTCGTGTAAGGGAGCTTGGTGTGTAATCTGCCAGCATCTCCATCCAATTCATCGGTGAAGTGTGAGTCGGGTAACACGGATATGGGCTTGTCCTGCCTGCCTCGACCATGATGGTTGTGACACCTCATGTCTGGGATTTTTGTTTCTGGACCGTTTTGCTGCCATTGGGTTACGTCTGCACCTTGCAGCGGCGTGCAGCGTGCAGCCATGCAGTGAGATGCAGCTGTGTCTCGCTCCACCCGCTTCTGCTTGGTACAGACATCAGGTTGTATTTGGGTGTCACGGTAGTGCATGAGGCAGCGGCTTGGCACGGTTGTCGTGTTTCTGTGCCTGGTTTTGGTGGTTGGCACTTACATAATAGCTCGTCGACCTCGTCCTTCGAGTTCGGAATGCAGATCGGGGTCGGAGAGCTCCGTCTGGCCCGGCCTGCTCGGTGTGGCGGCAACCGAGACGAGATCGTGTTTGCTGACTGTTTTGTGTTGCCGAGATGTGAGATGCTCAAGTGGTATGCAGAGGAGCGGTCATGTGAGCTCGGTTGGATACCACGTTGCAGTCCGGGTCCGCTGCCGAGAGACGCGGGCGAGAACTGACGCAGTGGTCGGCATGGCGTGGCTGGAATGTCTACTCTACGCGTGTATACCAGAATTGCATCCATACTGTGCAGACTTCCGCTCCCATCACGGCCAGCTTGTTTCAAGTCGTCGATTGATCTCGTTCGCGCCACAATCAGATAACGTTGAGCCGCCACGGACCTGGCCGGAGTCGGAGATCGGGGTTGGGGGCTTGTGGATCCGACCCGGATTTGATGAGACGCTGGATCGGGATTCGCTGACAGGATCTGTGGGGTGACGAGTGCCGCCAGGGGCAAACCTGGCAAAACCCACCAAAGAGGAAAAAAAAGTGCAGGGGACAAGGAGTCAGCGCGGAGCCGAGAACGAGCAGCAGGGGCAAAGGCTCGCTAGCGCGAGCGCGGCTGCAAGCGGCCCCCGGACTCTGCGTGGCCTGTGCCGCACGGCGTCGGCGCGGTTGGGCCGGCGGGTGCGCATGCCCAGGTGATCCAGACACCACGTGAACCCAGGCCGGCAAGAAAGGAGCTGGCCTCCTGGCCCAGACCACTTGATCATCGGCTTGGCTCGACGACACGGCATCCCAACGGTCTCAGAGGGAGATGAGAGCTGAGATGAGTTTCAGAGAGGCCGAACCACTCCTCGCCCGGGTTGGAAAGGATACGCTGTTCGTCCGAGCTGACTTGACCGCCACCTTTATTGACGGTCATGTTGAGCTCTGACAAGCTGTTGAGGTAGTCAAGCTCGTTCCGTCCCGTGCTCCGAGTCAGACTAGGTCGACTGACCCTAAGCAAACAAAAACGAGAGAGAGAAGCGAAGGCGGATGAGTTTGCCGTTTCGGTGATTAGGTAAGATAAATGGGTGCTGAGCCTATCGCCGCTGAGAATGGGAGCAGGGCAACGTCACACCAGTCATTCGGTCGACGACGTCTGATCTGATGGATTGGCGACCGAGTGTTTGACAAATGCCAAACAAAACGCAACTCGATACAGATGC
>FTCU01001789.1_pt1 | contig 23569 bp, 21 predicted proteins | sample 1639521 | NCBI WGS metagenome assembly FTCU01 (sample SAMEA3914864, study PRJEB12502) | metagenome | biome: forest; material: soil | place: USA | collected 2012-03-12 | depth 0.3 m
AGCCTGACATCTAGCTTGGAAAGCACCCTCTCTGGATCGAATGGAACAAGGCCAGCCCCTGCGAAGCCGCCCTGGATATTCCTCTCGGTGATGGAAGTAAAGGAGGGAGAGACATGCTATAGTGTCTATAGGGGAGCATCTCCTACAATACTTGCTCATTTTTTTCTTCTTCTATCTTTGCCCCTTCTAGGGGTCCTAGGGGCCACGTTCAATTTATACTCAGTGTTGCGCCCGAGGAAAGGTTCTCGTACTTTGTTGGTGAACCATTATACTAACCAGTGCTTTACTCGCTTCTGTCACTGCTGAGTCTTCGGGTGAATTTCTTTCACTCATATGAGTCTTCTTGATCGCAGGCCAATCCGTTGGAATTTCTATCCCGCTATAGCAAACGGCAGCAGGACTAAGAGGCCAGGGGAGAAATACAGCTTACGAAGGCATTGGGGGTTCTAAAGAACTCGCGCTTGCTCACGTGGTTGATATGCGCGCGCACCATGTCCTCAATCTGGCGACCGTACACCTGCTTCAGTGGTCCAAAGCAGCCAACATCGAGTAGCTGGAGGAAGTGCGAAGACAACCCGCGCGGTCTGTATTGCAGCCCTAGGGTTTGGTCATTCTGAGCCAACTGACTGTCTTGGCTTTGAGGCAGAAGAGGCAGTTGGCTTGGGAATGAGCATTGTTATTTTGAGACGATCGAGTGACAGAAAGGCATCTCGGTGTGGGCGAGTCCTGATCATTTTCGACCTTGATTACACGGAGTACGCTGTCCACTACGATGGCGAGCTTTGCCCTGCGGAGCGGCACGCACCTCGGGGGCGGACTCGGAAGCGGAGGCTCAGCTTGGAAGATGAGGAGCAAGATGGCGAGGGTTCTGGCCGGCAAGAGGGGAGCGGACGGTCAGCAGGGGGATACCATGGCGCGGCAGGGGGTTGTTCAAAAGGGCGCTGTGGGCGAACACAAGTCATGGATTTACGTAACCAAGGCAAATTCTCAGAGAGCATCCACAGTATCTACAACAACCCGCCCATGAAAACGCTCAAACTTCATATGTTTCCGGAGCAACCATGTTTGTTTATCACCCCTGAGATTTGGGAAATCGATGCAAGAAATACGTAAACGATCACTGACCATATCAGGCATTTGCAACTAGGAATCGTACACAAGAGTTGTAGGATTACCAAGGGACCACATAGTATAGTGGGAGCCGCCGTCCTCCTCAATGTGGCCCTATCCGTCCCGCATTGAACGATGCCTGAAAAACTCCCGCCCACGGCTTCGGATCCTTGCTCTCCTGCTGTGCGATGCAGAGCCTGGGCACAGTCCTCCATTAATGCCAAAGCATCTGTATGTCGGCCTTGATTTTTCCAAGTAAACGCCGGGTCGGCCATGCTAGTCAGTATATCGGGATGATCGGCCCCGAGCTTTGTCTTGCGAGTCTCTATTACATGCAAAAACAGGTTCTCGGCCTCCTGCCACCGGCCTCGGTCCAAGAGGACTATAGCAAATACTAATACACCAGGATCCTCTCAACATCCTCGTGTGGTGTCAATTGTCCTGCGGGAACAGAAGCGGGGTGTTTCCTATTCCGTGTCTTAGAAGTAGACAACGATCATCAATAATACTGCACAGTACCTATTGCGGAGATTAATAGCATTGCATGTCGAAGCTGTTTCCAGCTCGAGCAGGGAATTGCTGAGCATGCTCCTTTTGTAATTAACTAGATAACTATGTAACCAGATACAGTAGAGACCAAAATCAGTGCGACCACGCCGGTTAAACAGCCATTATATAGGTAGTCACCTGTTCTGATGGGCTCTAGGAGTTCATTAGTTGTCAATACAGGTTGTACTTGGCTTACAGGCTCAATAACCCAGCGTGATCGAGATACGTACCACATAGTTACATGCATTGGTTCGTCGCACGGTCCGATCCAACTGAGGGCCGGACCTCCCTTTTCAACATTAACTAGTCCATCAGCCAGGCCTGTAGATATGTATAGGTATGCAAGTCTATAATGTCTGCCTCGGTGGGCGAACCCGGCCCCTACCAAATCTTGCACAGAAATGACCAGGCCCTCCGCCGCCGTTGCCACTATCGTCCAAGCTATCTGTTTTTTCTTTCCTTCCCCTTCCTACTAGGCCTGTGCTCCTGAATCAGCGTACGGCTCAAGTGCCTCTCCAGGACCCATTCATCCTCTTCGCTTGGGCGACCTCTAAAGTGTACCCGATATTCCACCTTACGGCCCTGCCGACGGGTACGCACAATCTCCACTCCACAACCAAGCCCTTTGTGCCTTGTTTGAAGATCTCGAATGAGATCATTGTCCAGGATGTTCTTTTTGGGCTCCCAAGTGCAGCTCCCGTCAATCCACTTTACATAGAACCAACCGTGCCATTTGTCGACCAGGGATTCAACTTCATATTGATTTTTCCCTGTTGGACTTGGTTGATCCGTCTCTGGCTCAGCGCTTGCGGGTAGGATTGCGGAGTGTTGTCGTTCACAGCTCTCAGGTGAGGGCTCATTCGCCGTGCTTTGCGACGATTCCGGAGCGGGCGTGTCGGTGCGAAGAGCCGGGTCCAGTAGGCTAGACACTACCGTACTGAGAGCCGGGTCGAAGGGCATGTTTAAGATTGTCGGATCGACAGACGAGAAGCACTCTTTCGATGCGCTATCCCACCTGGTAGACCATGGAGAGCAGCAGTCGCCGCGGAAACCAACCATATCCCCGGGATCTAGAGGAGATGACAGCGGAGTGCTCGCAGTGGAACAACTGGAATGATCCCTGCTATCGCTGCCTGTGTAGGAGAAGTCCGAACTGCTTATTGACAATGCCGTCCCAGCAATTTGCGGAATGTCCGGTCCAAGACCCGAGCTCAAGGAGCGGGCCGGTCCGGGGCTGGAAGCATCTTCAGGAAAGTTTTTGGGGACCCTCGTGTGACCTTGTGAAACGTTGACGGCGATGCGTCGTATCTTGATTTCTGGGGGACCTTCGATGTCCTGGTCGTCGGCCGGATCTGCCTTGCGCTTTCCGAGCGCGGCTGGCTCTGCAACGCTGTGAACATTTTCCAGGTGGCGCCACAGATCCTTGACCGGAAGGCCTAAAACCGGGCACAGCGGGTGCGGGCAGGAGAGAGAGTTGGCGTCATGCTCCTCGATGTACTCAGGGATACATCGAGAGATGTGCTTCTTCCAGGCGGTCAAATCCGGGTACTGCGTCATCCGCTCGTCTGCAGGAAGGTCGGTCCGCCCGAGGTGGACAGGGCAATACCCAGCGCAAGCAGTAGCCTGGCGAAACGTGACCGGATTGCAACGAAAAGGTATGTCGTGCTTCCTGATATGAGCGTGGCAGTCGGATACTGAGTCTTGCTTGCTCGTAAACCACTTGCTGCAGTGAAAACAAAAGTGGGCAAAACCGGACGCGTCTAGGTGAGACTTTCGATAGCAGTCAAATACATGCTTCCATGGATTTCCAGTGACGCTAGAAAGACATCTGTTAGTAATTAATGTGCGTAGGTTTTGTGACACAGGTGGGCTTCTCACCTCTCCATATCGAGAGAACAGGATTCGACAGGGCATTGCCGTCAACAGGCCGCATTGAGTCCTGGTACGCAACGCTGGAATCGCTGTTTCGGAGCTCGACAAGGTCCTTCAGAGCGGAGACCCATTCTTCACTGCGCGGTAGTGCTGTTATATGTAGAGTCTGCGCGAGTCGGCGGCGGGCGGGGTGTAGCACATGGCGGATACGATCGAACTGTCCTTGGCGCCAGTCGGCCTGCTCGTGATTCCCGACCGGTTCATATCTTGGATCCTGTCGCCCTTGATAGTCGGCAAGTCTCTCCTTCCGAAGTTTTCGCAAGCTGGCGTACAAGGACTTCCGCTGCGACTTGAGTTCGGCACGAGCCTCTTCCGATGTCGTCCGTTGGATTGTTTCCTTGATCCTCACCATTTCGGCCTCGAGAGAAACAAAGTCCTGGCTCTTCCGTAACTCCTCTTCTTCTTCAGCTGGGAGCGTCTGAGACAGGCCTGGATTCAACCTCATGGTTGCGGAGCGGAATCCCTCGGCGAGATCGGTACGCGGCTGCATCCCAAGGTACGTCGCCGCACCATCGACGGTAGACACGTTGCTGAGATAGTGGTTGGCCAGCACGTGGATGTTATTCTGTGAGGCGAACCTCAACACCTCGCCTAGTGAATACTGATCTTATGATGGAGTTAGCAAAGCTGAGTTCCCTTCTTTTGGAGTTTCGGGGAGGCCCACGGTCCACGTTCATCAGCGCAGCGCGCCGCGCCGCATGCATACCGAAGACCTGAGTGACGAAGCCGGCGCGCTTCGCCCAGCCGTGGGCCTGGGTCGCCCACGAAGTTGGCGTTCTCGGCTTCTTTCCTCGGCCGTTCGCGGTCCATTTCGGGAAGACCGGCTCGTTTTCTTTTCCCTTAGCCCAGGGCACGGTCCGGAAGCTGCCGTTGTTCTTTGGTGGACGCGCGGACAGAGCCTGCTCAACCGTCTGATAATCGGCGAAAGCCTGAGACGATATTATATTCGCCAGCCAATGCAGCATGGGTTGCGCGAAAAGGGGCGGCGGAACGCCGTCGGGCCCCACGATCTGCTCGCCGAACGGATGTTCCGGTCTAGACACATTAGGCCCGTCCCTTGTCAAGCAGGGGCCAAGATTTTCACACCGCTTACTTCTTCTCATCTTTCCCCTTGCACTCCTCCCTCTTGAACGTTATCCTGAATTCTGGTATCTCGCCGCTCCACGAAAGGATGCACTCGAGGTCCTAGCCGGGTTCAGTTAACTACGCTCGTCGCAAATTCCACAGATCCAGTACCCACGTTGTAGACTGCTTGGCACACCTCCGAGAGTCTTGCCGAGGTGAAGCAGTGGGTGTTCAACAAGTTCGTGTTGTCGACTCGATAACCTTCATTTTGATACTGGTGGCCGTCGCGCATCCAATGATACATTTGCATACGGACGTAATTCTCCATGGTCAGGATTGGCTGCTGGGCTTTCTTGTGCTTCTTCCCTTCATTGTCGGTCTTCCCAGCCCGATATAAGCCAAGTTCATCGGCCAACGGGCCTTCAATAAACTTTAAACTCCATTAGCATCATCGCCGCACCTGCAGTAGGACGGTAGTAGAATGAGGGGCCTTACTTACGTGTGCCATGGACAGTTTATTATCCTGGGGTATCAGTTGGTTGTTCTTTCGTTCCCACGCATTGCAGAACTTCCGCATTGTGGACCGTAAGCTCGTGGTATCTGCTTTTGTGTTTGTCTTGTCCACCCGATGTCGAGTACTACCCTTCACGGTAGCCCCGAGGAATCTAGCAAATAGCTTCAAGCACCGCATGTCGCACGGCGTTGCTTGATGCTCTTGGCCCGGCGCAAGTGTTGTTGTGAATCTACACGACGCTTTAGCTATTGGTCCCTTTGTGATCACTCATATCTGCTGGCGTACGCTTCCCACACCTCGAGTGTTCGATCGTATTGCGCCTGGCTGTTTGGCTTCAGCCTTTTCCGAACTGGGTTCGAGTCGTACTCTGACAGATTCGCTTCGAATCCACTCTCGAGTGCGCGTCGAACGAGCTCGCCATGCCCTGTCTTTTTTTGGCATAGTATGACGGGGCTCCGTGAGTGGGAGGCTGATGGAGAGGAAAGCAAGCGTTGGGCAAAGTTGGAAGGGCAAAGTCGGGAGGACAAAGCCGGAAGGGCAGGACAGACTGGCGATGACGAGGCGGGATGCGGTCACTCGGGGACGGGCAGCCACCTTTATGCTCGGGGACGGGGTCCATATTTTCGATCAGAGCACTCGGTCAGATTTTCCACAACCTACCACCCCTTGCTTCGGCGCAGCAGGTGTGCGCATGATGCTGCACAGGGCGCTGCAGAGGGCGTGAATGGAGTGTTGCACCGGGCGCCCCGGGTGCGCGTGGTGTGCGTGGGCTGCTTAGCGCCGGTGCTAGTCACGTGCGCCGGGTTGGTGTAAGCTGTCGAGATTCGTCTGAGATAACAAAAAGTGTGTCTGACCAAGGGTCTTTCCATAATCTGATAGTCTCCATTGTACCAGGCCGCCGAAACTACTCGGCTCGGTGAAACGACGACTCGAAGATGCTCATGTTTTCATAGTTGTAGCTCAACGACTTGATTTGGTGGAACACAGGAAACATCAAGGAAACATTGAGGAGAAGGTAAAATCCGAATTGATACTTGGAAAACCACCGAATCGCAAGAGAAAGGACGCCGCTCCACCTTGTGTCCAGGATAACAGAATGAACCACAGATCCTGTTGGGATCAACCGGAGGATTGCTCTGAGAAGTATCAGGAAGGATGGGAGAATGTAAACACACGTTAGCGCATTCGATCCGAATCCAGTAATGCCCCCAGCCCAAGGGATCGGGGTGAGAAAATGAAGCCAGAAACCGATCCGTCGAAACCCCCCTCTGTCCGTCATAGCCAGCGACTTGGAGTAAGGTGAAAGCTGAGCCCAAATCCCTCCAAAGCCGTAGCCCCTGGTTGTTCCCGCATCGCTACGCATACTGAAAAAGGTGTAGAAGAAAATATGAAGCAAATAGGCCCACTCCAAGTCCCGTTGAAAATCAGCCATGTAAGGCATCCGACGACCAGTAATAGCGGACATGATGGTGCCTCGCGCCTTGGAGACTAACCCCGGAAAGCAGCTGGATGATTGCGAGGCGTTTGGAGGGCTTGTTTCGGAGTGATGTTCGGCGGCTGAGACTGGCCCGAGTTCGACATCCGTGCGCAGGGAAGCCGGACTCGCACTGGGCAACTCGGCCCAGCTGGAGTTCACACTGAATTCCCATGCTCAACAAGACCACGATGATGGCGCCACTCGCTACTTCGAGATTCCGGTTGTCGATGCCCCACAAACGGTAGGGTCCGGGATACACCACCGCCCGGCGAACCCAGAGCACAACAGTGCCGACCAGCTGGGCCAAGAGCACGAGAAGAACAAATATCCTCCCGACAAATCTGACTCCATAGCGCATCCGGGTCCGGCGTACAGCCGTTGGGTCAAAATGCACCAAAGGCGCCGTCTCGCTCGGACGAGAAGCCTTGACAGCATGCATCCCGAGGACCGAGCTGAGATAGAAGGTCCAGTGCTGGAAGAGCCCTCCCTTGCGGTACAGAGTGGTGGCTGTCCAAAAGACGTTCCGAAGAAATTGAACCACGGGCACCGTGGGAAAAAGAACACAGGTCACAACGGACAACACCGAGGCCAGTGCCCTGTGGCTGGAGATTTGCTGCAGGCTCAAAAGATGCCCAAAGGCGATGACTACGGCGAGTTGGAGTGCGACAGCTCTGATGATCGTTTCTTGCGCCGACCGTATCGAGTTCGGGTCGCCGTAGAAGTCTTCTTCATTGAGATAGGAGTACTCGGGGGAAAAATCAAGTTGCATTTTGAAGGTTGAAGTTATCGCTTCTGTCTGTGGCTCTGGCCGGTAATTCATCAAGACTTCTAGTTAGAGGTAGTGTGGTCGGGTTCTTTGGGATTCAAAAATGCCTAGAGATTGGCGCCACGTCTGATCCCTTATGTAGGTACCAATGTCTCTCGGAACGGGTCGTTCAGCATAGCCCCGACACCGCCTCTACATGCAGAGGGGCGTGCATGGTGGCGCACAACCCCTCGTCGGCTTGGGCAAGTTGGGGGTTGCACGAGAGCCTCGCGGGCGCACAAGTCCGTCTGTCGGAATGCCCGCTCTCGACGAAACCAGCCATTTGACCAAAGCAATGAGACAAAAAGCAGGTTTGTTGAGAGGCAAGGGCAAGCCGTTGAGACTACACCCACCTCTCAAAAGGTTTGTCCAGTCCACTGGTATTGGGTTCCAAGTATCAGACCAACTCTCTCTTCATCCACTCTATCTTTCTTTTGCCTTTTTTCTCTTCCTTTTTTCCCTCTCTTTTCTCTCTCTCTCCTTCCTTTTTCCTTCCTTGCCTTCTTTACTTCTTTTTCATTTTGTCTTGTTGTCTTCGTGTACGAAAGAGAAAAGGAGAGAGGGGGAGAGGGAGCAAGAATTTTTATGTCGATCACGCGGCAAAACTTTTGACATCTGCCTGTATTTGAACTTTGGCCGCCACTTTAGCTGGGACACCGGCTATCTACAACAAGATCAGACTGAGTGAAACTCGTAGTTTTCAGGGTCAGGGGCATCGATGATTCATTGAGAGATTCGTACCACGGCCTCGCAGCGCCGCAAAACAGCTGCGAGTACTTGGCGTCTTCCGTGTCGTCAGAAACAGCCTGCACCATCAGCTCTCGAGCAAGGATGAACGAGATTAGGTACCTGAGGTATCTCTAGGTAGGTAGTACCTACCTGGGTACCTAATTATGGCAATTAGCCACTATATGTTGTCCAATGAACAGGGTTAATATAAAATTTAATCTACAAGACAAGACTACTTGGTACAGACAAGGTATTGTACAGCTCATTATTCAAGCATCAAATCGGACCACCATCATCACGGACCGGCCGGGTCGCCCTCCCTTGCCCCCTCGGCGACAGCCTTAGCCTCCTCCTGCTCCAGCATCCAGAAGCCCCCCAGCGCCTCATACTCCCTCTCCCACCCAGGGAGGATATCACTAAGATTGCCGACAGCAATATCGCGCATGTCGGTGCACATGGCGGCGCGGAAGCCCTCGGTGTGATTCGGCTTGTACTCGGCGCCGTCCCAGATGATCTGCACGTGGACGTTGGTGGCCGGTTCCTCGTCGCGCGGCGCGCGCTTGTAGTGGCGGAAGTAGCCGCCGGCGTGCTCGCGGTTCCAGAGCATGACCTCGCGCGAGACCGACTTGACGAGCCCGCCGTGCAGGAACGCCACGCGGCCGTCGTCCGGGTGGTACTGCGCGAACGAGTGCCCGCAGTAGAACCCGGCGTTGAGCGTGCCGACGCTGGTCAGCCACTTGCGCGGCCGCCCGTACTGGGTCTGTAGCGCGTGCCACGCGAACCGGAACATGTCCTTGTCGCCGAGTAGGAACTCGTTGTAGTACTTGCCTTGCTCGTTGTTGAGCCATGATGCGAGCTGCAGGTGGTACCAGTACCGCCGCTTGTCGACCAGCATCTGCCCGCTCTCCTGCTCGTACTCGTCCATGCGGCAGGGGGTGTTGGTGATGGCCCACGCCGGGTTCTGCGGCCACGAGCGCGCAATGTCGGGCCAGAAGACGGTGTGGTATTCCTGGTAGGCCTGCGAGTCGTAGAGAGTCGCCGGGTCGAGGATGGGGATGTTGTCCGAGTCGAGGAGGAGCGGTTCGGCGAACTTGGAGTTGATGAGCGCTGCCGACTTGAGCTGGAAGTTGATGGTGAAGTAGTCCTTCTCGACGTGGATGATGTTGTCCGGCTTCTTGAGGTCGTTGAACGAAAGTGGCTGATAGAGGCTTGCGAGGTCCTTGAGATTGGCCTCGGTCATCTCGTCGTCCCAGTAGTGCACCTCGACCGGGATTGTGGACTGCAGCTTGACGAGCCGACGGAGGATCACCTTGAGGCGCATCACTGTGTCGTGATTGCCAGCCAGGACTACCACGCCCCTCCCCTTGAACCGGCCTTCCACCGTCTCCCAGGAAATCATCTGGCCCTCGACGTATTGTTGCCACGCCCTCCGCCGCGACTCAATCTCGTCGTCGGGCCGGTCGTTGACGACCCAGTCCGCGTCCGAGCCAAACTGGAAGTCGACGTACTCGCCCTGAGGCCAGTGGCACGTCGCCTTCGCCTCGGCCACGGTGATGCCCTTGAGGCGCGTCACGGCGGCGAAGTGGGCGCGGAACGAGTCCGCTGTCGGCAGCTTGTGGGCTTTGGGGTCGGGTTGGCCGGATTTTTCGGAATAGGTCGGCGTTCGGCCGGGCGGCAGGAAGTACTCCGCGGGTCGCATGTCGGAGAGCGCGTCGCGGTTGTGGAATGTGACAAGGCCGACGAGGCACATGAGCGCCACCGCCACCAGGGTTCTCCACCGTCGCAAGAGAGACATGGTCGCGTGTCCGGTCGAGTGTCGAGTTGGCGCTGGGTCGGTGTCCGGTCGACCAAAAGAGGCAAAGCTCGATCGGCGCGGCGGGAGGATAGCAACGGGGGAAGGTTTCCTCTCCAGAACTTGGGCACTTGGGAGTGACTGGTGGAAGTTCTGGAGGGGTTGGAGGGGCAAGACGGTTTGGTTGGTTTGGCAGAGCACGTCAGGACTCAGCTCAGGGGCTTGAAATTTTCCCGTTCCCCGGCGCTCCCAGGTTGGCCAACGTGGGCAAAATACGAAGTAACACAGACTAAGATAGTCATCTCCACATCACACAAGCGAAGCGCCATGCGAGGATCTTGTGCGCCCTTTCACAGCGTGATTGGGGTCCGGATTCCCGTTGGTTCCTGACACTGCAACTTAGAACCAACAACACTTGTTCTAACTTTTAAGAGGCTTAGCGGCTTGGCCAGCTGAGTGGCAACCCCTTGTCGCCCTGTTGATTGTGTATGCCGTGCTTGCCGGGTGCAACCTTATCTCACAGGAAACTTTTGCTTTTTCTTGAGCCAGGAACGGCTGTCTATCGCGGAAATAAGATAAAGACCAACCTCATCGGCGGCGTATTGTTTGGTGTTGCGCAAGGAACCGTTGGATTTATCCGGGATTCGTAGGGCGCCTTGAAGACGGAAGGATTAGACAAGACAATTCCATTGGTCAATTTCGCTCAAGAGTGCCGCCTGTGCCGCTGGGAACATCAAGCAGACATCGAAACGATCAAATCCGAATTGAGATTGGGAAAGCCACCGAATTGCGAGAAGGACGCCACTCCGTTTCGCGCCCGAGATAACAGAGTGCGCCACAAACCGCTGGGCATTTGAGTCAATCCTTGACTCTGTCGTAAATTCATGAATCTTGCTCCTCCCCAAAACCACCCGCCCTCAGCTTTCACGCCCCAACCTCGTCTTCTCCCTCATCCTCACTCTCACCATCCTCATCCCCGTCCCTTTCCTCCTCGGCCCCCTCCCTCCCAATAATCAATTTCTGCCTCCTCCACGGCACGCGCTTCGCCATCGCCATCGGCAGGTACACCAACCCCCTCGGCGCAGCCTTGAACCCGTATTCCGACCTCATATCCGCAAGCGAGACGGGGCTTCGCAGCGCATAGACCGAGACGATCCTGTAGGCAAAGTCGTAGCCGTCCCAGTCCTCGTGTCGGCTGTTGAACTCGACGTTTCCCAGCCCGTCCTCTTCCAGAGGCGGGTCGCCCGGGTTGCGCGTGCGCGCGGGCAGGATCTCGCAGATGTGCGTGAGCGCGGAATGCGGCGCCGTGCGGTAGAACCAGATGCGCTTGACGCTGGGCTTGAGGAGGTACTTGCGGAACTCGTGGTTCTTGGTCCCGTCGACGATCTGGCTCATGTAGGGGTCTTGCATGGCGAGGATCACGTCGGTCGTTAAGTTGGTGTTGTTGGGGCGAGGCATCTTGGCGACTGAATGTGTGGGAATGTTGAACAATCCACTAACTACATAGGTACTCTCGGGATTCTCTCTCTCTCTCTCTTTCTGTCTCTCTCTCTCTTTCTGTCTCTCTCTCTCTCATTTTCTCATTCTCTCTCTGTGTTGTGTGAGTGTCTGCGTGCGCATGCGCAACTACTGAGGGTAAGCCAACGTGGCCAAGTTCGGCCGGTGGATGAGGAGCTGAGTGAGCCAGGCCATGCGGGTGACGACGAGGCTCTCGGCGAGGTAGTTGGCAGTGACGCGGCGGACCTCGCCGACGATCTCGTCCGTGTTCGCCGGCTCTTCGTCCAGGTTGAAGAAGCCAGGCGAGTGTACCGAAAAGCGGAGGTACACCTTCCAGTTGAACAAGTATTTGAGCTGTTCGCCCATAATCCACGGATCGTCGATCCAACGACGTGCATTGAGGAGCCACCCAAGGTTCAACTCGGCGTTCGGCTCGTGGCTCGGCCCGCTGATCCCGACCCGGCGGTCGCCCGAGCCCAGGCTGACAATGGCACTTAGCGGCGTGTCGCGCCCAAAGAAAATCCGAGCCTCGGCAAACAGCGATTGAGTTGGGTTGAAGGCCTGCTGATCGCCGCTCCGGTAGTTGACCGGGGAGACGGCGGCCGGGGCGGTCACGGAGTTGAAGTAGAAGGTGTGGCTGAGAGTGATGCGCATCACGTCTTCCATCGACGGGTCTGCCCCTTGCCCAGGACCGTAATGGGAGCCAATAACGTCGGTGAACCCGGAGTTGAGCGTGTTCTCCACCATGACGCAGCTGGGAAGGTGTTGGTGGTCAGCCCGCCTGTTTGGCCCCGAGTTCCCCGCAACCGGGGTTCAGAAGGGTGACTTACGTTGGTACATCGGCCCCGTTGTTTTTGAACGGACTGTCAGGATCAACGCCGTTTCTTCGCAAAATGGTCTGAACAGTGTTGATCAGGATTGCCGAGTTCCTTGTTGCCCGCTCCCCCCAGCTTTCGTCCTTCTCTGCTGTCTGCCATGACTCCACCGAAAGCCAGAGCCCGGCTTCCTCCTCGTCGGGGAGGCCGAGGTCATCGAGCAGGTCATCGACTGAGAGGCCAACCCTTTCGAGGAGGATGGAAAACATGCTAATTACGTAGCTGATATTAGCGGTCTGCTCTTTGCGATTCGGCAAGGGTTCCTGTTTTCCGTCCAGTACTCATCCTCCTACACCAGTCCCGCCCATGATATCAAAGTACTCAGCCGGCCTCGGCGTCTGAGGGAGGTTTAAAGCGTTCTGAATGTTTTCAATAATCTTCTTAAGCACGTATAGCTCCGTGATACACCGTACGTCCTCGGCGTCTGGCCCGCGAATATTGCGCCAGTGTCTATGAGCAGCCAAGTCGTCGTGACTCTCAAGAAAGGGAGAAGGGAATGTCAAAACCGACGAAAGGATAGCAGTCGGACACCCTGCCTAGCACGGCAATAATTGGGAACGTCACGGGTCGGCCAAAAATCGAATCGGTAAGGTAGCGCCCCGGAGTCCCGGTCTCAGTCGGCTGCGCATCGAGCAGGGAGGGGCTCGCTTGTGCATCATACGGCTAGGGATGGATGCGGCCAGTGCCGCGTCGCGCCAGTCGGTCAGCGCGTTGGAGAGGCCATTCATGGCGTAGACCAGGGCGATGAGAGCTTCGGCCAGCTCCTCGCGCGTGGGGTCGCTCCACGACGGGTCCTCGTACGCGGTGATGAGGTTGCCGCCGCCGCAGACCTGGCTGGAATCACCGGCACACATCTGCACGGTCATGTTGCTCCAGTCCTGATACACTCCAGGTTGCAGAGTGCGCGAGGAGGTGCTGTCGACGTAGCATCCCCGGAGCACGTAGTTGCCGACAGCTGGGACCTGGCGGACGGCCTGGTAGGCCGTGTTCTCGTACAGGTTGATGGCGTTGCCGCCGCCGCATAGCTGTGACGGCGCGCCGTTGCAGGGCGTGTTGCAGCCGGACCCGAGGGCGGTTGACGAGGACGCCAGCTCGTTGCCCTAGTAGCACTCGCTTTCGCCTGTGTCAGTAGGTAGGTGGTACATGCCATCGGTTACGTGAGAAGTGACGTAATTACCCGTCGTATTCAACGCTGGCGTAATTATCTATAGCCCGCGGCCAGCTTCAGGCACAGCTCAACCGTCATGGTGTCGTAGTTTTTGTAGGAATTGCTCAGGGCGCGGACGCTCGTCGAATCCGAGTGGCAGCCCCGGCTGACGAAGGCGCCGAAGCTGGCCACTTCCTGCGGCGGCGGTTGGTAGGCCGTGTTTTGGTACAGGCTGATCCTGTTGCCGGCGCCGCATCGGTTGGCGCAGGTGAGGATCTGGTCGAGGTTAAACCAAGTGTCAGTCAAGCACATACGAGCATATCATGAGAGAGGGGTAATGACATGTCCTGACGTACCTCTGTCCGTCCCGGACTCCTAAACCATCACCCCCCTGAACCCCGCTTCCTCGTTTTCAGCAACGTGAATTTTTCCTATCCATCACCTGAGGCGTCTTGCGCAATGACCAGCAGCGATAAACGGCATCCCGTGAGCTGACGTTACGTGATCGATCCGATATCACCCCCGCGTTGTGAGGTCTTTGTTTGATTGAAGTTCTGGCACTAAAGTACCTAGCTAAAACAACAACTGCCGGGAGGTTTTGCGGTTCGGGTCGGGCCTGTCAGTCAGGGGTTGCGGTACGACCAGGGGCTGGTGATTGGTCACCAGTGCCGGAGGCTATCGACGGCTCGTCAGTTCCAATGCACTTTCTTGGTTCTTACGCTTTGTCTTCAAGTTCACAGCAGATTCGGCCAACCCTTGACAACTGAGACTTGACCAAGCCACCCGGTGTTCTGTGACAAGTATTAGTATAGCCTAAATTTTTTTCGTTCAGTATTAGTATAGTTAGCCTTGGTTAGTATCATTTCCTCTGTGAACAGTTCGGGAGCTTTGCAGACCTTAGATCCCAGGTCCGATTCAAGTCTGTCTCCATAGGTATCAGCGAGTTATTATGCAAGGATTCCTCTGGTCGTCGCGGCCTGGCGCAGGGATGCCCTTACTTAAACTAGTCTAAATGCAAGTCTTTTAAAGGTGCTAGTGTTGGACAAGAGGCCAGATGCAATACTTACCTATGTTAAAGATCTTTAAAGGCTTATGACCGTGGAAGCCAGGGCTGATGGAAGCTGCAGAAATGGTGGGGAACGGGACGCCCCGCAACACCTGGGCGTGCCCGTCCGACTTGTTCGTTAGCTCCCCTTGACGCCTTTGCCTTGGTTATGACTGACCGCGTACAAAAACATCACAGCGGCTCAAGCAGTAAACGTCGGCGTCTCTCTTGAGACCTTCACCCCTCCGTTCTCAGGCCCATGTACGCTCAAGCCCACAGAGCTGCCCAGGAGGCGCTTCCATTTGCCGACGTCATAAGGTGCTTATTCTTCGCAGCGCTAAAGGACATCATCCGCTGACACTTGCCTGGCAGACGTCAGGGAGTATAAGGCAGTCTCGTTCTTCGCTGGGACCGCGTTGTTCCACTGCCACATGACAGGGCCAAAACGGGGATCACTGCAGAGCCGGCTGGCGGAGGCGGAAGCGAATGTGTCAGTGGGCACTTTCTGGATTTAAGCTGTTTTGGGACCATCTCACCCCGAGTCCGAGCTTGTCTCACAAAAGGGATAATCGGTTTGGCACAGACGTGGTAATGCGATTCGTATCGCGACGACTGGCACCGTACTGCGTAACCTGCTCGTGTCCGTTACTATCTGGCATCAGTCTTGATACGATGTTGGTGATATCACCGATCTTTCCCTAAGCTTAAAGCTGGCTGTTGCTGTTGCTGTTCCAGCTCCGCTGATCCGCAATGTCTTCAACCACACACGCAATCATGGGAACCAAGAACCCCCCTGACGAAAGGGTAGTCTACCTGGCGCTGAGAAAGGTGTTCCAAGGACCCAATGCCGGAGCACGACGGCAGCCGGTGGTCCGGAAGCTTATCGTCGGGAATAAGCATCACGAGGACATCGCAGCTTTAATCCGCGAACACAACATCGACATACTCTGCAACGTAACGCGCAAATTGCTCTCGGAGCAGATATTCGAGTCGACACTCAAGGCGAAAATCTTGTTTCCTGAAGTTTTTGATGTCTCGCCAGTCCAAAGCGCCGATAGGGAAGCCTCCGAGGCGGAGGCTGCCAGAAACGATGCGAAAGCGATCCAAGACGCGGTTCAGGGTCACCTAGGATGCCCCTCGAATGCCACGCAACTCGAAGCAGATAATACCAGTGAGCGTGATTCTCTTCTGACAGCTGGGTACCGCCTAATGATGGCTGCTGAAAGGTGGCTCCGTCCAGCCACGAATCGGGAGAATCATCAGCCGACAACGTCCGAGAAACCGCACTGCATCCCGTCGCTATTCCCTGTTTATCTTCCATTCAGAACTCAGCATCGCCTCCTCGTCAAGGTGCAGGCGATCCTGGAACAGGCATGCTTTGACTTTGGACAGCGTAAAATGCCGGATGTTCTGCGAAAGCATCAATGGGACTGTCCCGAATCTTGCGAGCTGAATCTCTGGGCCGCAGAATTCCTCACGCGCCAGAGTGCGTTTTCCGAGAAGGTGCCCAGCATTGGCAAGTCATTTGCGGACCTCTTTCGGTCGGTAGCGCCATCCGACATACCGCTGTCCACCGCCTCCGCCTTCGCGCAAGAGGGTTAGAGGAAGTTTTGTTTGATGCCGAGAGCCTCGCGACGCTCCTAAAGCACGAGGAGAATCTGGAATTGATCAAAAGAATCCGGCGAGACACGCAGTCGGCCATCGAGGAGCTGGAGCGCAACAAGCACGTTCTGATGTCGAGGTTGGGGGATACTTTGAAGAGAATAGCCGCGCAGCGGGCTGAGCTGGACCGACTGGAGGAGTTGGCTGTGGCTGGGATGGTGAAGGAGGATGGCGAGTACGAGGTGTTTACTGGCGCGAACTTGGAGCAGGACATCGAATACTCGGAAACGGACCCTCTGAACGCCATTGTCGTCTCCCAACAAGAGATGGGGTCTGAAATTAACGATGTAGATAGTGTGGGGGAGTATGAGTCTACTTAGCTTGGCCGATTGTGGGCATCGGAGCCGACGAAGATTGCCGGCGTTGCGAGAAGCGCTGACAGATGGCGATTTTCTGGGCTCACCTCCTATTGGCAGAGGGTCGGGCACCCGCTGGTCAGGCAAGCCCGACCCAAGGCAGGGCTGAGTGGTGAGACAAAACCCAAAAGGATGTCCAGCAAGGGCTAGCCTAATCACGGCGAGGTTGCGAGAAGGCTATAACTGGCGAGGGTGCTTCTTTCCTGCTGAGACGCGGCGTCGAACTGTGTCCAGCAATGTATCCCACGCCGGGTGTGATCCGGTATTTTGTCTGGCCTTCCTCAGTCATCGTTGCCATTCCCTCAAGCACAACCTCCTCGTCGTCAGCTTCGCAGACCACATTGTCCACCTCGCTCAGCACAACCGTGACATGGACCTCGTTGTCGACCACCTCCTCGACGGCGATGCCAACCCCCAGCCCTGCGACAGCAACGGGTGTGACGGGACTTACGATGCGTGGACCAACACGGCACGTACGAAAGCAACACGGCACGCTGCCGCAACAACGACGCCGGCTGCGAGTGCAACCCAACGGCCAACACGTGCGGCACGCCGGCGTCATGCGAGGGCGGAGGCTGCGCCGGCACATACCATTACTGGTCCAACATTACTGCCGAGGCAACTACTACGGCTGCAGCGGGCACATCGACAACGCCGTCACGGGGGCCACCTCCTGCAAGGGCGCGTATCAGGGCTGCCCCTGAACACCGGACGCAAGCACTCCGCAGGCCTGCGGTCTCATCCAGAGCTGCGATTTTGCCGGCTGCGAGGGCACATGGTTCACGTGGCTCAGCGACGACAACATCGTCGGCACCTGCACCATGGGCCCCCACCGCATGTGCTCCTGCTGGCGGACCAACACGAGCCGCTGCTACCGCTACGATGTCGGCACCGCCAACTGCAACGTCGTCTGCTACTCTGGAGACCCCTTCATCGGTCAGTTAACCCTGATTGCAGATGTTGGACTCTGCTCCGATTTTGAATGAACAGGCATACAGTAAAGGTATCTAGTAAATGAAACAAAGCGTTCCTCCTTCGTTCAGAACTGTACACAGTATGTGTCTAGCCCGAACTCGAATTGAAGCTTCGCTTTCGAGTAGAGAGAGCACTTGTCCGCGATCAGCGCCTTGAGAGGCAGTCGTCGGGCCGCGTCTCCCTCACGACCCTTGGGCGCTGTTGCTCGCCGCGTCCATCGCAGCGATCGCCTGTGCGATGCGGAGTGAGCATGCATCCCTTTCGCTGGGCACGGGCTTCCCTGCGCCGTCCTTCCCTGCTGGAGGCTCCGCGCTCGCGAGTTCGACGAGCCTCGACCGCCGAAAGTCCCATCGCTCGAGGCTCCCGGGGGGGACGCCCTCGCACAGCGGGCCGGTAGGGATCGCCTTCTGCGCTTCCTCGTCGTCCAAGCCTTCCGCCAAACCCATATTTCTGCGCAGGAGCTGCCCGCATTGCGTCAACCACTGGGTCGCGACCCAAAGATGGCACTCGAAAACAACGCCCTCCTGCGGCGGCGTCTCCAGGGCCTTGCTTATCTCCCAGTATATCCACCTCACGGGGGGTTATCACCCCTGTTTTACACCGAAGAATCCATCCTTTGTCCTCGATATAGTTAGAGGGCCACCTTGGGTACGGCACGCCCGCCGATGTTTTCAGTCCAAGACTCCAAGGCTAGGTGCCGCGCCTTGGAGGCGGGTTCGTTTCGACAACAAGACGCATCACATGCTTGCTGGCCGTTAAGTACCTACCTAGGTTTGCTACAAGGTTAAGGGTGGCACAGAGCGAGCGGGGAGACAAGTATAATTATATAGGTACTACCCCCTTAAGACACTATACAGTGAATGGACGTTTCGCATCAGTCTATCCACCGAACCAAGAATGAATCGGCATTGTCAGCACTCTGGTCCCAGACCCTGGTTCAGGCCTGGGTCTGGCCCAGGTTCGGAAATAATGACGATTTTTTCAGGTGCGGCTAGGTAACTGGCCTCGGCGAGCTAGCAGCGGCGTCGTCGACAATGTGGATTAGCATAAACCTTCCGAAATCGAGGGTTGTCTGTCTATCTGAGAGGCGAGTTATTTTGGGATCACAGGCGTTATGAGTCAGCTTCAACGATACAGGCGGCTGTTTCCCTAGCACTCCCTGGTATAAGAGGCCTGTCGTTTCCCGTTCCCACTCAAACCAGCAGACAAACCGCGCGAACCCGACTTTTTCAAGCTCTCATCCTCGCCAACCAGCTCAAGTCTCTCGTACATACATATTTCAAATCCCCTCATACCCTTCGAGTTTCTCAGTGCCTACATTCGCACACTTCTTCCAGTTCCGCCATGGCTGCCAATGCTCTCGACCACAACTTCACCAATGTCAAGGGGTCTACGACGGCTCTCAATGTGCCCCAGGGCGCCGTCAACGTCCCCATGTCAATGGGAGACGACAGCCTCAACGTTGTGCGGCTTCCAGCAGGTGGAACCGGGCTCTCCACTCAAAACCTGACCTCCTGCATCGCCGTGGCCACCTTCTGCCATTGCAACCGGCAGCTGCCGCTGTACACGTTGACCCACGTCGCCGGCGTGAGCAAGGCACTCGGCCAGTATCTGGGCAGCAGCGGATATGTCCACGACAACGACATGATCGTCATCGGGTTCGGCGATTCGGCCTTAGAGGCCCACCACCAGAATGAGTTCTTGCGTGCCAAGAGGGAACTGAAAGAAGGGCTCGCCGTGCACCAGGTCGCGACTATTACTTGGGCCAAGGACTTCATCAAAAAGCCTTCGGCGCTGGACGCCCACTCCTTTATCGTCCAGGCGAACGGTACATACGGCCGGGCCGCGGCAGCTAGGCCCGTCGGCGGCGCCGGCGCCCCCACTGCGAGCCGCAATGCTGGTGCCGCCCCCGCCCAGGCGGCTCAGCAGGGTGGCCCCCACACTGGCCAGGGCGCGAAGCAGAATGTTGGCGCTCCTCGGGCGAAGGGTCCTTAAGTTTTACATGCCTAGTACCTAAGTGCCTACGTCCTGAGGGGGTCTGTTCTTGGATGGGTACCGGTTGAGGAGTTTAGAAGTAGGAGATATAGAGTCTAGGTGATAGATAGAGCTGCTACTGGTAGCACGATTAGGTACCTAGTTTGTTGAGAAAATTAGAGCTGGATCTCCCAAACTGAGGTGGCGCGTCTATCGGAGGCCGGTGAGAAAAAAAGACTGCTAATTATGTGTCCTGGCGTCTTGCTGTAGGCAGTGATAAAGTCTCCGGAGCTGCTTGAAGCGTCGGAGTTGACGGTTACGCTCAGCAGCCCTCGGTTTGTCTCGAGACATTTACCATTCCTAGAGAAGACCACTGCGTTGACCTGCTACCCTAGGCGTAGACGTCTGCGCCAACTCTTCTTCCTCCCTTCTCTGTTTTTCCTCCTATTCCTGCCACATCTGGTTCATATAAGCATTGTAGTCGTCTTCATTTTCAAACTCGATGCCATTCTCATCGCAGATTCAAACCTCCTTGGGGATTTCCCGTTTCGTGACCTCGATGGTCCATCCATACTTGCGTATCCTCCCCTCCACACCACTCCTTAGACCATCTTCGCCGTACACCTGGACATTGACAATGATCTCTTCTAATGATAGACTACCTGACATCTGTGCCCATTTTTTCCTTATTTTTCTGTCTCTTCTTTCATTCTGTCTTCCGTTTTTGTCTTCCCTTTTTATTTGGACAAACCACATCAGGAGATGAACGCCAGGTATTAACCAACGACACGAATTTCTTATCTCTTTGGAAGCTCCAACAGCTGTCAGGCCCACAATTCATCTACGACTCGCTGAGATTCCAAAATAATCAGACAACAGAAGAAGACTTTCGGCGCCCCAGCCTGCCCCTGAAGCATGACAGACTGGCACCGCAACTAGGAAGCAACATGGTCACCGCCTGCGCAACAAACAGCCACACGGCGACCATATCGGTCTCCGACTCGAGCTGATTCCGCGAGACGATGAGCTCTGTCCACATCACGAGCGGCCAGCCGACAAGGAGCATGAACGCCCCTCCCACGGGAACGGCAGCACATCGATGCCACCACTTGAGTTGGTTCTCCGCCACCTTCGCCACATCCTCCTTCATAATCGCAAACAGAACAACCGCACCGATCGCCGCGACGACACAAAAAAGTGCGAGGACGGAATCAGAGATCTGCCACAACAGGAAAAGCCACTTGTGGAAGTCCTCGTCGAGCGTGCGCCACCCGAAGAAGAAGAACTGATAGACGCCGTAACCCTGGGGCTGGTGCACGGCCCAGGCGGTCCAAGCCGAGACCGTGTTCAGCACGACGACGCCGGCGGTGCCGAGGCCGAGGAGGCCGACCAGGACCAGGCTGCCCGCGCTGATGCCGCCCAGGTAGGAGAAGGCGTACAGCATGTTGAAGTGCGGCAGGATCACGGACAGCGCGTGGATCTCGTCCGCGTGGCCCGCCATAGCCTGGTACCATCTCGCCTGGGTGTAGCAGTTGTAGGCGAGGAAGCCGAGGTTGCTGGGGCAGGGGTTCCCCACCCCCGAGACGAACTGCGCCGGGGAGAGCGCGAAGCTGGCGTACAGGAGCACGCGGTTGGTGAGGCTGAAGCCGGGCACGATTTGGATGGCCATTGCTGGTCTGGGAAAGGACAGGGTGAAACTGGCCTGGAGGTTTGAGGGGGCGGATGAGAAGAGAGTCGGTCTTGGGGAGCGACGACGGAGAGCAGGGGAACGAGACAGAGAAAAGAGTGTACCTAAATAAATGTATGTCATAACTATTACTATTTGGTGCTGGGTGTTGTTGGGCATCGAGTACCTTACCTAACTTGTACGGCATCAAAATTCTATAGCGGGGGCTGTGAGCTGTTCAAATGCTGCATGCTAGCTGCGCCTCCCAGCCAGGGTATCAGCTAAAAGCCTTGTGCTCTCCCGTCTCGTCAGGGGCTCAGGGAGCGCCAAGGCGCGATGAGGCTTTGGGAACTGCTGTGGCTTAAATAGTCCGTAACTGATGACAGAGACATACCCGGAAAAGGGATAGGGAAAAAACAAGAGAATGGTGGGGGAAACCTTGAATCGTTGAGAAGTGCATGTTCAGTGCGGCGCGGACCTCCCCTCAAGCGTGGATTGTTGCCACGATGGCTCTCCTTCCCAAAGACCCCGTCAAACAGCGAAGTGAAGGCGTCGATGCATTCGCCTTCCATGGCGTGCAGAGGTGAACGAGCTTGCATCTCTCCAGCGGCAGTGCTGTGACGAGGCTTGCTCGAGCTCGATTCAGGCGCCATCGCCTGCTTCGTCGCAACGCCCAATTCATATCCCCATACGGAGAGCTTGTTTAGACAAAAAAGCGCCTAACTAATTAAAGATGATTAGCATTAGGACACATCTCGTACTAGCCATATCACTTGCGTGTAATACTGACCTCGATATATCTGACCCCGACTTGGATCTCATCCTCATCTTGGAACTCTACCGCATCCCCGTCAGGGTTGGCTTCCCATCCTGGGACTGCAAGGAAAGAAGCTCTGCCATAGCCTCATAGACCGATCTCCAGAAGACAGACTCTCGAGGGGCAGAGGAGTACGGAACCCGACGAGTCATCATCCGGGATAGCCCTTCCGCGTCAATTGCAAGACGGGCAACGGAGTCCGGCAAGCCCAGGCCTTGAGCTCGCGTCGGGATCAGGCGACCACACAATCAGGATATGGCGGTGTCTATCGAAGCCGCACCTGGAGCGTCGCCTGGTCGCATGCAAAGGGCGTCTACTGAGGCCGGTGGAGATTATCGGTCTTTTTGTGAGCATTTTTTAGTGACAGGTGCTGCAAAGGAAGTCTTCTGCGCCGCCGCCGAGGCAGCCACGCGTTCCCATTGGCGCCCTTGGGAGACATGCCTGTCCGCATTTGCGCGTCGGAATTCCTCGGGCGGCGCATCAGCCTCAGCCTGCTTGTCCCGTCCACAACTGTGGACCAAGCACGATCACACTTCCACATTTGTGGACGGCAGTTTCACACCGACCTACACAGTGGACAGCAGTTCCAGAGTTGTGGACAGTGCTCCCACAATAACTTCCACAAATGTGGACAGCACCTGCACAACTGTGGACATGATTGCACACTTGTGGACGGCGTCATTCCACAACTGTGGACGATGTTCCCGATTCAATCCCAATATCAATGTGAAAACACCATCATTCCGCTACCTTCCATGCATCATGCACCTGCCACCACGTCACCGCCAAACAGCTGGATCCGCCATTGACCATGCCCCACCGCCGCCGCCTCGACACTAACGTTGATGAGCGCATGCTCGACTTCGACGGCGTGCCCGGCAAGCCCGCCCAGCTTGCAGAGGGACACGCCTTGCTGGCCACGGTGCCAACGTTGGCAGCGCATTGCCTCGAAACATACAACAACGTACGCACTGAGGCTGCAGCTGCAACAACAGCGGCTTTCCAACCCGTCGGACCCATGCGGGCAACGAAATCGCGACGCGTCCTCCGCCCTCGAACTCGACCCGGCCGGCCGACCACCCCGCTCCGCGGCCGCGACCACGGCCACCGCCGCAACAGCCACGGAACGACCGTCCTCAAGCGCCGCGGCCGCGTCCAAGCCGCCACCGTACCGACCGCACCGACGACTCCCGACGCCGAAAACGACAACGACAACAGCCCCGCGCTCGCCTGCCCCTTCTACAAACACGACCCCGTCCGGCACCGCGTCTGCGCCCTGTCCGCGCCGTTTCCCGACGTCCGCCGGGTCAAGCAGCACGTCATCGTGTCGCACCACGCGCCCATCTACTGCCCGATCTGCGGGGAGCACTTCCCGTCGGCGGTGGCGCGCGACGCGCACGCGCGCGAGCGGACGTGCGCGCTCGTCGACCTGGCCGCGGCGGACGCCGGCATCGAGGGCGCGACCGAGGAGCAGGTCGAGGCGCTGCTGCGGCGGGGGTGCGGCCGGAACGGCGGCGGCAGGGATGATGAGACCGTGGAGGAGGCATGGTTCCGCATGTGGGAGGTGCTGTTCCCCGGCGCG
>FTCU01000586.1_pt1 | contig 23542 bp, 19 predicted proteins | sample 1639521 | NCBI WGS metagenome assembly FTCU01 (sample SAMEA3914864, study PRJEB12502) | metagenome | biome: forest; material: soil | place: USA | collected 2012-03-12 | depth 0.3 m
CACGCGGCGCGCGGCTGACGCGCAGCGCAACAATATCAAATATCGCGGAGATGTGGCGGCATAGTTCTGCAAGCTACTGATGAATTGCACAGTTGCCTTCATGCCGCCGTGCCCGATCATGTCTGGCCTGGGCCAAGCAAGTGCAGCACTGCAGATTACGTTAGCGCTCTTTGGTCCAGGTCCTTCAGGTGAAATGATTTTCCAATTTTTTCTTTCCCCCTCGTGTTGCAGGGACATCCGATATCGCCGCAGCATGCCGAGACCGCGGGCAACTGGGCGAAATAGCCAAATCACAATGCTACCCGTCCATGGGACGTGTGGCATTGCCTCTGGGAACAGGCTCTGCTTGTTTCGCTTGTTCGAACAAAGCGTGTGTACCCCCCCCATTTCCCGCTTCTTCCAATCATCCTCTGGCGTCCTGGGTTGTCGTCATCTTCGCCGATGGGACGGTACATGTCTACAAAGCAGCTACAGTGCGAGCCCCGAGAGACACAAATTTTATTCTTTTCGGTATCAAATCGCTCTGCGCGCCCCCCCCTCCCCATCCACCCCTGCACACGAACAGGCCGAGGCAGACAGGGAACAGGCGCAGGGGTTCGCGTCTCGGCCAGTTTCGCTCGAACATTCTTGACTCGTGGCCGCTGCACATCATTCCGCTGAATCTGTCAGGATGCCGCCTGCTGAGCGCGGAGGGATGTGAGGGATGTGAGGGATGTGGGCGGTGGTCCCGCCCGGCTTGCGCAACGCTTCCAGCTTCCAGCTTCCAGCTTCCAGCGGCGTTCTGGCGCGCCGGGGCAAAGCAACCCTCCCAGACGTCGAGACGTCCCAGAGCAGAGGGAGGGTGGCCCCCGCCGTCCTCGATTTGGATCGAAATGGAGAAGCTCCCCCCGTCCGTGGTAGCGGGATGGGATGTGTGGCACCGCGGCATGGCGGCGTGGAGAGGCTGATGCACGCACCAAGGAGCCAGCCGTCGCACCTGGAATGGCGCAGGCGGGCGTCAATTGGCACGCTAGACTCGATACTGGTTCAGGTCCATCAGGATCGTAACGGGCACTGCTTGCTGCTGCCGCTGCTGCTGCTGCGACTGCTGCCTTTGATGACTGCGCACACGAGCTCCGATGATTACGAACTGAGATCCAGGAATGCAGGTCCAGCATCCGACGTTTCCCCTTCAGATAGCCGAACTACCCGGCGGGCAGCCAGCCCCAAGAACCGTCTCACCGCAACTCGCGGCGCCTTGGCCGCCACGCCATCCGTCCATCCATGATCCGGAAGTGATGGCTCGCTCGGATGATGAAAACCCCAAAGCAGAGGCCCTGAAGAAGCCAGCCACGCCGCTCTCCGCGCTAGCGTTATTCAACGCTAGTGGTTTTCCCAAGCACACACACTTGCCTGTCTGTGTCTGTGCTGTGCTGGGAACCCCCGCTCGGTGTCAACGAGAGCTGGCCTTGATCGGAGTTTGATACACAGTAATTACTTTGTCAACATGAGAGCCTGGCGAGCCTGGGCGACAGTTACGACTCGTGATGAGACGACTGCTGCGCCCTGCTGACAGGCCGTCTCACAGCGTTGTCCCTCGCGAGGAAAGTGTTCGCCTGCCCTGTTGAGCACGCTGGGCATGCTGGGCATGCATCCGTACTGGAGGCCAGGACTTGGCTTTCCCGCCCCCCCTTGCATCACACTGAAAAGGCGTCGATCAACTACCGATCACCAGTGGTGACACACGGCAGACAGTCAAATATCGCGGCATTAAAGCGGCCAGGGGACGATGAGATGAATAATATCCTCATCTTTCTGACAACATAACGCGGTCAGCTCTGCCTCGCAGCAATGGCAAAAACTTGGCTGCGCCGTGTGTGTGGTCGGCCGGTTTCTGTCAGCGAGATCTGATCTGAGAGAGACTGACTGACTTGACGCCCGGTGTGTTTTCCGCGTCGGAATCAGGACGTGAGCGGGGTGGCAACCGCGGAACGAGTGGCGCCTTTGGCGCACAGTGAGCCGACAGTGCGAGGGCTGCTGAGACTCTTGGGAGCAACGTCACACAGCCCCTGCTCGGGATTAGCGCCGAATGGAGTGTTGCCGGGACGGGCTAGCGCTCCAATCGAGGGCGTCGTCGACCACCACCGCCGAGCATTGGGTCGGGGACGGGATCAGGGTAAAACATGCTCAATAATGTCACCGGGGAGCGACGGTCGCGGTCTTTCTGGGACGCAGGAGACATCAGGACTCAGCATCAGGACCAGCGAGGCCGAGGATGCGCTTTATATTGTCTGTTTCTGCACAGACTCTCCAGCAAAGCGGTTTCCCCGTCGCCCGGCACAAATACCGCAGGAAATCTACTATGCCGCAGAATACGCACAATACCGAATATGACTGCTCTGCCGAACACTGGCGCGCAACTGGCTCAGCAATCACATGTGCGCAGCATCCGCCGAGACAACTGGCTGCCCGGCAATGTCCTTTTCCAGAATGCACGGCACGGTGTGAGGACGTCCAGGCTGCTTGGAACCTTTGCCTGATGCTGGCACCAGCCATCCCTGCCTCCGTCGCCCACCTCAGGCCACGGCGCGTCAAGGGGGGTGTGTCTTCGGCCCACCGAGGGACTTCGCGAAATGTCTTGCCCGAAAATCGACACTGTCTTTGTTTGAGGTCACTCCCTATGCTGCTCTTGCTCGTCATGTATTCTGCTCTCGTACTTGAATGGCTGTGGCGTATCGACGGGCGAGACGGGCGAGACGGGCGGCCGTGGTATTCTTCTGTACCGCGATATTGTTCGTGCTGCGAGGTTGCGTACCTCGCCTGATGCGCTGTACTTCGTGGGGGGATCATCTTGCCCGCCAGCCAGCAGCCAGCCAGCGGCGAAATGCCCAACCAAAACCGCTCTGCGATACCGGATGATCGCGGGCGAGCCAGAGGACGCGATCCGATGCCACGGACTGGCACGTCTGCAAGCGCGCACTTTATGTCCGTCCTTGGTAGGTCGGTACCTCTGGTACTTGCCCTAAGCCGAACCCTGCCCGTAAAACTTGCAAGGGCTGGCCGTATTTTCCTCCATCTTGCTCTCTTTCAATATTTCCCGCCCTCCAGTTCCCCTTTCGCGCCTTGCCAGTGGTCCAAGCACCACACCCCCCCCAGCCCGCCAGCCAAGACCCGACCTGGCTTTTTGTGGCACCCCTCCCCTCCATTTTTCCCTCCCACTCTTTTTCCAAGGTCCTTACCCACTTTCCCTTTTCCCTCTTCCCACATCGCGTGCGCCCCATCTCTCCGTCACCATAACACCGCTTCCCTCTCTGCAGCCATTGCCATCGCAAGCGCTGCATCCGGGGTGCAAGAAGACGTGGGAAGCCCAGACAACTCCCACAGCGAACCGCCGCCTCTTTTTATCTTCTCTTTTCGGTGCATGCAGGGAAAGCCTGCAGCGGGGACCCAGTTTTTGCCTCTGAGAGAACCTCGAATTTTTCCCACGTCCCGGTCCAGGCTGTCTCCACCCAGGCAGGCACACGCCTAACGGCTGCTCGCGCAACTGGGGACCGGATAACCCACCTTCTGCCCGCCACCCGCGCATCAGCCAAGGGCCTGGCAGCTCCCCCCAAAACATTAAAGAGGACGCGCAGCTCGAGAGAAAAAAAAGTGGTGCCCACACCGACTTTCCACTCAATCCTCCCCATTTCTCTCCACTTCGTCTTTTTCCCCTTGAGCCTCATTTTCCCGCTTAGGGTATTCTCCACCTCGAAGCACGTCGCGCGCGTGTCTTGACAACTCCATACTCGCGCCTGCAGGTCCCACAACTCTGCTCGGACGACGCATCGCATCGCACGCGCTGCCCGCACAGCACTGCACGGCACTGCACAGCACAAGGGACGACGCAAGCAAGCGCATCACCTTTGCGCCTGTGAACGCGACTTGAGGTGCATCACCTCAAAGGGAAAAAAAAAGAGTCGGTATCGCGTGCATCCTGCACGCTCGGACTCGATCGTCTCGAGACTTCACCACACGGCCCCGCCGCGTCGGTCGCGTCTTTTGAGACCTCGACGCCGTCAAATCCTCGACAGCCAGCAGCACTCAAAGCCCTCTCGCGCTTCGGCTCGGATGGTCTTTTTGTGCTCGCCACTTTACGGTTTTTGAGCGACGGATTATGGAAGGTCTGCCTAACGGCTCGGCGCATGCTATAACCACGACGGTGGCTTCTTATCCCTCTTTGCCCGCAGCCGCGACGCACCTCCCCCAGCAGCACCCCCACCACCCGCATCACCACCAGAACCAGACTTCGGCAGCCCCTCCCCACACGCTGCCCCCGCTCCAGCCAAACAACCCGGTTATGCAGCAGGGCCCCTACGGAAGCTATCCCCACACTCCGAGAACACCGGCGACACCCAACACTCCGAGTTCCACGAGCACCATGGCCAGCTACCCGCCCCCGCCCCCGCAGAACGCCGGCCGCGGCAGCGCGTACCCGATCATGGGCAACAGCGCCTACCCGCAGCAGCCCTACCCGGGCGCTTCGTCGAGCATGATGCCGCAGACCACCACCGCCGCATCGCATCCCCAGCCTATTGCCCCCGCCCCGGCCTCGGCCGGCGGCCGCGCCCCACCTGTCCTCCGGCCCATGCCCGCAGGTGGAGTCATGTCCCAGCCGGGAATGAACTCGCCGTACGGCCAGAGCCCCCTGATGCCGCAGAACTCCATGATGCCCGACAGCGAGCAGCCCACTCATGTTGTCGGCTCCCAGGGCCGCAGAGGCATCCTGCCCAGCGCCCCCGGCAGGCCCGCGGCGCCGGCTGCTGGCTCGGCCCAGGCCAAGAGCCAGATCCCGCAGAAGGACGCCGACGGAAAGTTCCCGTGCCCGCACTGCACCAAGACTTACCTGCATGCGAAGCACTTGAAGCGTCACCTCCTGAGACGTAAGTTTCACCACCTTGCTTTGGCGTTTTCCCCCTCGCTTTCTCCTGGTTTGAGACACCCCCGTGAGCGTGGCTTAACCGTTCCTTGTAGACACCGGCGACCGGCCCTACATGTGTGTTCTGTGCCACGACACCTTCTCGCGCAGCGACATTCTCAAGCGTCACTTCATCAAGTGCTCTGTCCGCCGCGGCAACCCGACTGGTGCTAGCCACCTGAGTCACCCGCAGGCGCATGTTAAGAAGAACGCTGCTGCTCAGCAGAAGGCTATGGGTACTGAAGGTGATGTTAGTCACACTCACATTAACGGTATGGGCAACATGCCTGCCGACGGCATGGTCCATCCGTTTGGCATCATCCCCGCTTCTGATGGCATGACCAATGTGGCCAACGATCAAAGCCAGCTCTCGAGGTCTAGCAGCATCAACAGGATTGCCGACGACGCGAACCGCGATAGGAGAAGCATGACGCAGTCGGTCATGGGCCAGTCGACGCGCCCCGGCAGCTTTGATCAGACCTACAACGGCAGCGAGGTTGCCAACAACATGACCGCCAACATCAACCCGCAGCTGGCCAACTACAGCATGCCGCAGAACCAGAACGGGATGCCCATGTTTGGGGGCTCGGGGTCGGCCGATTGGTCGCAAATCTTCCAGGCTGGTGCGCACCCTACCTTCGTCGAAACGATCCCTCCTAATACCGGACAGGGACAGATGCAGACCGTAACCAAACCCGGGCCTAAAAACGGCTCAGCGCGAGCCGGTGGTGGCATACCTGGCGACAATCCCACCGACTCACTCCACTTCCCCTCGTGGGGAGTGCCCTCGTCCTACCCGGACGCCTATCATCAACTATCCAGCAAGATCCTCGGCTTTTTGCAGTCCTCCCCTGCCGCCGCCAACACCGCCACCTCTAGCTTCCTCGACTTTTATTTTCACTCGGAAAATGTCCGCGCGTTCTTAGAAAATTACACACACTTCCATGCTCACTTGTCCATACTCCACATCCCCACCTTCCGCGCCATGGAGGCGCATGTCGGTCTCTTGGCGGCCATGTGCTGCGTCGGCGCGTGCTACTCGGACCGGATACCTGCGCCTAACATTCGCGAGGTCATGGACCTCTTGAAGGCCGCGCTCGAAGGCTCGTCCCGCATGTTTGCATCCCTGATGCGGGCCGGCGGCTCTGAGGGGTACGAGTGGGCGTCTTTTGGAGCCAGCAAGACGGATCTCGAGGAGTTGCAGGCCACCATGCTTACCCAGATTTTGCTCACTTGGCACGGCACCCCGGCCCAGCGCGAAAATGCCAGGAGGACGTTCCCCTTGATCGCGTCGTCCGCCCGCAAGGCTGGCCTGCTTCGTCTCACAACGGACGGGGCGCTGTACAGCTTGGTTCACCAGCCCAATTTCTCCGTGGAGAATTTCCCGCTTTCCCAGTTCAGCTGGCACGCCTGGGTGGAACAAGAAAAGCGCCTCCGGACCATGTACATGATTTTCCTCTACGACGTGGCGCTCGGCTTGTACTTCAACACGGGACCCGAGTTTGATGCCTTCGAGATGCGGCTTCCGCTGCCGGCGGACGACGCGGCCTGGGATGCAAGCGATATCAACGAATGCGCCGAGGCACTGGGACTCCGTGGGCCGGAGGCCGCCAAGATCCGCAATCCTGACGGCACTCGGACAAGCAACCAGCCCGAGATGCACCTGGTGCTCAAGGCGCTTCTTGACAGCAACTATCGCATCCAACCCGGGTCCACCAATCTTTTTGGCAAGTTCATCATCGTCCACGCCCTCTTGGCCATCATGAGGCGTGCGCAACTGGAAGGGGGTTCGGCGATTCTAAACCGCTCGACCACCCCTGTCCCGGCCCATGCTTGGTTTGTTGGAGCTCAAGGCAGCCCTAGCGCGGCCAGCAGCGGCCGGGCCACGCCGGTGGATTTTGGGACCAATCTTGTGGATGCGCAAACTGCCAAGGCGCTCGCAACAGCGCTGGACAAGTTCAAGAACAGTTGGGATCACGACATGGCCACGCAGTTTCCGCCATCTCCGGCCATCAACCCACGCCGATATGGTTTCACTAGGGACGGAATCCATTTCTACTGGCTGGCGACGGTGCTTCTCAAGAGCACGCGGACAGCGGATCTGCAGATGGCGCCGGATCAGCGGTTTGCCTATGTTATCCATCTTTTGAAGTCGGTGAAGCAGTGGGTCTGGACGGACGGGGCTTCCCGAGGGGAAGAGCTGGGATCTGTTGGAGACATTGATGCGGCGTACGGGGCTAAGGACGTGACGCTCGACATGACACAACTCTTTCGATCGCTTTCGACGGTGAGAAAGTCGCCAGGTTTTGCCGCTGCTCCGGCGGGAAGCATGCAGAGCCAACAGTAATAACAACGGGGACATCGGGCAAACAATTCTTCTGCATGAACGGCGTTTTCACTCTTTTTCATTGGTTTTTTGGGGGGGCGGGGTTTTTCTTCCATCATTTTATCTCTCTCGTTTTCCTTTCATTCACCAAGGGTCCCTTCTGAGGTTGGCTGGCGCTTTTTTCCTTCTCTCGAGGGAAGAAAACCCGGCAACCCCCTTGTTGCATCAGATTGGCACAAACGGTGGGTGTTTGCTTTGCATCAGGTGGCTGGGCTGCGGTGATAGATTTCCTAAGGCTTCTGCATTAGAGACCGTCTCACATTCGACAACGACAAATAGACCGAGAAGGAGGCGGACAGTTGGTTCACGAGTCTCTCTCTCTCTCTCGTGTTCTCTTTCGGGGACAGCGGGCGGGGATGTGTGTGCCCACCACGCTGGTAATGAACGTTTTCGACTCTGCTATCCTCTTTTTTCTGGCGGCCCGTTCTGGTTTCGAGGGACGGTGGCTGGCTGGCTGGCTCGACGCTCGACGGATGTACTTCTCTTGGACGGCGAGGGAGGAGGAGAGTTGCTGATGGTGGTGGCTTTGGGAAAGGGGGAAGGAAAAAGGCAAAAGGCTTTCTCGCGGGACTCTTTGAGGGCAGTGGAGAGATTGGGAGGGAAGCATTGGGGATGTACATCATCATTGTCAGACTTACATACGTTGCGTTTAGAGCGTTGGCCGGGTGTGTGTTTGGCGACGAGGGAGGAAGCAGAGGAATCAAAAATGCTGTCGAGTATGTTTTAGATGGTTGTTCCGGACCTGGCTCCTGGTGTCTGTCGTGTGCCTTGTAAGAGTGAAGTCGTCGACACACGAATCTCGAGACAGACCTGCCCTTGCCCTCTTGATTCTGGCACGCCGAGGAACCTCGCGTTCCCACCCCTTCGCAAACTACATTACCATCCCTATCTCACTCCCAAAACGCCCCCCCTTCCCAACCAAGCAATCATACACATACGCTCCACCCAAACCCCCTTCCCTCCTTTCTACTGCACGTACATAGATGAATCCAGCCCCATCCAGTTCTCAAAACCGCTGACCCTAGCACATCCACCCTCACATCTCATAACCGACTGACTAACCGACCTCGTTCCAAACAACAAAACTCACGCCTTCTCCCCGCCCCCCGCACCAGTACTGCTACTCCCTCCCCTCGGCACAGAGCTCACGCGCGGGATCATCTTCTCCAGCTCGGCCTTGTCGGCGTCGGTGGCTGTGTAGCCTAGCTTGGCTTCGATTTTGTCGGAGAGGTCTGGGAGATGATTAGAAGATGGGTTGTGAGTGAGTGAGTGAGTGGGGGGTGTTGGGGACCCACGGAGGCCGACGACACCCCAGACTAGAAGGCCTACTCCTACGCCGAGTTTGGCGTTTGGGGTGAGGTTTTGGTAGGTTCTGATTGTGTGAGATAGGTATTCAGGGGGTGTGGGTGATTTGGGGGAGGGGCATACTTGAAGAGGCCTGACATGCTGCTGGTTTGTGTGGGGGGTTGGAGGCTTTGAGAGGAGTGGGATTGGTTGAGACGGAAGGGTGTCAAGACATTTCTTCGAAGGATGGTGAGTTGAGGTGAGTGAGGCGTGTAAGTTGCGATGTCCTTCCTCCTTTGGAGTGTGGTGGTTTGGCGTGCTGGGGGTGGTGAATTTGTTTGGCAGCTGTTGACAGCTGGAATCTAGGCCGGCGCAACCAGCGACATGCCGATCCATTGACGCATGGACCACCCAAATTTTCGAGTTCGCAGGCGTCGAGTCGCGAGGATTGAGCAGCGCCGCTATCAAAGGTTTTGACGGTCGTGTGTGCTGAATTCCAGGGAACAGGCCGGCCCAACACCCGTCAATCAAGCACACGGCGACGACGACAAGACACGCCGCGCTCAGCTATCCTCACAATGGCCTCCGTGACGGCGATCCGGCCCTCGATGGGCGCCCTCGGCAGGATATGCTCGTCAGCAGCAGCAGCACCATCACCAAGACCGACCTCCGCACCCTCGACCCTCCTCCGCCCGCTCACCCAGACCGCCTCCCTCTCCACCACCGCCAGCCTCCTCAAGCGCCACAAGTACCTCGGCGCCCGCGACACCAGGGACCACAACAAGCAGCGCGGCGAGTCGGCCCTCCGCCGCACGGGAACCCGCTGGCGCCTGTCCGTGTCGGACGAGCCCCTCCCGCGCCCCGTCGCCCGCGACCGCCTGCCCGCCATCCACACGGACCCGGACCACGGCCTGTGGGAGTTCTTTGCCAACCGCACCACCGTCGCCGACCCGCCCGCCGAGGACGCCAAGCACGGCCGCAGCTGGACCGCCGAGGAGCTGCGCTACAAGTCGTGGGACGACCTGCACCGCCTGTGGTGGGTGTGCGCCAAGGAGCGCAACAGGATCGCGACGGGGAACTGGGAGCGGAACAAGAGCAAGCTGGGGTTTGGCGAGTCGGAGTCGTCGGGGAGGGATTTCGAGGTGGGTTTCTCTCTTTCTCCCTCTGGTCGGAGCAATTCACGATGCTAACCCGTGTGCGACAGGTCCGGGCTACGATGCGCGCCATCAAGCACGTCCTGACCGAGCGCTTCTACGTGTGGGAGGACGCCGTCAAGCTGTCCGAGACCGACCCCGAGGTCAACCTCTCCGGCGACGGCCCGGCGTTCATCCCGAGCGACTACCTTGAGGAGGGCGACGCGGCTGTTGCGGAGGGCGGGGAGCAGGCTGCTGAGGCTGTTGAAGCTGCCGAAGCTGCCGAGGAGACGGCAACAAAGGCGGAGCCCGCCGGTGCGGCTGCCCCTGACCCGGCGACGATACCCGCATCCAAGCCGCAGGCTGAGGCGCCGAGGCCATGATGAACGACTTTGCGTACTGCGTACATGTATTCTGGACCATGCCTCGACGGGAGGTGACGGCGTCGGTATATCCCTGTACAGATAGTGTATTGAGCATTTGCTGCGTGCCCTCTGGCCCCTGGACGGCGGAAATGGTGTCTCAGCCATGCCGCATTACCATGTATTATCTCTTTGATGAGGGTTACCGAGATGGCGTCGAGTCGACCCAATGCGGATATCAAACCATGGAAGCATTGATGAGCCGAGACGAGCCCCCAGACCGCCTGTCCCGTGCGCCGAATCACAGGCGCCCGATGCGCGGCTAGCTCCCCCAGAGCGGGGCTCTGCTGTCCACCCCTCATTGAACCTCCCCCCCACCACAGCACCGTCGGCCAGGGTTCCAGACGAGCCAGACTCCATCGCCCGGAAACCTAATACCCAACAAGCCCAAGGCATCAGATCGAATCCAATTTGGGCCTGGTGTTCATCGAGTTCCACTGCCTGCCTCCTTGTCCCTTTCCGTGTCTTGCGCCGCATCTCTTTGTTCCTCCAAGGACGTGTTTTGCATCATCATCAGTTCCTCTCTCCGGACCTCGCTGCATCTCCACACTCCACCCTCCCCACTGCCGGCGGTAAACACAGACGACTTGCCCCCTCACAAGCTTGGCCAGCCAGCTTCCTCCAGACAACCTCCAGACTCCAACGACTCCCACAGCCATGGCCGACGAGATCGCCCCCGAGTACGATGTCATTGTGCTGGGCACAGGGCTAACCGAGTGCATCCTCTCGGGCGTGCTCAGCGTCAAGGGGAAGAAGGTGCTGCACATCGATCGCAACGATCACTACGGCGCGTGCGTACATCGGGACTCACTCCTTTCCCCCTTTCCTTTCCTTCCGACCTGTAGCTGACACCGCTTCTCCCTTCCCGCAGCGAGGCAGCATCGGTCAACCTCGAGACGGTATGCCATCCTCCCCTCCCCTCCATCTCCTGCTTCGACCCGGGACACCCTCATAAGTACGGAGCACGCTTCTAACGAGAACTCCCATAACAGCTCTTCAAGAAGTATGGCAACTACGCCCAGGGCACCGAGCCCTGGAAGCAGTACGGCCGCCTGAACGACTGGAACATCGACCTGGTGCCCAAGTTTCTCATGTCGTCGGGCGAGCTCACCAACATCCTCGTCTCGACCGACGTCACCCGCTACCTCGAGTTCAAGCAGGTCGCCGGCAGCTACGTCCAGCAGGGCTCCGGGCCCAAGGCCACAGTCGCCAAGGTGCCCTCGGACGCCGCCGAAGCCCTCAGGTCGCCCCTGATGGGCATCTTTGAGAAGCGCCGCATGAAGAGCTTCATCGAGTGGGTGGGCCAGTTCGACATCAAGGACACGGCGACGCACAAGGGTTGGTTACACTACCCCTTTCCCGTCGTGGCGACACCTGCTGAACTAACTCACTGCCCAGGCCTCGACATGAGCACCTGCACCATGAGGGAAGTCTACGACAAGTTCGGCCTCGAGGCCGGGACGAAGGACTTTGCCGGCCACGCCATGGCCCTCTACCAGACCGACGCCTACCTCGACCTCAAGGGCGCCGCCCCCGAAGCCATTGAGCGCCTCCGCCTCTACGGCAACAGCGTGGCCCGCTACGGCAAGTCGCCCTACATCTACCCGCTCTACGGCCTGGGCGAGCTGCCCCAGGGCTTCGCCCGCCTCAGCGCCATCTACGGCGGCACCTACATGCTCAACACGACCGTCGAGGAGGTGCAGTACGAGGGCGACAAGGCCGTCGGCATCAAGGCCACCATGCGCGGCATCGACCCCGAGATGAAGTTCGAGACGCGCGCCAAGCTCATCGTCGGCGACCCGAGCTACTTCCCCAACAAGGTCCGCGTCGTCGGCCACGTCCTGCGCGCCATCTGCATCCTCAAGCACCCACTGGCCAGCACCAACGACAGCGACTCGTGCCAGATCATCATCCCGCAGTCACAGGTCGGCCGCAAGAACGGTACGCACGCCCCTCCCTGAACCCGAAAACGCACTCCCACTGACGTTCACGCAGACATCTACATCGCCTGCGTCTCCTCCGCCCACAACGTCTGCCCCAAGGGCTACTGGATCGCCATCGTCTCCACCATCGCCGAGACCTCGGCGAACCACCACCTCGAGCTTGCACCGGGCATCGAACGCCTCGGCCGCATCGAGGAGCAGTTCATGGTACGTACACCCCGCCATATCTTCTACACCCAACGAAATAGACGTCCAGACATGTACTAACCACTACCCCTCTTTTCCCAGGGCCCCCCCATCCCGCTCTACGAGCCCCTCGAGGACGGCACCAAGGACCAGATCTTCATCTCCAAGAGCTACGACGCCAGCAGCCACTTCGAGACCACCACCGACAACGTCCGGGACATCTACCGCCGTCTGGCCGGCGAGGAGCTGGTTGTTGAGGGGCTGAGGGAGGGGATCCAGGTCGCGTCCGAGTAAGGAGACGAAGGGGCGTGGCTTTGTCTCGTTTGCTCATTAACTCCAACCGATTCGCTCTATGTGGAATACGCTGCAGCGTGGAAAGGGATGGATGGGAAGAGAGGGATGAGGGCGAGGATATCTTAGGGGGTATAATAAGACGACGAAATATAAGCGTGATCAGGATTTTTGACGGCCTCTGTTCTTCCTCCTTTTGGTGCGTGTGATGAGCCGAGTGTCGTTCATGATGGGGTTCATTCGGTTGGATATTGCCGCGTTTTTGGCTTCCACAACGACTGGCGAAGACGACAGTGAGAGGGGAGAAACCCCCCAGGGAAAACGAGAAGGCGGATCAGAACAAAAAATCAAGTGTCCGTTAAGTAACTATGTAAAGCCCAGAGCGCCAAAAAAGTACAACACATGATGAGACCGACAAAACAATGATGATGAATCGACATGGGTAATCGTTCTTTTCCTTCCTTCCTTGTATCCCCTTCCCGTGCCCATCTCCTCCCCACCAGCGCTGAAGCCCGAAGAATAACCAGCACTGAAAGCCCCAAAGAAGCAAGACCCTTAACGGCGAGCAGTCTTGCCGATGGTGCGCTTGCCAGAGAACTATCAGAGTAAAACACCCGTTAGCGCCAGTACAGTCATACACACACCACCAGACACAATCAAGACTTACCAAGTGCTTGGGCATGGTAGCGCCAATGTGCCTGTCGGCCTCGCCGGCGCGGGCCATGCGGTTCATCTTGCGCTGGCCGAGCTTGGCGACGCGCTCGGCCTTTGTGCGGGCCGTCTCGTCGACGACGCCGTCGTCGCGGCGGTTGGTGGCCATGACGGAGCGGTCGCGGACGCGGCTGCGCGAGCGCAGGCGCTCCTTGGCCGAGGGCGCCGAGTCGACGTCCATGGCGTCCGGGTCGACGGTGCCCGTGCGGCTGCGCGCGACGGAGCGGCCGCGGGTTTCTTGCACCTGCGAGCGCCCGCGCAGGTTGATGGACTCGGTGTCGACGCCGAGCTGGTCGAGGTGGTCCTCGAGCTGGGAGAAGGGCTTCTGCTGGAACTTGCGGGGGATGATGGCGCGGTTCTTGAGCGACTTGCGCATCTTGGCCTCGTTGCGGATCAGCTTGTGCTTCTCGCGGATGTACTCGGCCTTCTCCAGGACCTCCTCCTCGGACTCGTCCTCGATGTCCTCCTCAGACTCGTAGAAGCCCTCCTTCTCCAGCCGCTCCTCCTCCTCCTCGAGCGCCGCCAGCTTGGCCTCGATATCCGGGTCGACGTAGTCGTAGACGTTCTTGCCGTCGAGGATCTCCGGGATCCTGTCGTACTTCCACGACGGGTCGGCCAGGAGGTAATCTTTCCTGAGGTCGACGTTGAAGACACCGGCACCGCCGTTGGCCTCCTCGACGTCCCTGGCCAGCATCCTCCTCTCGGGGTCGGCCTTGTCGTACTTCTTGAGGCCCTTGACGCCTTCGGGGATAAACGTCTCCCTGGTGATGCCGTCCATCGGCTGGGCAACGTGGATACGTGCCATGACCTCGGTCAGGCGGGAGCCAAGCGCGCCGTTGCTCGCCGTGCCGGCCTTGAGCTTTTGGGACACCCGCTCGGCAAGCAGCCGCTCGCAGACGAGGTTCTTGACGTCCTGAACACCATCCTGGGTAGCGCACGAGGCGCGCAGCAGCTCAACATCGCCCGACTTTGTCAGATCCTCCAGCTCAGCCTGCATCTCGGGTTCGAGGTCCTCGAAGGTCTTGATATCCATCTTGTTGAGAACAACAAAGACCATCTTGTTGGCGAAGAGGGGCTTGATGGACTTGAAGAGGTTGCATTGCGCCTTGAGTGAGTAGCCACATTGCTCGCTGCCGACTGTCAGATGCGCCCAAAACGCCACGCAAGGAGCCAACATACCTGATATCGATAAAGAACAGGATGGCGGCTCTGAGATGCGCAAGAGCTGTGACACTCTGCATTTCAATGGTGTTCATCTCTTCGAGCGGGTGATCGAGACTGCGCTGGTCAGTATTTGTGTAAATCAGGGCGAGGGTTTGATATGGAAGGGCAGCCAAGCGGCGCTGCGGTGGTAAGGGGTGTGATCGCCACATACATTCCGGGGGTATCTATTACTTGATACCGAAGATCTATAATCAAGGACGTTAGCCATCGAATGAACCCAGAGGAGGCGGTGCGTGAGACGTACATTTGTAGTCAAGATGACCAACAAACTACATATCCATTGTTAGCGCGCCGTTGCCGGCAGCTCGAGGACCGATACATACCAAACTCTTCGTTGTCTATTTGCCTGTCAGCACATGTCCGGTTTCAATGTTGAATCACGCCTAACTTACGAAAGCATAAGGCTCAACCGGGGTATCAGCCCGAGTCACCGAGCGCACGAAAGAACTCTTGCCGACGTTTGGGAAGCCAGAGACGAGCAGGGTGCGCGTGGTAGGGTTGATATCGGGCAACCTAGCCAAGTGCTGGCGAACCTGGTCGAGGTATCCAAGGGGCTCTTTTAACCTCTTGATGAGAGTCGCCATGCGACCCAGAGCGGCCCTCTTAAGCTGCTTGCACTGGTACAAACTTTGCGAGTACTAAGTCGAGCGTAAGCGCCATGTTCCGTGAGACAGGGGCTCTGGGGCTCATCAATGTACCTTCAGGAGGCGGACGTAATCGCGAGAAATCGTCTCGATCAAGTGCTTCGCCGTCGAAACCTGGCCAAGAGCCACCTTGAAGTGATCGGCATCTGACAGAATCCGTCAGCATTTCCCCCTCCGTGGCAGTGGCTTCCTCCGAATGTCTGGAGGTCCGGCAGAAGCGTACCATAGAGGATGTTCATCAAGTCGCGGTGGAAAGGGTGTTGGTCCGTCAGAATGGGGAAGCTCGCGACGATCGCGCCGAACTTTTCGCTGCATGTTTCCTGCGTGAATCTGAACGGCAGAGGTTAGCGCTTCGGGTCGGGAGAATATCGTCGACTCGTTCGGGGGAGGGCGGTTTCGAGTGTAATGGGTCGGCGAGGCGGGAAAACTGACTTGACCTTGCGGGTGTAGAAGGCTCTGATTCTGCTGACTGTTTGACACAAAAGTTAGAGGCCGTTTGGGAACGTTAGGTCCTATCTCCTCGGGGTACATACTCTTGAATCCAGCACGGACTTTGGTGGTGTTCCGAGTCAGTGAACGCTCGCTCGCATTGTCGCTCTAGAAAACATACTCTGAGTGGGCAATCGCCTCTGCGTCCGTCTACAGCCTTGTCAGCGCATGTTGTCTTGGAATTCCAGCAGGGGCATGTGTACTTACGAGAGGATGATATCGATGAACTCCTGTGCCCTGCAACACAACAACTCTCAGTATTTTCCCCAAATCACGATCCCCGACAAGTCCGGGTCCTTACGTCGGCACAGGCGCAATATCCTTCCAGGTCATGGCGGGCAACTGGCGTGGTGTTGACCGGATCTGGAGAGGGAGGTGGTGGGTGAGTGGTGGTGTCTGAAGTTCGCAGACAAACACACTGGGAGGGCCTGGGCGGGGCGGTGTCGATATGCCGTCCAAAGTCTGGTCGAAATATTTTTTTGCGATAGTAGGGCGGTGTGCGTTATCAGAATTCCCCAGGCCAGACGCCGCCAGAGAGAGGGGACCAGCCAAAGTGGGGCACATTGACCCCACCAGCAAGCATCGATCAACCCCACCAAGAAATAATTCCCATTGTGAAGGAGGAAGGGTCTTCGTGAAATGTGATTCCTCCAGACGAGAGCAAAAAGAGACATTTCACAACCATACAACCCACCCACCACTATTCGGTCTTTAGGTACCCTTCACGTCCTCACCACACCCCACCAAAGCTCCTGAAAAAACAAACATTCTCAAAAATGGCCTCCCTCCCCGCCTATAAAGCCGACTTCCTCCGCGCAGCCCTCTCCGGCGGCGTCCTCAAATTCGGCAGCTTCGAGCTCAAGTCGAAGCGCATCTCGCCCTACTTCTTCAACGCGGGCGAGTTCTACCGCGCCGACCTCCTCGAGGCCATCGCGACGGCCTTCGCCAAGACGATCCAGGACGCGCACCAGGCGGGCCAGCTCGACTTCGACATCGTCTTCGGCCCGGCCTACAAGGGCATCCCGCTCGCGACGGCCGCCACCATCCGGCTGGGCCAGCTGGACCCGGCCGCCTACGGCAGCATGCTCTACGCCTTCGACCGCAAGGAGGCCAAGGACCACGGCGAGGGCGGCAACATCGTGGGCGCGCCGCTCAAGGGCAAGCGCGTGCTGATCGTGGACGACGTCATCACGGCCGGCACGGCCAAGCGGGAGGCCGTGGCCAAGATTGAGAAGGAGGGCGGCGTGGTGGCGGGCATCGTGGTCGCGCTCGACCGCATGGAGAAGCTGCCCGCGGCCGACGGCGACGACAGCAAGCCCGGGCCGAGCGCCATCGGCGAGCTGCGCAAGGAGTACGGGCTGCCCATCATTGCGATCCTCACCCTGGACGATATCATTGCGGGCGTCAAGGGGGTCGTGTCGGATGAGGACGTCAGGCGGACAGAGGAGTACCGCACCAAGTACAAGGCGACCGAGTAGAGAGGAGAGAATTGTAAATGAATACGCGCTGTGATGTGAGATGCTTCGGGGCCATGGCCCCGCCCCTAATCCGGGGGTTAAGCGCTGGGTGGTCTAAGTACTATCTGCGTAAGTTCATCGTTGTGTGTCCGGCAAAAGCACGCACATCCCACACACATAAAGATAGAGAGGGTCGAAGGCCGCGCTGCAACAGCAATCCGGGTCTGGGGCGTCGGACACCCTGCCTCGTGGCTGATGGAGGCTCCGGCAAACCCGTGCCCGGCTAACGGCGGGACGAACCATCCTTCGGGCGCTCGATAAATACCCAATCGTCGTCCTCCACTGGTCCCTCTCGCTCCTTTGACCGCTTCAGCTTCCTCGGCACCCTCATCGGCATTCTCGTCGACCCCCTCGACTCCTTCGGCCCCGTTGCTGGCCCCTTGTCCTTCGTCGCCTCTTGCTGTTTCGGCTCCTCCTCTGGCCCCCTGTAATTCTTCGACTCTTCTTGTCCCCCCCTCTAGGCAGGGGCCTTGTTTGGGTTCGGTAAATTGTAGATCTATTCAGGCATGCAAGTCAGACTCATACAAGCCCAAAAGCAATGGAACCTCTTCGGGGTAATCTGAGGGGATAAGAAAAGGGGTATTTACCATGTCGTGCCATCCACCTCCCCCAAACTGGGCCTTGCTTTCTCCCAGGTGTTTGTACCCGGACCGCTCATAGTAGGACACGAGGTGCTGCAGAGTCTAGTCAGCCAGCACTTATCGAACCCTTCCAGCGAGGGCGAGGAAACTCACATCCTGGCAAATCAGCGTCACACTGTCCACGAGCCCCGAGTTCCTCATCTGGTCGAGATACGCCTTCATGATCATCTGCCCGATCCCACACCGATGCAGCCGCGGGAGCACGGCGAGCGAGTGTATCCCCACGGATCGTCCCGCCTCCTGGTGCCCAACGTCCTTGGCTGACCGACCGCCTCGGGTGCGCCAATCCTTCGGGTAGCCCATGTCGGCGTCGGTGATGACATCGCCACGGCATCGCGTCGAGATGATGTGAGCGAGCAGCACGCTCACGGCGCCGTCGACGCGGCCTGTCTCGACGGGCCTGGCGGTTGAGAGGGTTTCAATACCCATCTTCTTGGCTTGTTCTGGGAGGACGGTAAGGAAGACGCCTAGACTGAGCTCTGGGCAGACAGTGAGGCGATATGTCAGCTGGAAGGGCAGGGAGCCTGGCGTTAGTGGTGGCTCGACGTCTTGAAGCTGCTGGGCGCGTGACGACTTGCCTTCTCGGGTGTTGCCCGATGTTCGGGGTTGGGGAAGGCAAGGTTCTCCAGGGTGACGCAGGACTCGAGGTCGGAGATTGTCAGGGGCCTGATGTTGGGCGAAAAGGTTGTGATGTGCGGGAGCGCCCTCTCGAGACGAGACTCTGGGCTGTCTTTGGCCGCCCGCCGCTTTTGACTCAACATTTTTTGAAGCATCGCGAAGTCGCCGTCCACGTCGGAAGACTCGTCAACAGCTTGTTCAGCTTCCTGCGGAGAGGAAACAGCCTGTTCCTCGGACTGGTCCCTCTCGGCGGCTGCCATACCTACGCCGAGCCCAATAGTGCTGCTGAATGCGGATAGTAATGTCTTGAGGGGTAGCGTAGCTTCCCTGATTCTTGGACACTGGGAGCTGGAAATGGATCAACAAAAGGTAGCCATCAGAGACACATCGGGTTTGTCTCACCTGAAACTTGGAGACCCGGCTCTAAATGCGCGTGGATCCCTTCTTGGACGTTGCTGATGGATATCGGAAGGGTTAGTACCAGCACGCGACTCCTGTCCGTGATCGGCGACGCAGAGGTGGCACAATGTAGGCTGCGAGAGCTTGGATATCCGGGCTAAGCGGAGCGGAGATGGCTTTGCAGGAGACGGCTTTGCAGGAGACGGAAAGACAATACTGGATAGTTGACGATGAGTCGAAAGTGTTGGGATGCTCTACCGGAATGTGTAAGATTCGAATGCTGGTCGGTGGGGAAAAAAAAGATGCGGTGCAATTGCCTTCTGTGCATGTTTCACAGTGCTAGAAAAAGCAACCTAGAGGTCGGGACTGCCAGCAGACGCATGCCACGAGGCTGAGGCCGTGGATGCCCAAAACAGCTGTCTGTGCAGCTCGTCTGATCTCTCTGCAGCTCTCTGCAGCTCTCTGCAGCAAGTGGCGGGTTTCGTCAACCCTGCGCCCATCATTCCCGTCGTTATTTTTATCTTGGTGAATTTCATCTGTTCCAAGAAATGCTTAATAGAACCTCGCTTTCTCACTGCAACTCGATCTTCTTCTCGGAAAACATGCCGCAGGTTGGGATGCTTGACTCTTTGCCTGCTGTGGTTCGCGGTGGGACAGCTCCCATTCCATCGCGGGGTACGACTGCCCCTCCTGACGTCACCAGCAGGAGAGGAGAGCTCTGCCGCTGCTATGAGATTAGTAAATCACCAGAGCGATGAACACAACCACCTGGTGCTCGGTTTGTATTTTCAGGCAATTCTACGAAAAAGGAGAGAAACGGGTTTTCAAAGAACAGCCTGGACGCATTTCAGAGACCAAGACTGGCGAGGTGCGCCAGACTGCAACCCTATGCCCTCCACAAGCACGCCAAGGGGTGGCAGAACATGTCTGCGTCTTCCATCCGCACCTGTTTGATCTGCTTCCGTCCCGGTACCGATCGAGCAGGGGAGGTATAAATGGGCGCGTTTGCGTGGGACGAAACGCTGGTCGGCGACCCAAGCTGCAGATCGCCTCGCTGGCAACGGCTGCGAGCACACGACACGGACGGGGATTGCTCAACTTGATACTTGCGTGCATGAAAAACCTCCCCAACGTCTCACCGGTTCCGGTTGATGTTGATTACTGCGTAAAGCCTCTCTACGACGCAACCGCAATGCATGGAGCTCCACGCCGAGGCTGCTGCTGCTGCTGCACCGAGCGGTGGTGGTGGGAGTGGGGAGATGCTCTGGAGGTTGCCAGGTCTCGGCCCGGAATCGAGGCGGTCTGGGTCGCGTGGTGCAGCCTTCACAGGATTCTGTGTCTCAAAGCGGAAATGAGGAAACGAGACGAAAAGAAGAAAAACTAAAACAAAAGGAAGAAGGGAAAATAGCGAACGAAAAGCGAAAGAAAAATATCTACCAAAAGAGACAAGGAAGAAAGAGAGGGTGCATCGGGTGGTGAGATGCTCGAACGATGATGGGATGCCGTCTTGGAACGGCGCTGCAGCTGCGGGGCAGGGGTCTGGCAGCGCAGGCCAGCGGCGCGGACGTTCCCAGCTGGGAGGATCGGTGATTTTTGCATGTGGCCCGTCCAATTTGACATGCGGTCGACCTGGTGAGAGGAGAGGCTCGGAAACTCGCATCGCATGGCTGCGGCTCGTCGGTGGTTCGTGGTACACGGCAAGGCAGACGAAGATGACGGAGCAACCCCCGCCCAATCACACGTCTATCCGTCCGCTGCACCGCTCTGTCTGCTCCACGCCGAACATTTCTGCGCCGGGCTGGGCATCTCTGACCGCTGCCCGGGGCTGTCATGGTGTTGATTCGTCCTTCTCTCACTGGTCGGTCCGCGGTTCGATTCCTCATCCGAGGAAGCCGCATGGCCTGGGCCTGACTCAAACAAGGACGCAGGAAGGTCGGGACTTGTGCATCGACGGAGGGAAGCCGGCCAGAGGGCTTTGTCAGGCAGGCGTGGAGTTAATGTTATCTGACCGGGCAGCGCTGCTAAAACACAATGCATATTAGGTATTAGTGGGTGGCCCCCGCTTACATTGCCTTCGTCGGCGGGCTTCCAGATTATTCCACCTCTCAAGAATTCGACGTATAAATGAGGTGCCCATACTGAAATGCGCGCGCACGTTTTGGGCTGCTGTCGGGAGAAAGTGACAGAAACTCACCGAGAAGAAAATCAAATCCGTCGTCAGGTACGAGGCACTTGGCACACACACGCGCAGCAATTACCCCACGTCATCCCCTCATCCCGAGTCCCCCAGGGTGCGCAGCTGGCGGAGGCAACAGCCAGGGGCGTTTCTAGCGGGCGGCCCAGGCCCAATCAACCCGTTTTTAGAGGCAAACGGCCCTGCACTGTCTGAGAGCTAGCGGCTCGCTTCGGTTCCACTGAGCCTATTCCGTACCAGGACCACGATCTGTCTCTGCCGCCTCTGGAGCTTCCATCGCTCAGCTTCTCGAACCCCTCGTCCGTCGTCCGAAGAGGCTCTCAGACCTGCCGACCGAGGCCCCGTCTGTCACGAGTCTGTGCTTGCAAAAGGGCGAACAGGGCGCGTCCGGACCGTGTTTCTTTTGTTCCTCGTTCCTCTTCCTCTCTGCCACTGAGCTGCCTCCCCTCCAACCCGACCCAAGGCACCACGACCGACCGACCGACCGACCGACCCAGGCAGCCACACGCTTGCTCTGCTTGGATTCGCCACGACTTCCTCGGTTCCAGTCTCTAGACTCTCCCGACTCTCTGACTCTCCCAAGACCGCCTCGAGCATCCATCCAAAATGTACGTCAGACCTGGCGTTTGTCGAACCTGAAGCACACCCAGCTGACAAGACATTCACATGCCCCAGGCGCATCACCCTCACCATCACCAACTCGGAGCCCCAGGGCGACGACCAGGACCTGTTGTCTCTGGAAGTTTATCCCGAGATGACAATAGAGACCCTGCGGAGCTCCATCCAGGCCGAGACCAGCCACCACCCCAGCACCCAGCATCTTTACCACAACGGCCAGCTCATCACCGACAACACCAAGACCCTGGCCGAGCTGGGTGTCGCCGATGGCGAGCTGCTCGCCCTCCACGTCCGCGAGACACGGGGCAGCACGACGGTCCAGGGTCCGGGCAGGCAGCCACAACAAAGCGCAGCCCGACCCGCGCCGCGCCCGCCCACGCAGCAGGACCCAGAGGTGATCCGGTTGCAGATTCTCGGGGATCCGAACCTGAGGGGCGAGCTGGCAAGATCGCGGCCCGATCTCGTGGCAGCGCTGGAAGACCCGCAGCGGTTTGCCGGCCTGTTTGCCGACAGCGTCGACAGGGAACGGAGAGAGCGCGATGAGCGTCATCGCCAGATCCAGCTGCTCAACGCGGACCCGTTCGATATCGACGCCCAAGCGAGAATCGAGGAGATCATCCGCCAAGAACGCGTCATGGAGAACCTGCAAAACGCCATGGAGCACAACCCCGAAGGTAATCGGCAGCGGCGCCCAACCCCCCACGCTCACAGAACGCCCCGCTAACCTCCCCGCTCTAGTCTTCGGCACCGTGCACATGCTATACCTCGAGGTCGAGGTGAACGGGTACAAAGTCAAGGCCCTGGTCGACTCGGGCGCGCAGGCAACCATCATGAGCCCCCAGTGCGCCGAAGCCTGCGGCATCATGCGTCTCGTCGACAAGCGCTTCGCCGGCATCGCGCGGGGCGTCGGCACCGCCAACATCATCGGCCGCGTGCACTCGGCGCAGATCCGGATCGGCCCGCTTTTCCTGCCCTGCAGCTTCACCGTCATGGAGGGCAAGCAGGTCGAGCTGCTGCTCGGTTTGGACATGCTGAAGCGGCACCAGGCCTGCATCAACCTCGCCACGGACAAGCTGGTCATTCAGGAGGTCGAGGTGCCGTTCCTGGGGCCCGCCGACATCCCGCGGGACAGCGAGGAGGCCTACCAGCGGGAACCGACCGTCCCCGGCCCGGCGGGGACCACCATCGGCCAGCGCTCCGGCGCCGTGCATCCTCCGAGCGGGCCCGGAGCGGCGGCACCCGCCCAGGGAGCCCCGGCGGGCGCCACTCCTGCCTCTGCCCCGGGCCCTGCGCCCGCCCTTCCCCCGCGGGCGCCGCCCCAGTCACATGCTGCGCAGAGGCCGCCGCCGCAGCAGCCCTCCTTCCCGAGGGAGGATATCGAGCAGCTCATGGCGCTCGGAGCGTCGGAGGACAGGGCGATCCAGGCTCTGGATGCCGCGGGTGGAAACGTGGAGTACGCGGCCGGCCTGATCTTCCAGGACTGAGCTGCGCGGTCTGTTCGGTTTGGTAATTTTGCGGCATGGCTTTTTGACACGACGTTGATGGGTTACGAATTGATCTGCGGAATGGGGATATACACGGGTTCTAAGGCGCAACGTTCAAACACACACACAGAGACACATCTCCACATAGCATACTAGACCATACGTTTAGTCGCCCGGGTATTTCATGCTTGGGGAAATCTGGGCTCAAATGGAGGATGATGCATGGGGATATACGAAACCGGCGTGTTGCAAACAAAGGGCGCAGTGCTTTTTAGATGGACGGGCATTCATCGGTGCCGCCGGCAGAGCGCACAAGCTTAGAATCGATCGACGTTTTGCTACCTATGTATTATTCCTCCATGACCTGCACCCCTTTCCTCCCTCGTCCACTCACCCAACTCACCTCAACGAATCTTATAAAC
>FTCU01003404.1_pt1 | contig 23444 bp, 21 predicted proteins | sample 1639521 | NCBI WGS metagenome assembly FTCU01 (sample SAMEA3914864, study PRJEB12502) | metagenome | biome: forest; material: soil | place: USA | collected 2012-03-12 | depth 0.3 m
AGAATCATTTCTATAGTATTCGTCCTCTTTTGTGTTCCCTAAAGGAGCCACAGATCCCACCCGGGTTGATGAACGATATCCTCGGCGCCCTACAGTGAGGTCCCTTTTTACTCTCGTTCTGCCTGCAAAGGTGGCGGTCGCTGGCCTCGTGCCTCGGCTGTATAGAGAGTGGCGATGATCTGTACCCCGGCTTCCTGAGGTCTTGCCTTCGGGCGCTCAGGCGGGGTGGGTGTCGATGGAAGTCTGACCGGCCATCTTACTATTTTCGTTGCGATCCTGGGCCAGCTCTCGGGACGTGAGGAAGAAATCACCATTTTGTATGGCCACTGTCTCGCCTCTGAACCTGCTCGATCCGTTTGTCGGCCTGCTAAACTCTTCTCTTGACTGCTTGACTGTCCGGACTGTCGTGATATCGATCGAGGTGCGGCTCAACTGTGCCTGAAACAACCCCGCCTTGCGTTTTGTGTAATTTGTGTTGATTTCCCCCGTCTGGTGTGTGTAGCCGATGTCGGTTTTCGACCTCCATCCATGCTGTTGATTTTGCATGCCTCTCGGTCCCAGCTAGGTAACGCGCGTGGCCCTTGATGGGATATTTGCTTTTCCGGACCAGGATCCAGGTCCGTCCCGCCGTGTAAGTCGGCTGCATGCCCGCTCCTTATCACAATCGTGCCTCGGCCGGCAGATCCAAGACAAGGGCGCTCTCTCAAGCCACGGCATCCCGGTCACCGACATCAAAACGGTCCGAATTGCAGCGCACGATCGTCGGAGATTCGGCGTTGGCGTTGGAGTGCAAACGCTAGCCACCTTCGGCAACGCCGCTTGTGTTGCAAGCCGTCGGGCATGATAATCGACACTGCACACGCAGGATGGTGTTGACGGGGGGCACACCGATACGCGGCGCGGCGGACATCAGGGCTCGCATGCGTGGAAACACTAGTGGCAGTGGGTTAACACTCGCACTCGCAACTGCAACATGGTGACGCGGGTTGCGACAGACACAGGCAAGAAACGGGAGGAATGGGCTTCAAGTTGGCTTGATTTGGCGGACTGGCACTCCTGATTACACCCAACTCCATTGCCATGATACGCACTTCCGGCTTGCTTCACAACCCATTTGCCCAAGATAGCAGAACCCAGATAACGCCATACTCCATCGTGACCCTGCTCATGACCTCCGCATCGCATCTGCTGGAGATCCCCTCTTACTGCTTCTGCGAGATCATCATCTCCTCGTTGTCGGCAATGGGTGCCGGCCTGTTGGAGCTCTTGTTAAGCTGGTTCTCGCCGACAACGTTCCGAGTGCCTTCCATCTCCAAGTGGTAGTCCTTGTCGTTGTTGTTCTGGCTCAGGACATACTCCTCCTTGTCGATGTGGCGGAAGGTGAAGTAGAAAATGACGGTCAAAACACCGCCGGCGATGGCGGGGCCGCCAAAGTCCCACGTCAGATACGGGTCCGTGACGACCGATGAGCAGGCCAGGCCAATGGCATAGGCGACAGCCGTGTTGAACAGGTTGAGGGCCGACACGAGACCTCGCATGTTGACAGGGGCGCGCGAGTACGCGAGGCCGTACGCCGGAACGTTGACAAAGAGTTCCGAAATACCACCGATGGCAAAGGGAATGGCCATCCACCAGATGCTGATGGGGGCAACGCCGGTACCAATTGCGCAGTCACTAGAGCCATACTCGCCGCACGGCGACAGCTTGTAGGCATAGTAATTCAGCAGAGTGTAGCCCACGCCTCCGAGGGTCGACATGGCCAGGCCGGTGGTGATGCGCGCGATGGGGCCGTAGTGGATGTTGAACTTGCGAAGGAACGGGTACAAGCCGTAGTTCAGGATGGGCGCGAAGGCGATGATGCTAAGAGAATTGAAGTTGGAGATGACGTCGTTGGGCACGCCGTTGGTCTCGAGCATTGTCGACAAAAAGCTGGCCGCGGCGCCAAGACCATTGTCGTTGAGATATTGGATGGGGAAGAAGCAGAAGATGCCCGTGGCCTGGAAGGTCCGGCGGACGTCCTCGACAAACTCGTCGTTCCACCGCGTCGTGTACGTATTGTCGAGGCCTGCAGCGGCAATGTTGGAGGGCTTGGCAAGGTCCCAGAACCCGTGACGACCGATCTTCTTCACGCCTCCACGGCGGAGGCAGATGCCGAGAATGCGAAAGACGTTGGGGAGATCGCTACCGCCGGCGGGATGCAGGACGAGACGCTTGTGGAGGAACCACAGCAGCAGCGGCAGCGGCAGGTAGAGGACGAGGGGAATGAGAAAGGCGAGCCACCACTACGTGCCATTAGTCGCCGCGTCAAGGTTGCAGCCTGCTTGCTGCGGACTTGGTGCACTTACGCCGATGTATTTCTCCGAGTAGGCGGTGGCAACGCCCATGAAGCCGCCAATGTTGATCATCAGATAGAACCAGAGCATCACGCGCTCAGTCGTGGCCTCGGGGTCCTGGATAACCCTCTCGCCGGTCTTGAGGGTAATCACCTTGGGAACGGTGGTCGTGACCTGGTCGAGCAGGAGAGGCGACACATTCGGCTTGAACATGGCTGGACATCGTTAGTCAACCAGAAAAACCATGGGTCGACAGCGCGGGAAACTCACCAGCGCCGATGGACAGGATATAGACCGAGATGAAGTAGGGAGCCTTGGCATTCCCGTTCTCCAGAAGGTCCTTTGAGCCGGCGGCGACCATGAGGACGTGGGCGACACCAAAGACGCCCACACCCCAGCAGATCAGCTTGAAGCGGCCCGTCCTTGCATCAGCGAGCCAGCCAAACAGAAGAGGCAGTGCATAGGCAAGCATGCTGAAGGACTGGGTCACGGCGTTGGCGACGACAGTGCCCATACCCAGGGCACCGGCGGTCTGCTGGTCTCCAGCAGGGGGCGCGCCCCAACCGTTTCCGCCACGGGGAAGAGACCGGTTGACGAAGTTGCTGATCAGCGGCTGCACGCCGTAGTATGAAGCACGTTCGCAGAACTCGACGATGCAGATGAGATAGGCGATGACGGGAATGGTGCCGGGCACGCGGCGCAGGACAGCCAGCTCCTCTTCGGTCGGCTTGCCCTCGTAATCGCTGTCCATGACGGCCGGGTCGAGATACGGCGCATGGCGATCACCAGAAAGGCGATGCGGCTGCTTCTCCACATCGCCGGACAGACGACGGACCGAGTCGTGGCCAGACGAGGGCGGTTTCTCCGCTGCCACGGCAAAATAATCGACAATGGTCAGCTACTTGCCAATGCATGCACAGCGTCGGTTTCGAGGAACACTCACCCATGTTGTGCAGCAGTCAGGTCGTCAAGTCACTGGATCGACGGTGATTGCGGAGGTGCAGCGGGGTGGGCGAGAAACACTTGAGGTTCCGCTGCAAGAATTTGTCGACCTGTCGGGAGGGGATGGAAAAGAAGAGACCGAGCGGGTGCAGCAGCAGCAGATCCAAGTTTTCGGGGCTGGTGGTTATATGCATGTGGGTGGGCAGCGCAAGCTGTGGTGCAAGCCGCGGGTCCACGAGGGAGGGGGGGTTGCAATGCCGCAGCCGAGGGTCCAATTCTCGCCAGACTCGCCCCCGAGTGGACGATTGGATCGCCGAACCCCCTTCATCAGCCCGTCTCGCCCGTTTTACCTTGCTGAAATGGAGATGGCATTTTTGGTGGTGGTCCACCTTCCTGGAATGCAACTCACGCTGGCCACCCCATGGGCCCACAGTGCCGCCCCGACGCCCTGGCATGCCCTGGCCTGTCCTCCATTGCTCCTAACTCTTTCGTCCTAGCGGCTGCCGAGACTCCAATCCGACAGCGATGTTCCTTCCCTCCTTGGCACCCCCCCGGACACCACGCAGCGTGCGCACGAGTAGTGTCGTCGGGATTTTTGTCAGCCTGATTTGGAAGCAGTGGGGCCAGAAGAAGGTGGCTTCCCCCCGCCTTCCCCATCCGCCTAGCCATGTTTTCTCGCGGCATTGCGTTGACTGGTGCCGAATTCCCCGCTGGGTCGATTCGCTGGCGTCGATTGGATCGATTAGTCGCGTTCGTGTCTGGGCCCGGCGCGCGCCGATACGCCCCTGAAGTGTCTGAACTCGAGCAGGCATTTTGCTTGCTTTCGCGCGACCCAGGGCGCCCGTCCAACGCCACGAAGCCCCTGGATAAGAACTCGTGGACTCGTTCGACGCTGGGGCCGAGACAAGGGATGAACTGAGTTCTCGGCGGGCCGGAAATTGATGAGCACTTTGGACTCCGCAGTGGCACAATGCTGATGGTGTTTTTGAAACTTTTTTTGTGCGTTGCTTTGCATCCCCCCTCCCCACCATAGGAGTCGAGGACCACAACGCCCCTGCTATCTTGACATGTCACACCCACGCATTGTACGAGCGCTCGTAATGGTAATCATCCCCTATCTGGCCATGCAGTTGCAGTGGCCCACCCCTCTCGGACGGTCTCGCTCTCGGTTCGCCGCTGGGGAGGCCCAGGCCTGTACAGGATGGCCCGTGGCAATCCCGGGCCCGGGATGTGATGACGGACTCGGCCCAAGTAGGCAGGTGGCAGACACGACTCTGGGGTTCTGCTGTGCGGAGATCACCGCGTGGCCCGCAAAGACGACTCAGTGATGCGGCTCTCTGGTGTCCGGTGTCTGTCCGGCTCCGAGCTTCTCGTTCCCGCGGACTCTGCGTCCGACGTTCGATCGTTTTGGAGTTTGGACGTTGAAATTCGAACAGAGCCCCGAGGGAAGCCAAGTGGCGGGAGCGGGAAGGGGCTTTTCCCATGTCTTGGCTCACGCCATCGTCTTATCTTGGCGCCTTCCCGATCCGGCACTCACTTACACAGCAACCCCGGCCGCTTGTCCGCTTCCAGGCAAGCGCCGGTCACTCGGGCATGCGACTTCCTTCTGAAACCTGTGTTGGCTCAACGGTCGCAACCTCGGAACCTTTGCCACGCACCCACGGTCCCACGCTCGAGCCGCGCACCCTCGCTTCCCCGCCACACGACGTTCGGTTTCCTTAAATGGAGAAGACCATCTCCTCTCTTCGGCCAAGAGACTCGAGAGAGGATAGCTCAAGGATGGGCTAGCGATTACGCTCGCTCCCGCGCGAGGTCTGGTTGCGGGGTGGCTCCATGGGCATGGCCGGGTTTCATTTCCGGGGTTCCTTCTACCCTTTTTGCCACTTGCCCCTTTTTCCCTCCTCCTCCCTCTCGTCTGTTCCTCTCCCTGACATTCCCAGCTGCCTTCTTCCGCGTCGGTCAAACACCGACAAGACAAATTCCTGTTTTTTCCGCGGTTGCAAGTCGTCTGGTTTAACTTCTGACACGCGAGCGCCGATGTCACCTCCAGAATCCGCTAAGCAGGGGTGCTGCGGCCAGCCTCAACTCGCACAAACACCGAGGATGCATTGACGTCGAAACATTATGCCCGATCTGAGAGTATTGTGTACACAACGTTGAGACGGCCATCATCATCTGTCCCTCCGGCACATGCCAACCCGCTCCCCAAGGACAGCAGCGCCATTCTCTATTCCACACCGGTCGCGGTGTCATGCCGAGCCGTGAACGCCGCGACCACGATGCTGCCGCCCCCATCTGATGCCACCGCACCCTTCATTCACTTGGACAACGGCTTGGAAGCCCAACCGATACTCGGCGGGTTTCCTCCGTTGAACACCACAAACGCCACCTTGAAGGCCACGTCCCCCCAGATGTTGATGCCGACGCCGCTGCTGCTCTGCAGCCCGCCGAAGCAGGTCGACGACCCCGGAGTCACGGGCGCGTAGTTCATGTGGGCCGCGGGGACGGTGAACCTGGCTTCGCCCACGCCAAAGGTGAATGTGGGTAGCTTCGAGCTGCAGGGGTACACGTAGCCGCCGTAGTTGCGGCTGTTGGTGGCGCCCTGGACTTGGCGGTAGTATGCCGTGACAATGGCCGTCGGCAGGTAGATGAGCGAGGTGCCCGTGTCGGCGATGCCCTCGATGGGGCTGCTGCTGAAGTTGCCCGACCCGACCGCGTAGCCCGACGACGTGAAGGTCCAGTAGCCCGGGTCGCTGTTCACGGGCACGTAGGTGATGTTACCCGTGTACTTGGTCTTGTCGATGTAGCCGAAGTCGTAAGTGCCAGCTGCGCAAGAGAAACACACGAGGTCAGCCTCTGGCAAGAGCACGAGACACATCCGGCAACGGTTCACCCGACACCAGACCCGGGCAGCAGAGGACCAGAACGGGCTCGAACATACCCTCCTTGTACTTCAGGTCCGCCGTGAACACCGGCGCCTCTAGTGTCGACTTGGCATTGTCGAAGAAGGTCAGCTGGCCCTTGGGGCTGACGGTGTTCATGGTGCTGAACCCGAGACCGACGAGCCCGTCAACGTGGCCCTCGCTGGTGAAACTCGACGACACCTGCTGCGCAGTCTCGATTGCCTGGCTCACCACCGTGAGGCCGCCCACCGTGACATTGTCGGTGTAGACATTGCCGCGGGATCCGGACCCGTCGCCGTACATGATGCTCCACGAGTGTCCGTCGAGGAGCTTAGCCGTGCTGGACTTGTTTGGCGTGTAGATTCTCTGGCCGCGCACCTGCGACGTCGGCAAGTGGCTTGAAAAGACCCATAGATCTGACGAGCCGCTATCGAAGTCGAGCTGGAGGATCTGTGGCGGGGTGCCCAGGGCAACCGGAGTGATGTAGGCGATGTCAAACTCGGTGTTGATGGGCACGGCTGCAGCACTGCCCGAGGCGCGTTTCTTCACTTCGGCATAGTACAGCGCGTCCGTGTGGGCCACGGCCTTAACGATGTCGTCGGGCACCGGAACACCATACTTCAGATATGTCTTGTAGACCGCCCGGGCGCCGTTGAAGCGGTAGGGTGAGCCGCGGACCTGTTTGAAGGAGGCCTTGCGGCTGCCGAGACCCGCGTCGATCCCGCTACCGATCCTTGTTGTGCCGATTTTCGGCGGGAGGGCCGAAGCAAGACCCAACGCCGCGAGCGTGCTGGTTAGCACGAGGTTGGTCACGGTCACCATGGTAGCCTTGTTGAGGATGCTATGGCGTGAGGGGGTGTGCGTTTCAGACGATGCCTTAACTTGGAATCCAAGCTGGCTGGATGCGTCGTAGGTCTTCTCGGCGAGACAAGAGGCAAGCCGGAGGGCCCAGGAGCAAACGCCTCAAGTGTCTCCTCACTCATGGCGAGCTGTTGCCGGGCTAGGACGACCTTATCTACCCTCTTGCCGTCCGCTCTACCGAGGCAATATGAACCGAGATGGCGATACTCGTCCCCGGGAGCACGAAAATCTGATCCATCTCTACGCTCTTGTCCTGGGCACCCGACCCGAGGGCGGGTCTGTGATGCCAAGCCCCATCAAGATGACCAACATGGCCGGCAGTCCATCAGCTCTCGTCAACTGGTCCCGTAGAGGAGTGGTGAGGAGACTGAGAGACGGCTATACGAGACTGACGGCAGTCGTCTCCGCTCCGGTAAAAGTTGCAACGCTTAGGGCGAGTCCCTATCGAGCTGCCCCTTTAGGTCACGGCCTCATTGATGTCTGGATCTGGTGCTTCGTCGCCCGCTGTGAGAAACCCGATCAACATATGGCGATGACAGCGTCCACATAGAAATGAGGTGCTCTGTCTGATAGCCTCGCGGGCGAATTGGACGCCACTAAATCTTATTGCTCGTCCCGCAGCATGGCTTCGGCAGTTTAGCCAGATACCCGCCATCGGACCGGCAGCAGCCTATCAGGTCTGGCTAGGAGCGCCCCAGGTCGCCGCATAGAGTTGCCGTGAAGGGAATACCACCCCCAATCTGTGTAACTCCCGGCTCCCAGCGGCAGTGTCCCCCCCCTCCCACCCGTCTGGCGGCTGGTGGCTGACCCTGCAATGCACCAAGAGCCAAGAAGCGCTTTACGGCATTTGCAACCCCTGTCAAACACCAAAACCTCGATACTGGCGTTTGCGGTAGGTGGAATTGTGTCCGTCCGTGTCGGCCGGTGGATTCGGGTAGGCTCAGCCCCTACATGGTGCGAGCCAAACAAGGGGGCCTTGTTCTGACCCCTTCCTCCGTTTCGAATTGATGCTGAGGAGTTCGACGGGTCTGCACTGGAATCGATTGGGTCTCCGAATCTCCAGTACATGCCGCGCAGGACATTGTCTCGCGGCATCACTCAAACTCCATCCGGTGCGCCGATGATCGCTCCACCAAATGGCACCGAGCCGCGCGGGTAGACTCCAACGTCGCAGCACATCGGGATGCCATGCTAGGGGCAAAGCCGGACGCAAACAGCTGAAACCGAGCCTTCATTGACATATATAAACTAACCGCGAATTAGTATGTGCTCCTCCGCTGTGAAAATCCCAACCCAAAACCTACACCAGACATATCCCAGCACTGCCAACTTCTAGGTTTATACACGGATGCGCCGCCAATCGTACATTCCGTTACATCGAAGCCCGGCCGATCGTTCATTAAGCGGGACCTGCTAGACTTCTCGCCGGCCGCATTCCCCGGGCGCCGCAACGCGGAGCACGAGGGGGGCTTTCCCTCGCGAGCCCCCTGACCATTCCAAGTCTTCTTTCGGCAGTCGCATTGCCGAGCGGCCGTCTTTTGTGTGCAAACCCAAACAACAGGAAACTGGTATCATCCTCCGAGGCCTTTCATCCTTCTTGTCCAGCGGGTGCGCGGCAAGGCCGCATCAAAGTCCAGTTCTCGTATGCGTATCTCCCGGGCGCGCGGCATGCGTGACAACAGGACAGCAGCTTGCTGTTCCTCGTCGTGGGATGATTGCGGATTCTAGCGCGCAAACACCTTGACTACGCCGTCACCGCCGCCGCTGACGACCCACCGGCCGTCTTGGCTCCAGACGACGGTGCAGACACCTTCGCCGCGCATGACACGGTGGCTGGTGATCTCTTGAGTGCAGGACCGCTTCTCTAGCGACCAAAAGCGCAAGGAGGCATCGTGCCCTGCGCTGACCAGCTCCCTCCCATCGGGGCTGAGCGACAGGCTGGAGATGGAGGCCGGGTGGGCGACCATGTTGTACGTGCACTGGCCTACCCAGGGGTTAGTTTCAAGATATCCGGGAGAGTGGCGCTCCATCAACATACCGCTGTTGGCATCAAAGAACCTCACGTAGCAATCCTCATGGCCAGAAATGATCACGCCCTCGACCCCAGATCCAGCCATGGCTCGGCCGCCCCCCGTTGGCCCGCCGCCGGCGGTGTCTTCCTCACTCAGGCCTTGGTGGGGCTGCTGATCCAAGCCGACGGTGGTGGCCACGACTGCGTTCACACTCGTCGACACGGTGCCGTCATATGTCTCTAAGCTGGCCATGTTGCCAATTTCCTCCCCGGAGCGTGTGTCGTACACGATAACGGCAGCATCCGAATAGCTCACAATAAAGGTTTCGCCATTCGGGCTCAGAGGGGTGATGCAAGTCGGGCTGGCCTTCGAGTTTGCGCGCGAGATGCTGTGGATCAGCGTGTGGTGGAATGGCGAGTTGGAGGCTGTTGAGGGCTGCGGGGAGTTGGGGAACGCCGAGCCAGAGCTCATCGAGTTACCCCTGACACGGCCGCCCTGCGCGCGACGCCCTCCAGCAGGTTGGGGAGACGTCAGCTGCGGGGGTGAGCTGACCGCCCACACCTTCACGGTGCCATCCGCCGCGCCGGACACAAGAAGGATGCGGTCGGGGGTTCCATGCGCGTTGGACTGGCCGAAAATGGTACCCAGATTGGCCGGGAGAACGCAGAGCGCCCAGACCGCGTCAGTGTGACCATCCAGGGTCGATTTGGGATCCGCCCTTCCTCGCTCCCAGACCCGAATGGTGGCGTCTTGTCCTCCCGAGAAGATCCAGCCATCGCCCTGGGCGCGCCCGCCCGTCGAGAAATTCGGCGACGGTGACCAAGACGTCAACGAGAGGACCGCTCCGATGTGGCCACGATGGGTGAAGTCAGCAATGACGTCAAGATCAGTGCTTGCGCCCATGTGCCCGGGCTGCCGATCTGGGATGTGGAACCGTTTGATCGTCCCGTCATCCCCGGCGGTGCAGATCTCGGGCTCCCCAGGGCTGCCACCCCCAGAGAAAATCACGGTCCGAACGGTGTCCAGATGACCCCGCAGGCCGAACTTGAGCTTGAAGTTGACATTCTCGGTCTTGGGGCCTAGCCCATACAGCGAAAGCTCATGCTCTGCGCTCCTCCTGCGAGCCATGGAGCTTGAGCTCTTTCTCCGGTGCGCGAGTGGTCCCCGGTTTGGCGACCTCGGGATGTTGTCAGCCGCAGGGAACACGTCGGTATCTGGGCGGTTGGATGAGGCCTGCTGTGGCTGATTAGGCGCCGTGGCATCTGGAAAGCTGGAGTCGTTGAAATCCCAGCTGTCTTGCTCGGCCACGACGCGCTTCTCGGCGCCATCCCCCGTTTGTTCACTTTTACTGGCATTCTTTTGTTGATTAGCCAGCTCGAGTCCCTGTTCTGCCGCCGACTTCCCGGACGCCGGCCCGTGAGCCGACCACTCCGTAGCGTTGCCGTATCCCGCAGGAGGATGCTCTGGGTTTGAGGTACGGACCATCGGCGCAGACTGGGTATCGGCTGGCTTAGAGGCAAAGTTTCCCGCCACCGGTGGTGCTGGAGCCTGACTGGTCGGAGCCGGGGCTGGTCGAGATTGCGAGGCGAGAAATTCGCGGGCATGGTTTTGCTGCTGCTGCTGCTGCTGCTGCTGTCGTAGCCCCTGCTGGTACGATTGCTCCTGTAGAGACTGGCCGAATGCGTCTCCTTCTCGCAGATCTTCAATCATTGGAAGGGGTGGAGAGTCTCTCGGCGGTATTGGGTTCGCGGGGGTTATCATCAAGTAAGTAAACTCGGCCTGGCACTGGTCGAGGAACGATTTCAGTTCGTTGCGCGACGCTTCTTCGTCGGCAAGGCCGGCCTCGAGCGAGCCGGCCTCCATCGGGGAAGAGTTGGGTTTCTCTGACGACGCTGCATCTCCCACGCACGCATTAGCCTGAGACCTTTGAAACAGTAACCGAGGGAAGCGAAGAGGACTCACGCCGTAGCTTCTCCTGAAGCAACGAAGCACGGTCAAGCTTGGGCTCCGTGTCGCCAGCCTTGTTATCCGACTTTAACAACACGGCCTGGTCCTTGATTTTCTTCTCGAGTATCGTGACATATTTTTTCAAGGCCTTCTGGGTCGCGTCGGCCCTCCGTCCTTGCCCTTCGAGGCTGGCTATCCTGCTCTTCATCTCCTGCTTCTCGATTTCCCAGGCATTGCGGTCGCGTTCGTGGCGGTGCCATTCGGTCTGGAGAAAGCGCATTACCCCTGTGTACGCGTGACGTCAGCTTCTGAATGTCCCCGTCTCGCGCCTCGATGGCGCCACCAACCTTGGAGGGTGTATTCGGTGGTTGGCGGCTGGTTGGCGTTGTTTCCCATCATGCCGCCCGCGTCGCCCAACCCGCCGCTCCCTCCGTTTGTGCCCATGGCGGTCGCCGAGGGCGAGGCTTAGATTGTGCAGATCCCGTAGTTCCGGTCCGTCAACCTGGCCATGGACGGGCCGACCGCGCGGCGATGGCAATCGCTGTGAGGGGGCTGGGCAGAAGCTCGGGAGCTCTCTTCCTCTTCGGTGTCTGTCGCTCAGGGGATCCGAAACGAATGCGCGTTGCCGTCTGAGAAAACCCAACAGGTCGGCAAAGGAGAGCGCGGCGCGTAAATAATCGTGCGGCAATGGAGGAGGGAATGGGGACTTCTCAAGGGTCCGCTGGCGTGTGTCGGCAGGACTCTTCTATTTTTTCGTCGACTTGCCAAATCACTTCCGCAGCAGCTGGGCGGCAACGCTTGCCTGTGCCTGGTGATGCTGGCCAAAACCGAACAGCGCCCCCGGCAGGGGAGCTCGTCGGGTCCACAATTCGCAGGTGCATCCGTCGAATCACAGCGCGCCACTGGCCGCTGGCCGTGAGGCTGCAGGGCATCCGCACTGGGCATCTGGTCTGTTGGGCGCAGCACCACTCGGCTCAGGGGCTCGTTTGAACATCACCTACTCATCACCGGGAGGACGAACATGGGGGTTTTGACTACGGTAGCAGATCCTCGGGCCACGCTCACAGCTCCATCTCCTCCACCTCCATGCCGCAAGTCAAGCACGTCTTGGCCGTCATGCCCTCCTCGTTCTCGACAGTCCGTCCCCATTCGTGTACATGTTTCCCGTTGCCCCCAATGGCGTCTCCGAATTTGGTCGCCTTTCCCGCCCCCCCGACCCCGCCGCCGCTGCTTCCTGCTTTTGCATTGTTGCGCCGGAAAGCGTCGGTCCTGGTCTTGCGCTTCAGGTCCAGCAGCTTCTCCTTGAACTTGGCCTCCTTGCGCCGTTTCTTGTCCCCCTCGCGCTTCTCGAACTCGGCATCGAGCGCCTCGACCGAGCCCCACTTGTGCTTGAATGCGTACTCCTCGACTTGGTACCGTAGGAAAAGCATCATGTCGTGCCAGTGCGACTTGTGGGGGTTCGGTTTGGACAGGTGGGGGAGGAGCTCGGGGTCCTTGAGCTCGGCTGCGCAGCATGGTTAGCTGCCACACGAGAGGCCGGGGGCGGGAGAGGGGGACACGCGTACGGTCTGTCAGCAGATAGTCCTCCTTGCACTCCGTCTTGGTGAGCAAACTATAGCGTTCCGGGTGTTTCTCCTTGCAGGCGTTGCACACTGCGCAGCCGAACACCTCGTCCCAGACAAAGTCGATCTCCACGGTGCGGCACTCTCGACATCGCTTCCTGGTCTTCTCGTCGGCGAGGACGCTCAGGGAGGGCTCAAATGGGCCGGCCTTGTTGCACTGCAGCTTCCTGATCGTCTGCATCCGCTCCCACTCAGCCGCTGTCATGTGCGCCGGCTTCTGCTCAGCCCCGAGCGGGCCCGAGGAGGCACCCGTCGACATGCTTTTGTTCCATGGGTCGTCCTCGGTGCTCAGAAAGCCACCCTTGGTGTCGGTCATGGCACTGAAGTCGTAGTCGACGTACTTGGTAAACTTGCGCGAGATGGGGGGCAGGGCGCCGGCCCCGTCCTCGGAAGGGGCTGTGCGCGCATCGCGGTTCGTTGCGGGCACTTGGGTTTGTGAGATGGACGCGTACGGTCGCTTTTTCCCGGCCGAGCCCGCGAGTTGGATATCGTCTGTCGCGACAAGACCGGAGGCCGTTCGTGGCTCGGGGGGGGTGCCGGCGGACCGTCGCTCTGCGTCGCGCTGGTCGCGGATGGCCTTTGCACGCAGCCGCGACTCTTCCTGCGATCGCAAGGGTTAGCGGAAGCTGGGGTATAGGGGGCGGCATTGAGCTCACTATCCGGCGAGTGGCCTCTGGTGTTGGTGGGGATCGTGGTGGTCGTGAAGCAGAGGCTCGAGTTGCTCGTGGAGGGGTGCCTGGGTGTTCCATTGTGACTCGGCAAGCCCTCGGGGCCTAGCACGCGCGGGGCTATCGCACAGTAAGTTGGTATTACGAATACACGGCAGTAACAAGGATCTGTGTTCAGGACCGGGTTATCGCTTGTTTGAAGGGAGCGCAGAAGAATGGCCTGGGCCGTCGATGCAAAGAGCAGGCAAGGTCATAAGCGATGGCCAAAGGAAGCAGCAAGCCCCGCCACCATCGAATCCGGCAGGCAACGAAAAATACAGCACGGAGAGCTGGATGACAAACAGCCGCACCACGCGACAGCGCCTCCTGACGCGTGGCTGGTTCTACCGGACCTTCTTTCGAGTCAGTTGGTACACGCCCAACACCCGGTTGCGGCACCGGTTTATCCGAAAGTTGTTTCGCATTGAAAGAGCGGCCAGGCCCGCAAACGCGCGTCCGTTGAACTTGAAGCCGCGCATCGCCCGCCCCCTTGCGCGCGCCCCCCCGTCTATTACCGTGTGTCATGATGCCCGTAACCCGCGTTGTACTGTACAAAACTCTCGCAGAATATCCACACAGCGCACTACCGCGGCCTCGCAATGCCTACTCCTCCTTGACGCCACCCCGGCCGGCGCGCTCGGCCGCCTCAACCGCCTTCTTGTCGGCCTGGGCGGGACCGCTCTGGAGCCCGCTCATGAATCCAGCAGCCGCCTTGAAGGGTCTCTTGAGGTCGCCGACCGCCGGCTGGCCCCAGATGTGGATCTTGGTCAAGTTGGCCTCGAGCGCGCCCTTGAGGGGGATGATGCTCTGGATAAGCAGAGGGTTGGTGTACTTGAAGTAGATGTGCATGACGCCCATCATGAGCACGCCCATACCCTGCGAGCGCATGAGGCTCTTGAGCTGGCCGACGTCGTAGGCGTGAACCGTCGTGGTGACAAGCTTGCCCTCCTCGCTCGAGCCCATGGGCGCCGGCTCGACGTACTTGAGCGTGGTCAGGTCTGCCGGGGGGTTCGGTTAGCTTCGCAATCGTGGCCTGGCGGGAGGAGGCAGTTGGAGGCAGTGAAGGCTGTGGGACATACCCTTCTTCTTGTCAATGGTGGTCTTGATGTAGAGGTAGATGCCCAGGATGATCAGGTTGCTGGCGACGTAGAGGGCGCGGCAGATGTTGAGCACGTTCGGATCGTCAAAGGGGATCCGCTTCGCGACCTGCATCATACCGAGGATGATGACCAGGTTTGTTCTGTTCCATGGCAAATCATTAGCATCCGGTCACTGCCTGCCCGGTGGTGATGGTGGCGGTGTCCTGTCCGGCCGGAGCTGCTCGCGTGTTCTTACATCTGGGGGCTGAGGCCGGCCATTGTGACTGCGTTGGGGGTGTCGCGTGCGGAATGCGGGTTGGTCTTCTCAATCACCGGCTTGCGCTACTGGTTTGCACGGGGGGCTTTGTGTTTTGCGGGTGCAGTTGGGGAGTGGAAGGATCAGGGGGCAGTCCCGAGAGATTTTAAGATCTGAATGTGTCTCCACAAGTGGCTGGCCGCCGAACAAGCACGGAACGCGTGGGAGGCGATTTAGGTAGGTTCCAGTTGCGCCAGCCGCGCTGCCTGCGCTCCACCGACCGCCCCCTGGCGCCAGTTGCTGCGCTCGCTGACGAGAGTGGAGGGAGCCGGTGCTGGGGTTGTTCCGGGGCTCCCTCTCCCCTGCCGCCACACAGTGACGTGACTGGCCGGCCGCGGTCCGCGACCCACAGGACGCCTGAGCCCAGAAAAGGCCACGTTCTCCTAAACTGGATCAGTCAATCCGCTGCCTTCTGCGCGTTTCCACGACCATCACGCAACCTGAAGGCTGGAACCAGCCGCTCGGGCTGTGACCCTCGAGACATGCAGGCACCTTGATGAATTCCGGCAACTGTATCCGTGCTTGGTTACTATGTGTCCTACATAGGTAAGGATGCTAATCATGTCTGCCCATGTTGGGTGTGGATGGATTGGCTTGCATGGAGAGACAACAAGGACAGGAATCATAAAGCAAATCTTCTACCGTCGACTTCCCTGAGCTACATTGGAGGCCCGTCTTTGACCAGGACCACCGAAGTGCTAGTCATGGTTGTGCAACTTCCTTCCCGCCCACAGCGACCTTTACACGACCTCGTTGACGGCGCCAACAACTTAACTCCTCCATAAATGGGGCCGCATCGACCTTGGCATCAACGCAAGATGTCATATTAGATCCCGGCTAGTCCTATTACAACGGTAGTTATAGAGCTACTTGGCTTGAACTTGTCGTTCCCAAAAAAGCGAAGGCTACTGCCGTCTTCATGGTCGTCGACGGGAGGAAGCAAGTTTACCTGGACCCCCCGATGGTAAAAGCCCCTCGAACTTTTGTCGTTGCATGTCCTGGGCGGACGGTTTCGTGGTGTGATGGAAGGGTTGGCGGCTTCAGGGCGCGTGGCTCGGGCATGGGTGCATCGGGCGGCACTGTCGGGGGTTGGAGCGGATCCTGTCTATGTCGACCATCTGGGGTGTAGAGACGGGATCGCTGGAAGGATAGTTGCTTTGACTGGGAGGTTGACGCAATACTGAGCTCAATAGAGTAGTCCTTGTAGGCATCGAAGAGTACTGCCATGGACCAAAGGTGTCGAAAGACCGAGGGTTCTTGGGGCACTGGCAGCCTACCTACCTACTTACTACTCGTCCTCGGGCACCTTCATAGGCCCATGCCACCGTACTCAAGGCCTTGTCTTTTGCAGAGATACCTCTCCGCTCCCGCTCGAGGACTGGCAGCGTCAGTGAGCTAGTCAAGTCGGGGGGAACCGTGAATGGAGAGCTAGGTTTGAGCCGAGACCTCCATTGCTTCTCGGGTTTGGATCGTTCTCGGGGCTCGCTCGTACGACCTTCCATGACTCCTCAACTAATGTCATCTACAGCCTGTTGGTTTGCAGAAGAGGAGGTCTGGAAACGGAATTGCAACAGATTGTACCCGGGCCGGATACTATGGCAATTTAGCTCGTCGCCTTTGTTGTTGTTGCGTATTAGCACTGGGAGCGGTGTCTGTGAGAAGACAGCTCACCCGTCCCTCAGTGCTTTGCGTAACCACCGCCAACAGCGTTGTATGCCTTGGGCAATTCCAACTTTTCCCACCCCTGAGAGTTTATCCTCTAAATCCAGCGTAAACATACCTAGCGTGTCTAGAAACGGGTTTCGGTCACAGCCGTGCTGTTCCAGGACCCGCACTCTAGACCGAGAGCATCCGCTCACCGTCCCATCACACGGGATCTGCCGTGGGGTAAGCAAATAAAGATAGGTCCCGTTCGGCCGGCTAGTCGGAGAATGGGCTACGAACCTGGGAACCGTCACGGCGCTTGCTCTCCAATGACGCCAAGCGCGGAATCATATCTAGGTCCAGACATCAGGGCAGGCTCGCACCGAGCCAAGCGGGCGCGTTCTTCTTTGTACGTACTGACCCCACCGACTTAGATGATATGCCGCTGTTGAATGATTCAGCCTAGGATCATCAGGATAAACTCTCCAAGGGCGGCTGCTCGTGGGAATGGGGACCTCCAAAACAGGCAACCGTCCCCCGTCTAGTAAGTCCAAGTGTTGGCTGCCATGTGCTATAGGGCCCCTGACGTTGGAGGTGCGATTGACCAGTAGCTGGATAGTTGTTCCTGAGTCAGGGGTGGTGGGCTGCCAATGAGAGCAACCGGGGACCCCGAAGGGGAGCCGTTTTGGCGGGGGCTGGCATCACGAGGTACGAGGGAAGATGCCCTGCAATATAACTTAGAAGCCGATGATAATATGCGCCCCCAACTGCTTGGATGAACTCCCCGCTCGGGTAGATTGACAGGATGCACCCCAGACAAGCTCGTTGGGCCGAGCCGTGTGTTCTCGCTGCCACGTTCTGGGGATCCCGTTGTCTCGGCTAATTTGGGGATGGAGAGTTCCCCAACCAGCACCGACGCCTGGGAAAAAGTCTCCGCGTCCCGGATCTGGGGAAAAAATATGGGGGAAAGAGCCGTTGGCGGCCAGTCCTTAGATAGAGATGGGGTGAAGTATGTGGAGGCTGGGGGGGCTGGGTTGGGAGCCTTAAGAAGTCCTGGTCTTCCTCGACAAAGTCGAATAGGACTCGTGCTCGTCTTTCCTGCTGAATATCCACTCTGTGGCCGGTTGCACCGTACCTATATTCACCCATCCCAAGCTGAGCCGGCATGCACGTCTCTTCTAAGCTGGTAGTGGCCGGGAGCGCCCTGGCTCTGTGTAAGTGAACAGGGTACGCGAGCCGTGCCGCTTCCACTGACTCTTCCCAGGGCTGCAGCCAGTCGCCGTCCAGGCGCAGTGCACCAATGTCGCTTCGACGGAGACATACGACTACATCGTCGTGGGCTCCGGTGCTGGTGGTATCCCCATGGCGGACCGCCTGAGCGAGGCAGGCAAGAAAGTCCTTCTGATCGAAAAGGGGCCGCCGTCAACCGGAAGATGGGGCGGGACAGTCAAGCCAAGCTGGCTGTCCAACACGAATCTTACTCGCTTTGATGTGCCCGGCCTCTGCAACCAGATCTGGGTCGACCCGAATGGAATCGTCTGCACCGATGTCGACCAAATGGCGGGTTGCGTGCTCGGCGGCGGGACTGCAGTCAACTCGGGGCTGTGGTGGAAGCCTCACCCTGCTGACTGGGACACCAACTTCCCAGACGGCTGGCAGAACAAGGACGTAGCGGCCGCCACGGACCGTCTTTTTGCCCGAATCCCCGGCACCACCGCCCCTTCAATGGACGGCAAGAATTACCTTTCGCAGGGCTTCGACATGCTGTCCGGCAGCCTCAAGTCGGCAGGCTGGGAGGTCGTCATCCCGAACGACCATCCGGACAAGAAGAACCGCACTGTTGGGCACAGCACGTTTATGTTCTCGGGGGGTGAGAGAGGCGGCCCACTGGCCACTTATCTTGTTTCGGCAAGCGGCCGTAAGAACTTCACTCTCTGGACGAACACGGTTGTGAACCGCATCGTCCGACAAGGCGGCCATGCTACCGGTGTCGAGGTGTCATGCAACGGTGCTGGCCATGCTGGCACTGTCTCGCTCACCCCGAAGACGGGTCGGGTAATTGTCTCGGCTGGAGCTTTTGGCTCTGCCAAGCTGCTTTTCCGGAGTGAGTTCCTTGGTTCCGACGACAAGGGGAAAAGTACGCCAGGCTGACAACATCCAGGTGGCATTGGTCCAACGGACCAGCTGAACATTGTCAAGAGCTCAAATGACGGCTCGACCATGATTTCCTCAGACCAGTGGATCAACCTACCGGTTGGCTATAACTTGAATGACCATGTTGGGGTAAGCAATTCTACCCCAGGCCCACAGAGTCGGAGACATCGACTGTTGCTGGTTTGCTGACGTTCTTGGGCCTTCGCTTCAAACAGACCGATGTTGAGATTTCCCACCCTAGCGTTGTCTTTTATGATTATTATGGTGCTTGGAAATCGCCCATCTCCAGCGATACCCAGCAATATCTCAGTAAGTCTCCTTGGCACCCAGATTTGAGGTTGCGAGGGGAAAGCGCTGACAGCTTGCAGACAGCAGATCTGGCCCGCTGGCCCAGGCGGCCCCTAATCTTGGACCAATCGTAAGTCAATATAAAAAGCGCTTGTGTCTCGGAGAAGAAGTATGGTGAAGCTGACGGCTTGGTGATAGGCCTGGGAGATTATCACAGGAACCGACGGCATCTTGCGCCACATCCAATGGCAAGCCCGAGTTGAGGGAAGCCAGAAGAGTGAGCCTCCCCGGAGGGTTTCAAACAATGTGGACAGCAGACAACTGACGGGCGCAGCCTCCATGACGATTACCCAATACTTGGGTACCGGCACTCTGTCCCGAGGACGGATGACCATCACGAAGCAACTAAACACCGTCGTCTCTACAGCTCCGTACCTCCGAGACTCGCACGACAGGGAGGCTGTCATCCTGGGCATCAACAGCCTCCGCGCCTCGCTGAAGGGCGTGTCTAATCTGGCGTGGATCTCGCCACGCGCGGACCAGGCGACAGACCAGTTTGTGGACTCGGTAAGTGGGAGCCCACACAAGCATGGGCAGTTGGAAACATGCTGACAAGAGGATAGATTCCCGCCACCCCTGGGCGCCGCTGTTCCAACCACTGGATTGGTAAGTCATCCTGGTCCCTGCTTCTCCTTTATATGAAGCACAACCTCTGACGCTCTTTGGCCGCAGGCACCGCCAAGATGGGCACAGATGATGGGCGTACCGGCGGCACGGCTGTGGTGGATCTGAATGCCAAAGTGTACGGGACCGACAACATCTTTGTCGTTGATGCCTCAATTTTCCCTGGTCACGTCACCGGAAACCCTTCGGCGGCCATCATCATCGCGGCCGAGCACGTGGCACCTAAGATTCTGGCACTGGCATAATGTTGTTCAGGAACAGCTGTCCAACGGGTTCGAAATGAGACTCTGAAACCCCCCCTAGATATCACAGAGGGTGGGCCGGTGGTCGCATGTAACGCCATTGAAAGAATGAGATAACGACTTGTTGTCCTCGTTCCCTATTTCAGACCCATCATGCGTTCGAACGGAATACCTCTCCCCAGCCTCGTCTCAGAATCGGCCATAGAGACGTCCAGGGTGTCTCTGCTCTTGAGAGGAGAGGCGCACAAGTCTGTGATGTACTGGCCGGTTGGCAAACATTCACGTAACGGGGGCAACGGGGAGGGGTGCAGAGCCTCATGGACCATCCGTATTGTTGGCGCTGCCTTGTGTGGTGAAAAACGAAATGCACGTATTTTCTGAATCAAGGTGGCTGAACGGGACGGATGCCCGAATGGAACAGCCAAGTCATGACGCACGCCAGATGGGGTCGTTGGCTTCCAGAAGAGCAAGTCCCGCGTCGCTTGCGTGGGTTTCACCATCCATGCACCCCACAACCGTCTGGCAGGAAAGGTGTTAATGGTTGTGGAACACGTGCGGGGGTAAAGTGCTGGTGATCTGATAGAGAGTGTCAGTAATATCGGCGAGTATTGTAAGTGGTGGACATCGCCTTTAGCCGGTCGGGACAAGGCGGCAGACGGCTGCCGAAACCCCAGGATGGGCAACTATGGGAGCAAGGAATCCGGGGATGGCGCCTCTTGCCAAGAAGAGCGACTAGGTCTTTGCACGGCGTTCATCCAATCTGGGGAAGATTTGCAATGCCGGTGGTTACAGACGGGTTCAGTATGGATATATAAGACGGAGTCCTGTCATCCATTCTCTGGAGCCCCTGAGCGCGAGAGAACAGGGGCCGATATCTTGACAACGTCTACCGTCGCCTTCACTACGGGTAGCTATCGAACTTCTTGAACCAGGACGCAAAACGGCGCAGTCTCACCATGTTGTCAACAGCTTTCGTTCTTCTCAGCGCTGCCCTCGGCGCCAGCGGGCACTACACTTTCCCCAAGGTAGGGGGCGGTGCAGACTGGCAACAGGTCCGAAAGGCTGATAACTGGCAAAACAACGGTTTTGTCGGCGATGTCACCTCGGCGCAGATCCGGTGCTTCCAGTCGACTCCGGCTGCGGCTTCGGCAACACTCAATGTCACAGCTGGCTCCACGGTGACTTACTCGGCCGCTCCCAACGTTTATCATCCTGGTCCCATGCAGTTCTACCTGGCTCGTGTGCCAGACGGACAATCAGTCACCTCGTGGAACGGCGATGGCGCCGTGTGGTTCAAGGTGTACGGCGAGCAACCCAACTTTGGCGCTCAGCTGACATGGCCCAGCAATGGTATGAAACCCCTGACGAGACCAGGATGGACTGTGGTCAGTAACGCTGATTATCTAACGCATTTTGGGTCATAGGCAAGAGCTCGTTTACCGTCCCCATCCCCAAGTGCATCAAGTCTGGCTACTACCTTCTCCGGGCCGAGCACATTGGCCTGCATGCCGCCACAAGCTCAGGAGGTGCCCAGTTCTACATCTCGTGCGCCCAGCTTGGCATCACAGGCGGCGGAAGCACTGAGCCCACGAACAAAGTCGCCTTCCCTGGCGCTTACAAGGCGTCCGATCCGGGCATCCTCATCAACATCAACTATCCTGTTCCCACGTCATACCAGAATCCTGGTCCGGCTGTCTTCAGCTGCTGAGACACGCGAAGGGAAGCTGGGCTGGCGATGTGATGTCTAAGGGAGTAGTTCTTCCCTCTGGCTTCTTTGAGCACGTCGGGGACACGTTGGCAGAGGGGTGCGTCTCACCCGACTTGGCTCTCATCAGCCTCGGTAATGGGGCATGACCTGTATATAACATTTTCTCTCACTATGAACATACAATACACTGAGTGTGCGGTCGCATTTAGTATTATTGGTGCCCAAACAACGCCAAAGCATACTTCTAAATGATGGGATACTGTCTAGCACGGAGTTCAATGAGTCCAACCTGCCGCCGAAGGTATGTTGGAGTCTTGCGAACGACGATCAACTCGTGTCTTGCATTGGATCAAAAGACTCGACACCGATAGGCGAGTACTTTGAGCCCTCTGTAAGAGAACGGATGTCAGCATCGTGGGGCTAACAGGGGAGACTATCATCTATGCTCAAGGAAGGGCAGGGCTTGGGAATGCCAGGAGATGGCGACATGGCGTGTCACTATGCCAGCGACGGAGAGAGCCGAAGCACATTCCGGGAATAGCAATGTTTGCCGAAGCATCAAATATAAGCCAATACTCGGCGTTCATGTCATCCGTGATCCAAGCATCCAGATCTGGATACCCCGGGATTCGGCAGTTGCATTCGGATCTTGGCCCATCCCACAAGACCCCCTTGAGTCGCGCTGAAGGCTCAGCAACCCAAAGGGGTGATATTGCAGGGCCAATGGCATTCCACTACCCCTATCTCCAATAAACTTTTCTGTGTGCTGGTTTACTTGGCTTGATATGCCGGCCCTTGCGGGCAACGGTTGTGACCAAGAACTTCCTAAACATAAGAGCACGAAAAATTCCAGCATCGTTCGCTTTAGACTTGAATACATAGATAGTGGAGTCACTGACCGTTCTGTGAAACCTTGTTGAAAACCAAGATGCACCTCCTCACGGGGCTGTTGCTTGCAGCGGCTGCCCAAGCACACTGTGTGGTTTTCCCAAGCCCCCGGGACCAGGGGCAAGCAGCTAACATGGAATGATCTTGACCAGACACGTTTCCAAGACTGGTCGTCAACGGAATATCCGAAGAAAAGGACTGGTCCGTCACCCGTATGACGAAGAATGCGCAGAGCAAGCAGGGCGTCGAGAACCCAACGAGCGCCGACATCCGCTGCTACACGTCGCAGACTGCCCCGAACGTGGCGACGGTGCCCGCTGGATCTACCGTCCACTATATCTCGACGCAGCAAATCAACCACCCGGGCCCGACTCAATACTACCTCGCCAAGGTCCCGGCGGGCTCGTCAGCCAAGACGTTTGACGGTGCAGGGGCGGTGTGGTTTAAGATCGGCACGGCAAAGCCCACCATGGACAACAACAAGCAGCTGGTCTGGCCGGCGCAAAGTAGCGAACCCCGAGCACTCCTTGAATCGACTAAGCGGCAGCTGGCTAACTCCACTCCAGACACGTATGCAACGGCCAATGTTACCATTCCAACCGGGACGCCTGATGGCGAGTATCTCCTCCGGGTTGAGCAGATCGCCCTGCACCTGGCAATGCAAGCCAACAAGGCTCAGTTCTACCTTGCCTGCTCGCAGATCCAAGTTACGGGCGGCGGGAATGGCACGCCCGGCCCGTTGGTTGCGTTGCCAGGAGCTTACAAGAGCAGTGATCCAGGTATTTTGGTCAACATCAACGCCATGCAGCCGGATGCATACCAGCCTCCGGGACCGGCTGTGTGGAGTGGCTGAGCAAAAGTGCAGTGTTGTCTCGCCTGCATTTGACCGCCGAGGCAGCATTATCCTTTGCGATGAAAACCGTAGCAGGGCTTCATGAACTTGAGTTAATAGGTACCTTCAGGTAATCGGCACTTCAGGTACCTAACGTACATGATAAGCGAGCGGGACATACAAGCGAGCGGGACACTCTCCACTACTCTACAACAACGATCTTGAATTGCAATACAACAAGACTATCAACCAACTACAATTACATCAGAAACAGCTGAATCA
>FTCU01003494.1_pt1 | contig 23392 bp, 16 predicted proteins | sample 1639521 | NCBI WGS metagenome assembly FTCU01 (sample SAMEA3914864, study PRJEB12502) | metagenome | biome: forest; material: soil | place: USA | collected 2012-03-12 | depth 0.3 m
AACTCGTCGGTGATGCTGTCCGTCTTGGGCAGGCCGGGCGCGTCGACGACGTACGACTCGATGACCTTGCCGTCCTGGACGTAGAGGCGGTGGATCTTGTCCAGCTTGGGGAGCGTCTTGGGACCCGTGCTGCTGGCGGGGAACTGGGTGACCACGGTGAAGGGGCGCGACGTGTCCACCTTGAAGGTGTTGTTGTTGCCATAGTAGTTGGTCACGTTGACCCGGTTCGGGTTCCAGCCGCAGCCGTTCTTGTCGCACACGCCATTGAACTCGCACTCGGCTCCCGCGCACTCGTACAAACCCGGCTTGCCGCACGTGTGGGGGGCAATGGCCTGGGCGCGCGAGTTGGCCTCCCAGATGTCCATCTCGTTGCAGCACGAGCCTTTGCCGTCGATGTTGCCCTGAGAGAACCATGTTAGTGGTGAGATCTTGAGAATGCAGAGCAGCGGAAAGTAACGCACCTCGCCGTTGATGAACGGCGTGACAAAGCACTGGGCATCGCAGTAGCCGGTGCCGTAGTAGGCACCGCCCGGGTTGAGCTTGCTCTGGCCACCGGCGGCTTCCATCTCGGACAGGTAGAGGGCCGAGTTCATGCCACAGGGCAGCTTGGTGGCGTCGACATCGAACGCAATCTCGTTGCCCGTCAGCTGCAGCATCTCGTAGCGGTGCTCCGACTTGTCGAGGAGGTAGACGCGCGGGCTGACCAGGCGGCCCTCGAGCAGCTGCTGCAGGCGCAGCGACGAGCCCGACGTGGTGATGCCGTACTGGCTGTAGTCGGGGACACCCTCGACGATGCAGTTCTTTGCGCACGACTCCTTGTCCGGGCACGCCGTCGCGTTGGGCTTGTTGCCCCAATCACCGCAGCCGAGCGAGTTGGTCGCCTGGTGCACCGGGTGCGCGAGGGAGTCGAGCACAATGTAGTTGGTCTCGGCCTTGCACCCGCCCTTCTTGGAGCAGCGGTACGTGGTGATCTTGGGGTGCACCTCCTTGCTGGTGCCGGGCTTCTGGGCCTGGGCCGCGCCGAGGAGGAGCGACGCCAGGCCGATGAGAGCGATGCCGCGAGCCATTGTGTCGTCTCTGTCGAGGAGGAATGAGCGTTGACGTTTTTGGTCACACCGTCTGTGTCGGAGGAGAAACGAGGGCTGGGAGAGCACACGGCCAGTCAGTCAGCCCAGGAGGTAGCAGGTCCTATCTATATGTTGAGATGCCCGGCGCCCGCATCCCGATTCTGGCTGTATTATTACACAGTACTTCATAATGCCTTCCGGTACCCCCCTCTCCGCATCCCCGGATTCTTTTCATTCTCTGTCGGTCCAAGCCAACTCGGAATGCAACCCCGAGGTGTCATCTGCGAGCCGTCATTGGCGGGCCGCAACCTTGCGATGCCCTTCACGGGCCCTCGGTGCCTCCGCCGCAACCCCAGGCGGGAATCGGACAGTGGGCCCGGGGTTCCGGTCCAGGGCGGCCTGCAAGGAACGGCGCTAGGCGACGTTTAGTGCGCTGCACGGCCAGAAATGACGGCGCAGGGTAGCACTCAATGCACATGTGGCTCGCCAAGCCATCCAAGAAGGCATTGCGGACGCTGTCGAACCGAGATTCCAGGCACGGAACGAGCTAGAGGGTTGTGGGGACGAGATTTGGCGTCCTTGAGATTGGAAGTGGACTTCCTGTGGGGAAACAGGTGGTTGGAAGTTGGGCAGAAAGAAGCTGATGATGGGGCTTATGATCTGTGTTCCGTAGGTATTCTGCGCGCAGGAATCTTGGCGCCGAGTTGGGGAGGCTGGGTTCCGTGCGAAGCGGAGCCCGCATCGATCGGTTATGGGTGTGGAGGCGATCTAATATATGGTTATTATCAGCCTCATCTACCGGTTCCCCGTTGACGGACTCGCATTCCACTATCTCGGGCTGATGAAAGGCGTTCCTGACCCAACCTGGTGGATGAGCTCCAGGTGTCTGTCGCTTGCCACCAGTTCAGTCTTCCACTGGCATCGGGAGCGTCTTCAAATCGCACGATCCCAACAGATGCGCGTCTGTCCACAGCCAGGGGTGGTGAGTCCGGAGGTTCCGTCGTCAGGGTTGCACTGCGAGAGCTAGCGGCTGGGCACTGCAACACTCACTTCCAGAAGAATCTTGGAAAGGACATGGAAAAGCTCCTTCTCGGTGAAATATGGGTTAATCGGCTGCTCGTCCTCGATGCCGATGTTCGGGGCTGCAGTCTGCCTCCCAGGTCACAAATCCCAGAATGTCAATATCTACGCAGTGGAGTAACAGACAGAGTGGGCGCGGGATTAATATCGATTCCGATCTGGTTGCATTCGGTTACCATTTCGGGACTGTGTGAGATGCCATCGAAACACTTTCTTTTGAGTTCCCGATTGAGTCTGGCGGGAGAAGAGAACGACAGTGGGACCTTGAAATGACACGGAAGTTGTACCTGCACCGAGAAGAGCGAGAGAGAGACAGGCTTGGCCGAAGACTCAGTCGATCTCTGCATGTTCCCTGCGCAAATGGCACAGTGAAGACACGGATTGCCGCAAGGGCCCTAGTAGATTCAACACGCTTGCAGCCTAGACTCTGAACACTCACATTGTTAGTCTAGCCTTCCTCCCAACTATGATCTTCTCACCTCGACCACGTCACTAATCCACAGACATCTGAGCCACCCCCACCCCCGGCTCCCCAAGCGTATCTTCAAGCTTGACCAGAGTATTCTCATACACCCTCGCGACATCCATGAACAAGCCCTCCTCGTCCTCATCCCAAACCGACCTGCCGTGCACACTAGGCTCATCAGGTCCACTCTCCGCATCCACATCCACCTCGTCCATCTCCTCATCCTCATCCCCATCCCCATCCACGTCCCCTTCCTGCCCCTCCGCACCCTCCTCCCCACGCCCCCGACTCATCACATCCACAATCACAACGCGCCCCTGTTCAACCAGGCTGCGACAGCGCACCATGTCGGTCCTGCTCATGCCCGCGCGCAGGCCGTTCTCGAACCCCGGGAGCGGCTCGTGCGTCTCGATGTCCTCGCCCGTCAGCAGGCTGGCAAAGCAGTGGTCGAGCTTGTGGAGGATGGCAAAGGTGGCGGGCGGGGAGGGCGGGAACCCGGCTACCCAGGTGTTGAACTCGCTGGCGACGTTGAGGAGGAAGGGGACTTGTAGGCTTGCTGTAGGGGTTGTGAGCGCTGTGCTTTTGGGTGGGTCATGGGGGGAGAGATGACCTACGGGTGCCGGACAGCCAAATGATGTTGATGACCTCGTCGAGATCCTTGCAGAGCTCCGTCATGGACGCGTAGCCCACCAAGTTGGCGTCGTCGCCGGGACCGGGAGACGAGGCACGGCCGGATTTCTTGAGGAAGCGGCGGGTCACGTGCTCCATGCGGTTGGAGACAAAGTTGCGCAGCTGGTCTTCCTTTGCGGAACCGGGCCGGAGGGCGTGGGTGCGGGGATGTGGGAGGCCGGCGATGGACGTGATGGTTGACGTGATCGATGCCGTCGTCGGCGCGGGGGACGGCAGCGATGAGATGTGCGGCGGCAGGAATCCGCCTGCCGCGGGCGAGCTCGCGGAATCAGCCATTTTCGATGCCCGGGGTGTGTGCTTTGCTCATCAATTGGTCAACAGGACATTGCATGGTCGTGTTGCTACAGAATCCGGAGCCAAACTCTTCGTCAATTCGTGTCTGTTCTTGTAGGGCTGAGTGAGCCTCAGTGAGGCGAGAGCTGGTGAGTGGTGGGTGGTGAGTGCCCGTTGGTGGAGTGGTGGGGTGATGCGGGGCGTGTCACCAGGTCGAGGTGGGGCCACACGGTCATCCAGCACCAATCCCTGCGGCATGGCTCGTGCGCCTCTCGAAATTTCGAGGTTCTCGAGACCTCGGAAACTGACGAAATCGGAAAAAGGTGCTGCACCAAGTCAACCATCACCGCATCGCCGCCCTACGAACCCCCAACACACCGCACCATGGCTCCCAAGCGTCTCGGCGGCTCGCGCCGCTCCTACAACCCCATCACCGGCGTCTACAACGCCTTTGTCGTCTCCGAGAACGCCCCGATTGTGCGCAGCGTCGCGGCTTTCAGCGTCCGTTCCCACCCGATCCTGCCATCGCACGCATGCGCCGCCCAGTATTGACACACAAACAGGTCGCCGTCACATTCCTTGCCAGCGGCTGGGCCGGGGCCATTCTCTGGTAAGTTCCTACAAGTGACCTACACATCTGCGGAGCTGGCGCCGAGCTGACACCGACCAGCCCCGAGTAGTCGATCGACCGTACAGCACAGCACAGCACAATCTCAAACGGCCAACAAAAAGGCGAATCCACAACGAGTTGCCCACGACGAGGAGGGCATTGCATTTGGGCATCAAAGACTTTTGTACGATACGGAGGGACGGACCGCCGCTCGGATGTCTGGATCCCGAGCGGCCTCATGGGCGGCGTTTGGCGGGTGAATCTCAATGCAAACAATACCTGATACCGTTCCTCTCCGGTGCGATGGACTGTTCACGAACAAGTTCGAGTCATGCCATAGAAAGTGCCGCGCGGGGAAGTCTTTAGCTCTTGCACAATGCCTCGCTCCACACGCTGGTGTAGATGCCAGAACAAGGTCGTTGCGTCGGGCAGCGTGTGGATTGCCGATGCAATTCTGGCGCCTGCAACTACAAATTTGGGACGTTGTTCGAAGAATGCCCCTTTGCGGGATTAATCCACCAAGTGTTGCGTAACAATTTCTTTGACTCCTGGCCGCGGTCGACTCCGGACAACCGGTCAGTCGTCTTTGACACTTGAACACCCAGCCTCGACAGAGCCAGACCTAACACAGTTCACGATTGTCAAAGTCCACACCTAACAATGGCTATTGTACTGGGACTCCCTCTTTGTCAACCCAACGAATCGTTCCCTTGTCCTCGGACAATTTCCAGCAGAATCTAGGAACAGCTCAACTCAGCCCTCTCCCACGACACCTGTTCGCGCTGTGCCAGGCAATCTCACCCTCACTTCCCACCGGCCAGATGTCTATATAATGGCACGACCTTTCCCCGTACCATACCAATACTCACTCTCATCAACCAACCCAAACAATCCTACCCACACAAATCCCACCCTCACCCTCCAGTAAGTCCCAAACCCACCCAAAAAAAAACCCAAAATGCCTTCCAACAAGAACGCCCAAGGCGGAAACGGCGGCGACAAGAAGAAGAAGTCTGGTTACTCCAACAGCTTGCTCGTCGAAGGCTTGACCATCCTCCTGTCGGGCAAGACGTCCAAGGAGTTGTCCGAGGGGGTGAAGAAGGCGATGGAGAAGGAGAAGAAGAAGGACAGGAAGGAGAAGAAGAGAAAGGAGGAGAAGGAGGAGAAGAAGAAGGAGAAGGAGAAGAAGAAGGAGAAGAAGGAGGAGAGGAAGGAGAGGAAGGAGAAGAAGGAGGTGAAGAAGGTGAAGGAGAGTAGTAAGGCTGGTGCGGAAAGTGGTTTCATTAGGATGGCGGGGGAGAAGGAGGATTTTTGAGTCTCTTGCTTTGCTCTCCCTTTGGGCTTGGGGTGCTGCTGCTTGAGAGCTCGGTGATCAGGGCCTGGCTGGTTCCAGGTTCCTGAGCGGTGGTGGGTAAGTATTTCCTAGACTGATTGCATTTGTCGAGAAATTCAGGTTGATCCCTATTCTACACACTGACGCCCGGTAAACATGCAGTGAATCGTTTGAATCTTGTGACATGCACGCACATTATGTACTGATGTGGTTGGAGACTGGCGGCTGGGTATCATGTGTGACTGTTGTTTTCGGGAGAAGACATGGCTTGCAACGAGAAGGAGCAAAGCTCAGCCATGCAGCACACACGAAGCTTGACTTTTCCTTTACGCACACAACAACTTGGGAACTTCCACCAGGATGCCGGGGGGGTGTCCACGGTGGGCCTTGTCCAAGTTCGGAAGGAGTATAGACGGCGGACATGGCGATAGGGGTAACATCACACACAACCCAGCATAACAGGCAAAAACATACGACACAGGGGGATTTCCCACTGACCCGAGTACTGATTTAGCTCTTGAACCTAGAGCTTATGTTTTGGGAGAAGAGAGGTGAAAACACAGGGGACTTCGGGACCCAAAAACGGGCGCACTCTTTTCTTCTGTTAGTGCTGTCCGTATTGACGAAGACGGTGAAGCCGGCTGTGCCGTGCCCTGGCTTTGGTGCTGGGTCTGAGTGCTCGTGGGAGGATGCTTGTGGGGGATTTTCGCAGGCTGGCAGGTCTCTCTCTTTTCTTCCCGGACTGTCTTTTAGTCCTGCTTTTCCATACTGTGTATGACAGGTGGTTTGTCGTCTGATGACTGACATGCAAGCGCTCAAGATGATGTCGGCCCGAGGGCCAATGACTCTGTGTGCTGCTAATATGTGGAGTGCGGACGGTTACGCAACCTACGAGTACCGGAAATCTATGGAGGATGGGCTTATCATTAGGTGTCTGATGTGGGTGCTTAGGTACATACTAACAAGTTTATATCCTCGACGTTCAACACGTTAGCATCTAGAGAACAACAGTGAGAGTACACCAAAGTCAATGCCGTTTCATTATATGCCAAACACTAGCCTGCTCTGTTGGCCAAGGTAGAAGGGGATTGCTGCCCTCCTTTTAACTCATGTACAGAATACTGAAGCAACCATGGGCATGAACCCCTTTGACCATCACAGTCTTCAATCTGGAACCAGCTCTGGAAGACCGACCCGAACAAACGTCCACAAAATCTGAATACATGTATAATGAGTAGGAAATGCACCACCGGATCATCTCTTCTCTCACTAGTACCAACCTAATCCCAATTTCAGTAGATGATGGCCGTGCCCGTCTGCTCTCCCGAATTCACCGCGTGCTCATTTGCCGTGACATGCGTCGTGCGAGTAATCACCTGCGTCTTGCCGCCCACAACCCCCCGCCCTTGGTGGTGATAATGCAGCGCGACCTGCTCCTGAAACCGCTCGAGCTCGCGGCGCTTCTGCTCGAGGCTTGCGACGGCGTCGTTGCGCGCCGAGATGGCCTTCTCCTTTTGCTCGCGCGCCTCGCGCAGCATGGTGCGCAGCGTGCCCAGCTCAAGCTCCCAGTCGCCCGCGTGTCCTCCCCGCGCGGTCTCGTACTCGGTCACCGTCTCGCAGACTTCCTGGTAGCTGGCCTCGCACTCGTGCAGGCGCTTGGTCACGCTTTCATGCTTCTCCACCATGATGGCCAGCTCGGCCGCCAGGGCGATGCTACTGGCCTGCAGCTTCTCGAGCTCGACGGTGGCGTCGCCGCAGCGGTGGCGCAGGTCGTCGCGCTCCGACTCGACGCGCTCGATGCGCTCTGTGAGGGAGAAGTATTGTTCCGTTTTCTCCTTGAGGGAGGACTCGGCGCGGCGCAGCGACTCTTGCAGCACAATGACGTGGCGGCGGTGCTCCTCGGCTTGCCCGCACGCGTGGTGGTGGTCCTTGGCGAGGCGCTCCTTGTCGATGATGAGCAAGCGAATCTCCTCGCGCGTCTTTGTCACCGTCTCGACCAGCTTGGTATTTTCCGTCTCGACCACTTTGAGCTCGTCCCGCACCGTGGCAATCTCGCGCTCGCAGATGTCCAACTTGAGCTTCCCCTTGCCGCACCGAGCCTCGGCGTCCTCCCAACGCCCATGCGTTTCCTCGAGCTTGCGCTTCAGCTCCTCCACCTTCTGGTGCAGCTCCTCACGCTCGTATTCCAGCCGCGACGAGGACTCCTTCAGCTTCTGCACCTCGCGTACCGACTTCTCGTACTTCTCGGTCGTCTCTTCCAGCTTACGCGTAAGTTCGTGCTGCTTGTGGTTGGACCGGCGCAGGCGCTCTTCGAACTCGCCAGCCTCGAGCAGCCACGCCTCGCGTTCCTTCTTGAGCGAAGACACGGTCTGCCGCACAGAGAGGAGCTCTTTGTGCGCGGACTCGTACTTGGAAGTCACCTCGGTGTGGTGGATCTGCAGTTCCCCGTACTTCAGTTGCAGGCTCTCGAGGTCGCCGTGATGCTTTGATGCATCGCCGCGGGCGTGGTCGCGCTCGTCCTCGCAGGCGGCCAGCTTCAGCTGGGTCTCGGCGAGTGTCGTCTTGGTCTGCTCGTGCTCTTCGCGGAGGCGGATGACGGTCTCTTTGTATTCGTGCAGCTCGTGACGGCGGTTGTCGAGTTCGTGGCCGCGGTCGGCAAACTTGCGCTTGTACTCAGCGACGCTGGCAACGGCGGCCGCCAGCTCGAGCCGGAGTTTCGTCGTCTCCTTTTTTCCCTCCTCGTGATCATGGCTGTGGTGGTGCTCCTCCCTCTCCTTGCGCTCGATGATCTGGGAGTACTCGTCGATGGTCTCGTACATGCGGTCCATCTCGGCCTGGTACGAATCGCGCTCGCTGATGAGCTTGGTCCACACCTCCCGCAGAGACGTGCTGCGCCGGGAGATGCTGCTCATGAGCTCCATGAGCGCGAAGAACTCGCTCTCGGCCTGCTCTGTGAGCTGCTCCGTTATCTCGGTGCGGGATCTCCGAGCGAAGCCGCCGCCGCTGAAACGTCGGGTGACGTGACGGCGCGAGGAGCTGAAAGAGCTGTAGGCGGAGCCGGTCGGGCTCGAGGCCCGAGGCAGGAGCTTCTTGGGGTGAGGGTGAGAAACGTCACGGTCCCGAGGAAAGAATTCGCCCATCCCGGCCGGTCGTGGCGAACGGGCCCGCTCAAGGAAGCTCAGGGTGTCTAAGTTTGCGGGGATTTCGGTTACCGCCACACCGATGCCGTTGAGCTTGTCAGATGCCATCATGGCCGTTGGCACGGTTGGTGTTTCCATGACGGCGGTTTCCAAGGTATGGGTGGTTTGAACAACAAGCTTTCTCACTGATGGAATAAGGGGCTGGATGACATGGAGAAACGCAGAACAAGGAGAAACCGAGATTGGACTCGATATATATTCCATTCTACGCCATCCTAGCGTAGTCCGAGTACCGGCCCAGACCGCGCTCCCGGCGGGCTTTCATCGACTATTGCTCAGCCTCGTAAGACTCGCCTCGGAAAAACATTGGCCGGGTGCCTTCATCTGCTGTGGCTGGCTGTCTTACGGTCTATCTATTGAAAGAGCATCCGCAATCGTCAACGGCTCCTCCGATCCAGCCGCAACACATCTCCCAAACGAGTCCCTGAGACCCCTTTCCAGTCTCCCAGTCAAAGCTATTGCATCCGGGGTAATTTCTACAGGGCTGTTTTCAGCTCGCCATGAATCCCGAGCTAAGCGACCCCGGAGCTTGGCTCTCGCCACCCCGCCAATAGCGTGCGCCTCAACAACCCGAGTATTGTCTTGCAGCACTAGCTCGGCATTAGTTAAGAGAGGGTCTTGATGAGAGGGCGTTGCGGGAGTGCAGGAGCTGAAGGTCCGCGATCACTCGTAATTACTCGGATCTATCACAGCGCCTTGCGTTCCCTGCTAGTTTATTGACCGCACCCGCCCTGGATGCAAAAAGGTTCGGTTGCCCGCGGGCAGATCCGAAAGCCACGTTATTAGCCCGCACCACAATGACATGGGTTCATGGCCATTGCCAGTATCCGCTGCGCTGGAGCTGGCTCTGCTGAGCTTCACAGCCTTCCGCACGTTGTTGAGCATCGGGAGGTCGAGGACGACGCTGGGGAGGCCGACGGCGAGGGCGAGGATCGTCTCTACCGAGAGGCTTGTCTTCGCGGACTCGGGGCTCGTAGTGGAAGATAGGGGGGCGGGACTGAAGTTATTATAGAAATCGTAGAGTGATGGCGTATCCTAGTGCTGCTGGAGATAGAGTTGAGGGGCACACCCTGACATGCACAGATTGGTGCGATGTTCTAGCATTGGGTCAGTGCAGCTGATGTCGCGCAGGGTCGTTGTACGTTTGACACTGGCACACAATGTAATTAGCCACAAATGCCGTCGTTAATATTTCCACATCGATATTGAGGCAAGAGTTATGTTGGGCGAGTTAGTCATTCTATTCAGGGGTAATGCGCAGCGGGTCTTGTTCAGGACGGGGACTCCTCCCCGGCTCTCCCGCAGCCAACCGTGGGCCACCCAGCAACTAGTTGCCTTCTTTATAGATAACAAATGGATAAACTCGCTTGTCTAGTGATAGAACCTATGTACAGAAAACCAAACGCCCAAAGACTCCGTCCCAACACCCCCGAACTACAAACCGCCAGCAGCGCAAATGCTGGTCGCCTTCGAGACCTGCGCAGCGTACCGGTCAGGGTATGCCGAGACCTGCACCTTCTGGCACAGCGTCCCAACAGCCATCGACTGCCAGCCGCTGATCTTCTTCATCTTGGCAAAGAACTGTGCAGCGGACTTGGCCGGGTCCATGTCGGCGGCAATGTCTGTGTAGTACACGGCGCGCTGTTGAAAAATGCCGACGCTGTCATGATCCGAGCCAACGGCGTCATGGGGGTACTTGAGCGATGCGGGAACGTTGCTGTTGGCGTAGACCTTGATGCCCGACTGAGTGACAGTGTTAGTGGTGATACCGAGGTGCCTATTTATGGAGCAGGGGAACTCGAATCTTACCTCGACAATGGCAGTTGCAATGCCCGCCTCACAACCGTGGCGGCCAAGCCCTTCCTTCTTCGCTTCCCCGATGATGGCTCTGGCATGCGAGGACTGGACTGCGTTGAGACCGGGGAGGTTGCCACTGCTGCTGCCGCCACCGCTGTCCGCGTCGCAGTGGGCCGCAACGTAGCCGGAGGTGCCGGTCTTGACGTAGTAGTCGGCGACGTAGCAGCCATCCGAGGTCTTGTCCCAGAGAGTGTCGCCTTCGACGCTTGTGCCTGGGGTCTGGCAGGTGATCTTGAGATCGGTATCCTTCTTGTATGTCTTCACGATCTTGTAGCTGGTTCCGGGGCCAGAGCGGCAGTTGAGTGTGTCCGCTTTTACGGGGTACGCGCTGACCATGGGGACAGCGGCCGCAAGGCCGAGGGCAATGAGTGAGAGCTGCATGACGAAGGATGTCGAAGCTTTCTGCAGTGAACTTGTTTAGGTTGGTTGCGTTGTTGGGATCGCAGTGGTAGGATTGGTGGTTGTGGAGAGACAGGAACAATGAACTGGAACGGAGAAGACCCTTCCTTATATAATGTATGCTTTCCACATCTACCAACTCAGAATTTTTCCTAAAGCTGCGGTGGTTTTGTTCTTTCCTCGGTATCATGATCTCCTCCTGCATGTGGTTGACCCGCGTAGGGCTCTGTCAGCCCTGTCCTGCACGTTACCATCTTTATCTCAACAACAAGCCGAGTCACGGTCAGAGTAGTATTGCTGCCAGACAAGCAACAGACAAGCTTTTTCTGCATGTGGCCAAGGCCCGGTGTCAAAGTTGGGTCGCCGACAGGTAAGGGAGGCTGTGTGAAAGAAGCAGGTTTCACCGACTCCGGTAAGCACCGCAGAAATCAGTCCCGCCCAGCTTTGCACGGAAATTAGCACAGGACGGCGGGATACTTTTCAGCTTCAGGGGCAAGGTTGTGTTTTCCCAGCATCACACGCGCTAGCCGGCGGCGTAGCACGAACCGCCAAAAATAGCCTGCCGAGATCATCTGTCATTGGCCAGCAGGCCACTCTCCCCCTCCCCTCGCCATCGAAAAGCATCAGCTATTTTCGTTCCGCGACGATGGTCACTTTTCCAGTTTTCTGAGGGTGTTGGCGATCACCAGTCTTTGCTTTGTACTTGACAACGTGGACAGGTCAAGTACAAACATAGGTACCTATGTACCGTGGACCTTTGAGGGCGATGTACTGGACTTGTTTTGCCTTCGTTCACACAGCTGGCTTAACTGGGTACTCGAAACACACAACGGGAATCCACCATATTCAACGCCAGCTCCAGCAGTTGTTTGTTGGAAAGAAACTATCATCTCATGCCAGTCCTCCATTCGCCCGTCAAGCCGTCTTCTTCACCACCAACAGCGCCCCTGCCACACCTCCCTTGACCGTTTCCTTTCCCTCCTCCACTCCAACATCGTGCAGGCACCGCTCAATCATCCTCCTCATGATCCGCACCACATCTCCCTCCGTCCCCACCAGTTCCTTGTTGGCCTCTCTCCACCTCACAACCGGACTCGCTGTGCCCAACATGGCCTCCAGCACTTGCATGTTCACCTCCGGCGCTCCCACGGCAAAGAACTCGTCATCCGGCAACGCACCCTCCACCTCGGTCCCCCACTCTGTCCGAGCAAAAGATGCCTCATCAAACCCCTCAACAGGCGGGTCCACGCCCCAAGGCAGAGCCAAGTCCACGTACAAGTCCCGTGCTAGAATGTTCCCCGGGAGCGTGTACGGCTTGAGGTACGTCTCTCTGATGACATCCATCTCGGCGTTGATGGCCTCCGCGTTTGGCATGCTGGGTCCGAAGCGCCTGCCGCCCCCGTAGGTCCAGATCGCCACGCTGCCGCCCGGCTTGAGCACCTGGGCGGCGCGCTTCCAAAACCCGGGCATGTCGAACCAGTGCGCGGCCGTCGCGGCCGTCAGGAGGTCGATGCTACCGTCCGCAATGCCAGCGAGGTCCTCGGCGCTGGAGATGTCGAAGCGGATGGGATCGCCGCTGGCGGACGTCCCGCCGAGCTTCTTTGCGCTGGCGATCATGCCCTCGGAGGGGTCGAAGCCGATGGCATGCTGGAAGCGCGTGGCGAGGGTGCGGACGGCGGTGCCGGGTCCGCAGCCGACATCGAGCAGCGTGTCGAGCTTGCCGCCGGTCGAGGTGTGCTGGGTAAGGATTGTGTTGTAGACTGTGGGGTGGTAGTCGAGACGGAATTGGGCGTAGGCAGACGCTTCGGCTGGGGTGAAGGAGCGGAAAGTTGCTTCTGCGGAGGCTGCCACGGACATCTCGGCGGAAGAGCGGAAGACGTCAGATCACGTATGACTGTAGGGCTGGTGTGGTTTAGATGGTTTGGAGAGTGAGTGCATAAGAGGGCTTGAGAGTGGAAACTTTTAGGGTCGTGGGGTGGAGAACGTGATGGGAAGGTGAGAAGAGGCCGAAGAAAAGGAGGCTGGAGACTGGGAGAGGAGGGGTTTGTTCCTGACGTGGCGCTTTACTTGATTGGGAGAGACGGCCGGATACCGCGGCAGCGTTCATTGCTTTGCATTCCAGCAAACGGAAGTGATTCATGCAAAGCTGGTTCTGACTCAATCGAGGGCAGGGGTACCAAAGTAATCATGCTTGAACTTTGCTCCGTGTTGAGCCCTTCTACGGAGTACACCCGTTCTATGAGCGATCTGTTCTTGTTGAGTCCAGGGCTCTTTTTTCTCTCAGAATAAGGGAAATGCCCAGACCTCAGTTTCCAGTCTGGGTTCGCTCACATCCCACATATACGTCGTTCCACTAATATGACCATCTCTCCACCGAGGTCACCCTCCCGACACGAGCTCGAATTAAGTGAAGCGCTAGAGCCACAAGCAATACCAAGATCCAGCAACTGGCAATCGGCCTAGTCGCTTGACTTCGTTATTCTTCCTTCGTCTCCCTTAACGTCTTCAAAAAGCCTGGCCGCCATGATCGCCTGCGGCTTCTGCGTTTTTTCTCTGGTGGCTCGAGTGCCGCGACGATTGCCTGAACAAAAGCCCACAGGTCAGCATGCGCTGTGCCCCAGGTTTCACAGCATGAGGCGCAAAGCCTGGGAGCATACCTCGTCAAAGACATTTTTCAGACCCTTTTGAGTGAAGATATTGCACTCCACATACATCACCGCACCAAACTTCTTGGCCATGTTCTCGCCCATCGCCTTGTAAGCTGCAGGATCCCCTGGTAACTTCTGCCGTCTGGCGCGTTCCAGAAGGGCGTCATCATCATGGCTTCCGACGCCTACGATGATGAAGGGGACCCCAGCGCAATGGTGGGCAATCTCCGGTATCCATTTGTTCTCGGCGTTCTGGTACGTCGACGCCATTCCAATGCGAGTGAAAACGAGGAATACGTCGGTCTGTGGGTAGTCCAGCGGTCTCAGTCGGTCGTAGTCTTCTCTTCCGGCCGTGTCAAAGAGGCCAAGTGTATAGGGCTCGTCGCCAATCCTTGAGAGCAACGTGTCAACCAACGGATGTTCCTCCTAAACCCGCAAAAGGCTACTTACATGACGGTCACAGCGTAGTTGTCGAAGACGGTTGGGACATATTCGCTTGGGTACTTGTTGGTGGTGTATGAAATGAGCGCCCTGGTTTTCTCCGTGGAACCATCTCCGACAACGACACACCTGCAGGTTTGTTATTAGAATCGCCATTTTCTTAACAAATCCAAGATATGAGCGCAGATGTCATTCCCTTACTTGATTGTTGCGACGGACCCGAGGACGCCTGAAGTGGGCGCCGGGGAATTGCCACCGCTGACAACTTCTGTCGTTGGCACGGCCAAAGTTCCGGCTTGAGATGATTCCGGCGGCTTGGGCATTGGGAGAATTGGGACCTGCTGAGGATTCGGTACGCTCGGGACCAAATGGTTGTTGAGAAGGGTTGCGAATGTTAGGCCGGGCCCAAAAGCATTGATATCGTTCAGAGTTATTGGAAGACGGAAGACAGCAACAATCGAGATGTCGTTCAGCGACAGCACACTCCACGCATGAGAGCGAATGGCCGAGCTCGTAAACGAGATGTCTGAGTCCTGAGATTGAGCCCGCGAGTATACCCGGGACTCTTCGAGAATTGCCTCGAACTCTCGGCGGCTTGCCAAAGATCCTTCTGAACTTGGTAGTGATGTTTCTGACCCAGATCCTGACGACGGAGTTGCTAGCTGCGCAGAATTCGAAATGGGATCTGGTGTATCGATTGTCATTTTGGACAATCTTCGCGAGGTCACCACTGATTCATTATCGTAGAATCGCACTGAGCGGTCTTCCAGTATCGGGATATCGGCTTGGCTCTGGATACGGGCCGCGAACTCTTCATCTCGTTGCAAGATCTGTTCAACGGCCTTGTTCAGCCGCTCTCGGCTCTCAAGAGCTTCCATCTCCGACCGACTTGAGAGTGTAAGCCAAACAACCAGGCCCGCAAGCGTAAAGCAGAGCGCATACCATAACAGCACCGTGACCATCAACGACAGCGAGGACTTCTGTGATTCCAGCCGCGGGAGGAGCCGCATAACCTTCTTCTCCCCCCAAGCCCATCTCAGGCGATGCATCATGCCGTCCTTGAAGCAAACGAGGGACTCGAGCTCCGACAGCGTAAGAACGCAGTGGGAGAAGGTGATGGCGATGTGATCCAGGCGCACCAGCATTCTGCGCGCGCTGGGCAGGTTGGTGATGGTGTCGATAAGCCCCTTGACCATGTCGAGGGCGGACCGGACCTCCTCGACCGCGTTGAGGGCGGCCTGTGCCGACTGCGGGGCATCAGTCGCCGCTCCGATGAACTGGGAGAGCACCAAGCATATTTTGCCCGCCGTTGCTAGGAGGCCCGCGACTGAGGCCGCGATGCTGAGGGGGTCGGCCATCGGAGAGGCTCGGCGGCCGGCACACGGATTGATCGCCTCAGCTATGTGCCAGGCTCAGAGAGCGGGATGGTTTTGATCATGATGTTGAGCCGCTTGGTTCTGCTCATGGAGAGGGAGGCGAATGTGCATGCGGCTGAGCACGCTAGGGCTGCACTGCCTCATCGGGCTGGCCAGCGCGGGGCTTCTGGTTTCCTCAACACTCACGAGTCTGGCTACCCACTCAGAAACTAACTCATCTCGTACATCCCAGAAAGGAAGAGCAGACAATGGCCCGTGTTCTTTCATGGGTATGGTCGTACAAAGAAACGGGTGTAATTGAAGGAGTTGTATCGCGGTGGTGTCGTGCCGTAAGGAGAAGCACAACTGGAAAGGGCATCGTGACCGTGGCAACGCCAAGAGATCCCCAGAGCCAAATGAATTTGACACAGCAAGATGTTCTGAACATTCATACCTGGTTGACCAGTCTGGTTGGATATGTTATGTGGTTGTGGTGTTGAACCTTCATAGTGAATAAAAAAAAAAAGAGCTGACGCCCCCAACTGCCGGGAAAACACTCTCACAAAGTCAAACGACAGGAGACAACAACCCCTCTGACAAATCTGCTCATAATCTATTCAGAACCATACACACGCTACCAACGCCCGCTGCCACTACTAGTAGTTACAAATCCCACCCACGTCGTCATCCATGGTCCAGCTCCCCGCCAGTCCCGGCAGGGCCACCTCCTCGGTTTCGGGCGAGTGGACCTGCAGGCCAGCCCCCTCGTCGGGCTTACCAGCAAAGAAGTCTCCCTGGCCCTCGGTCCTCGGCTGGCGGCTCATGAACCGCTTGGTCCACTCCTCAATAGCCGGCTCGCCCGTCTCGTCGCGCGCCTGCTTCAAGAACGAGATGAGGGCGGTGCCGCCGGTGCCCTTCAGGTTGCCGGCCTTCTTGCTGGCGGCTTCCTGCTCGGCGGCGGCGCTCCGTGAGTCAAAGGCGATGCCTTGCGGCTGGTGCTGGCGCGAGGCGGTGGCGAGATTGACTTTGCGGCGGGTGGCCTCCGGGCTGCGGCTGCGGGCGCGGACCTCGCGGCTCGGGATGACGATGTAGCGAGTGACGATGGCGATGTGCTTGTCGCGGAGGGCGCGGAGCATGGAGAGGCAGGCGTCGTAGGCGACGCACAGGGGGCGGTTGTCCTGGTTCTGCTCGACGTAGTCGCGGATGTTGGCGACGGACTGCACGTCGTTGAGAAAACGGGCGTGCGGGCCCGGCATGTACTTGCGCATTTCCATGATGAAGTTGTGCTTGGGCGGCGGTGCACGGCCCTCGCGTTCGGCGTCCCGGCCACGGCTCGGCTTCTTCTCGCCCGTCGGGCGGTGCTCGATGCCGAGGACAATGTCAAAGAACTGAATCAGGCTGCTCTGGGCGTTGCTGCCGCCGGCGTACTGGCGGAACGTCTCGTTGCCGGAGCCGTCCTCGTAAATCACGCCGTTGGGCAAGCCGGCATCGGCCATGTTCTTGCTCCCAGCGAGGAACGGGCGGATCCGGTGGTAGAAGATATGCGGGTCGCACATCTCGTGCATGCGCAGGAGCAGCGTCGTGAGGTCGTCCAGCCGCTCGGCAAACGTGTGCAGACAGCTCGCCACCGTGGTCGCATCGTCCTCACGAGCGGCGGCGATGGCGGTCAGCATGAGCGGGATGATGGGCGCACCCCGGGCCTCCATGGCAACCGAGACTAGATAGAACCAAGACTCGTCAATACCGCCGGTGAAAGTGGTCAGAGTGGCGAGGTTCTCGAGGTTGTCGATGTGCTCGTCCATAAAGAGCGGCTTGAAATTCCACAGGCAGACGGCTGCGTAGGTGGCGACGGGCGGCACCTCGAGGTGTTCAGACACGCGCAGCAGCGGGACGGCAATGGAGGGCGGCAGGCGCTCGCTGGGGCTGTCACCGCCCCAGATGTAGCCGTGCGCCATGAAGCATAGCAACATGTAGGCGCGGCGCCACTCCGCGTCATGTTCCAGACCGATGGTGGAGAGCACGGGGAGGCGGTCGACCACTCCGTGCAGGCGCTTGCTGAGGATGAGCCCCTGCAGGTTGGCGACGATGGCCTCCCACTTGTTGTAGTAGGGATCCGGCAGTCTCGTCAACGGCAGGACATCCGGGAGGAATCCGTGGGTTGGAGAGAGTCCATAGTCGGCCAGGACTGGGATCGGGGGACGCATGGCTGGTTCTTGTTTCTTGGTTCTGTGCAACCGGGAGCGAGGCACAATTGGCCAATGGCGATGCAAGTCAGCAAGCGAACTGGTTGTTGAGTCCTTTTAGGTTAAACGGAAAGGTCCTGACGCAAGGAGTATACAGAATGCGCTCTGTAATACTCCTCAGCCGTGCGAGAACTCGGGTGTGGCGTGGTCATGTAGGTCGAGGTTGAAGTTTGGAAAGAGAGAAAATCCAGGGAGGGCCGCTGTTTGGGAAGGAGAATAAGGTGGTGAGTCGAACTGGTCCCTCCATGTGTCGCAGGGTCTGGCTTGGGTCCGGTTCGGGGCTCGGGAGGGGCGGGTCCTTTGTAATCAGCAGATGTCAAACCGCCAGAAAGTTCGCCCCTTGTGTGTTTTCCTGTTTCTGTGTCCACTATTTCCACTGTTTCTGCTGTTTCTCCTGTTCCAGCGTTCCGAGGTGCCCACTGTTTCTGTCTTGTCCTGCGGCATCGCATTCTGCAAATAGCAATCGTGGGATTTGGTAATTGGCCTGGTGGAGAAGTTGGGGAAAATATCGCAGCCATCGCGTGCTGCCGTTGGCCAGCGACCGAGACCTGCCGGGCCTCGTCCGACAGCGGCCGTCGAGTAATCCAGTTGCGGCCTGGGCCGAGCGACCGTCTCAATCAGCATGGCGCCGTCACTTGCCGTTCCTTCCGCCCTTTTGCTGCGGCGGGCGGGCTTTCACTCAAGGGAACATTCGTGGGTGGCGCGGGTGGGATGAGGGACAAGCCGCGGACAATCTCGGATCGAAGTCTGTGCAGCGCGGGGGGCCCATTGGGGATGGGGTCATGAGATGGCGGCGACTTTTTGCATGTGGCGCGAGTTTGCGGGAGTGGAGGGAGCCACCGAAAGGTTCGAAGCCACTGAAGAAGCGCACTGGAAGATGAATGACCAGACCCGGGCAGTGACGCGATCGGCCCCGCGATTAACCGAACCCCGGCAGGCAGCGAAACAGGCGCCGGGGCAGGAGCGCAGGCAGCAGGTCTGGAGGGAGACTGAAGTTTGGAACAGAGGCAGAGGGAGCTTGGGCCATCAAGCCACCCCGCCGAGCCCGCCAAGCTGCTGCGTCGTCATGGCGCGCCAAGGCACGCGATCACAGGGGCCTTGAGTGGTGGGACCTCTCCAAGCAGGGGGGCTTCCAGGGCTGGCGGCACGCCAACCACCAAGCACCACAACAGGCGGGGCCGTCCTGGCCATCGACAACACCACACACCACCACAGTCACCAGAGTGACCACACCACACCCCCGCCATCATGGTGGTCCAGCAACACATCCTCAACTGGCTGTACAGCGTCTTGACAAGTGTGCGCCGCCCGAATCCGATGCTGTAAACACGCGCGACCGTCCAATCGAAGTCTCGCTGACCCCTCACCTCTCTCTCTCCGCTCCCCAGGAATACCACGATGTCAACCGCACCTACAACGACGTCGCCCAGGCGCTGTCGCAGTATCCGTCGCTGTCTCCGAGGACTGACGTCCACAGTATGCGCCGCCTTGCCCCTCTCTGCCCAGTCTCCGCTGACGACCACCCTTCGCAGCCTTCCCGAACGGCTCCTCGGCCCTCCTCCTCCATCTCTCCGGCACCATCCCGGTCCTCTTCCGTGGCGCGACCTACCGCTTCCCCGTGTCATTATGGGTACCGCATGCATACCCCCGCGAACCTCCTCTCGTCTACGTGACCCCAACCGACGCCATGGTGGTCCGCCCCGGGCAGCATGTCGATCCGCAAGGCCAGGTCTACCATCCGTACCTTGTGGGCTGGTCGACTTTTTGGGATGTATGAGGCAATACTTGTCTGCGAAAAAGCACACGGAGCTAATTCACGTTGCTAGAAATCCACCATTCTCGACTTCCTCGCAATCCTGCAAGGCGTGTTCGCCAAGGAGCCGCCCGTCGTCGCCCGCCAGCAAGGACAGGCTCCGCCGGCGGGCCAGACACCCACTCCTCCTCCGGTACCGCCTCTCCCACCCGGCCTCGCGCCGAGACCAGCGAGCCGGGTTCAGTCTGCCGCTCCGGAAGACACGAGGCCTCCGCCACCACCACCGAAGCCGACACCGCCAACCATGCCCCAGCAGCAGGCCTCTCCGGCGCCGGCGCTGCAAAATGGCCCACCGGTACCTCCTCCGCCACCCAAAGTCGGCCGGCCCGGGGGCCACTATGCGCCGACGCCAAATCGGCAACAGGTGTTCCAGGAGCAGCCGGCGAGAGCAGGGCCTTCACGCTACGAGACGGCGCCTCCACTGCCGCCGCAAGCCCACGCTTCACCAGAGCCATTACGGCCGTCGTCTTCCCATGCCGGGAACCAACACCTGCCTCCGCATAACACTCAATACCAAGGCCCTCCGCCGCCGGCTGGATTTCCGCCGGGACCACCCCAACCCCCGTTCGACCCTCGACGGGCGTCAACCTTCCACCAGCCGCCGTACCACAGCCCGCCTCCCGCCTGGCAACAAGCCCCGCCCCCCATACATCTCCAACCCCAACCCCAACCCCAACCCCGAGCCAAACAACCACCTCCCCCCGATCTCATGGACGACGACCTCAGCCTCGCCATTCCCTCCCCATCCTCCCTTCCTCCGCCGCCAATTCCCCCAAACCCCGAGAAAGACCAGCTCCTCCACCAGCTCGCGCAAACCCTCCACGCCCACCGTCAAAAGGCCCGCGCCCAAAACGCCGCCTCCCTCCAAGGCCTCCACGCTCAGCGCACCGCCATGCTCCACGCAGCCACAACCCTCCAAGCCGAGTCCGCCCAGCTAACCCAGCTCACCGCGCTCCTAACGGCCAACACCTCCATCCTGCAGGACTCGCTCCGCCGCGCCGACGGCCTCATCCAATCTTCGCGGGACCACCCGGCGCCGGACATCGATGAGCTGCTGGTTGCGCCCACGGTGGTCGGGAACCAGCTGTACGAACTTGTTGCCGAGGAGCGGGCGTTGGCGGACGCCATCTTTGTACTCGGGCGGGGCGTGGAGAGGGGGAGGATTGCCCCGGGGGTGTTTGCGCGTGTTACGAGGGGGTTGGCAAGGGAGTGGTTCTTGAAGAAGGCGCTGGTGAGGAAGATTGGGAGAGGGATGGCGTTGGTCGGGTAGGAGGTGTCGAATTGAGAGTGCGAGGTATCTTTACGGCATGGGATTCTCACATGGCAACGTGACTTTCGGTCGGGCGATGAGAACGGTAGAGAGCAGCAGAGGGCTGATTAGAACTGGTATCACGATTCATTCCCCCGATACGGTCTCCAGTGCCGGTGGGCCCTGGCACGGTGATAACAACGGTAGTCCCGAGAAGACTGCCAATGGGTGCCAAGGGAGGCAAAACTGCTGTGGGAGCGGGGCACGCATGCTGTGGACCCGAAGGAAGCATTCGGCGGGAACAAGGAGGAAGATTTCGAAACCTATGCAAACAAGGAGTGGCCGGAGTTTGAAACCTTCAGGCCAGCGTTCCACTCTAGGAGGAGGGCGGTAATGTCACATAGGTGTGAAGGATGGGGAGTGATACAAGGCAGGGGTAGGTGGCAGTGTCAAGGATGATTAAGCTCATCGGATTCTGGTCGGACGACTTTTGGCCGTGCTCCTGGAGCAGTGCTGTGCCGCAGGTCAAGCTATGTGCTTGTTACAAAGCAGGGCTGCCGGCTGACGACCTAGGTGGATAGGATTGATCCCTATGACCTGCTGATGTAACACCAGGTTGTAACCGGAAGCGCTTCAAAAGCTGGCTAGATCTCTCCCAGATACCAGGCATCACGCAAATCAAGTCCCGAACTAATGTTTGCAAACCCCATACCCGTTTCTCAATACCCCTACAACAACATCAACAACAGCACAACAGCCCAAAGATGTCCAGTGCAAATGCACCCGCACGCCGGCCCGCGGCAGCCGCAGGGACAGCGACAAGCCCGCCAGAACCCGAACTCTACTTCGCCTACGGCAGCAACATGGCGCAGTCGCAAATGCTCGACCGCTGCCCCAACTCTCCCTACCTCGGCGTCGGTCGCCTGCCCAACCACACCTGGTTCCTCAACAGACGCGGCGTCGCCAACGTCCGCGCGCTTCAAGCCGAGGAGATGGCCGAAATGATCGCCACCGGCCACGCCAGCGGGCCGGACTCGGTGCGCTTCGTCACCTGGGGACTGGTGTACCAGCTAGACCCGGAAGACCGCAAGGAGCTGTCGCGCCTCGAGGGCGCGCCGAAGCTTTACCAGGTAAAGAAGCGGACCGTCGAGTACTGGAAGGCCAGCGAGGCGGGGGACATGCGGGCTGGCAAGCCGGGCGAGATGGTCAAGATGGTCGTGTACATCGACGGGGAGCGCACCCAGGGGGGCTTCCCACCGCGGGCCGAGTACAGACCGAGGATGAATTTGGCTATCGAGGATGGGATAGCCGCGGGGGTGCCGGAACGGTACATGAGTAAGATACTGAAAAGGGCCCTGCGCGTGGAGGGGACACCACCTGAGGGCAGACAAAGGCCGCCGCGGAGGCAGGAGGTTGCATCGCCGCCGCCGCCGCCGCCGCAGGAGCAGGAGCCGAGGGGCTTGATGCACCGGCTTGCCGCGAGGCTTAGACTGGATCGCAGCGACGACGAAGACGGCCGGACAAGTCAGGGTGGTCGTGGTGGGCGGGGTGGTGCGGCTAGTCGCGGTGGGCGGGGTGGAACGGAGAGTTCTCGGGGAGGTCGGGGCGGTGCGGAGAGCGCTCGGGGTGGCCGAGGTGGCTCAGAGACTGCTCGAGGTGGCCGAGGGGGTGCGGAAAATGGTCGGGGTGGGCGAGGCGGTGCTCGGCCCGCTGTTCGCACCAGTGAGCGGGATGATGACCGGGAGGGTGATGGAGGTGGTCGCGGCGGCCGGAGCGATGCTCGGGGGGGAGGGCGAACTGGTGGACGGGAGAGCGAGCGCGTTGATCGGGAGAGTGCTCGGCCGACTCGGGTAGCCGGGACAGGTGACCGGGAAAGTGACCGACTCGGCGACCGGGAGCGTCCTCCCCCTGCTGCTCGACCGGCTCGAACTGCTGAGCGGGATGCTGACCGGCCCATTGAGAGGGTTGGTGATCGGGAGCGTCCCCAGCCCCCTGCTCGGTCGGCCCGGAAAAGTGAGCGAGAGGGTGACCGAACTGGTGAGTGGGAGAGTATCCGGCCTGTTATCCGGACCACGGCTCCCACGGACAATGGCCGGCCTATTATCCGCACTGCAGTTCCGACTCCGACTAGCAGTGAGCGGCCTCGTGATCACGACTCCGGTCGGGATGTTGATCGCGAAGGTGATCGGGGTGATCGGGGCGGTCGATCCGTTCGGGGTGCTCGCGGCGGTGCCCGCGGCGGTGGCACCAGTGGTGATCGGGATAACGGCCGGGAGGTTGATCGAGGTGCTAATCGAGACGGCCCTCGGAATGATGCTCGGGCTGGTGTTCGGCCTGCTGTTCGGACTGACAGTGATGGGAGCAGCGAACGGGACGTCGATCGGCAGCCAGATCGAGTTGTTCGGGGCGGTCGCGGTGGTGCTCAAGCCAACGGTCGCGGGGGTCGGGGTGGTTCACAAGCGTCGGAAAGGCGGCCGGTTGCAAGGTCGGACACGACACCATCCAGTGGAACACCATCCAGTAGCTAGGTAATAAGGGGTTCACAAGAGCTAAGCCAAGAAGAATACACAGAATACAAACCTACACCACCAACCCCCAAAAATACAGCAACAATACCAAAACAGAACAAGCTAGTAACTCCTCCCCCCCCCCCCCCCCCCCCCCCACC
>FTCU01002429.1_pt1 | contig 23315 bp, 16 predicted proteins | sample 1639521 | NCBI WGS metagenome assembly FTCU01 (sample SAMEA3914864, study PRJEB12502) | metagenome | biome: forest; material: soil | place: USA | collected 2012-03-12 | depth 0.3 m
CCCCCTAGGTACCTACTCACATCTACTTTCCCAGGTCATAACCCCCTCCGAAGCAGCCCTCACCAAAACCGACACCCTCCCCCTGCCCGGCACGCACCGCACAGTGTGCCAGTTCCGCGCCGACCAGTGCGAGCAGAAACCCTTTGTGCGCGTGCGCAGCATGCTCAAGCGCATGGTCCTCTCCTTCCCCGTGCCGCCCGGCACGGCGGTGCCCGACCGGCTGGTCGGCAGCCCGCCGCCTTATGTACCCGAGTTTGTGTGCGTTGAGTTTTAGCTAGTTAGAGCTTTTTAGTAGCGTGCACAACGCAAAGGGGGGCGTCTGGTGGGTTGGGTGGTTGGTTTGAGACGGAGTTGGCGTATTGGAGGGATAGGAGTACCGGTGGCAACGGGCGGTTGGGGTTTGATGTATGCGAATGTGGGTTTGGGAATTAGAAACTGGGTTCAGGCCCTGGCGAAAAGGGGTACGGTAAAATGTGATGCGGGCATCTTAACTCAAAGCCAACATTTGTTTGAAACGGATTCGCGGGTGTGAGACCGACGAGGTGCGGTGCGAATAGTGAAGAGTGCAAGTGTCGTTGATTGACTTGGTTGGCGGTCTTGGCCCGTCCCACCATTAATCATGTGGAAAAGGGGTCTGCATTGCCATGTGTCGCCAACCGCTCCAAGACATTGCTGGTTGTCACGCCAACGCCAGTGGTGCGAAAAGGGGCTCGTTCGGGTGGGTACGGCGACCTGGAGGCGTGATGCACTGAACGGCGCAAGGACAGCAAACCAGGTCCCAGCCATCAGGTGGAACCAAACGGTGCGAAGACAATATTGCCATTTCTGTCTATCGCATGGTCTTGAGACCTCCTTGTCGGTGATCCAGTCTATCCACAAAAGAAATGATCCCAGACACCATCAGCCATTAAAGAATATTCAACTCACGGATCCGTCACCGACATCCCTCCATGATCCGTGTCAATCTGTGGCGGGCTTCCTCCATGCCATTCCTATCGTCAACCCCTTCAAGCAGCCACACCCCACCACATCAACATCACGCCCAAAACACCGCCGACAACAGCCTGCGAGAGGCCTCCCTTGACCGCGCCGGACTCCAACTCAGGTGTCTTGACATTGCCGTTCTGCCCAGGGCCCTGCTTCCCATTCTTGCCCTTGTCGCCACCCACGGTCCCTTTCTCGCCGTTCTTCCTCTCTGTCGCAGACGCGTTGGACGACTGGGAGAGCTCCAGCGCCCAGCGGTAGCAGGGGTCCTTCGCGACCGACTCCATCTTGCGCACCTCGTCGCCGCAGGCGACAAACAGCTGGTGGACCTTGGCCCAGATGGGAACGATGAAGGTCGAGTAGCGGGCCTGCGTGAAGCGGTTCAGGGCTTCTGGGTTGACCGACTGGAACTTGGCGTTGAAATCCATGTTGCCACACGTGTCCTGCTCCACGCCGCCGAAGCCGTCGGCCATGACCTTGAGGGCTGGGGGGTATGTCGGCTTGGGTGTGAGCTGCGGTGTGATGCGTGCGGCGACCTGGGAGCACTTGTCGGGGTTGGTTGGGGTGCCGGTGGTGGTGGCGGCTGGGTTGGAGGGGACTTGGGTGAGTCTGAAGACGGAGCCCGGGGTGTAGGCCGGCCGATGTCCGACTGGGCCGGCAGGGACGTAAAGCTCTGGCATTTTCGGGGGAGCGGCTGGCACAGCAGTGAGGGGGAATTCTGAGGCGCTGGCTAGAGCGAGGATGCTGGCGAGCACCGGAAGGGTGGAGGCGAAAGAAGGCATCGTGAATGATGGCAAGGGAAAGTATTTGGCGATGAACTTAATCTTGATGATGGATGGCAGCAATGAAGCGATGAACCAAAAAGAGGCGATAACGTGGTCGAGCTGAAGATGCGAGATGTTGGTGGAAGAGACGGGAGAGGGAGGGGACAGAAACGGAGCCCGCCTTTATTTCCGACTCCGGGCAACCTCACTGCTCTGCTGTTTCCACGCCTGGTTGAACTCTTTCCCGTTTCTTCGAACGTACCAGCCAACTTGGCTCTCGCATGTTGTTGCCTGCTCCAGCAAAGCTTTGGTCATGTTCCTTCCACCAACGTCGTCCGCGCTGCGCCGGTGTCAACTGAGGTGGAGAAAGACCACCTCAACCTGGAAGCAAAGAATTCCACGGATGCATCCATGTAAAGGAGAGTTTGATGTACCTTGCCGAGGAAGGCACTGTTGGTTGCCGTCGACTCGTCAGAAAGAGGCACTCTTGCCGCAACCAAGTTGCTTCCCGAATCCGGCCGGGCAGCCAAGGAGACAGAAGTGTTTGTCGGCCATTGGATGGGTCGGTGTTGCTCGTCGACTGCAAAGCCGCGGCATGTTCAATTAAGGGAACTCGGAATCCGAATTATGTTGCGGGAGTGGAGAAGAAGTGCACACAGCATCACCAACAGTCGAACATTCACAAGCTTTGAGATTCTCAGGCACGACTACCCCAATGCCGACCCTCCCAAAACTCCAACAACGTCTTGTCCATTTCACCAATTCAGGTCTCACATTCCCCCCTTTCCTCCCATCCCAATGAATCCACCTTCCCTTTCCTCCTCCCCGTGCCGCGACAGGACCCAGCCAAAGCGGAGTCCAATCTCTTCGAGTCACCATCACGATCCACTTAGGGCTTCATCCGCCACTGCCCCTTCCACCCAACAAGGCCACAACAGCTGCGTGGCGCAGCGGAAGCGCGCCGGGCTCATAACCCGGAGGTCACTCGATCGAAACGAGTCGCAGCTAATTGCCTAACTTTTGGCTTGTTTTTGAGAGCGATTTCTTTTTGCTTGCATAGGAGGATGACAGTGCACGTGAAGGATGGAAGCCCAGAGAGAAACACACCCTATTTAACAACAATGAAAACACACCCACGAGCGCTCCCTACCTACATTAGATACCCAGCCACACACAACCTACAAACAAACCATTATTATCCAAACCAACACACCCAAGACATGCCATCACCAGAACACACACGCACCAACCTACTCCCCATCCCAACAAACCTTCATCCCCCCAGGCCACTCCCCCTTCCCCCCCCAGTCCTCCCTCAGATACTCCACCGCGCCATCGCCCCTAACACCAACAACCTTCTTCAGCTCCCCCTGCGGGCCCGGCGCGCGCCTCAGCCCGGCCTTCCCAAACACGGCCCGGAACATCTCGGTCAGCGCCGCCTCGCCAATCTCCCGCCCGCCGCCGAGGAAGGCGTTGCTGGGGATGGCGGCGAGGTGCGCGTAGGTGTCGCGGGGGCGGGAGGGGTCGATTGTTTGGTCTGGGGCGTTTATTGAGGAGGCCTGTATGGGGCCGTGGTTAGTATGTGTTGCGCTGGTAGATAGATACCTGGGGGGTGGGATGTAGAAAGGTGGACGTACGCAAGCAACAGTAATCCTATCGCCCGGCTGCACAGGGACAGCGGTGCCGTCGTCGCGGGACAGCGAGTCCAGCGCGGTCGCCTGGAAGTGCACGGCCGTGGAGCTTGTGAGGCGCAGGCTCTCGAGGGCGTAGCCGAGGAGGAGGGCGTCGTTTTGCGCTGTCGGGGGCTGGCTTGCCAGGGCGCGGATCGCTTCGAGGTGTGTGGCGTTGGACGGGGAGAGGTAGAAGTCGACTGCTTCGGCGAGCTGGGAAGGGGTGTTAATAAGAGACAGGGGTTGTGGCAAATCGCGAGGGTCTTACGAGTTTGGCTTGGTAGGGGACGATGGCGGCGCTGGCGGAGATGACGTGGGCCCAGGTGATGTCGTGGGTGTTGAGGCCGGCTTTGGACAAGCCCTTGATCAGCTCAGCGCCGTACGCACTCAGCGGGTCGTTCTTCTTCGCCTTTGGGTTCTTGACGGAGCCCTGGATCGCGGCGGCCAGCTGGCCGGCTACGGTCTTGGCCGCCTCCACCAGCGGGAACTGCTTGACGGGCTCGGGGTTCGTGAAGACGGCGGACGCAATGGTCGACAGCACTGCGTAGAGCTCGTGGGCCGTGTAGATGCCCTTGGAGTTTTCCTTGGTCACGAGCGGCAGGTTGAAGACGGCCGCGGCAAAGTGCGTGGGCGCGAGGTTGGCAACGTCACGAACGAGGTCCACCATCTTGTGGCCGGCGAGGTGGTAGCTGTGCCCGGCCAACAGCTGCCCAGTCACCTTGCGGTAAAACGCCTTGACGTGAGTCAGGAGGGCCTCGGTGACCAGCGACTGGCCGACCTCGCGCCGGTGAGTGTCGTGGACCGCCGCGTCACCCGAGAGCTTTGCCTTGGTCTTGTCGGCAATGGCATCGAGACCCGCATGCCAAGTCCCGTGGTATCTCCCAGGGTTTGCGAAAACGGTCTGGGTTCCAGCAGCCGACTCGACCTTGGTGGCCGGAGCGATGCGAGTTGGCCGGCTGAAGTCAAACAGGTGGTCGCGCTTGAGGTCCTTCTGGATCTTCTCCGTCTCCGATGGCACCACCATGGGGTAGTGCGCGTAGACCGAGTTGTGCTTGAAATGGTGGGGCAACGCTTGGAGGAACAGCTTGTAGAAAACACAGCCGTGGTTCACGTTCAGATCGTACTGCACGTCGTTGTAGCCCCAGTTGGTGAGGTTGCGGGGGCTGTAGTCGACAGTGTAGTGCCTATCGCCGCGGACGAGGCAGACGGCATCTGACAGCACGACGCGGGAGATGGTGTAGGTCGGCGCAATGCCCACGCCGGGCACCTTCGGCTTCTTGTGCTCCTCGGCAACCAGGCCCGGATACAGCTCCACAAAGTCGGGGTGGTCGTACAGACGACGGAGCGAGTCGGCGACGCCAGGGTCCGAGTTGATGTCCTCGAATGTCTCGTACGGCTTGAGGCCGAAGTGCTTCCTGAACTCGTTCAGGCCGGCAACGTTCCACTTCCGGCCCTGGATGATGCCGAGGATCTCGATGGCACGCATCGATGCAGGGACGTTGCGCGCACCAAACGAGCCAGCGACGTCCTCAATGCTGGAGGTAATGCACTCGGCGAGATCGTCGTCGTTAAGTTTGCCGTCAGGCCCTCTCTTGAACTTGTTGAAGGGCCGCTCCAGTGGGTCCTCGGGGATTTTGCCCTCGAACTTGGCGAAGCCCATGACCAGCTCCGGGACGGTGAGCTCGGAGCCCGGCTTCCCGAACAGCTCGTGGTAGAACTCCTCAATCCACTTGTCGTCCCTTTCGGAGATGCAGCTGTGCCACCGGTAGCAGAGGTTGAATTCGGCCGACACGACGTTGCCGGTGCCGCGCTCGGCGCCCTTGTTGGTGCCCGCATCGATACCCGTGTCTTGGCGGGGATCGAGAGTCCAGGTGGTGTCCACGCGGTTGAGCTGCACAGGCAGCCATTAGCAAATGTAAGCGCAGCGCCGGACAGATACTTACGTTGACAATGTTCCGGACGTAATCCAACAGCGTGATGTTGATGTACAAACCGGACGTGACCAGCCGAGCCGTCTGGAACACGTCGTTGTCGTACTTCTTCCACGCGGCGGCGGCCTTCTCGCCCTCGAGCGTCGCAGACGGCGGGGTGAACTTGCCGTCCTCGTTGATGGCGATCAGGTTGTCGGCAATGTGGTTGTGGACACGGTTGAACATGATCAGAAGGACGCCAACCCCCGGGGGCATGCCGAGAATCCGCTTGTCGGCGAAGCAGTCGGGCTTCAGCTTGCCGTCCTTGAAGGTCCGAATCGTGTCCTGCATGGCCTGATTGCTGCCGTACAGCGGCGAGAGGTCGAGGTACGAGGACGTCTTGGACTTGTTCATGTCGCGGTAGTCGGTCCAGAAGAGATCTGCACGCCTTGTTAGAACTGCCATCCTCCCATATCCGAATCTAGTACCCACCATGGATGACGATGCTTGCCCAGTACCACAGGACGCTCGAGACATTGTTTGGGTGCTTCTTGTATTCAGTACGCTTCATGACTGAGTCGTAGATGAGGCTGGGGTCGGGCAGGGCGCCCGGTCGCAGGACGGTGGCGTTCACAGACCGCGCATACGACGTGCCAGCTGCGCCGAGTTGCGGGAACATGATGTTCTGCAAATCGGTTATTAGTCCTGATTTTCATACGCACGTGGAATGTGTAACCCACGTTGTTCGACCCATCAGCCTGCCGGTACTGGTAGTACTCGCCGACGTATCGCGAGGGCGGGTGCTCCAGCGAGTACCAAAGCTCGCCCAGGAAGGTGTTGGTCAGCTCGACGCGCAGCTTAGAGTTGGCGGGCAGATTGGAAACGAGCTGGATGACGCATTCCATAATCATGGTCTTGTCGTCGGTCAATGCCTCGCCCTTGATCTTGGACAAGACGACCGTCTTGAGCGTCTTCCAGTCTGGTGTGTATCAGTTTCCATGTTGTCCAGGATTCTCCCTGGAATGTGCTCTGAACGTACCGGCGGACCGGAGCGCCTTGATGTCGTCCCTGAGCTTTCCCCATCGCTTGCCCTCGTAAAAGGTGCCTGCGCCGGCCTGAGTCGGCAGCGGCTTGGCCCTCGCGTGTATCACCTGGGCATATCGTTCAAAGGCATTGGCAACGCCCTGCTTGTCAGCCGTGGCCGGCTTGATCTTGAGCGGGGCAGGCTTGGGCGTCGCCTTGGTGGCAAGTCTCTCGCCAATGTTGATGGGAGTGGTCGGGCTGGCACCGTTGATGGCGTTTACGGTGCTCGTCCCATTGAGCTTCTCCCCGTTCTGCGTCGGCGCCATTGCTGAGGTTCGTGATGGACGGAATGGACACGGCACGCAAGCAGTAGAGAGGAGCGGAGGAGGGGCCGGCACGCGAGCACCAGCGCGAGCTCGGGAACTTCAATGCTGCAGCTTCATGGCCAGCTCGGCAGGTCGCGACCTAGCGCGCCGGGTCCGTCGAGCGCCATGCAGCTGCTTGTCCAGCTCAGCTGTCCGGGGGACCCAATCACGGCTCCTGCAACAGCCACGGCACCGCACGGCACAACCGCCAACGCAAGCGGTGTGGGGCATGTGCTCCGTGTCTCGAGAGGTCTCGGGCCTCTGTTGTCCTTGTCCTTGTCCTTGTTTGGCGGCTGATGGCGGCGGGGGTCGAAGACGGCGAGGGGGTTGGGTTGGGCCAGTGTCGGGTCGATTCATCTCGATCGTCGTACAAATACAGGGGGTTTCTGATGCGCGCTGGAAGCCGAGCGAACCAGCGGGCTGGGAAATTCGGGGTTCAGAGACATGCAGGACGCTCCAGGGTCGACGGCGGGGTGACACAACTTCAGCAGTGTCCAGGTCGGTTCACCTATTGCAGCACCGGCCTGCAGCGATCGGTCCAAGAAAGACCTGGGCCAAGCACTATTGCGCCGATCAGTGGGGCGTCCTAGGGCCTGGCGCACCCTGGCGCACCCGCCAAGCCAATCAGCGGCGCGGACCGGATGGGGGCCGAAGAGGGTGCGGCCCGGAATCCTAGCGCTGATCGCTCCCAAAACAAAACTCATCACAAACATCCGCCCGGGTCATCGACAAGTGCCGTGCCAATCCTGCCCATGTGGCAGCAGTCTCGCGGCTTTGCTTCCATGGCATGGCCTCCATCTCGCTCGCTTACTCGCGGTATCTCTGGCGTCATCAGAAAATTCCTGGTGGTGTGCTGTTGCAGTCCGTACTGTGTACAATGGGCCGTGGACAGTCAGTCAACAGTGGTCTCACCCGTTCCTTGGCCCAAAAGTTGAATCTGACGGAAGCTGAGGCGTCCCTGGCGATGGCTTGGTTGCATTGAGCACCCGCTGTTGCCGCTGGCTGGACCAGAGTGGGCTCCGAGTGGGCTCCGAGTGGGCTACGGGTGGGCCGCCTGTCCCCTTTCGTCTCCCTTGCAGACCGCATACCAGCTGAAGTCGGGGGCTGCAGTTTGCCTCTCTCGTGATAGGTCCGCCCACCACCCGACGCGAATCGTCGATGGCACTCTGCGGGCCACACCTTGCTGCAGTTCGCTGCAGTCGACAACCGGGGCATTATGCCACCATCCGCGGCTCTGATAGGACAGGCGATCCAGTCCTGTCCACTGCCCGTAGTCGCATCGGGAACGGATCGACGCCATGCACCCTCACGAACGTGAACGAGAGACACCGCGTCGGTGGCTGTTCACCGGTGGGGACCCGGCTGGGATGCCGGCCTGGAGGATGGGTATTGGTGCTTGTCCGGGCGCAATAAGAGGCTGGGCTCGTGGGGACCAACGAGAGCCTCGAGAGGAGACTTCGAGAACTTTGCTGCTGAAAACCGCCATTGTAATCCAAGGTCCTCCAAGGGCTAAATAATGGCAAACTTCCATCTCAAGCCCAACGGCGGCGGTCACGAGAGCCATGTCCCCGTCGGAAACCTCGGGATCGACTCCCATGGTGACTCACATGACGACTTCTTTTCCACAGAGCTCCTCTCCCGTCCTGTCACTCCCACGGCACCAGACAACCACCCTCGCGGGTCTGCTCGCCGTAAGGCTCGGAAGATTGTGCTCTGCTTCGACGGCACGGGCAACAAGTTCCATGGCGACGACAGCGACAGCAACATTCTGAAGATCTTTCGCATGCTGGACAGGACGGCCAGTGATCAGTGTGAGTGTCCTCCCGAGCAGCCCCAAATATCCGAAGCTGACAGCTTTTTAGACCACTATTACCAGCGTATGTTTACCTTTTGGTCCCTAGCCCCCTTTCCGGGTTCCAATGATGCTCACTCCTCCAAGCCGGGATTGGCACATATGTCGTCTCCACCAGCCTCGGCCACACCGGCACCGTGGCCAGGATGAAGTCCTGGTACATGAAGGCCAAAGACTCGGCCATCGGCTCATCCTTTGACCAACATGTCGTCGGAGGCTATCGCTTCCTGATGCGCTTCTACAACCCTGGCGACGAGATCTTCATCTTCGGCTTCTCCCGCGGCGCTTACATTGCCCGCTTTCTCGCCGAGATGCTCGACTACGTTGGCCTGCTCTCCCACGGCAACGAGGAAATGGTTGTGTTTGCCTGGAAGGCCTTCTCCAACTGGCAGAGTCGTCAGGGCAACAAAACACCCGAGGGCATCAAAAAGAAGAAGGAGATGTACGCCTTTATGAGGGGTTTCCGCGAGACCTTCTCCCGCCCGGTCCGTCGCATCCGGTTTCTAGGCCTCTTCGACACGGTCAACAGCGTACCGCGCTTCGAGACGGCCTGGATGGAGCGGAGTAAATTCCCTTACACTGCACGCACCTCTGCAAAGGTCGTCCGCCACGCCGTGAGTATCGATGAGCGCCGCGCCAAGTTCAGGCAGGATCTTATCTACCAGAGCGACCGCAGCCGCAAGTCAAAGGAGAGCAGCCCTGCCAAGCCGAAGGATGCCGCCGGGGACAATGAAAAGTACCGCGGCCGGCGAGCGACTTTGGCCGTGCCCGATGCCCCAGCACCATACCGTCCCCACTCGCGCGCATCGCGCCGCTCCCATCGGACGCGCATGACGGACGGCTCGGCCGCGGACAGCGTCCATCGCGACGACAAGTCCGAAGCTTCCGTCGCTCCGCACCCTCACGACGAAGACCACGACGGCGACTCCTTCGCAGAGTCCGAGGACGAAAACGACCAGGACATTGACGAGATCTGGTTTGCCGGCGGCCATGCCGACATTGGGGGCGGCTGGGAGATGCTCCCCGAGTCGAAAGCAGCCAGCCACGTCCCGTTGGTTTGGATGGTACATGAAGCAATGAAGGCCGGGTTGCACTTTGATCTCGACAAGGTCCGTGAATTGGGCTGCATGGAAGCCGTCGACGATGTCTGTATGACATCCGCCAACCAGGACCAAGAACCCGACAACCCGCCTCCACCAAACGGAACGGACGTGAACGACACTGCCGCCGCCGGCCAGCTCCCGATCCCCGACATCATGGTCCGAAGCCCGAGTAGCCTTACCCCAAAGCTCTTCCAGCAGTCTAGCTTCAGCCAGCACTCCAATCCCGACGCGGCAACCACCAACCAAGGCACTGCCGGCGCCTCCGAGTCCGCAGCCGACACGCTCCCAACCTTTCAAGAAATGATGCACCGCGCCCATATCGCCCTGATCCACGACTCTCTGAAATACGGCGGCGGCCTCGGCTGGTCGTCGGTTCTCGGCTGGAAAATCATGGAGTGCGTCATCTCCTTGTTACTCCCCTTTCCCTTTCCATTTCCCTTTTTCTTTCCCTCCCCTGCTTTTACCACACCCACCCCCTAACCACCCATCTCACATGCTCAGATACCTCCCCTTCCGCCGAATGGACCTCCGAGACGACGGCTCCTGGCACCCGATCCGCTGGCCCCTGCCCTGCGGCGAGGTGCGCGACATCCCGGCCAACGCGCGGGTGCACGGGAGTGTGATACGGCGCATGCAGCAGGACAAGACGTACCGGCCTGGAAATCTGATTGTGGGTGGCGGTGGGAGAGGGGTCAGGCTTGCGCCGGAGCAGTACGGGATTGGGGAGTGGGTTTGTGTGGAGCGGGAGGGGTGTCCTGTTGGGGAGGTTTGGGTGAGGAAGGGGGCTGGCGGGGGTGGGGAGGTTAAAAAGGGCTGATGGTGGAGAGTTGATTTCTATTGGCTTCGGGGTGGGTGTTTGTTGTGGTTCAAGTTGTTGGCGGCTAGGAGTTGGCGGACTCTTAAGGGTTATGCATACAATTATGGTAATGGTGTGCTGATTGTGTCACGTCGCCACCTCCTGAGCCGGAGTGCACATATGATCAAGGCTATACGTTCCACACCACCGTCAAAGATTCTATCAAAACAAGCTGGGTATTATTCACATCACTCAATCACCAAACTGCCCAAACCAAAGACTATCATCCGGCCTCACCCCCCTCCCCACCCCCTCCCGCGTACACATCTCCCTCTCCACCCGCCCCATAGTGTTCTTCCTCACCTCCTCCTCCCTCACCAGCAACTGCATCACCATCCCCGCCTCGGTATGCCACGCATTGTGGCAATGCAGCGGCCAGATCCCGGGGTTGTCAAACACCACGCGGATCACCACCCACTGGTACTCCCCGACGGTGACCGTGTCGCGGCGCAGCGGGTTGCGCAGCGCGCCCCTCTCCTCGAGGAAGCGCGGCAGGTCTTCTGCGCTCGGCGGGTAGCCGGTCAGCGACGGGGTGAGGACGTAGAACTGGTGCCCGTGCAGGTGGAAGGGGTGGGCGCCGTCGTCGAAGTTGTTGATGGCTATGTCGAGGGTGCGGATGCCGCGGGTTTGGAGGACGAAGTCCTGGGCTGGGTCGAAGGTTTGCGTGTTGATGGCGAAGGGGGAGTTTCCGTATCCAAGGGTGGAGAGGTTGGATGGCGCGTCGAGGAAGCGGTGTAGGGTTGGGGAGGTCGCGTTGCCGTGCCAGGTTGACTCGTTGAAGAAGCCTCTGGCCAGCCGCCATGCGCCGATCATGAAGGATGCGCGCAGGTGGACGTAGCCGTCGGAGGGCGGGGCGTCATGCGCGACGACGGGGTGGAGGGCGGAGACGTTGAGGTCGCGGCAGGTCATTTCTATCGTCTCGCTCCATGCTTTGCTGCTTGGGGTGGGAACGGGGGCATTGCTGGGCTGCTGTTCGCCGTCCACGTAGCGGATCACGGCGTGGATGTCTTCCTTCATGTGAGGGTTGTCTGGGCCTTTGAAACAGTGACGCAACATCCTCGCCCTGAGCCAGAAAGAATCGGCGCTCGTGGAGTTGGTCTCCAGCACGATGCTGTACCGCTGCGCGGGCATTACGTTCAACCTGTGGAACGGCTCAGGGTGCACATCCGTGCCGTCCACCTCGGTGATGTAGAAGGGGTGCTCATCCACCTCTATCTGGAACTCGGCGAACGCGCCGACGTTGATGAAGCGCAGACGGTGCCTCTGGCCGCGCTGGAGGTCGAGAGATTGCAGTCCTAGGGTTGAATTGTCGCACTCCCACCCGGGGAAATCATCGCAGTCCCGGACGCCGCGGCCGTTGATCAGGGCGCTGTCGGGGATGGGTTCGAAGTGCTCCTCGCCCGGCGAGAGGTAGTACATGAGCAGCTCCGCCGAGGTGTTCTGGTAGTAGTCCTGGACCATGACCACCCGATCAGTCGCGTACTCCAGCTTCTGCAACTCCGTCTTCTCGTTCCGGGCGTGCACCACCATCGGCCCTAGCAGACCGTCTATGGCCTGCGCGCTGTGGTGCGCGTGGTACCAGTACGTTCCGGCCTGCCCCATGACGCTGAAAGTGTACGTGAAATTGGACCCCGGGGCGATGGGGCACTGCGTTATCCCGACGGTCCCGTCCATGTTGTTGGTGCCATTCTGGAACAAGCCGTGGAAGTGCACCGACGTGGCGTTGACGGCCTGGTTGGAGACATGGACGATCAAGGTGTCGCCCTCGTTGACTTCGACAAGCGGGCCCGGGAACTGGTTGTTGATGAGGGTCATGGGGCGAAATACCCCGTCCGGGTTCAGGACAGCACTGTTGATCGTCCAGAAGTACTCGCGTGTGGTTGGGGGCGCCTGGAAGTCCCATGTCGGAGCGAGGATGTACTCGTCCGAGGTGCGCAGTCGGGGCGTCGCAGGGACGTCTCCCTCATAGACGATATGGGCTGGCAGCCATGGCTGAGGCTCGGTGGGGGAGGCGGTTGGCGCGGTTTCTTCTTGTTCGTTGTTCGAGAAGCCAATGTTTAGCGCCGTCAGCGCAACACTCATGGCGAGGATAAACACGACCAGCAGCGCCAGAGAGGAGGTTCCCCAACTGTATCTCCGGCGCTGGTCGGCTCGCTTGTCTTCGTTTGGGTGCTCATGGAGGAACGGTTGCTCTTCCAAGTCACCGTCCTCGTCCGAGGAGCTCATCCTTTCGCGCTGCGCATCTGCCACTCCGTCGCGGGCTGTGCTCGCAAGAAGCAACGCGGCCGGTAACCGTTCATCGGCGCTTTGTGTCGAGGCGGGACTCTGTGGAGGTTTCTGTTGCAACATGTGGCGCTCCTCCAACCCCCCCATTGCAGAACATCACCAGAAGGGGAACTCCCGAGTCAATAGCTCCAGCCAAAAGACGACTGTACGGAAAGAATGTAAACTATCGAGGTAATTTTTTCTCCTTCGGAAACACGTGCAGCTAACTACACAGCAGAGCGGGGGAGTTACGAAATACCTGCAATGCCGTCCCCCCCTTGCGGGGACTGGAGGATCTCCTAAACCCAGACTATGAGCCCCAACAGCTGATGTCGCTTTTGGGCGCCCACGTGCTCGAGCAGAACAGCAAAGGCCACTGATGAATGGGCTTGTCGCGATTGGCCACTGTTCACCCCGCTGGATCTGGTCTGTGCCGGTCTTCCCGCAAGTCTCCGCAGGGGCTGGGGACCCCTGAGCACCAGAATTTGGGCTGTCGACAGCTCTTGTCCCGTCTGGGCGCCACGTGCTCAACCCTTGGCACCTCAAGAGACGGCCGGGAACCTGGTACCTGACCTAGCTCGGAAAGGAAGCTCCTGGGTCGACGTACACACATAGGACACCAGGTCGAGTTCGACACCGAGCTCCCCTGCCGTGACCCACACAGCCAGAATGCGGAATCGCGAACCGCCAGACGGGAGCACGTTGCTGCCCGCATGGGAATGTGGGAATTTGGGAATCCGCCAGCAAGAAATCCAAGAATCAGCAGATCGTGCATATCAGGGTCGCATTCCCACGAGGCAGCTCGTGTCGATGAGCGTCTCCCTTGTCTCACTCGCCGATCTCCTCTCTTTCTCGCGTCTCCTGCTCTCAAGGATACCGTGAAGATGCTCTTCCAGGCTGCTGCAATCGTCGCCGCGGCTGGCGTTGTCGCCGCCAAGGGGTGCAAGCCCTTCAAGTCCTCCCTCAGCGCCACGGCCTCTCACAGCACCACGGCCACCAGCAGCACCATCGTCTCTACCCTCTCTACCAGCACCACGCTCTCCACTAGCACTACTCTCTCCACCAGCACCACCCTTTCCACCAGCACTACCAGCTCCACGATCGCCTGGGAGAATGCTTACACTGCCACTGGCACCGCCGCGGTCGCCGCCGCCGCCGCCACGGCCAAGACCAGCAGCCCGACAAGCAACGTTAAGGGCAAGGTCTTCGACCGTTATGTGTCCATCTGGTTCGAGAACACCGACTATGCCAAGGCCATCGCTGACCGTGAGTATCCTGCCTCGATCTCTTGGAGTGAGTTTGGAAGATTGCTAACTCTCCCGGACAGCCAACTTTGCCGCGTTCGCCAAGAAGGGCATCACTCTGAGCAATCTTTTCGCCGTCACCCACCCCAGCGAGCCCAACTACATCTCTGTCGTGGGTGGTGACTACTTCGGCAACCAGAACGACAACTTCAACCAGATCGACGCCAACGTGTCGACCGTGTTCGACCTGCTCGATTCCAAGAGCATCTCCTGGGGCCTGTACCAGGAGGACATGCCGTTCTCGGGCTTCGAGGGCTCGGGGTGGGTCAACCAGAAGACGGGGGCCACCGATTACGTCCGCAAGCACAACCCGGCCGTCATCTTCAACTCGGTCGCCCACTTTGAGGACAGGCTCAGCCTGATCAAGAACCTCTCGCTTTTCGACCAGACCCAGTCCCAGTTCCACCGGGACCTCAACGCCAACAAGCTTCCCCAGTGGATGTTTATCACCCCCAACATGACGTCGGACGCTCACGACTCGACCATCACGTTTGCCGGCAACTGGCTCAAGACCTTCCTGACTCCCCTGCTCACCGACCCCAACTTCATGCAAAACACGCTCGTGCTCATCACTTTCGACGAGAACTCCAACTACGCGCTGAAGAACAACGTCCTGTCCTTCGTCCTCGGCGACGCCGTGCCCGCAAACCTCGTCGGCACCACCGACTCCAACTTCTACAACCACTACAGCGAGATCGCCACCGTCGAGGCCAACTGGGACCTGCCGACCCTGGGCCGCTGGGACGTCGGCGCCAACGTGTTCCAGTTCGTTGCCCAGGAGACGGGCGACACGGTCCGCGCGTGGGACCCCAGCTACAACTTTGACACCAAGTACTTCTTCAACTCGTCGTATGCCGGGCCCTTCAACACCGCCAAGAACGGCCCGCGCCAGTACGCCGCCCCGAACCTCGCGCTCGACAACAGCGTCTCGGGCCGCAAGATCCTCGACAGCATCAAGAAGACGTGGCAGGGCAGCCAGCTTCCTACCTACTACCAGGACAGGGTCGAGGTCAATGATGGCCTCAACCCGCCTGTGGGCTATTCCGTGTAAATAGTTGGCGAGTTTGCGCTCGAGGTCCATTGTGAAGGCCACGAGGCCATTAGAAAAAAGATAGAGAAGCGCGGGGTAGGAAACTTAATGTGAAGGAAATATTAATGCATGATGATATCCGTGCCTTCTAATTCACGTCCAACACACCCTCATCCTCTCGCAGTGTATGCTCCCACAATGCTGCCCAAGATCAATGTTCCAATACCTAATATCGCCGGTTCTCATACGACCGCGCTGCGATTTGCACCCTCCCGTCCCCGTTTTCTTCTCCCCGACTCCCCTCTTCCTGACACCCTCACACGCAAGTCAACTTATCATCCAACTTGCAGTCAACACTGCCGTTTAACGTTCGAGTCACAACACGGCGACGACTGTCACATGTTATCACAAACTCTCATTCACGCTACAATTCATTACCTACATCCGCCATGGACCCCAGGCCACTCCCAACACATTAAGATAATCCCAATACAACAACCCCAACAGCAACCCTCACCCCCTCTCCATCCTCTCATCCCTCACAGTCCCCTCCATAGCCAAATGATTCGCCCCTCCAATCCCCTCCCCACACTCCGCGCACCTCGCCTGCTCCATCGGCATCCCACACTCCCCAATAGCAAACTACAGTACCACACCCCAGTCAGCAACCCACCCACACACTTCCTCAACAAAACCAGGAAATGTAAGTTAGAGATGTACTCACCGAATGTCCATTCCGACAGGTATACCAATGCCCGCTGTGTGTCGCGATCCCGCCCGGCCCGCTCACCATGGCCGCCTTGATGGCGGCAATCTCCTCGGGCGTGACCGTCTCGTACCGCGGGCCCTCGAACAGACGGAGGGTCTCGGCCAGCTCGGCTTGGTACTCGCTTCCGCCGGGGAAGGTGGCGCAGAGGGCCTGGGCGGTGGCGAGGTACTCGCGGGCGGTTTCGGTTGGGGTGGGTGCTGCGTCTGGCTGGTTGGTGTCTTTCGGTGTGTCGGCGGTCGGCGTTGTGGTGGTGGTTGTAGTTGTGGCGGTGGCGGTGGCCACGGTCCGCTGATACCAGCTTGTTAGCTGTGCGATTTTGGCGTAGGCCAGGCAGGTCGGGATGACGAGGCGCGGGAGGTTGGCCGCGGTTGCCTTGTTGATGAGATCAGCGCATTGGAGGAGGAAGCGGGCGCTGCGCTTGTCGGGAGGGCCACCGGGAATGAGGGAGGGGACCAGCTCGCGTTTGCACTTGGACAAGAGCGTGAAGGTGTCGCGCAGCAGGGCCTCCTGGATGCGCAGCTGGAGGCGGTGGGCGCCGAGGGTGATTTGCTGGTCGTAGACTGGCTGGGGGACCGTCGGACTCGTGGTTGACTCGGAGATTGTGAGGTGTTGCAGCTTTTCTGATGCGGATTGCTGTTCCTGCTCGCGGCGCTGGAAGGTGAGGACGGCATCGAACAGCTTCTTGGTGGGCTGGTGCTCCGCGCTCATCTCCCGGTGCAGTCTGGCGGTCTCCTTGTCGAGCCTGTGGGCTTCCGTGTGGCGGTCCGGCTTTGGCTTCCTCAAGTCCAAGTACGCAGAGGCTGTGTCTGCTCCAGACTCTACCAGTTCCAGCTCGGCCATGACCACCAGTTTCTCGAGCTCTTCCAGCCTCCGCCGGCCGCCGACCAGGAACCTCTTGGAAGTCTCGTCCAAGACTGCCTTGTTGACGACTCGGTTGTAGCGCCGCGTGGCGAACTGCCGAATCGGAATTCTGCAGTCTGGGCAGGTCGGGACGGCCATCAACTCACCGGAGAGCTCGCCGAGGCCGTTGTAAGCACCAAGTTTGTCGGTGGTGTAGACGTTACCCATCCCGACAAGGCCATCCAAAGTCTCGCCGGTGAAAAAGTGGCCACACCCAAGCACCGCGATTGGGGTTTCGTTCAAATCGACTTCGCCGTAGCTCTTGAACTCCATGAGGTCCACGCGGGCGTCCTTCTGCTCACAGCAAATCTGACACAGATCCTGTGGGCATTCCTCGCCACAAAAGCTCGGGCACTGGTGGCCGCACTTCAGGAGCATTGTACAGCGTTCGTCGCAGGGCAGCCGGTTGCATGGTGCTGCACATGGCAAGGAGCAGGAACCCCTGTGCTCGCACGACCAGGTGCACTTTTCGATGCAAGGAGCACAGGGCTTCTGACACTCTTGCTGGCAGCGGGAGTGGGGGCATCGAACCTGAATGGGGTTTAGAGTCGGACGAACGAACAGTTCATATGGCCCTTGAATGGGTTTGCAAAGTCCCAGTGGGAGGCGAACTTACCTCGCATTTCTTGACGCAAGTTCCGCAGTCTTGCCCCTCATGACAGGTCTTTGAACAGCGATGGTTACAGGTGCCATATGGCCGATGGCATGGCTTGTCGCATTTCTGGTGGTGGAAGAACAGCACGGTGCCGTCCTCGTCCTCCTTCCGGCATCGTCCACAGGTCCCAGGGCACGGATGTCCACAGGAGAGAATCTCAACACACTTGCTCGGACACGAGAAGGTATCAGATGTAACGTCCCTGAAGCAGGGAACCTTTACCATGTGCCCGCATCCCGGTACCTCCTTCACAACTAGGCGATCACACAGAAGCGATGCCACATCCAACGTCTTGTGGCATGCCACATTGTCATGAACATGTCCGCAGGGGTACTCCACGCCGTCGACGGGAGCATTGCATGGGCCACAGGCCTGGCCGCAGAGCTTTGGACACGCATGTTCGCATGTCGAACGGATGCGGGGACAGGGCTGCAGGCAATCGAACGCATCGTGGAGGCGCTGGGAGTGGCACGGCGCCGGACACTGATGCCCACAGGGCTCCAACCGCTTGTCGCAGAGAAGAGAGCAGCCTCCCTCAGGGCTTCTGGTGACGAAGTCCGACGGCTCGGAGCAGTGGATTGGCGTGTCGGGGTGGCGCGGGCAGCAGAGCGCGATGGACGTGCCCACGGCTTCGCTCGCACGGAGCTGGCCGATGACGTCTGTCCACATTGGCACGTTTTGGTATGTCTTTGTGTTGCCGATGAGATACATGCCATGCTGAGCCCGGCTGAGGAGTACGTTGATCCGGTTTTCGGTGCGGAGGAAGCCGACTTTGTGGTTGTTGTTGCTGCGGACGAGCGAGACGACGATGACTTTGGCTTCTTCACCTTGGAAGTTGTCGACGGTTGCCAAGCGAATTGTCTTCAACAGCTGCGTTTTCACCACGGCCTTTCTCGGTCCCCAAACCGCCGAAAGCTTCTCCTCCCCTTCCGTCGCTTGCTCGAAGCCCTCCTTTGCCAGGGTCTCCAGGTCACGGTCGCTCAAGAAGACTTCGAAATCTTTACTCAGCGCGGCTCGCAACTTCTGCAACTGGCCGGTGTACGGGGTGAGCAGGGCGATGTCGGTGCTCTTGTATTCGCCCTGCCGGACCAGGTGGCGGATCAGGGCGGCAGCCATGGTCACCTCCCAGAGGTTGCTATGCGACTTCACTCGAGTGCCTTCGTCTTTGGCGTCCTCGGGATTGTCGTGGTCGAGCCAGAACAGGTTGTGCCGCATACCGATAACGGAGGGGAGATCTTTGACACAGTCGTGGTCCTGAAGCCTTGGATACACGCTTCTGATGAGCCGGGAGATCTCGGGCCGCATGCGTCGCTGGACGTTGAGCTGGGCCACGGGCAGGGCAGACAGCCCGGGTTCACCCACGGCTCGGCGCTCAAACTGGCTGCGGTCGAGCTGATACCCCCGACCGGTTGGAGTCTCCAAACTGAACTGGAGGTAATTCTGAATCTGCGGTCGAAGTTGCCGATGATCGCCGATCTGGACGAAGTGTTCCACTCCTGGCATGAGGGCCGAAACCAGATGTGGCTCCATGACTTCGGCCGCCTCCTCACAGATGATGACTTTGGCGCCGACGTTGCGAAGCATGTTGATGTTTCGAGCTAGGCCGGTTGTTGTCACGCCGACGACATCGGCCTGTAAGAGTGTCCGACGGCTCACGTCATCGTGGACGGCGTTGATGTGCTTCCGGTATCGTCTGACCTCGTCGACAAGTTCAAAGATCCGGTCACTCTGCACTTGGGTCAAGCGGTCGACCCAGCTGTCCGCCAGCAACCATCGCTCTTCTTGTGTCAGCGAGTTGATGTTCTGCTCGGCCCGAAGAGACAACTCCGGCACGCCGACGTCTTCGCCAACCCGTTCCATCCTCCAGTTCGGCAGATCTTGCCTCTTTCCCAGCCATGTTTGCACTCGGTCATCGCCAACTAGGGTAAAGCCATCATGATCCTCGGCCCGAAACTGGTCCGCAATTCTCGGGTAGTGCCGAACCAAGAACTCCCGCAGAAGATCCCAGCTGGGGTTGGTCTTGCGAGCCATGTGAAGGGGGTTGAGGTGCTTTCCCGCATCTTCCAGACACTCATTGATCTCAGAGTACGTCAGGCCGAGAATTCGGTTCTCGACCGAGGTCTTGAGAACGACCTTGCTCACGACTCTGAGGTTCTTTCCTTGTAGCTCCTCGGCGCGGCTCCGACCGCCGATTCGAATGATCTTGTCGATGCCGACGTCCAAGAGATGCTTCAGGAACTGGTCCAAGGCGTGGTTTGTGTAGCAGCTATCGAGTGGTTTGTGTCAGATTGGCGTTGCTGCATTTTCTGGGCGGTTTGCGACTTACATGACCAAGATGGGGCCCAGCGTTGCTTCGGCCTTGTGATCAAGCAGCACTCTGACCAACTGCACGCCAACGTACGACTTTCCAGTTCCGGGTGGCCCTTGGATGAGGGCATACTCTCGCGTCAAAGCTGCAATCAGGCTCTGAGACTGGCCGCGGTCAAGACCTGTGGCAGCCTCGAGCGCCTCAGGGTTGACGCTGTCGCCGGGAACTGCCGGATCAAGACTAAGCGCGGGGTGTCCGCTTCGAATGATCGAGTCAAGGCGGAACCGGAATCCGGGCTGTCGTGCGTACGCCGGCGGAGGGACGTCGGTCAACGCATGGTCGTGATCGGAATCCGAAGGCGGCAGAATCCAGCGTCGAAAGGCCAGGTCTCCGTCCCGCATCATCTCCTGCAGATTCTCCAGGATGGGAACAAATGTCTCGGGAATGAGACCCGGAAGCTCAACCAGAAGGCCTTCCTGCTTCTCGACATACATCCTTGTGAGCATGGCCATGTTTGGCTGGGTTTCGGTAGCGAGCTTTACCGTGACCGTCGGGTTGAAGGAGTCAGAGACGAAGTCAAAACTCTGCTGTTGGTCGTTCTGATCATTGTTGATGGTCTTCTTGGTGACCACGAATAGCAGGAATGCCTTTTCGTCTCCGTGAGTTGACACGAAGCAAACAAGGTTTCCGTGCTCCAGCCGAGATGAGTCCTCCCACCAACGTCGACTCTCCGCCGGTGAGTATTTGCGCAACTGCGGAGGTTGGGCAAACGAGAGCACTGCTTGAAACCCACCGCCAACGAGAATGTTTGAGATGGAAGCATTGTGGTAGGTGTGAGCTCGGATGTTGCCGCCAATGAACCGACTCGAGGACGCAGCTGCGGCGAGGTTGGGTTGGGCCAAGACAGCGCCGATGACCTCTTTGAGCGGCCCGAAGATGTCGTGTCGCAGAAGGCGAAACGCGGAATCGAGATGGCGCTGGACAGGGTCGGCCAGGAAATGGGGCTGAGTCAGGTCTGTCGTGGGCAAGTACTCGGCCGTGTCGCTCGTGATCTCTCCGAGGGTGGGGAAAATCTGGATCTTGGTCATGTCGGCGAAGTCGTTGTCGTGCTTCCCCCCAGGGACGACCACCTCCATGGGAAAGGTGGAGTGGAAAGAATGGGCGTTCCCGGTCTTGTTCTTCTCGGTGGGATGGCCGGCAAGACGCCCACGGGCGCCTTCCATCATCCTTCTCATCATGTCGATGCGGATCAGCGTGGCGTCGAGATCCGGTGATAGCGTAGCTGGGTCGTCGGCCAGGCCCGCAAAGCGCATGGTCTTGGTGTTGAGGGCAGCCAACAGCTCCGGGAGTTCTTCGTGAAGGAGGCACTTCCTCTCCCTGCTCAGTAACTCGTAGAGAGACGACACAATGAGAGCGATAAATGCTCCCCGCGACTCAAAGGTTTCTGACAGGCGTCGGTTCAGATTTGCGAAGAGGTCAAGCCCTTGATCGCCGTTGCTGCCAGCGATGATGCGGTAGATGGTGCCGACAAAGCTGCCAACCGACAAACACCGCAGCAACGAGGAATGAGTAACTGACTCGAGGAAACGCCGAGGGAGGCTGAAGTCGTCTTCGTTGGCTTGCAACACAGCACACAGCTGGACCGTCCGCACGACAAGCGCTGTGCCGCCAATCTCGTCATCGGCCAGATCGCGGGCGACGGACTGATGTAGCTCCCGATTCGGCCCGTCCATGACTCGAGCGACCAGATTCCACAACTCCTGGCAATCCGAGCGGCCCAGAGTGTGAGATGCGGTTCCAAACCGACGGAGGAGGCGTCGAAAATCGATGTGGTCCTCCCGGTTCAACGCGGCTTCGGCTGCAGTGATGCCAGGAGATGCCGCTTCGTCGCGGGGGATGTCTTGTTCATCGTGGGAGAACTTGCATGCGGATCCGTATATGCATTTTCCGGCCGGAAAATACTTGCAAACACCTCGGGTCTGAGGAGCCGAGCCTCCATGAGTTGAGCGTCCGCCCGTTGTGTCTCGATCGTTGGGTCGCCACGGGCAGCCACGTCCGCGGCCCACGCCGGAACCGCCGAGACCTCCTCGTCCTCGCCACATTAGCGGCACTAGGTATCGGGTTGTAGGGTCGATGAAATAGACCGATCGTCGATGGGGCACGAGATGAAAGCGGATGAGATGTCAAGAGGTTTTGTGGTCGGGATGGTTGATGGAAACTGCTGAAGAAGAGATGGGAGAGACCTTTTTGCAGTAATCAAGTCAATTCAACCAGGAGCAGGAATAAACCCCTCGTCGGGAAATACAGTAAACGAAAAGGTTGGAGTCGCCGGGGTCGAAACGTGAGAGGGCAGGAGTTTCTAAGAGTTTCCGGCACGCTCTGTTTGGCTTCAAGGCCTCACAAACGCAGCAATGAGTTTCTGTATTAGGTAGTTGATCACCTTCCCGGCAGTGAATGAAAAACCCCTCCAGCCGGGGTGTCGACGTGGCGGCAGTAGGCCTCACCCGCCTCATGGTTTTTCACCCTCCTGGTTGGTCAAAAGAGAGAAAAATAACGGAGAACGGCGGCGAGCAATGCTGCTAGCCGAGTGATTCTACGCGTTTGTCTTTGCATGTGTGTTCTCTGCAACACAGGCAGTCTGTTCTGTTTGAAGGGCATGCAAAGTCCCCAAACCGGAGAGAAAGATAAGCGGTTTGACGTGGGCCGGCTGATTCAGGTTACATAGGTATCGAGTTAATGGCAGCGAATAGTGAGTTTGAATTTATATGGGGGACGAAGTACACAATGAACTGAGGCAACTCTGCCCGCCAACAGTCATTGCTCTGTTGCAGGGCAAAGAACAAGCGTAAGGTGACAACAAGAGATGGTGAAGATGTCAAAGGTAACGAGACCCAGACTAATTAAATATTACTAATAACGCGTACATGCTGGAATGGCGTTCCAAATCATCACCGGCAGGACCTCCTGCTTCATGCGCCTCCATAATATGACGACCACAATCCACCCATCCACCATGCAAATCCCCCCCTTTGACACTGTCAACTCAGGCCAGTTTACCATGACGCACCTGCTTGTATGCTCCAGCCCATCCCAAATCCCCTTCACTTTCCCACCACACCCTTCTTCTCCCCTTTCTTTGACCCCGCCACCACACCTCCCTCAACCCTCACCTTCTCCCTCGGCTCCACCACTTCCACCTCGGACTCCTCCGCCTCAGACCGATCATCCTTAGCAATGCCCAACACCACAAAGCGGTACGCGCTGCGGAACAGACAGTACAGCCAAAACAGGTTGAGCCCCTGCAGCGAGGCGAGCAGGCCAAACGTGCCGACCTGGGCGAAGCGGCACTTGAACTGCTCCTTCTCCCAGTCCAGGCCAAAGGGCCCGACGGTGCTGTACTCGGTGGCGATGGAGTAGAGGACGTTGAGGTTGATGTAGTGCCGCAGGTAGATCCACATCGCGATGCAGAGGGCGAAGGTGGAGGACTGGGCCCAGTGGTCGAGGTAGTTGAGTGATTTGGAGACCTGGTGGGTTGGTGAGTCAATCTGGCCGGGAGC